>FWWM01001993.1_pt1 | contig 51659 bp, 52 predicted proteins | sample 2228351 | NCBI WGS metagenome assembly FWWM01 (sample SAMEA103939774, study PRJEB20133) | metagenome | reverse complement strand
CGGGCGCGAAGCGCTCCAGCAGGAAGCGCTCCTGCGGCTTCTCGGACGCCGTCTTCGGGATCTCGTCGACGACCTGCAGCCAGCTCTGGACGCAGTTCGTGGCCGTGCTGGTGACGATCCGGCTGTTCCTCAAGGTGCGCCGCTGGTCGGGGCTGCTGTCCGCCGGCCGGGCAGCTCGCCCGCGCCGGGCGGAGCGGCCCGCCAATGACACCTCCGATGGCGAGGGGCGAAGACTCGCAGCCTGAAACCCGTGCGGGGTCGGAACGAAAGCGTTGGGCCACCGTTCATCGCCTGAATGTTCCGCGACCCGCGCCTCGCCAGAATTTCCGCGCGTTTCGCAGGCCTCGGCCTGTGCGTCGTCCTGGCCGCCTGTGAGCCGGGCATCCTGAATCCCGCCGGCCCGATCGCGGCGGGCGAGCGCAGCATCTTCTTCAATGCGCTGGCGGTGATGCTGGCGATCGTGGTGCCGGTGATCGTGCTGGCCTTCGCCTTTGGCTGGTGGTTCCGCGCAGGCAACACCCGCGCCAAGCATCTGCCCGAATGGGCTTATTCGGGGCGGCTGGAACTGCTGGTCTGGTCGATCCCGGCGTTGGCCATCATGTTCCTGGGCGGCATCGCCTGGATCGGCAGCCACGATCTCGATCCGCCCAAGCCGATTGCCTCGAAAGCCAAGACGATGACGGTCGAGGTCGTCGCGACCGACTGGAAATGGTTGTTCCTCTATCCCGAACAGGGGATCGCCACGATAAACCGGCTGGTCGTGCCGGTGGGCACGCCGGTGAAGTTCCGTATCACCTCGGCAGGCGTGATGAACAGCTTCTTCGTGCCGCAGCTGGGCAGCCAGATCTACGCCATGTCGGGCATGGATTCGACGCTCCATCTGCGCGCGGACAGGACGGGGCGGTATCGCGGCCTGTCGGCGCATTATAGCGGGGAGGGCTTTGCGGATATGAACTTCTTCGTAGACGCGGTGCCGCAGGGCGCGTTCGACCGCTTCGTCGCGACCGCCAAGGCCGGGCAGGGCAAGACGCTCGACTGGAATGAGTTCGTCGCGATGGCGCGCCCCAGCCGCAATGTCCGCCCCGCCAGCTATCCCCGGCTCCAGCCCGGCCTGTACGACCGGATCGTGATGAAGAACGGCGCGCCCGAAGGCGAGCAGGCGAAGGACGGGCGCGAGCAATGAGTTTCACCGGCAAGCTGGGCTGGGACTCTATCCCGTTTCAAGAACCGCTGCCCTTGGTGTCGGCCGCGGTCATCGGCGCGGTGCTGCTCGGCGTCTTCGTCTGGGTCTGGCGGCGCGGGCATCTGCCCTATTTGTGGAAGGAGTGGATCACCAGCGTCGACCATAAGCGGATCGGCGTCATGTACTGTCTGCTCGCCGGCGTCATGCTGCTGCGCGGCTTTTCCGACGCGCTGCTGATGCGGTCGCAACAGGCGATCGCGTACGGCAATGGCGGCTATCTGCCACCCGACCATTACGACCAGATCTTCTCCGCGCATGGCACGATCATGATCTTCTTCGTGGCGATGCCGTTCATGATCGGGCTGATGAACTTCGTCGTGCCGCTGCAGCTCGGCGTGCGCGACGTGGCGTTCCCGACGCTCAATTCGGTCAGCTTCTGGCTGACCTGCAGCGGCGCGCTGCTCATCAATATGAGCCTGGTCATCGGCGAGTTCGCCAAGACCGGCTGGCTGGTCTATCCACCGCTGTCCGAGCTGCGCTTTTCGCCGGGCGTCGGCGTCGATTATTATCTCTGGGCGCTTCAGATTTCGGGGATGGGGACGCTCCTGTCCGGCGTGAACCTTGTCACCACCATCCTGAAGATGCGCGCCCCCGGCATGGGCTATAGCCGGATGCCGATGTTCACCTGGACGTCGCTGGCGTCCAACCTGCTGATCGTAGCGTCCTTTCCGGTGCTGACCGCCGTGCTCGCGATGTTGATCCTCGATCGCTATCTGGGCTTCCACTTCTTCACGCCCGAGGCGGGGGGCAACCAGATGATGTTCGTCAACCTCATCTGGGCCTGGGGCCACCCGGAAGTCTATATCCTGATCCTGCCTGCCTTCGGCGTGTTTTCGGAGATCATCTCGACTTTCTCGTCCAAGCCGCTGTTCGGCTATCGCTCGATGGTCATCGCGACCATGGTGATCTGCATCCTGTCCTTCATGGTCTGGCTGCACCATTTCTTCACCATGGGGGCCGGGGCCGATGTGAACGGTTTCTTCGGCATCACGACGATGATCATCGCGGTGCCGACCGGGGTGAAGGTCTTTAACTGGCTGTTCACCATGTATGGCGGGCGCATCCGCTATACGTCGATGATGCTGTGGTCGATCGGGTTTATCGTGACCTTCGTGATCGGCGGCATGACCGGAGTGATGCTGGCGGTGCCGCCGGCCGATTTCGTGCTCCACAACTCGCTGTTCCTGGTTGCGCATTTCCACAATGTCATCATCGGCGGCGTGCTGTTCGGGGCGTTTGCGGGCTTCACCTTCTGGTTTCCCAAAATGTTCGGCTTCACGCTGGACGAGCGCTGGGGCAAGCGCGCCTTCTGGCTGTGGCTGAGCGGTTTCTATCTCGCCTTCATGCCGCTCTATGTCCTGGGCCTGATGGGCATGACGCGGCGGATGCAGCATTATGACGTGCCAGGCTGGCATCCCTGGCTGATCGCGGCAGGCCTGGGCGCGCTGCTGATCCTGGCCGGGATCGGCTGTCAGATCATGATGCTCTATGTCTCGATCCGCACCCGCAAGGACCGCATCGACGAGAGCGGCGACCCCTGGGATGGCCGCACGCTGGAATGGATCACCACCTCGCCCCCGCCGGCCTTCAACTTCGCGGTGCTGCCCGATGTGAAGGGCGAGGAAGCCTATTGGGGCATCAAGGCCAAGGCGCGCGAGAATCGCCGTCTGTCCGATCGGCCCGATTACGAACCGATCGAGATGCCGCGCAATTCGCCGACCGGCATCGTCAGCGCCTTCTTCGCCACCGCCATGGGCTTCGCGCTGATCTGGCATATCTGGTGGCTGGTGATTCTGGGCTTTTTCGGGGCCTGGGGGACGTTCATCGTCTTCGCCTGGCGCGACAAGGCCGAGTATGAAATCCCGGTCGAAGAGGTCGAGCGGCTCGACCAGGCGCGCCGCCGCAGCAAGGCGACGCTGCTCGATTTGCCCGAAGAGGCGCTGTCATGAGCCAGACGGCCAATGCGCATGATCCCAACAAATGGGGCCGGGATAGCGAACCCAATCCCGACGGCCCCGCGCCCAAGCGGATCGTGGTGTCCTATGGCTTCTGGATTTTCCTGCTGTCGGACTTCATCCTCTTCGCCTGTTTTTTCGCCGCCTATGCGGTCCTGAAGGATGCGACGGCGGGAGGCCCGTCGGGCAAAGACCTGTTCGAGCTGAAGCTGGTCGAGGCGGAGACGGTGTTGCTGCTTCTCTCCAGCTTCGCCTGCGGAATGGCGGGCATCGGGACATTGGCGCGCGACATGCGCTGGTTCCAGATCGCGATGGCGGCGACGGGGTTGCTTGGCGCGGGGTTCCTGGCGCTGGAAGCCTATGAGTTTCTCCACCTGATCGGCGAGGGCGCGGGGCCGGGACGCAGCGCGTTCCTGTCGGCCTTTTTCGCGCTGGTCGGATGTCACGGCCTGCATGTGACGCTCGGTCTGCTCTGGCTGACGACGATGATGGCGCAGGCCTGGTCCAAGGGATTCCGCGAAGACATATTGCGTCGCATCCTCTGCTTCAGCCTGTTCTGGCACGCGCTCGACATCATCTGGGTGGCGTTGTTCACCATGATTTATCTGATGGGAGTGCGCGGATGAGCGAGCGGCCCGACGAGGAAATGGCACGCGACGAAACCGCGCCCGGCGAGGAAAGCGAACACGACTCGATCGTCGGCGGCGTGCGCAGCTATGCGGTCGGACTGGTCGCGGCGGCGATCCTGACCGCGGCGTCCTTTGCGCTGGTGCAGTTCGACATCGTCTGGGGGCCTGCCGTTCCCGCTGCCCTGGTCGCGCTGGCGATCGGACAGATGGGGGTGCATCTGGTCTTCTTCCTCCACATCACCACCGGGCCGGACAACAGCAACAATGTGCTGGCGCTGCTGTTCGGGGTGCTGATCGTGGCGCTGGTACTGTTGGGCTCGATCTGGATCATGGGGCATCTGAACCACAATCTGATGGGACCGATGGCGACGCCATGAGCAAGGGTTAAGCCCCTCCCCTTCAGGGGAGGGGGGGGTGGGGCCTCTCCACCTGCGAACGGCTCGCGGAAGTGCCCCACCCCCGTCCCCTCCCCTGAAGGGGAGGGGAGCGTTTAAGTTCAGCTTTCCAGCATTCGGCCCCGGATGGCAGAGACGCCGCGCTTATGGTCGAAGCGCAGTATCAGGCTCTCGTCGCCGACCGGCAGGTGCAAAGCAAAACCATCGCCTTCCCAGTCTTCCGGCGTCATCGGATCACCGGACAGGTTGCGCCACTCCGCCTTATCCAGCCAGTCCGTCCAGTCGAGCGGCGTCTCCCGGCGAAAGGCGCTGAGCGCCGCAACGAAATCCTCCAGCGTCTCGTCGCGGTTTTCCCAGTCGAGCCATGTCGTTTCGTTATCCTGGGCATAGCCATTATTGTTGCCCCGCTGGCTGCGGCCGAACTCGTCCCCGGCGGTCAGCATCGGGGTGCCGCGCGACAGGAACAGCGTCGCCAGCATTGCCCGGATCGAGCGGATGCGCGCGGCGCGGATGGCAGAGTCGGTGGTCGGGCCTTCCTGCCCATGGTTCCACGATACCTCGTCGCCATGGCCGTCGCGATTGTCCTCGCCATTGGCGTGGTTGTGCCGCGCGGCATAGGCGGTCAGGTCGGCGAGGGTGAAGCCGTCATGCGCCGCGACGAAATTGACCGAGCGGCTGGCAGAGCCGGTAAAGACATCCGCCGACCCCGCGATCCGCGTCGCCAGATCGCCGCTGCGCCCGTCACCGCGCCAGAAGCGCCGCACCTGGTCGCGATAACGGTCGTTCCACTCCAGCCAATGCTCGGGAAAGTTGCCTAGCTGGTAGCCGCCCGGCCCGATGTCCCAGGGCTCGGCGATCATCACGCGGGTCGAGAGGATCGGATCGGCGGCGATCTCTGCGAAGATGGGGGCGTGGGCGTCGAAGCCCGGCCCGCGCGCCAGGACGGGTGCCAGGTCGAAGCGGAAACCGTCCACCCCCGCCCGTGCGAAGTGGCGCAGACTGTCGAGGATCATCGCGCGGACGCTGGGGCGGCTGGTGTCGAGCGTGTTGCCGGTGCCCGCATCGTTGATGAGCGTGCCGTCCGGTGTGCGGGCATAGACGTCCGGGTCCAGCCCCCGGAAGGAGAGAGTGCCGCCCTGCACGTCGCTCTCGCCCATGTGGTTGAACACGAGATCAAGGATGACGCCGATCCCCGCCTCGCGCAGGGTCGCAAGGGTGGCGACCAGTTCGGCGACGCCGCCCGGCACGCGCTCCGGGCAGAGCGCCATCGGGACGACCGGATTGTAGCCCCAGGCATTGTGCAGACCGAGCGGGGGCAGGTGGCGCTCGTCGATCGCGGCGGTGATCGGCATGAGTTCGACCGCCGCCACACCCAGCTTGTGCAGGTGATCGAGCACCGCCGGATGCGCCAGCGCCGCCAAAGTGCCGCGCTGCTCGGGCGGAACGGCGGGATGGCGCATCGAGAAGCCGCGCACATTGAGTTCGTAGATCAACGCGCCCGGCCGGAAGAGCGGCGGGGCAGGAGTGGTCGTCAGCGGCGCGACGACACGGGCACGCGGCACGAGGTCGGCGGTGTTCTCGCCATAGGTCGCGAGCCGTGGAGACTGGACGAAGGGGCGGTCAAGTTCGAGCGCATAAGGATCGACCAGCAATTTGGCGGGGTCGAACCAGAGATTGCGCATCGGGTCGTAACGTCCGTGCGCACGGTATCCGTGGAGGTGGTCGGTGCCGGGGACGGTGACGCTCCACACGTCTCCGTCGCGCGTCATGGCGATGCGGCGTTCGTCTGCGCCATCGAACAGGCAAAGCTCCACCCGCTCGGCGGTCGAACGCACGGCGAAGCGGGTGCCGCCGGGGACCGGCGTCGCGCCGAGGAGCGGGGTGGGCTGATTCGTCATAGCGCGATCACCCTAACTCAACCGGACCACCCCGGCGAAGGCCGGGGTCCAGTTGGGCCAGCCTATCGAGACTTCCACCAGCTTGGTGGCATCTGGGCCCCGGCCTTCGCCGGGGTGGAAGGGGGGGCGGTTAGCCTCTCCCCAAAGGCACTCAGGTCACCACATCGGGTTCGGTGCGGCCGGTATGCTGAGTGATCCCGGCAATCTCATCGGCCGCCGCGATGATGTCGGCGAGCATCTCGGGCGTCTCACGGTCGAGCTGGTCGGCCGAATAGCGTTCCAGATAGACCCGCAGGGTCGCGCCGCTGGTGCCGGTGCCCGACAGACGGAACACGACGCGGCTGCCGCCCTGGAACAGCACGCGGATACCCTGGTTGCGGCTGACTGACTGGTCGGTCGGGTCGGTATAGGCGAAATCGTCCGCCGTCTCGACCGTCAGTCCCGCGAACGTCTCGCCCGGCAGGGTCAGCAGCTTGGCGCGCAGGTCCGCCATCAGCGCGTCGGCACGCTCGCTCTCGACGCCCTCATAGTCATGGCGCGCATAGTAATTGCGGCCATAGGTCGCCCAGTGATCGCGCGCGATTCCGTCGACCGACTTGCCCGAGGCAGCGAGGATGTTGAGCCAGAGCAGCACCGCCCACAGCCCGTCCTTCTCGCGCACATGGTCCGATCCGGTGCCCGCGCTCTCCTCGCCGCAGATCGTCGCCATGCCTGCGTCGAGCAGATTGCCGAAGAATTTCCAGCCGGTCGGCGTCTCGTAAGCGGGGATGCCCAGCTTTTCGGCGACGCGGTCGGCGGCGGCGCTGGTCGGCATCGAGCGGGCGATACCCTTCAGGCCGCCCGCATAGGCAGGCGCCAGATGCGCATTGGCCGCCAGCATCGCCAGGCTGTCCGACGGCGTGATGAAGCGCCCGCGCCCGATGATGAGGTTGCGGTCGCCATCGCCGTCCGAAGCTGCGCCGAAATCGGGCGCGTCCGGCGCCATCATCCGGTCGTAGAGTTCCTTAGCATGGACCAGATTGGGGTCGGGATGATGGCCGCCGAAATCGGGGAGCGGCGTGCCGTTCTTCACGGTGCCGGGCGCGAAGCCGAGGCGCTTTTCCAGGATTTCGGTGGCATAAGGGCCGGTGACGGCGCTCATCGCGTCGAACGACATGGTGAAGCCGCCCTCGACCGCGCGCTTGATCGCGGCGAAGTCGAACAGGCTCTCCATCAGCGCGGCATAGTCGGCGACCGAATCGATGACCTCGACCGTCATGCCGCCCACCGTCACCTCGCCCAGCGTATCGAGGTTGATGTCATCGGCCTCGACGGTCAGCCAGCGGCTGATCGACTTGGTGTTGGCGTGGATCGCATCGGTCACCTTTTCCGGCGCGGGGCCGCCGTTCGAGATGTTGTACTTGATGCCGAAGTCTTCGTCCGGGCCGCCCGGGTTGTGACTGGCCGACAGGACCAGGCCGCCCAGCGCCCCCCGCTGGCGGATCACGTTGCTGGCCGCCGGGGTGGACAGGATGCCGCCCTGACCGACCACCACACGGGCAAAGCCGTTCGCCGCCGCCATGCGGATCGCGACCTGGATCACCTCACGGTTCAGGAAGCGACCGTCCCCCCCGATCACCAGCGTCTGGCCGGTCTTTTCGTCACCCAGCGCATCGAACACCGACTGGACGAAGTTCTCGGCATAATGGGGCTGCTGAAAGACGCGGACCTTCTTGCGAAGGCCCGAGGTGCCGGGCTTCTGGTCGAGATAGGGCTCGGTCGCGACGGTCTTGATCATGGGTTCCCCAGCACGGATCGATAGAGTTCGGCATAGTGGCGGCCGCTATGGTGCCAGCTATAATCGGCGTTCATGCCATTGACCTGCATGGTCCGCCATTGGTCTTGGTCGGCATAGAGTCTCATTGTGCGACGCAACACCGCGACGATATTGTTGGTGGTGACATTGTCGAACTGAAGGCCCGTGGGCACGCCCATGGCCAGCGCGGCCTCGTTGGCGTCGATGATCGTATCGGCCAGCCCCCCGGTGCGTGCGACCACGGGCACGCAACCATAGGCCAGCGCATAGAGCTGGGTCAGCCCGCACGGCTCGAACCGCGAGGGGATTACGATCGCGTCACAGCCGCCCTGAAGCAGATGCGAGACCGGCTCGTCATAACCGATCCGTACCGCGACCCGCCCCGGATGGCGCAGCGCGGCGGTGGCGAAGGCGATTTCCAGCGCCGGGTCGCCGGTGCCCAGCACGACCAGCCGTCCGCCCAGCGCGACCAGATCGTCGATCACCTCGACCAGCACGTCCATGCCCTTTTGCCAGGTCAGGCGGCTGATGACGGTAAAGATCGGGCTGTCATCCTGCTCCAGCCCGAACGCCTGTTCGACCGCGCGCTTGTTGGCGATGCGATCGTCCAGCGTGTCGACGGTGAAGGGTGCGGGAAGGGCGGCGTCGGCCGTGGGGCTCCAGATGGCGGGGTCGATGCCGTTGACGATGCCGCTGACACATTCGGCACGCGCGGCGATCAGCCCTTCCAGCCCCATGCCGTACTGCGCGCGGTGGATTTCCTCGGCATAGGTCGGGCTGACCGTGGTGATCGCGTCGGCGGTGCGCAGGCCCGCCTTGAGATAGCCGATCTGGCCATAATATTCGACGCCCTCGACGCTCCACGCCTCGGGCGGCAGGCCCAGATCGGGGAAGTGATGCGCCGCGAACGAGCCCTGAAAGGCGATGTTGTGGATGGTGACGATGCTCTTCGCCACAGGCCCAGGGCCGGGCGCATAGTGGAGAAAGGCCGGCGCCAGCGCCGCCTGCCAGTCATGCGCGTGGAGCAGGTCGAAATCATAACCCGGCACCGCGCCCGAGGCGAGGTCGGCGCCCGCCCGCGCCAGCACCGCGAACCGCCGCCAATTGTCGTGCCAGTCGTTGCCGGCGGTATCGACGTAAGGCAGCCCCTCGCGCTCCCAAAGCTGCGGCGCCTCGATCACCAGCAGCCGGTGGGTGCCGATCATCGCCTCGCGCAACCAGGCTTCGGTGCCGATGATATGGGTCCAGTGATGGACGCGCGGCGCGTCCTCCCCGATCGCGCGCATCACCTTGGGGAAACCGGGGATCAGCGTGGTGACGGCGATGTCATGGGGCGCAAGCGCCTCGGGCAGCGCGCCCACGACATCGGCGAGACCGCCGGTCTTGATGAGCGGGAACGCCTCCGAGGCGACCGACAGGACGGAGAGGGTCATGGGGACTTTCAGTTGGCCAGACGATCGATCATCGGCTGGGTGATGAGGCATATGCCCTTGTCGGTGCGGCGGAAACGCTGTCCGTCGAGCACGGGGTCGTCGCCGACCACCAGCCCGTCGGGAATCTTGACGCCGCGGTCGAGGATCACGCGCCGCAACCGTGCGCCGCGCCCGATATGGCAGAAGGGCAGGACCACCGCTTCGTCGAGCATCGCGAAGCTGTGGGTGCGCACGCCCGTGGACAGCAGCGAACGATGGATCGACGAGCCCGACACGATGCAGTCGCCCGCGACCAGGCTGGCCACCGCCGATCCACGCCGTCCATCGATGTCATGGACGAATTTGGCGGGGGGCGTGATCTCGGCATAGGTCCAGAGCGGCCAGCTCCGGTCGTACAGGTCCAACTGCGGCACCACATCGGTCAGGTCGAGACTGGCCTCCCAATAGGCATCCACCGTGCCGACATCGCGCCAATAGGCGCCGGGCTCATCATGCGAGCGGACGCAGGAAGCGGAGAAGCGGTGCGCCTGGGCTTTGCCGTGCTGGACCAGATAGGGGATGATGTCCTTGCCGAAATCGCGCGAGGAACCCGGCGTGGCGGCATCGCGGCGGAGCTGCTCGAACAGGAAGGCGGTGCGAAAGACATAGATGCCCAGCGACGCCAGCGCGATATCAGGATTGCCAGGGATGGAGGGCGGATCAGCGGGCTTTTCGACGAAATCGACGATGCGGTCGGTCTCGTCGACATGCATCACGCCGAACGCGCTGGCTTCCGGGCGGGACACTTCCAGACAGGCGACGGTGACGTCGGCGCCACTGTCGCAATGCTGCTGGAGCATCAGTTCATAATCCATCTTGTAGACATGATCGCCCGCCAGGATGACCATGAATTCGGGCGCATAGCTCTCGATGATGTCGATATTCTGAAACACCGCGTCGGCGGTGCCTTCATACCATTGGAATTCGCTGATCCGCTGGCTGGCGGGGAGGATGTCGAAGCTTTCGTTGCGTTCGTCGCGCAGGAAGTTCCAGCCGCGCTGGAGGTGGCGGATCAGCGAGTGCGCCTTGTACTGGGTCGCCACGCCGATGCGACGGATGCCCGAGTTGATCGCGTTGGACAGGGCGAAGTCGATGATCCGGGCTTTGCCGCCGAAATAGACGGCGGGCTTGGCGCGGGTGTCGGTCATCTCCATCAGGCGGCTGCCACGGCCGCCCGCCAGCACATAGGCCATGGCATCGCGCGCCAGCGGTTGTCCGCGCCTCAGGTCCATCGTCCGTCTCCTGTCCGTGTGTTAGTGTCGCAACGCTTGATCTGCGCGTTGGTATTCCAGGCAAAATCGGTTGCGCGTCAGCCGTCGAAGCGCAGGATGACGGTCGCGAGTGGCGGCAAGGTGACCCAGGCCGCGCCGTCACTCGCATCCACGCCGCCCATATTGCCGAGGCCGGAACCCCAATATTGCGTCGCGTCGGAGTTCAGCACCTCGGTCCAGCGGCCGTCATGCGGCAGCGGCAGGCGATAGGGCGCGCGGGCGACCGGCGTCATGTTGGCGATCACCGCGACCGGTTTCTCGCCCGGCGCCTTGCGCAGCCAGGCGAAGACCGAATGCGCGCTGTCATCGGCCACCAGCCACTCGAACCCCTCGCGCTCGCAGTCGCGGGCGTGGAGCGCGGGCGTGTCGCGGTAGAGATGGTTCAGATCGCGGACCAGCGAGCGGACGCCTTCGTGCGAATGGCTGCACCGCAAATGCCAGTCGAGCGGGCGGCTCTCCGACCATTCCTCGCGCTGGGCGAATTCCTGCCCCATGAACAGCAGCTTCTTGCCCGGATAGGCCCACATGAAGGCGTAATAGGCGCGTAAGTTGGCGAATTTCTGCCAGTCGTCGCCCGCCATCTTGGTCAGCAGGCTGCCCTTGCCATGCACCACCTCGTCATGGCTGAGCGGCAGGACGAAATTCTCATCGAAGGCGTAATGGAGGCCGAACAGGATCTCGCCATGATGGTGGCGGCGATGCACCGGCTCACGCCCCATATATTCGAGCGTGTCGTGCATGAAGCCCATGTTCCACTTGAACCCGAAGCCCAGGCCGCCGTCATGCGCGGGGGCGGAGACGCCCGGCCAGGCGGTGGACTCTTCGGCGACGGTGAAGACGCCGGGATGCTGGCCGTACACCTGCCGGTTGACCTGGCGGAGGAACTCAACCGCCTCCCAATTCTCGCGGCCGCCCTGTTCGTTGGGCACCCACTCGCCGTCCTTGCGGCTGTAATCGCGGTACAGCATCGAGGCGACGGCATCCACGCGAAGCCCGTCGATATGATAACGCTCGGGCCAGAACAACGCGTTGTTGACCAGGAAGCTCGCCACCTCGCGCCGCCCGAAATTATAGATGGCGGTGTTCCAGTCGGGGTGGAAACCCTGGCGCGGGTCCTCATGCTCGTAGAGCGCGGTGCCGTCGAAATGCGACAGGCCATGCGCGTCGGTGGGGAAGTGCGCGGGCACCCAGTCGAGGATCACGCCCACCCCGGCGCGGTGGGCGCCGTCGACGAAGCGTGAGAAGCCCTCGACATCGCCGAACCGTGCCGACGGGGCATAGAGTCCCGTCGTCTGATAGCCCCAGCTGGGGTCATAGGGGTGTTCGGAGATGGGCAGGAATTCGATATGGGTGAACCCCATCTCGACCACATAGGGGATCAGCCGGTCCGCCAGCGCATCCCAGCTGAGGTACCAGCCATTCTCGTCGCGGTCCCACGACCCGGCATGAACCTCGTAAATGCTGATCGGCACGCGGCGCGGGTCGATCTTTGACCAATGTTCCCGATGGGCCACGTCCTGCCAGACATGGGCGGGCGGGGCGGTCGTGACCGAAGCGGTCTTGGGGCGAAGCTCGGCGGCGAAGGCGAAGGGGTCCGCCTTCATCGGCTGGTCCGCGCCGTGCGGGCCGGTGATGGCGAACTTGTACGCGCGGCCCTCGCCGATATCGGGAATGAAGATTTCCCACACGCCGACATCCAGGCGGCGGCGCATGACATGGCGACCGGGATTCCAGTCGTTGAAGTCGCCGACCACCGCCACCCGTTCGGCATTGGGAGCCCAGACGGCGAAGTGCACGCCCGCCACGCCCTGATGCTCGATCAGGTGCGCGCCCATCTTGTCATAGAGGCGGAAGTGATTGCCCTCGCCCATCAGGAAATCGTCGAGCGGACCGAGCACCGGGCCGAAGCTGTAGGGATCGGTGATCCACCATTCCGCGCCATGCCCTTTCGCGCAATATTTGACCGGCTGCGGCTCGCCCGACACCGCGCCTTCGAACAGGCCGCGCCCGTCGACCTGTTTCAATTCACCCAGCGTGACGCCCGACAGGTCGAAGACGGTGACCGCCTCCGCTCCGGGCACCAAGGCGCGCAGGAACGTGCCGCCCGGCCCCTGATGAGGTCCCAGCAACGCGAAGGGATCGGCGTTGCGGCCCTCGATCAGGGCTTCCAGAGCGGCACGGGGTGGCTTCACATCACGTTCCAGATTTCCTCGGCATATTGCCGAATGGTGCGATCGGAGGAGAACCATCCGACTTTCGCGACATTGTGGATGGCCGATGTCGCCCAGCCCGCCTGGTCCTGCCATCGGGCGTCGACGCTGCGCTGTGCGGCGGCATAGGCATCGAAATCGGCGGCGACCATGAACCAGTCGCCATCATACAGCCCGCCCATCAGCCCGGCATAACGGCCGGGATCATCGGGGGAGAACACACCGGAGGCGATGGCGGAGACCGCCTGGCGCAGCTCCGGGCTGCCCTCGATTACCGCACGCGGATTGTACCCGTCGCGGCGCTGGGCGGCGACCTCGTCGGCGGTCAGGCCGAAGATGACGATATGATCGTCGCCGACATGCTCCTTGATCTCGACATTGGCGCCGTCGAGCGTGCCGATGGTCAGCGCACCGTTCAGAGCGAACTTCATATTGCCGGTGCCCGACGCCTCCATCCCTGCGGTCGAGATCTGTTCGGACAGATCGGCGGCGGGGATGATCTTCTCGGCCAGGCTGACATTATAATTGGGGATGAACCCGACCTTCAGCAAATGGCCGACACTTGGGTCCGAATTGACCCGGCGGGCGACGTCATTGGCGAGTTTGATGACGAGCTTGGCGTTATGATAGCTCGATGCCGCTTTGCCCGCGAACAGTTTGACGCGCGGCGTCCAGTCGCGCTCGGGATGGCTGCGGATCTGGTCGTACAGCGCCACCGTCTCGATGATATTCAACAGCTGGCGCTTATATTCGTGGATGCGTTTGATCTGCACGTCGAACAGCGCATCGGGGTCCACGCGCAACCCGGTCGACTCTCTAAGATAATTTGCCAGCCCCACCTTGTTGGAACGTTTGATCGTCAGAAAGCGTTCCCGGAAATTCGCATCATTTGCGTAATCCGTGAGCGCTATCAGCTTTTCCGCATCATCCTGAAAACCGGTCCCGATCGCTTCGCGGATCAGGGAGGTGAGCTGCGGATTGCATTGCTGCAACCAGCGGCGCGGGGTGATGCCGTTGGTCTTGTTGTTGATCCGCGTCGGATAGAGGCGGTGCAAATCGGCAAAGACGGTCTGCTTCATCAGTTCGGTGTGGAGCGCGGCGACACCGTTGACGCTGTGGCTGCCTGCAAAGGCCAGGTTCGCCATGCGGACCCGCCGCTCGCCGCCCTCGTCGATCAGGCTGATCGCGGCGATGGCCCGGTCGTCCATGCCCTCCACGGCCCGCGCCTCGCGCAGCAGCTTGGCGTTGATCGCATAGATCAGCTGCATGTGGCGCGGCAGCAGCCGCTCGAACAGATGCAGCGGCCAGCTTTCCAAAGCCTCGGGCAATAGCGTGTGGTTGGTATAGCCGAAGGTGCGACGGGTGATGTCCCACGCCTCGTCAAAGCCCAGATCGTGATGATCGACCAGCAGGCGCATCAGCTCGGCGACCGACACCGCCGGATGGGTGTCGTTCAGCTGGATCGCCGCCTTGTCGGGGAGGGTGCGGATGTCATGGAAATACTGGATATGCCGCCGGACGATGTCCTGGAGCGAAGCGGACGAGAAGAAATATTCCTGCCGCAGCCGCAATTCCTGCCCGGCCGGCGAGCTGTCGGAAGGATAGAGGACGCGCACCAGCGTCTCCGCCGCCATTTGCCCGGCGAGCGCGCCGGTATAGTCGCCCGCGTTGAAGCGATCGAGCCGGATGGGATCGATCGCCTGCGCGGTCCACAGCCGCAGCGTGTTGACCCGTTTCCCGCGCCAGCCGACGACCGGGGTGTCGACCGCGATCGCCTCGATCGCCTCCGCTGGTTTCCAATGGACCGCGCCGGTTTCGGTCCCGATCACCTCCCCGCCGAAACCGACGAAATAGGCGCTCTCGCGCCGTTCGAACTCCCAGGGGTTGCCGTGGCTCAACCAGGTTTCGGGCAGTTCCACCTGCCAGCCATCGTCGATCCGCTGGCGGAACATGCCGTTCACATAGCGGATGCCATAGCCATAGGCGGGCAGGTCGAGGCTCGCGAGGCTTTCCATGAAACATGCCGCCAGCCGCCCCAGGCCGCCATTGCCGAGTGCGGCGTCGGGCTCGATCTCTTCCAACTCGGCCAGGTCGACGCCCAGCGATTGCAGCGCGCCCGCCACCTGCGCCATCACGCCGAGATTGGACAGCGCATCGCGCAGCAGCCGTCCGATCAGGAATTCCAGGCTGAGATAATAGACCCGTTTGGCGCCTGCGGCGTGCGCTTCGCGCGTGGAGGCCATCCAGCGTTCGATGATGTCGTTGCGAACGGTCAGGATCGTCGCGGCCAGCCAGTCATGCGGGCGGGCATTGGCGGCATCCTTGCCGATCCGGTGCACCAGTGTGTCGACAATGGCGTCGGCCAGTGGGCCGGTATCGTCGACATGCAGGGTGGTGATGGTGGTCGTCATTGATTCGGGCGTCCCTATGGGTCCAGTCCCGAACAGCTTAACCGCGCGAGGGGTGAAGTCACGCGGCATTCCTGGGCATGTGCGAAGCGGATCAGCCCGTTGCCAGCCCCCAAAGCAGGGTCAGGTTCAGGCCGATGATGATGGCCGCGATGATCCATGCCAGGATGCGCAGCCAGACCGGGCTGGCAAAGGGACCCATCATGCCCTTGTTCGCGGTGAAGCGGACCAGCGGCACCACCGCAAAGGGGAGTTGCAGGCTGAGGATGACCTGACTCAGCACCAGCAGCTTCGTCGCCCCCGCCTGTCCGCTCGCCCCGACGACCAGCACGGCGGGAATGATGGCCAGCCCACGCGTGATGAGCCGCCGAAGCCAGGGGGCGAGCCGCAGGTCGAGGAACCCCTCCATCACGATCTGCCCGGCGAGTGTCCCGGTGACGGTCGAATTCTGCCCTGAGGCGAGCAGTGCGATGCCGAACACCATGCTCGCCGCGCCCACGCCCAGCATCGGGGCGAGCAGGCGGTAAGCCTGATCGATCTCCGCCACGTCGGTGCGGCCTGCGACATGGAAGGTCGCCGCCGCGACGATCAGGATGGCGGCGTTGATGAAAAAGGCGAAGAACAGCGCCACCGTGCTGTCGATCGTCGCCATCTTGATCGCGTCGCGCTTGTCCTCGGTCGACAGGCCATAGGCCCGGGTCTGCACCACCGAGGAATGGAGATACAGATTATGCGGCATCACCGTCGCGCCGAGGATACCGATCGCGATGTAGAGCATGGCAGGGTCGGTGACGATCCGCGTCGTCGGCACGAAGCCCGCCAGCACCGCGCCGGGATCGGGGCGCGAGGCGATCAGTTCATAGAGGAAACAGCCGCCGATGATGAGGAGGAGCGCGATGATGAACGCCTCGACCTTGCGGAACCCGTAACGCTGCAGCGCGAGGATCACGAACACGTCCAGTCCGGTGATGATGACACCCCAGACAAGCGGCAGGTCGAACAGCAGTTGCAGCGCGATGGCGGTACCCAGCACCTCCGCCAGATCGCAGGCGATGATCGCGATCTCGCAGAGCACCCACAGGATGCGCGAGACGGGTTTGGAATAGGCCGCCCGGCACGCCTGCGCCAGGTCCATCCCCGCCGCGATGCCCAGCCGCGCCGACAAGGCTTGCAGGATCATCGCCATGATGTTGGACAGGAGGATGACCGACAGCAGCGCATAGCCATAGGCGGAGCCGCCCGCGATATCGGTCGCCCAGTTGCCCGGGTCCATATAGCCGACCGCGACCAGATAGCCCGGCCCCGCAAAGGCGAATAACCGCCGCAGGAAGGACGCGCCCTCCGGAATGGCGATCGAGCGATGGCTTTCGGCAAGCGAGCGGGTGGCGGGCGTAGCTACGGTCATCGACCTTGAGATGTGACGGAAATGCGCCAACGCGACAACCCGCCAAAGCGTTGCGGCAGGTCAGTTGTGGGAGGGTTTTCAATTCCTCCCTCCGAGGGGAGGAATTATAGGGACGACCCCACAACCGCACAGGCCAGCGCCATCAGCAAACCGGCGAAACGGTTCGACCGGAACCGGTACAGCGCGCCTGCGCCGTCATCGGGCTTCAGCGTTGCCACCTGCCAACCCAGATGCAGCGCCACCGGCACCAGCGCCGCGACCGCCAGCATATCCGGCCGCACCAGCCAGATCGCCCCCGCCCAGCACAGCACGGCCCCGAGATAGAAGGCACCCACCCCCGGCCTCACATACGCGCCCATGCGCAGCGCCGAGGATCGCACCCCGATCAGCGCATCGTCCTCCCGGTCCTGCAGCGCATAGATGGTGTCGTACCCAATCACCCAGGCGATCGACCCCGCGTAAAGCAGCCAGAGCGGCGCGGAGAGTTCGCCCGCCACCTCGGCCCAGCCCACCAGCGCGGCCCAGCTGAACACCATGCCCAGCCATGCCTGCGGCCACCAGGTAATCCGCTTCATGAAGGGGTAGGCGGCGACCGGGGCCAGGCTGGCCACCGCGACGATCGCGGCGAGCGGGCGAAGCTGCACCAGGACGATCAGACCGATCAGGGACAGCGCGCCCAGCCAGATCGCGGCCAGCTTCACGGACACCAACCCCGAGGGGATGGGCCGCGCCCGCGTCCGGGCCACCTGGGCGTCCAGATCCCGGTCGACGATGTCGTTGAACACGCACCCTGCGCCGCGCATCGCGATCGAGCCGAGCAGGAACCACAGAATCAACGGCCAGCGGGCCGGCAATCCGCCCGCCAGCGCGATGGCCCAGGCGCCTGGCCAGAACAGCAGCCACCAGCCTATCGGCCGGTCGAACCGCGCCAGCAGCGCCAGTCCGCGTGCACGGGGGGGCAGGCGTCCGGCCAGGCCCTTGTGTTCGCTATCGGGTACGATCTCGATCGTCATGCCGCTTCGGGTATGGGCGCGAGCGGTGGCGCGCAAGCCCGTTCGCGGTTATCGTCTCCTCGTGACTTCCCCAGCATATCCTGTTCGATGATCGGCCTGTCGGTCGCGGTCGGCCGTTTCGTCGAGGCATTGTTCTGGGCCATTTTGCGCGTGGCGGGGATGGTCGGGGGCGTGGTGCTGCTCGTTGGCCTCGTGCTCGGCGTGACGTGGTGGGTGATCCGGCGCCGACGATAAGGGGGCAACGGTGATGATCGTGCGAGTGCGATCGGTGCCGATGCACAGGGCAAGGCGCTGTGGGCGATCGAGGCGCGCCCGCTCGCGCATGGCCTGCACGCTCTGGGCCTGATGGAGGTCAGCGAGGGCCTGGGGCCGTCGGCATCCGACAATCGGCAGGTCTATGTCGCGATCTGGAAGCGCCCACCGCCGGGCTGACCCCCGTCGCCGCATCGCTATCTTTGCAGTCGCCCATCCTCCAGCGCCGCCATCTCGAACGGAAACAGGATGTCGGAGTCTGGCGCCTTCACGCCGTCCGCGATGTCGGCAGGGGCGATGTCGTGAAGGATGTGGCGGATGATCGCGATCCGCGCATCCCGCTTGTCGTCGGCACGCACGATATGCCACGGCGCGAAGGGGGTGTGGGTGCGGGTGAGCATCGTGTCGCGCGCCGCCGAATAATCGGTCCATTTGGCCTGCGCGACCTTGTCCATGTCGGAGACTTTCAGCGCCTTCAGCGGATCGGTGCGTCGCGCCTCCAGTCGTTTTTCCTGTTCCGCCATCGAGATGTCGAGCCAGATCTTGACCAGCCGGATGCCGCTTTCGACCAGCATCCGTTCAAAATCGGGGGCGTCGCGCAGGAACGCCTCCTGCTCGGCGGCGGTGGAGAAGCCCATGACGACTTCCACCCCCGCGCGGTTATACCAGCTGCGGTTGAAGATCACGATCTCGCCCGCGGCGGGCAGATGGGCGACGTAGCGCTGGAAATACCATTGCGTGCGTTCGCGGTCAGATGGCTTGGGCAGCGCCACGACACGGGTAGCGCGGACCGAGAGATGTTCGGTGATTCGCTTGATCGTCCCGTCCTTGCCCGCCCCGTCGCGGCCCTCCAGCACGATGACGACCCGCTCGTCGGAGCCCGCCATCGCCATCTGGGTGCGGACCAGCGCCAGCTGCAGCGCCTCCAACTCCTCATGATAATGTTTCGCCATTGTCACCTCCTGCGCCCGAAAACGCACGGCTCGGCAAAAGTGGCATGGGCGACCCTAGCCGTGTAAGCGAAGGCCATGCCCGCTACCCCCGCCTGGCCGCCACAATCCACGCCCCGCCTGTTCGTCGACCGGATGCTGGGCGAAGGACCGATCCGCATCGACGGCCCGGCCGCGCATTATCTGGTGTCGGTGATGCGCACCAGGATCGGCGATCCGGTCAAGTTGTTCGACGACCGCAGCGGGGAGTGGCTCGCCGTCGCCGCGTCTGTGGGCAAGCGCGACCTGACCCTCGACGTGACGGAACGGCTGCGTGAGCGTGAGGCGGTGCCGGACCTGTGGCTTTGCGCCGCGCCGCTGAAGAAGGGCCGGGTCGACTGGCTGGCGGAGAAGGCGTGCGAGCTGGGCGTCGCGCGGCTGGTGCCGGTCGTCACCCGCCGCACCGTCGTCGACAAGCCCAATACCGAGCGATTGCGCGCGCACATGATCGAGGCGGCCGAGCAATGCGGCCGCACCGCGCTTCCGCAAGTCGCCGAGCCGGTGAAGCTGACCGCGCTGCTCCGCGACTGGTCGCCCGAGCGCGCGCTGTTCTTCGCTGACGAGACGGGCGGTGCGCCCGCGCTAACGGCGATGGCCGCGCATCGCGGCCCGGCGGCGATCCTGATCGGGCCGGAGGGCGGCTTCGATGCAGAGGAGCGCGAGGCGATCCGCGCGCACCCCGCCGCCATCGGCATCGGGCTCGGCCCCCGTATCCTGCGTGCCGACACGGCGGCGGCGGCGGCGGTCTCGCTGTGGATGGCGGCGGCGGGCGACTGGGGTTGATTCACCCTATGGCGTACAGCCTCGCGCCCGCGTAAGGCGCGGTTCATGAGCACCAAGACCGCGAGCACCGCCAAGGGCGCCATCATCGAGTCCCGCGACCAGTTGATCGCCAGCTTCGCGCGCGGCGAAAAATCCAGCGATCACTGGCGGATAGGCACCGAGCACGAGAAATTCGTCTATGCGCTGGGCGACCATCACGCGCCCTCCTACGACGAAGCCTCGGGCATTCGCGCGCTGCTGGGCGAGTTGACCCAATATGGCTGGGAACCGGTCATGGAGAGCGGCAATGTCATCGCGCTGACCGGCGCGGATGGTTCGATCAGCCTGGAGCCCGCCGGACAGTTCGAGCTGTCGGGCGCGCCGCTCGACAATCTGCACCAGACCTGCGCCGAGACGGGACGCCATCTGCAACAGGTGAAGGCGGCGGGCGACAAGCTGGGCGTCGGCTTCCTGGGTCTGGGCATGTGGCCCGACAAGACCCGCGCCGAGCTGCCGATCATGCCCAAGGGGCGCTATGCGATCATGCTGCGCCACATGCCGCGCGTCGGAACGCTTGGCCTCGACATGATGCTGCGGACATCGACGATCCAGGTGAATCTGGATTATGCCTCCGAAGCCGACATGGTGAAGAAATTCCGGGTCGGCCTGGCGCTGCAACCGCTGGCGACCGCTTTGTTCGCCAACTCGCCCTTCACCGAGGGCAAGCCCAACGGCATGTTGTCCTTCCGCAGCCATATCTGGTCGGACACCGATCCCGCGCGCACCGGCATGTTGCCCTTCGTGTTCGAGGACGGGTTCGGATATGAACGCTATGCCGACTATGCGCTCGATGTGCCGATGTATTTCGTCTACCGCGACGGCAAATATATCGACGCGGCGGGGCTGTCGTTCCGCGACTTCCTGAAGGGCGAGCTGTCGGTCCTGCCGGGCGAGCTGCCGACGATCGACGATTGGAACGATCACCTGTCGACTGCCTTCCCCGAGGTGCGGCTCAAGACCTTCCTAGAAATGCGCGGTGCCGATGGCGGGCCGTGGAGCCGCATCTGTGCGCTGCCTGCGCTCTGGGTCGGGTTGCTGTACGACAATGGCGCGCTCGATGCGGCGTGGGATCTGGTCAAGGGCTGGTCGCTGACCGAGCGACAGGCACTGCGCGACTCGGTGCCGGAGCTGGCGCTGGATGCGCCGTTGCCCGGCGGCGGGCGGCTGCGCGACATTGCGGGCGAGGTGCTCGACATCGCCCATGCGGGACTTGCGGCGCGGGCGCGGCTGAACGGGGCGGGGGATAACGAAACCGGCTTTCTCGACCCGCTGCGCGAGATCGTGCGGTCGGGCAAGGTGCCCGCGCAGGTGCTGCTCGACCGCTATCATGGCGAATGGGGTGGCGACATCTCACGGGTGTATGGCGAGGCGAGTTTCTGAGCGTGGGGCGTAAGCTTCGACGATGCTCGGCCTGAGCGACGTCGAAGGCCAGGGGCTCACCTTCGCCCCATCACCCACCGAAAGAACCGCGGCACCAACCCGTGCCGCGTCATCCAGTCGGAATAGTCCCGATACGCCGGATCGGCCGACAGATGCCGCTCCTCCGTCTTCGCCCGCCAGTAATAGATTCCGCTGACCACCCCCAGCAGCAACGTGCTCCGCGCCGCGTCCACCCAGGTCCCCGTCGACAGGAGCGGGATCGTCGCGATCCACCAGAAGATGTTCTTCGACAGATAGGCCGGGTGCCGCGACACCGCATAAGGCCCGTGGGTCAGGATGCCTCGGTGGGTCAGGTTGGAAAAGCGGATGCCGAACGCCACGGTCGACCAGGCATAGATGGCGGTCAGCCCGACCAGGACCGCCCCGATCCCGGCCAGCACCACCGGATGCCCGGCAAACCAATAGCTCCACTCGGCGGTCCCCGGCCGATAGTTGAGCGGGCCATTATCGCCCATCAGGATGGTCGGCGGGTAACAGATCAGCGCCGCCGCCCAGGCTGCCGCATAGGGATTGGCCGAACGGATATGCGCATCCAGCGGCCGCATGGTCAGCATGTAACCGATCGTCGCAAAGGCGACGTCGATCAGGAACATCAGCGTAATCAGCCAGTTGGCCAGCGCCACCGGATCGTGCAGCGCGGCGTTCAGGTCGGTCCGCACGAACATCCCGAACCCGCCCGGCACCACGCCCAGCATGAAGGGCAGGAAGAACGCCTTGACCGCCCAAGATCGCAGATGCGCGTAGATCGCCTCCCGATCGACCCCCGGCTGTCCGGTCAGCCATGCGCCCAGCATCCAGGCCCCGTCCTTCGGCTCGACCAGCCGCCGGTCGAGCCAGATCACATAAGGAATGGACAGCAGGAACAGTAACGGCGCGATCCAGCCCAGGCACCACATGGCAAAGGCGAAAATCCCCTGCCAGTAAAAGCGCCCCGTCGCGAAGATCAGCGCGATCCCGCCGAACGTCGCCCATAGCCCGGCGAGCTTGGTCAGGCTGATGTCCAGCGTCTCGCGTGCGGGGCGCGGGTTGGCCCAGTCGATCCCGGTCGAGGCATGGCGATGCACCTTGTCGACCAGCACCGACCAGAGCAGCATCGGCACCCCGGCGCAGACCAGATGCAGCAGCGCCGCATAAGGCCCGTCGAGATGATGCCACCGCGCATAGCCGATCCAGCTCAGCGAACCCGCAAGCCCGGCCAGCCCGACGCCCTGGCTGACGGCGGAGCGAGGACGCGGCGGGCGCGGGACGTGCGGGGCGGAATCGGCCATCAGGTGCGGGCTTTAGCGCAATTCGGTAAGCAAGGCGTTAGGGCGGAGGCATTCAACGATCCCCCTCCGTTTCGGGGAGGGGCTATTCGCTCTTCACCGCCAGAATCAGCTCGACCTCCTCGGCGGTGATGCCGAACGCTGCGGCCAGTCCGGAGAGCGACGCGCCCCGCTTGGACAATTCGCGAATCCGCCCTTCATCGACCACCGTGGCATAACCGCGCGTGTCGCGCTGTTCGCGAACCACATCCTTGCGGCCAGAGCTACGGTGCCGTTTGGCGGCGGCGGCATGGGGGTCCCTGGCGGCGGCGGCCTCCTCGGCCTCGCGACGGGCATTGCGCTCGGCTTCGCGGGCGGTCGTCTCGCGCTCGCGCAGTGCGGCACGCGCCTCCATCCGCCCGGCCATCAACGTGGCCCGCTCGCCCGCCCGCGCCTCGCGCGCCTTGGCCCGCGCGGCGGCACGTTCCTCCAAACTGTCATTCGTCCGGACGCGCAGTCCGCCGCGCGGCGGCGTCACGCCCCAGCTGTCATCGACCATGTCTTGCCCCAAATTCGGAGGCCGCCGTCTATAACGCGTCGCCGGCCGCCGCCAGGGGGCGGGGGCTCTTTCGAAACCGACGGCGATTGGCAACCAGCGGGCGATCTGCTTGTTATTGATCCAGAATAGAAAGGGAGGATAGCGATGAACCCGATGCTCGACCCCGAACTCATGGAGTTCATGGATGACGAGTCGCTCTTACTGGCCTTCGCGATGGCGAGCGCCGAACCCGACGGCGGTGACGCCGAAGTGATCCGGGCCGAGATGACCCAGCGCGGCCTGCGGCCGATCGCGGCCATGCCGGGGCTGCTCGACGCGGCGCGCGGGGATGGGCGGAACGCCTCGCTGCGCCTTTAACCCGAAGCCACATGACTAGACAGCCATCGCCACGGAGGCCGAATCATAGGCAAATTACAGCGTTATCAGAAGGTTGATCTGACGAAATTGAACGCGGAAACGCTTTGGGCCTTGAGCCTCCTATGTTTCGTCACAACCCAGCGTTCACGCTTGATGCGCTGACGAGCAAGGTCAACGAAGTGATGGCAACGAACGTCTAAAACTTCACCGCCATCGCATCAATTAATCGATTGCCACGCTTGCAACGCTTCAATCGTTATGCCGTAATTAGCCCGGCAATTTGAGGGGCTTGCACATGGTCGCTATCCGGCGCGGGGAGCCGCACGACCTGCCGCGATTGATGGAATTCGACTGTTTTTCTGGCGACCGCATCAATGAGATTGTCGAAGGGCGGATGCTGGTGGCGGAGGTGGGCGCTACCGTCGTCGGCTACCTTGCCTGGCAACATGGTGGATGTATCGGCAAGGACTATGTCAACAAACTGGTTGTTGACGGTCGTTATAGGCGAAGGGGGATCGCCCAGGCGTTGACCCAGGCCCTCAGCACGACGCTAAGCGGGCGAGTCTATATATCTGCAGGGGCCGCCAACACGGCGGCGCTGTCACTCATCCATGGGACCGGCTGGACCCCCGCCGGGCGGATTGACGGGCTACTGCCACGGGATGAGCCGGAGCTGTTTTTCCGTCGAGACCTTTAGCCTAGCGCCATCGCCTAGGAGCGACGGCGCTGCTTGTATCGATCGGAGGCCAAGATCAGCATCTAGCGTGCCCAGCTGCGCAGTGGTGTGCGCCGCACGGCACCCTTCAGCAGCTTGCGACCAAAGGCCGCCCGCATCGTCTCCGTGGCAATCATGTTCATCAAAACGACGCGTGTTCCGCCGGATGCCAAAGTCTCGATGGCGCTGACCGTGGCACCGTGACGGGCGCACAGCTTGACGACTTCGGCTTCGGTTGCGTTGACATTGATCGCGCGGGACATGGCAGCTCCTCGTTAAAGCGGGAGCGCAAAGCCGTCTCTCAGCCGGGCCGATGCTCAGTGTGGCAGCCCGATACTGTCAAAATGGGGATGAGGTCACATTCCCGCAAGTGGCATGGCGGGAGTCCGCATGACCGTCTTGCGCGGCGAACTACGACACACCAACTATGCTGCAATGCACAATAGGATGTGTGCGGCAGGCATACCCTATCCGTTGTCCCGCCTCTGCCGAAAAAGGGGCACCCCTATGCGCTCGATTTCCGACACGATCGCCCATCTTCGCGGCCTTGCAGGCTCCGTAGACCGGACGGCTCAGCAAGCCGCCCCTCTCACGCCGATAGATGATTTTGGCGATAACCCCGGCGCTTTGCGGGGGTATTTGCATATTCCGCACGATCTGCCCGCCCATGCCCCGCTCGTCGTTGTGCTGCACGGGTGTACGCAGACCGCAGCCTCCTATGATCATGGCGCGGGTTGGTCGACCCTGGCGGACAGGTTCGGTTTCGCGCTCCTGTTCCCTGAACAGCAGCGTGCCAATAACCCCAATCTTTGTTTCAACTGGTTTTTGTCCGAGGATACGCGGCGGGGCGGCGGCGAGGTCGAATCGATCCGCGAGATGATTGTCGCTGTGGTCGAGCGCCATGAACTCGATCCGGCGCGGGTGTTCGTTACCGGCCTGTCGGCGGGTGGCGCGATGACATCCGCAATGTTGGCCTGTCATCCCGAGCTTTTCGCCGGGGGCGCTATCATAGCGGGGCTGCCGTTCGGCACCGCTCACAGCGTGCCGGAAGCGCTGGAGCGAATGCGCGGTCACGGCCACGATCGCGCCAGCCTGAGCGATCGGGTGCGAGCAGCGGCCGTGCATGGTGGGCCTTGGCCAACGGTCTCGATCTGGCATGGCACAGCAGATACCACGGTGAACCCGGTCAATGCCGGGCTGATCGTCGACCAGTGGCGCGGACTCCACCGCCTAGGCGAGCCGGACATAACGGAACGGATCGATGGTCACACCCGTCGCGCCTGGCGTGACCGGGCCGGACGCGCGGTGATCGAGGAGTATATGATCACGGGCATGGGACATGGGACGCCACTGGCTACCGATGGCGATGAAGCCTGCGGCGTGCCAGGGCCTCATATGCTCGGTGCCGGTATCTCCTCCACATATCGGATTGCCGCCGCATGGGGGATCGCACCTGCAGTGGCGCCGTCCCGACCCGTCGACACCGCTGCAACCGTACCGCAGCGACCCGCGCCGGCGCGGTCGTTGCGCTTCGATCCGACGACGACGATCAATGACGCACTGAGGGCGGCCGGGCTCATGAAGCCATGACGCGGTGCCTCCGGTAAAGCACACGTCGATCGCTATATCAGGGTGGTTCGCTTTCGTGACCGTCGCCTGCTGGTGGAGCAGGCAGATGAAACCTGCTTCCACGACTGGCGGAGCCAAAGGATTGATCCATCTGTTGAACGGCGATGGATGGGGAACGAAAAACCACTGCCGTCGAACGGGCTGACCATAAAATAAGCTCCGAGGTGAATAACGAGCGCGACAGCTGGCCAGTGCGGCTGATTGGCGCGGCCAGCGAGATCGGTGATCAGCCACAGATGCGGACGATTTGCGGCGCTACGGTCGTGGTCGGTATCGCCCGACGGGATATGCATCTCGCTGGCGCGGGCTTGAGGATGCTGGCCGCTCACACCCTGGCGACATGGGCCAAGAGCGGGATCAAAGCCGTGATCAACCGCAGGCGCCCGAAAGACGGTGATGATCCGCGGGTGCGCCAAGGTGATAGCGACCGGCACGAGGATAATTCGTTCCCATCCGGCCACAGCGCCGGTGCGGTCGCGGTCGGAGAAGCGATTGCGCGGGCATATCCAGATCATGCGGTCGCTGCTCGTAGTGTGGCGCTGTCGGTCTCCGCCGTACAGGTGCCGCGCGGAACGCATTATGCTGGCGATGTCCTAGCCGGGATAGCCATAGGCCTGATTGCAGAACGTGTCAGCGACGCGGCGATCGATTTGGCGGTACGATGGGCTAGGCGTGGGCTCGCAGCTCCGCAGCGTATCACTGGTGGTAACGAGGCGACGCCGGCCATCCGTCATACATCGGCACCTTCTTCACCTGTGTTTATTGCATCAACGCATCCATGAGGCCTTTATGTCTCATGGTGGCATGGACCCAAGGATCGAGCCATATGACGTCGTGCCTGCACGTCTGCGAGACAAAATGGCTCGATGACGCTGATGGCTAACACCGACCTGCCTGATGGCATCGACGAACGCCATGTCGCACCCATTCGAGGGATTCGGGCACATGCCAGCCCACTCGCGTTCATCGTGCTAGGCGCGACGCTGGCTATTGCGGCGACTGGTCTTCTTGGCGGCGCGCCTGCGCCCGTAACGTCTGTCTCTGCTCCTGCCGCTTCGTTGGAGCTGAAGGTCGCCCGGCCGCTACGCAGCGGCTTATTCTTCGAGACCCACATCCGGGTCACCGCCCGACAAGCCATTGCCAAGCCCGTCATCGGCGTGGACGCATCTCTGTGGCGCGATCTGACGATCAACAGTCAGGTACCAGCCCCCGCAAACGAGAGGTTCAAGGACGGCCAGTATCGCTTCGAGTATGGCCCCTTGAAGGCGGGGGAGACGTTGGAAGTCAAAATCGACGGCCAGACAAATCCGCCGTTGATCGGGCGTGTATCGGGAAGCGTCACGCTTCTGGATGACGACACCCCCCTGACTGAGGCTCATGTGACTATTCCGGTCCTACCATAATGGACATCGTCCTACGGGCCTCCGTCACATTCGCGGCGCTCTACCTTTTGCTGCGGCTGCTGGGGAAGCGCGAGATCGGCCAGCTGACGCCATTCGAATTGGTGGTCATCGTGGTGATGGGCGACCTGGTCCAGCAGGGCGTCACGCATAACGACTTCAGCCTCACTGGGTCGATCCTGGCCATCGCCACGTTCGCCTTCTGGGCGCTGGTGATGAGCTGGGCGACCTATCTTTCACCCAGGCTCGAGACGCTGCTGGACGGCCGACCACAGGTTATCATCCGGGATGGCGAACTGATCGAGGCGAATCTCCGCCGCGATCGCATCACGCGTGCAGAGGTCGAAGCCGAGATGCGGTTGGCGGGTATCGCCCACATGGATCAGGTCGCCTGGGCTATCCTGGAGACGCAGGGCAAGATCAGCTTCATCCGAAAAGACGGTGGCGAGGTGCAGCCCGACAACGATGACGCTGGTACTGCGTAACGTCATGCACTCCGTCACGATGGCGGCAACCCCGTCTCGGATAAATCGTTCGGTGGGGGTGTAGGAGAAGACCGATCGCCCATGCCAGCAACGTCGTCTATTGCGACGGACCGAACAGCCCCCACGCTTTCGACATCATCCCGCTTCAGCCGCGAAACGGGACCCTGGATGCGAAATGCCCGATCTGTCGGGGATACGGGCAATGGAACACCGAGATCGATCTCGTCAGCTTCCGGTGCAAGCGAGCAATCTGCGATTATTGCCATGGAGCGGGCTGGATCGAAACGGGCAATGACCCGGTCGGGCATGCCGACATCGCCATGTCGCCGGAAGGCTATCCGCAATGGGTAATTGCGTATGAGCCGCATCAGGATCCAGATCGGCCTATCTCGGATCCGGCCGCCCCGCTGTCGCCCAACCAGATCGATCGCTAGCCGTCTTTCTATCGCTCTGGTTCAAGGCCTCAGCAAATTCCGCTTGAGCCGGAGATAGCACCGGTAGACAGGGGCGCAGGGACCGCATTCGCTACCAGGCTTAGCGAATGGGACGCGTTGATCGCCGCCAGAAGATGACAGTGACAGCTGGGGCGACGGCGGAGAAGACCTTTCATCATTCGCGTGAACACACCGGTCTCATCCCAACGCTTCCACCGATGGTACAGCGTCTTGCGCGGGCCGTACTCGCTGGGTGCATCTCGCCAGCGCAGCCCATTGCGGTTGACGAATACGATGCCATTCAGGACCCGCCGGTCGTCCACCCTCGGCTGGCCGTGGCTCTTGGCAAAGAATGGCCGCAGCCGCTCGATCTGCTCATCCGACAGCCAGAACAAGTCGCTCATCGTCCCTTTATTGACCGTTCCAGCCGGCATTTCGTCCCCCGCCAGCAATCACCTTCGCGGGAATTGGGGGAACATCAAGGAAACGCCGGGATGAGCGTACCAGAGGGAAGGGGGTGAACGAAGCTGGAACAGGAGGGCCTAGCGGCGGATATACCGGAAATACCATACCTCATGTCCCTGGCGGCGTGCCTTGCGTTCATAACGCGTCTCGGGCCAGTCGGCGGGGCGGGTGAGGAAGTCGGCGGGCGTGCGGGCTTGCCATTCGAAATCGTCCCGCGCGTTCATGATCATCATCGACCAGTGGCAATAGGTCGGGTCATCGGTCCCTAAGCGAAATTCGCCGCCGGACTTCAACTTGCGCGCGATGGTGTCGAGCGGGCCGTGGTTCATCATCCGCCGCTTGGCATGGCGCGCCTTGGGCCAAGGATCGGGATGGAGCAGATAGACGCGGTCCAGGCTGGCATCGGGCAGCCGCTCGATCACCTCCAGCGCGTCGCCCATGTGCAGGCGGACATTGGAAAGGTCGCGGTCGCGGATATGGCCGAGCGCGCCGACCACGCCGTTGAGGAACGGCTCGCATCCGATGAAGCCGGTACCCGGTGTCGCCTCGGCCTGTCCGGCCAGATGCTCGCCCGCGCCGAAGCCGATCTCGACCTGGAGCGGCCGATCCTCGCCGAACAGGCGCACGGCGTCGAGCGGCCCTTCCTCGGGCACGCTCAGCGTCGGCAGCATCTCCTCGACCAAAGCCGCCTGGCCCTGGCGCAGCTTATGGCCCTGACGCCGACCATAAAGGCGGCGGATCGTCGTCGGATCGTTCATCGCCGGGCCTTTAGCGCGGGTCGCACAGGGAGCCAAGGGTGGGGCCGCTCGTTGCCCATGCACCATGGATGACCACGCTTCCAAACCCGATGGCCCCCAAGAACAGGGGAAGGCGCAGAAAGCGGCCGATGCCAAGGACCTTCACCGTGCGGTGCGCGAGGCGGGGGAGAGCGAACTCGATCGGCCCGCAGGCGCGCTGTTCTGGTCAGGGCTGGCGGCGGGCATCGCGATCCACAGTTCGCTGATCGCCGAGGGAGCGCTCCATGCGGGGCTTCCCGAGGCGCCCTGGCGCGGGCTGGTCGCCTCGTTCGGCTATCCGGTGGGGTTTCTGGTCGTCATTCTCGGCCGGATGCAACTGTTCACCGAAAGCACCATCACCGCGATGTTGCCGCTGGTGACGAAGCCGTCGGGCTGGGCGCTCCGGCGGACGCTGCGGCTCTGGGCCATCGTGCTGGCCGCCAATCTGATCGGCACCGCGCTCGCCGCCGGAATGGTCGCGGCCGGAGCGCTGGGCAGTGCCGAAATCCGCGACGCGATGGTTGCGGTCTCGGCGCGCATCCTGGAGCTGGACGGGTGGCGGACCTTCGTCAACGCCATCCCAGCCGGGTTCCTGATCGCGGTGGTCGCCTGGATATTGCCCAATGGTCGGACCCAGGCCTTCTGGATCATCCTGGCGATCACCTATGTCATAGCCATTGCCGGGTTCAGCCACTCGATCGTTGGCGCGGACGAGGCGTTCCTGTTGTTGTTCACCGGCCATGTCAGTGTGGGCAAGACCGTGTTCGGCCTGCTGATGCCGGCGATCCTCGGCAATCTGGTCGGCGGGGCGGGGCTGTTCACGCTGCTGGCGCATGGTCAGGTGCAGGGCGAGACGCGGGAATAAAAAAAGGGGAGCCGAAGCCCCCCTTTTTCTTTTGCCGATCGCGACAGGATCAGGCGACGGCGGCCTTGATCTGGTCGACCAGATCGGTCTTTTCCCAGGTGAACAGCGCGCCTTCGGCTTCACGGCCGAAGTGACCGTACGCGGCGGTCTTGGAATAGATCGGCGCGTTCAGCTTCAGATGCTCACGAATGCCCTTGGGCGTCAGGCGAACGAGCTTGGGCAGCGCGGTTTCCAGCTTGGCTTCGTCGACGGTGCCGGTGCCGTGCAGGTCGACATAGACCGACAGCGGCTCGGCGACGCCGATCGCGTAGGACAGCTGGATGGTGCAGCGCTTGGCCAGACCGGCTGCCACGACGTTCTTGGCGAGGTAGCGCGCGACATAGGCGGCCGAGCGGTCGACCTTGGTCGGGTCCTTGCCGCTGAACGCACCGCCGCCATGCGGGGCCGCGCCGCCATAGGTGTCGACGATGATCTTGCGGCCCGTGAGCCCTGCGTCACCGTCCGGGCCGCCGATTTCGAACAGGCCGGTCGGGTTGACGTAGATCTGCTTCTCGTCCGGCAACCAGCCTTCGGGCAGCACGTCTGCGAGGACCGACTTCACATAGTCGCGAAGCTTGGCCTGGCCGGCCTCGTTGGACAGCTCGGCCGAATGCTGGGTCGACACGACGATCGCGGTCGCGCGGACGGGAACACCATTCTCATACTGCAACGTCACCTGGCTCTTGGCGTCCGGCTCCAGGAAGGAGGCCGTGCCGGAATGGCGGTCGGCCGCCATCTTTTCCAGGATCTTATGGCTGTAATAGAGGGTGGCGGGCATCAGGCCGGGGGTCTCATCGGTCGCGTAACCGAACATGATGCCCTGGTCGCCGGCGCCTTCGTCCTTGTTGCCGCTCTCGTCCACGCCCATCGCGATGTGCGCCGACTGGGCGTGCAGGTTGTTCGAGAAGTCGAACGTCTGCCAGTGGAAGCCCGACTGCTCGTAACCGATGCGCTTGACGGTATCGCGCACGGTCTGCTCGATCTCTTCCAGCGCGCCTTCGGCCCACTGGTCGTTCTCGAACACGCCCTTGCAGCGGATTTCACCCGCCAGCACGACCTTGTTGGTGGTGGTCAGGGTTTCGCAGGCGATGCGCGCTTCCGAATCCTTGGACAGGAACAGGTCGACGATGGCGTCGCTGATCTGGTCTGCGACCTTGTCGGGGTGACCTTCGGAAACCGATTCCGAGGTGAAGATGTACGAGTTCCGCATTCCCGTCCTCATAAGGATATAAAGATAGCTTTATATGTCCTCTAGCGGCGACGGCGGCGTATGGCAACGCCGATCGCGGCCAGCGCCATGGCGATCAAGAGGGCAAGCATATTGCCGACCCGTGAAAAAACCGTTGGCGGCAGCGCGGCGGGCAGGGGGGCCTGGGCTGCGCCCGCCGTCTCGTGCGGGACGGTGGCGATCAGGCGGCCGTCGGCGGCGATGATCGCCGAGATGCCGGTGGGCGTCGCGCGGATGATCGGCAACCCCTCCTCGATCGCGCGCATCCGCGCCTGGGCCAGATGCTGGGGCGGACCCCAACGGCCGAACCAGGCGTCGTTGGACGGGTTGAAGAGCAGGCGCGGCCGATGCGCCTCGTCGACCACCTGGCCGGAGAAGATGATCTCATAGCAGAGCTGCACCCCGACCGGCCCGAAGCCGGGCACGCGCAGATTGCGGGGGCCGGGGCCGGGGGTGAAGTCCATGTCGCCGGGAACCAATCGCGCCAGGCCCAACGGCTTGAGCAGCCACGGCATCGGCAGATATTCGCCATAGGGGACCAGATGCGCCTTGTCATAGCGGCCGGTGATCTCTGTGCCGGGACTGATCGCGAACACGCTGTTGGTGGCGCTGCTCACCCGCGCGCGATCGGATGAGAAAAGCAGCGCGGTCCCCCCGACCAGCGCGGTGTCGCGCGGGCCGAGCACGCGGGCAATCTGGCGGCGCGTCCATGCGGGCGGCGCATAGTTGAACCCGAAATAGGCCCAGTCCGGATAGCCCTCCTCGATCATGTCGCGCACGACGCCTTCGGGCCAGACGACCAGGCGAGGGCGGGGGCCGGGCCGCCCCGACAGCTGGGTCAGCCGTTCGAGCAGCAGCGGCCCGTCGCTCTGCCCGCGCTGGTCCTGGCTGACATTGGGCTGGACCACGCGGACCAGCGGCGCGTCGGCGGCGGGCTCGGGCGCACGCGTGAGGGGGGCGGACAGCGCGGCCAGTCCGGTTGCGGGCACCATCACCGCCGCCAGATGCCAGCGCCGCCGAAGCGCCAGCCAGATCGCGCCCGCCAGTACTACCGTCAGCCCCGACAGCGCATAGGTGCCGACAAAGGCGCTCATCCGCGCCACGCCGATCACCGGCAGCCATGCGACCGACAGCGGGTCCCAGGCATAGCCGGTGAACAGCCGTGCGCGCAGATACTCGGTCGCGATCCACGCGGCCCCGAAGATCAGCACATATGCCGCATCAGGCCGCCGCCCGCGCAACCGCCACGCGACACCCGCCGCCGCCATCGGAAAGATCGCCAGATAGAGCGCCAGCCCCACCGCCGCAAAATACCCCAGGACGGGGGGCATCTTGTCCTGAAAGTCGAAGGCGTGCTGGAACCAGTTGTTGTTGACGGTGAAATGCCCGACCCCGAATGCCCATCCCCGCCACAACGCAGCCCGGATGGAGGGGGCGTCATGGACCAGCGCCAACAGGACGATGAGGCCGACGAGCAGCAACGGCCAGAGATCGAGCGGCGCGAAACCGCAGGCGGCGACGGCCCCGGCGATCAGGGCGATAAGAGCGGGATATCGGGTCACGGCGGCAGGATATGGCGCGCCCCTGTGACAGGAGCAATGCGGGATGTGGGCGGCGGAGGGGTAATTCCATGCCGCAAAAGGTGGAAAAGCGCGCCCCGCTACCCTAGCTTCCCATCATGACCCTGCGCCCCTTTCACCTCGCCTTCCCGGTCCACGACCTGGCCGCCGCCCGTCATTTCTACGGTGAGATATTGGGCTGCCCCGAAGGCCGCTCGAGCGATCACTGGATCGACTTCGACCTGTTCGGGCATCAGATCGTCGCGCATCTCGATCCCGCCGCCAAGCCGATCGCCGTCGAGAATGCGGTCGACGGGCATCAGGTGCCGGTGCCGCATTTCGGCGTCGTCCTGACCATGGCCGACTGGGAGGCGCTGGCCGCGCGCGTCGAGGCGGCGGGCGTGCCCTTCGGCATTGCGCCTTATGTTCGCTTCAAGGGCCAGCCCGGCGAGCAGGCGACGATGTTCTTCCGCGACCCCAGCGGCAATGCGCTGGAGTTCAAGGCCTTTGCCGATGATGCCATGCTCTTTGCCACGGCGATGACCCGATGAGCGCCCCGATTTCCCTCGATATCCCGCACCAGCTCGGCAAGGAGGGCGTGCGCCAGCGGCTGGACGGCGGCATCGGCAAGATAGGCCGCATGATCCCCGGCGGTGCCACCGTCGAGCATCGCTGGGACGGCGACACGATGCACTTCACCGTCGGCGCGATGGGCCAGTCGATCGGCGCACAGGCGACGGTCTATGCGGACAAGGTTCATGCGGTGGTGAACCTGCCCGCCTTCCTCTCGCTCTTCTCCAGCCAGCTGGAGGCGGTGATCCGGTCCGAAGCGCCGAAGCTGTTGAAATAGTCGTGATCGCACTGGGCGCGGAGCCTGTCGAGCTGACCGAGGTCGATGCCCCCGCCGTGGCGGACCTGTTTGCCCGTTGTGCTGACTATTTCCTGATGCAGGATGGCGTGATGCCGGGGCTTGCTGATGCCCTTGCGCTGTTTTCGGACGTGCCACCCGAGAAAGCGGTCGGCGATCAGGTGATTATGGGCTGGCGCGATGATGATGGCCTGTACGCTGTCGCGGCAATTCTTCGCGATTATCCTTGCGATGGCACATGGTATCTCGGCCTATTGCTCGTGGAAGCTACGCGTCGCGGGCGGGGTCTCGGCCGGACGCTCTATAGCGCCATCGCAGCGTGGGCCGAAGCGCGCGGCGCGTTGGACATGCGGCTAGCCGTACTGGAGGTCAATGCGGCCGGTGAGCGTTTCTGGCGCGCTCTGGGGTTCGAGGAGATTCGTCGTGTCGGCCCTGATCGGTTCCAGGAGAGGTGGCACCGCCGGGTCGAACTGAGCCGCTCTATGGCAGGGCGCTTTCCGGAACGCGATGCGCTCACCTGACCTTCATCGAAGCGATCAGAAAGCTATCCCCGGGGCGACATGGTCATGGGCGGAATTTATCATAGACACGGGCCTTGATGACGCACGTTCTGCCCCAGGTCTGGCAATTCAGCAGCAGCGCATCGTTTGCCACTCTGTACCAAACCTCGCCCTTACCTATGGATAGGCCGAGTGCGGAATGGTTGATAAGCCTATACCGGCGTCGATAAGTACAGTTTTTGGAAAGGCGGTCCTGCTTGCGATAGTTCAGTCTGGGGCAGTTGGGCGGCCATTCGTAGGCGGCCGCCTGAACTGGCTGATCCATAGCATAGGTCTTCCCCCTTTTCACGCCATGGACATGAGTGACGCCAGCCGCGATGCCGATCGCAATCAGAACAAGCACCGTCGAGACGGCGACTTTTGTCGGGATTCCTGTGACGATCGCCATGGCAAAGGGGCGCTTCCTAGAGCGGTGGCTATCGTGCCGCGCTGACCTTCCACACGACATTCCCGACATCGTCCGCGACCAGCAGACCGCCGGTCTTGTCGACGATCACGCCCACGGGCCGCCCCTGGGCCTCGCCCTTGGCGTTGAGGAATCCGCCGACCACCTCGATGGGCTTGGCGTTCGGCACGGGGAAGGCGCCCGCGAAGGGTACGAAGACGACCTTGTAGCCTGAAGGCGGCTTGCGGTTCCACGAGCCATGTTCGCCGATGAACACTCCTTGCGCGAACCGGTCGCCCAGCTTGGCGCCTTGCGCGAACGTCAGGCCGAGCGCGGCGACGTGCGGCCCCAGCGCATAATCGGGACGCTTCACATATTGCTGGAGCGGCGGATTGGTCGGCTGGACCCGGTTGTCGGGATAGCCGCCCCAATAATACCAGGGCCAGCCGAAATGATCGCCGAACTCGACCTGGGTCAGATAATCGGGCGCCAGGTCGGAGCCGAGCATGTCGCGCTCGTTGACGACGGTCCACAGCCGCCCGTTGACCGGGTTCAGCGCCATGCCGTTCGGGTTGCGCAGACCCGCCGCATAGATCCGCCAGTTCTTGTCCTGCGGCCAGACCTGCAGGATCGCGGCGCGGTTCTTCTCGGCGTCGAGGCCGTTTTCGGCGATGTTGCTCGCCGATCCGACCGAGACGAACAGCGTCCGCCCGTCGCCCGAGGCGATGACGTTGCGCGCCCAGTGATTGCCCGCCGGGCGCAGGGGCACGACCTTTTCGGGCGTGGCGGTGATCTTCGTCTCCCCCTCGCGATAGGGGACGCGGACCAGCGCATCGGTGTCGGCGATGTAAAGTTGTCCATCGAACAGCACCATGCCGAAGGGCGAGTTGAGTCCGGCCATGAACGGCGTCTTCACGTCCGCTACGCCGTCGCCATTGGTATCCCGAAGCAGGGTGATCCGGTTGGCTGACGGCACCGCCGCGCCCGCCTGGCCCAGGAAGAAGTTCATCACCCGGTCGACGAGTCCAGCGCTGGGCCGCGGCGGCGAGTTGGTCTCGGCCACCAGCACATCGCCATTGGGCAACTGATACAGCCAGCGCGGATGATCGAGGCCGCTCGCAAAGGGCTGGATGGTCAGCCCCGGAGCAACGCTGGGCTTGGCGCCGTTCGTCCAGCCGACCGGCTTGGCGATGTCGACCGTCGGGATCGTCTGCTCGCGCGGCACCTCGATCTTCGGTCGTGCGCCCGCCACCTGATCGACGCTCAACCGCGCCGTGTCGGGCCAGGCGAGCCACGTGACGACCCCGATGCCGATCAGGACGATGATACCAAGGACGATCAGGACATGTTTGCGCATGACCGGAAACTAGGCGGCGGAGTGCGCGGGGGGAAGCATCTATGCCGCCCGCCTCATAAAAATTTGGCCGCCGGTGCCACGGGGAGCGCACCGGCGGCCGTCAAGGGCGCGAAGGTCAGGGAGTTATTTCGCGTCCTCGAACTTGGGAGCTTCGGCTTCGGTATTCTTGTGCGGCTCGTTCACCGCCATGCGATCCACGTCCTTGTGGGTCTCACGGTCCTCCTCGCTCTTGTCGAGCGTGGCGAGCGCGTCGCGGACGCCTTGCGCATAGGCCGGGTCGACCTTGGCGAAATGGCCGAGCTGACGCTCGATGATGAAGTCGGGAATGCCGTGCATCGCCGCCGCCAGATTGTGGTACAGGCGGCCCTTCTGCTCGTCCGAGAACATCGCCCACAGCGCGCGCGGCTGAACGAAATCGTCGTCGCCGACCGGCTGTTCCCAACGCTTGGCGATGCCTTCGACTTCCATCGGCGGCTCGTTATAGCTCGGGTCCTGCGCGGGGCCGTCAAAGCTGTTGGGCTCGTAATAGGCATCCGGGTTGCCATTGTCCGCGAAGAAGCGGAGCAGGCCGTCCTTGTGATAATGCGCGACCGGCGCCTTGGGCTGGTTGACCGGCAGCGCCTCATAATGCGCGCCCAGGCGATAGCGATGCGCGTCGGCATAGGAGAAGATGCGGCCCTGCAGCATCTTGTCGGGCGAGAAGCCGATGCCCTTCACCACGTTCGACGGCGAGAAGGCGGCCTGCTCGACCTGTGCGAAGTAATTTTCCGGGTTCTTGTTCAGCTCGATCTCGCCGACCTCGATCAGCGGGAATTCGCTGTGCGGCCAGACCTTGGTCAGGTCGAACGGGTTGTAGCTTGTGTGCTTGGCCTGTTCCTGGGTCATCACCTGGACGTACATCGTCCATTTGGGGAAACGGCCCTCATGGATCGCGCCGTACAGCTCCTCCTGATAGGATTCGCGGCTCTTGGCGATGACTTCGCCCGCTTCCTCATTGATATAGTGCTTGTGGCCCTGCTGGGTCTTGAAATGGAACTTGCACCAGTAGCGCTCACCCGCATCGTTCCAGAACGAAAAGGTGTGGCTGCCATAGCCGTTCATATATTGCGGGCCAACGGGCAGGCCGCGGTCGGAGAACAGGATGGTGATCTGGTGCACCGATTCGGGCGACAGCGACCAGAAGTCCCACATCGCGGTCGGCGAGCGCAGGTTGGTGCGGGGGTGGCGCTTCTGGGTGCGGATGAAGTCCGGGAACTTGTACGGATCACGCACGAAGAAGACCGGCGTATTGTTACCGACCAGATCCCAGTTGCCGTCCTCGGTATAGAATTTGAACGAGAAGCCGCGCACGTCGCGCTCGGCATCGGCCGCGCCCTGCTCGCCCGCGACGGTCGAGAAGCGGAGCAGCAGATCGGTCTTCTTGCCGACCTCGTTGAACAGCTTGGCGTTGGTGTACTTCGTCACTTCGGTCGAGGTGACGGTCAGCGTACCGAACGCGCCCCAGCCCTTGGCATGGACGACGCGCTCGGGAATGCGCTCGCGATTCTGGTGCGCCAGCTTTTCGATCAGCTGGTAATCCTGGAGCAGCAGCGGCCCGCGCGGACCGATGGTGATCGCATTCTGGTTGTCGCCAACCGGCGCGCCGGCGGTCGTCGTCAGACGGTTCTTGGTATCTGCCATCGGAACTCTCCCTTGCAGCGTTCTGGGCTCTGCAACGGACGATAAGGAAGTCGGTTCGATCGGGATAACGTATTAAAATGCGATCTGTGATCGATTGCGTGATTTTCGCGACGGGTGGGGAAAATGCCTGGCCTTCGACCTCGCTCAAGCCGAACGGAGCGCGAGGGACAAGGCCATCGCCACAAACTCAGTTCAGCCTGAGCGCCGTCGAAAGTTACGAGCCGACGCCCTATTCCTCTTTCGCCGCCACTGCCGGATGGAGACGCAGGCGGTGAATGCGACGCTCATCGGCTTCGGTCACTTCGATCCGCCAGCCGCTGGGGTGGTCGATGCAGGTGCCGACCGGGGGCACCTGTCCCGCCAGCACCGCGGTCAGGCCGCCCAGCGTATCGACATCATCCTCCGCCTCTTCGAGCAGCGGGTCGACAGCGCGGCCGACCTCCTCCAGCCCGACGCGTGCATCGGCGTCCCAGGCCCCGCCGCCGAGCGGCACGAGCAGCGCCTGAGGCGCGTCGTCATGCTCGTCCTCGATCTCGCCGACAATTTCTTCGATCAGGTCCTCGATGGTGACGAGGCCCTCGGTCCCCGAATATTCGTCGAGCACGATCGCCAGATGCACCCGCTTCTGCCGCATGTCGGCCAGCAGATCGAGCGCGCCGCGCGACATGGGCACATAAAGCGGATCGCGGATCAGCCCGGCGATGGTCGCGGGATGCTCCGCGCCGGTCGCCAGGATGTTGAACACGTCCTTGATATGGACCATGCCAATGATCTGATCGAGCGTCTCGCGATAGACGGGCAGGCGGCTATGCCCGGCTTCGGCGAAAATCTGGATCAGATGGTCGAAGGTCGTCCGCTCCTCGACCGCGATGATATCGGCGCGGGGCACGCCCACATCGCCCGCATCGCGCTCGCCGAAATGCAGCAGGTTGCGGACCATCTGCCGCTCCAGCGGGGTCAGGTCGCCCTTGGCATCGGGGCCGGGATCGCCCTCATGCCGGTCGATCGCCTCTTCCAGCTGGTCGCGCAGCGATTCTTCCTGCTCGCCGCCGAAGATCAGGCTCTTCAGCCCGTGCCAGATACTGGAGTCGTGGGATTCACCGTTGCCGGTGCTGCTACTCGGGCCGTCGGCCATCGGGGGGTGTCAGTCCTCGCGTATCAGATAGGGGTCGGCGATGCCGAGACTGGCGAGCGCGTCGCGTTCGATCGCCTCCATCGCCTCTGCCTCGTCATCGTTCATATGGTCATAGCCTAGCAGATGAAGCACGCCATGCACCAGAAGATGCGTGGCATGGGTTTCGGCCGAAATTCCGCGCTCGGCCGCCTCGGCAACGCACACGCCGTGGGCCAGAACGATGTCGCCCAGCAGCACTTCGCCATCGTCGGAGTTCTGCGTCACCGTCTCGATCAGGTCGGGCTGGACCATCGGGAAGGACAGGACGTTGGTCGGCTTGTCCTTCTGCCGATACTGGCGGTTCAGCGCCTGGACCTCGTCATCGCTGGTCAGCCGTACCGAAATCTCGATCAGCGCGGACGTGGTCAGCAAGGGACCATAAGGCGTCCGCTCGATCGCGGCGCGGGCGGCGCGGGTGGCGAGCGCCTCCCAGCTCTGCTCGTCGCCGGACCAGGGCTCTTCATGGATCAGCGCAATCTCGATCATCGGGGCCTTTCCGGGGCAGCCAGGTCAGTAAGGGCGAAATCGTCGCCCTTGTACAAGAGTTCCGCGTGGTGGCTATGGGCACAAGCATAGGCGAAACAATCGCCCATGTTGAGGTGGGCGGGGTGGTGGCCCTTGCCGTAGCGGGCATGGGCGTTGAGCGCGGCGTGACTTTCGGCGTCGCCGATCGCGACCATTCGAAAACGAAAGGCGGCGGCTAAGGCATCAACATCGCGTTGCGCATCGGCCAGCGATATATTGCGCGAGCGCCGCAAACCTAGGATGGCTTCATAACGCGACATGGCGGACCAGAGCAGGTTATCCGCTTGGGCAATGCGTCGCTCGAACGCCTCCCATCCCTGTTCTTCAGCCAATATCGCGACCAGCGCCGATGCGTCGACGAACAGCGCCACTATAGGCCACCGGACAGATCGTCATAAACCGGTTTTACCCGGATGTGCATTTTCAGGACGCGGCAGACCACGCCTGCTTGCCGTCTTCGGTGATCTTGTATTGAAGTCCATTTCCGCGCGGCTCATCGGCAGGAACGGCGCCGTGCCGAAGCGCCTGGCCCAGTACGGCCGGTAGCTGGTCAGCGGCTTGGCAGCGCGCGGGAAGAAGGAGACATCGACGGGGGCATTCATGGGGCTCTGGCGGCTTTGGCGGGGCGTGGGCACCCTCCAGTGTACGACGTGGGCCCCAATCGGGCCGTTGTGTGGGTTTGTGCCCACAGGGCGGGCGCGCTACGCCCGGCCTCCAAACGGCGGGAGGTGCCCACGATCAAGGGGCCGAGAGGGTGCCGGCAGCATGGCGCGAGGGGGCGAGCGTCGACCGCACCCCCTCGGCTTTGCTCACTCGCCGGAAACCAGATGGAATTCCTTCAGCAATTCGCCGATCTGCGTGCCCTCGATCCGGCGCAGCAGCAGCTTCTGGATGAAGGCCGGGCCGGGCAGGTCCAGTTCCTTGCCGTCGCGCAGGCGGCCGGTGGCGGCCAGCAGCTTGCGGATGTCGTAGGTCGAGTTGTACACCTCCGGCACGGCGCGCTCGATGTCCAGCAGGGTATAGACCGCCTCCATCGGCGTGCGCACCGAGTATTCGGTGGTGAAGATGCAGTCGCGCTGCCTGGATTCGGCGAACTGGCCGATGAAGGCGAAGTTGACGGCGCCCTCCGGCACCACGTCGGGCCGGTCGCCCGCCTGGCGCGGCATGAAGAAGGAGGTCACGTAGGGCATCATCACCGGCACGGTCTTCGCCCCGGTCGCGGCGAGTTCGGGAATGTCCTCTACCGGAACGCCCATGTGGTAGAGCCATTCCTGCGTGATTTCCTCGCCGGTGCAGTCCTGCATCGGCTTTTTCACATAGTCGCCCGGCACGTCGACGAACAGCGAATAGACCCAGGCAACGATCTGGTCTTTCGGCTGTTTCTTGAAATGCGGCTGGCGGTTGACGGTCCAGCTCAGCAGCCAGCTCGAATCTTTCGCGGTGACGATGCCGCCGGTGACCACCCTGCCGCTGAACGGATCGCGCCTGGCGATCTTGCGGATGTATTCAGGGATGCGCGCGTCGAGCGTGGTGACCGTCGCCGACTCCCACTTCGTTTCGGGGATGTGCGCGCCGAAGACGTCGGGCCGCCCGAAAGCCGGATCCTTCGCCGCGATGCGGCGCCACAGATCCCAGGCCGGGGCGGGGCCTTCGTCCAGCCGCGCAGGCGTGTGATGGTCGCCGCTGTCCGAGTTCTCGGTCAGCGAGCCGATGGTCATGAACACCAGATCGTCGGGGCCGAGATCCACGCCGCCCGCGCTGCCGTTCTCCAGCCAGTGGATGCGGGTCGCCTGTTTGCGGCCCGGCTGGATGTCGAAATCGACATCCGTCACCTCGATCCCGTAGCGGAAGTTGACGCCGTGGTCCTGCAGCCATTTCACCAGCGGCAGGACCAGCGATTCATACTGGTTGTACTTGGTGAATTTCAGCGCCGAGAAATCCGGCAGCCCGCCGATATGGTGGATGAAGCGGTGCAGGTAGAGCTTCATCTCCAGCGCTGAATGCCACTCCTCGAAGGCGAACATCGTCCGCCAGTAGAGCCAGAAGTTGCTGTCGAGGAATTCCTTGCCGAAGACCTCGTCGATGCGCTTGTTCTCCATCTCCTCCCGGGTGGCGAAGAAGACCTTGATGACCTCTTTCTGGGCCTTCTCGGTCAGGGTGAAAAGGCCGTTGGTCTGCGCGTCCTGCCCCCGGTTCACGGTGGCGCGTTGCAGCGAATAGTTGGGGTCGTCCTTGTTGAGCCAGAAAAACTCGTCGAGCACGCTGGCCCCTTCGATCTCCAGCGAGGGGATGGAGCGGTAAAGGTCCCAGAGGCATTCGAAATGGTCCTCCATCTCGCGCCCGCCGCGGATCACGAAGCCCTTTTCCGGCTCCTCGATGCCGTCCAGCGCGCCGCCCGGCAGCGCCAGCCGCTCGAGGATGGTGATCCTCTCGCCGGCCATGTGGCCGTCGCGGATCAGGAAGGCCGCGCCCGAAAGCGCCGCAAGGCCCGAGCCGACGAACCAGGCGGTCTTGCCATCCACCCCTGCGGGTTTGCGGGGGCGGGCGAAGGCGTAGAAATTGCCGCTGTTGTATTCCATGCGAATCTCCTTTAAGCATAAATTCCCCAAGTGGCATGCCGTCTGACGTGAGTTTCGCCTGAATCCGACCGCAGGACAATCATTTTCCGTCCCGAGCGGCGTCGTCGGGCGCGCAAGGCGCTGAGACAGGGCAGATCGGCCCGCGAAGCCGCCGTGTTGTGCCCTGGTGGCGGTGTTTTTCAGCGCAGCGGACAGACCCATCCTGCCGTTTTCGTTCAGTTTGGGCGTGGATGGCGGTCATGCGCATAGCGGAGGCGCTCGCAATCGGCGGATGGCGGCGAGGATGGCGCGGACCATCGGACCGGTGACGGCCACCTCGGCCAGCTGGAAGGTGATGGCGCGGGCATGGCGGACGACACGTGCCCCGATCTTGATCAGCTTCAGTTGCAGGCTGGTCAACGACCAGTCGGCCATCGTCTCGGGCAACTCGATGCAGCGCAAGAAGATGGCCAGGTTATAGGCCAGCGCATGCAGTTGCAGTCGCACCTCATTGTCGCGGAACTTCCGGCATGACAGCCGCGTCCAGTGGAAGGCATATTTACCTTCCTTGATGTGCTGCTCGGCGGTGCCGCGCTGGTTATAGAACCGCACCACCCAGTCGGGCTCCATCGGCAGGTTGGTGACGATGAAGCCGACACGCGGGAACAGTTCGCCCGGATGCCATTCGATCTTGGCGATCACCCGGCGTTCCTTGTCCCAGGATGCCGCCTGATACTCGAAGTCTTCGTAGAAGCGCTTGACCTTGGTCAGCGAAGGTCGCCCGACAGGGCGCGTCAGCCGATGCGCGATCTTCTCGCGCAGGACGTTGTTCGCAGGCAGCCGGATGGCGTAGAAGAATCGGGCTTCTTCCAGCCGCTCATAGATCGCGGGGATCGCGTAGGCGGCGTCAGCCCGGAAGAACCGGCCGCAAAGGTCGCGCTCCGCGTAGCGGGCGATGACGGGGTCGAGAACGTCCCGCCAGCCATCGGCGCTGTGGACGTTGCCATGGCGCAAGGCGCAGCGCTCCAGCATGCCGAACTGGTTGAACAAAAAGTTCGGGTGATAGCAGGTGCAGTCGAAATGCCCGTTCCAGGCCGCGCCCTCCTGATCGCCATGGGTGGGGCTGACCGAACTGTCCATGTCCAGAACGATGTACTTCAGCCCGTTACGGTCATGGAACCGGTCGATCCATTGGCCATTCAGGTCGGCCAGCGCGGCACGGTTCTCGGGCTGTGCCAGTGTCTCGGTCTCGAACCGTCCCATCTGCGAGGCCGAGGCCGCTTGCGCATCGACAGCCCTTCCACCCACGACCTGGCGCATCACCGGATCGAGGGCCAGGCGGTCGGCGTCGTTCACATCCTCGTATCCGGCCAGTCGCCCGAACACCGATTGCCGGAACAACCCGTCAAGCCGGTGGACCGTGTTCTTGCCGCGCCGGGTGTCGCGCAATGCTTTTGCCGCCAGATCGGACAGCCCGAGCGCGTCATCCAGCTCGCGCATCACCAGCAGGCCGCCGTCGGAACTGAGCTGCGCACCTCGGAACTCCACATGCACCCGGCGGTCGAACTCGACCCGATCTGCCCGCTTCGAACCCGCACCCTCTGGGTGATCCATCAAACGCGCCCCTCACGGCCATCAACACCATGATTTATATCGGAAATATTGAGATCCTGACAGCAAAATCAGCGATTTACTTGGGGAATGTGGGATAAAACGCCTTGTCAGCCAACAGACCGGTCGGGGGGGGCAGAGGATGCTGCCGTCGATATTCGGCCAGCCACTCGCGGAGGTTGGGCCGAGGCGGAACGGGTTCCGGCTTGCCTAGAAGCTCCGCCAACGCCCGTCGAATCGCCTCTTCCTCGCTGACGCCCAGCCGCTTGGCGGCGCGGGCGACCTGCTCGCTCGTCTCGGAGCCCAGCGTCAGCGGGGGATAGGGATCGCGTTCGGCCATGACGGCACCTTACCTCACGCGTTGGGTCCTTCATAGGCGTCGACGATGCGCCCGACGATCGGGTGGCGAACGACGTCGGCGGCGGTGAAGCGGCTCATCGCGATGCCCTCCACGCCTTCCAGGCGACGCACTGCATCGGCCAGGCCCGAGGCCGCAACGCCGCCGGGAAGGTCGACCTGATTGGGGTCGCCGCAGATCACCATCCGGCTGTTCTGACCAAAGCGGGTCAGGAACATCTTCATCTGCGCGGGCGTGGTGTTCTGCGCTTCATCGAGGATGACGAAGGCATCGGCCAGCGTCCGACCGCGCATGAAGGCGATGGGTGCGATCTCGATCTCGCCGCTCGCGATCCGCCGCTCCACCTGCTCGGCGGGGAGGCAATCATAGAGCGCATCGTAAAGCGGACGAAGATAGGGATCGACCTTCTCCTTCATGTCGCCGGGCAGGAAGCCCAGCCGCTCGCCCGCCTCGACCGCCGGGCGCGACAGGATGAGGCGCTGGACCGATCCGGTGATGAGCTGTGCTACCGCCTGCGCAACGGCGACATAGGTCTTGCCGGTACCTGCCGGCCCCAGCGCGAAGATCATGTCGTGCGACACGAGCTGCTTCATATAATGCGCCTGGGCGGGGGTGCGCGGTACGATCGTCTTCTTGCGCGTCCGGATCATGATCGGCGGGGCCGAGGTCCGCTCCGCGCTGAGGATGCCGTCGAGCGTGGGTTCGGACGCCATCGCGATTGCGGCATCGACCAGACCGGTGTCGCAATCCTCGCCGCGCTGAATACGGGCGTAGAGATCGTTCAGCACGTCACGGGCCAGCGCCACCTGCTCGGCGGTACCCTCCAGACCGACCCGGTTGCCACGCGCGGTGATGTACACGCCCAATCGATTTTCCAACGCGACCAGATTGCGGTCATATTGGCCGAACAGCTGCGCCAGCACTTGCGGCTTGTCGAAGCTGAGTTCCGCCCGGCTGCGTTCACCGGCCTGGGCGGGGAGGGGCTTGCGGCTCATGCGGTCCTTTCACCGTCAGTGGGTTTCGCCAAGATGGGGTGGAGACGGTCGGAACGCCAGCGAAATTGCGTGACATAAGTATGACGTTTGCAAGGTTTTTGGCGCGCAGAGGCGCAGAGGGCGCGGAGAAGAGCCCGGCTTGGCGATCGGGAGACATTCTTCTTACTCTGCGTCCTCTGCGTCCTCTGCGCCTCTGCGCGACTAAGAAGATTGGTTCGCGCGGAGACGCGGAGGCGCGGAGAGGGTGTGTCCAGCCGCGATCTCGGCCCGTCTGCTTCTGGCGTATCAATAGAGGTCTGCCGGTCGCAAGGACCGGATGAAGCATCGACAGGCGAGACATCTCCGCGGCTCCGCGTCTCCGCGCGAACAAAATCGCGAGAAAGCATGGGCTTCGACTTCGCTCAGCCTGAACGGAGATTGGGGATAGGAACCGGGCGGGGTTACGCCGCCGCCTTCACCTTCGCCTGACCGGTCAGCGAGTTCGGTCCCGCCGCGACCAGTTCGACCTCGACCAAATCGCCGATCTGGTGGTCGCCGATGAGGTGCACGGACTGCAGCCAGGGCGACTTGCCGAGCATCTGGCCGGGCAGCTTGCCGCGCCGCTCCAGCAGGATGGTGCAGGTGCGGCCGACACTGGCGAGATTGAACGCGTGCTGGTCGCGGTTGAGCGCGGCCTGCAAACGCTGGAGCCGGTCGTCCATCACCTCAGGCGGAACCTGATCCGCCATCGTCGCGGCCGGGGTGCCGGGGCGGGGCGAGTATTTGAAGCTGAACGCCTGCGCATGGCCCATTGCGTCGACCAGGCTCAGCGTGTCGGCAAAGTCCTGTTCGGTTTCTCCGGGGAAACCGACGATGAAGTCGCCCGACAGCGCGATGTCGGGGCGCGCGGCGCGTACCCGGTCCATGACGCGCATATAGCTGTCGCGGCTATGCTGGCGGTTCATCGCCTTCAGGATGCGGTCACTGCCCGACTGGACCGGCAGATGGAGGAACGGCATCAGGCTCTCGACATCGCGGTGCGCGTCGATCAGCCCCTGGGTCATGTCGTTGGGGTGGCTGGTCGTGTAGCGGATGCGGTGCAGCCCCGGAATCCGGTCCAGCTCGCGGATCAGGCCGTGCAGGCCGCGATCATCGGCATCGTTCCACGCATTGACGTTCTGGCCGAGCAGCGTGATCTCTCGCGCGCCCGCATCGACCAGCGCCTTGGCCTCGTCGACGATCGCCGAGAAGGATCGGCTGACCTCCGCCCCGCGCGTATAGGGCACGACGCAATAGGTGCAGAATTTGTCGCATCCCTCCTGCACGGTCAGGAAGGCGGACGGGTTCACCTTGCGGCGGCCGGGCAGATGGGCGAACTTCGACTCGATCGGCATGTCGGTGTCGAGCGCGGCTTCGCCCGCCGCCGCCTTGGCGACCAGATCGGGGAGGTTGTGATAGGCCTGCGGGCCGACGACCACATCGACCTTGGCGCGGCGGACGATCTCCGCCCCCTCGGCCTGGGCGACGCAGCCCGCGACGGCGATCATCGGCTTGCGGCCCTGTTCGCCCGCTTCCTTGCGCAGGCGGCCGATCTCCGAATAGACCCGCTCGGTCGCGCGTTCGCGGATGTGGCAGGTGTTGAGCACCACCAGATCGGCAGCGGCGGCATCCTCGGTCGTCGACAGGCCTTGCGCGGCCATCAACTCGGCCATGCGCTCGCCGTCATAGACGTTCATCTGACAGCCGAAGGACTTGACGTGAAAGGTCTTGGGGGATGCGGGCATGACGCGGCCCTTATCGCAAATCGACCGCGCTCGCCAGCGTTCCCCTATTTTGCCCCTCGCACGGGAGGAGTGTTCTTCAGCCCTTGGGCAAACAGACCCGCATTTCGTCCGCCATCTCGCTGCTCTGGCGGTAGAGGTCGGTGAAGGCGGAATAGGCCGCGTCGCGGGCCGCCTGCGGCTTGGTCGCGCCATAGCGGGTGATCGTCACCGCTTCGGTATCGGTGACGACGGGGCCGTCAGTTCCTTTGGTCATCACGCGGACCAGGGTGGTGCGGGTCGCGTCTTTATGGCTGACATACCAGGCATTGTGCGCGGCCACCGCCTTGGCGAAAGTTGCCCACTGGCCCGGCTTGATCTTGCTATGGCGGATCGTCGCGGGTGTGGTGCCGCCGGGACAGGGATTGGCCATCTGCGCGGTGGCGGCGGTCGTGGTCAGCAGGCTGGCGGCAACGAGAATCGTCTTGAGCATGGCGTCCCCCCCGAATGTCGCGCCGATCCTATCCCGAAAGTTCGCCGCTGGCGATGGAGGATCTCAGACGTCGGCGATCCGCCTGCGCGCCTCCGCGGCGATGGCCTTGCGGTCCGGGAACCCGGCGGGATCGAAGGGGTCGAGATAGTGCAGGGACACGATGAACCGCCCCGGCCGCCGCAGCACCCGCTTGGCATGGGCGTCGCCCGGATCGGTGCCGAGCCACGCCAGGTCGTGCGCGGCTGTGCCATAGTCGATCCGCACCGGCTGCACCCGGATGCCCGGCAGGGGCGGTACCAGCGCCGCAAATAGCGCAGGCTTGAAGGGCAAAAGCGAGAGGTCATCGCCCGTCGTCCCTTCGGGAAATACCGCCATCGGCTGGCCGTCGGACAGCGCGGCGCGGATCGCGGCGACCTGGTCGCCGACACCCAGCCGGTCGGCCCGCTCGACGAACAGGGTGCGGTTGAGTCCCGCCAGCCAGCCGACCAGCGGCAGGTCCGCCACCTCGGCCTTGGCGACGAAGCGCGTGCCTGCCGTTCCCGCCAGCAGCAAGATGTCGAACCAGCTCAGATGATTGGCCGCGATCATGACGTTACGGCGCAGCGGCTGTCCAACCACCCGAATATCCGCGCCCAGAATCTCTGCGACCCATCGCAGGAACCGGCCGGGCCAGGGCGAGGCCCGGCCGACCAGCCGCCAGCCGCCATGCAGGGCCAGCGCAAGCAACAGCACGCCCGCGATACACAAAAGGCGACCCGCTGCACGCAGGCCGCCCTTGCTGTCGATGTCCGCTTGGGCCGCGAGCGCCCTCATCCCTTGCGGTCGAGGCTGACGCCGTAGAGCTCCATCCGGTGATCGACCAGGCGGAAGCCCAGCTTTTCGGCGATCGCCTTTTGCAGCTGTTCCAATTCGGGGTCGACGAACTCGATCACGCGGCCGGTTTCGACATCGATCAGATGGTCGTGATGCGCTTCGGGCGAGGGCTCGTAGCGGGCGCGGCCGTCGCCGAAATCGTGACGGTCCAGGATGCCCGCCTCCTCGAACAGGCGGACGGTGCGGTACACGGTCGCGATCGAGATGCCCGGATCGATCTTGGCGGCGCGTTCATAGACCTTTTCCACATCCGGGTGGTCCTCCGCCTCCGACAGGACGCGGGCGATCACGCGACGCTGTTCGGTGATGCGCAGTCCCTTTTGTGCGCACAGCGCTTCGAGATCGATTTTGCGGGCCATGGTAAATTTCAACTCCTCGGGCAGGCCCCTCTCTACCCCCAAAGCCTAATTGCGAAAAGGGGATAGCGACTCGCAACAACCCGGAGACAGTGATCGGATCAGCCGATGGACCGTCGATAGGTATGCGCGTCGTAATGCCGCCCGTCCGCGCCCTTATAGTAATTGCGCCGTTCGCCGCATTTGGCGAAGCCGTGGCGGGCGTAGAACAGCGTGGCGGGATTGTTGGAGCGCACTTCCAGATGCAGCGTCTCGACGCCGTGCGCGGCACAGTCCGCGATCACCGCCTCCACCAGCAGGCTGCCGATGCCATGACGGCGATGCCCCGCCACAACCCCCAGCAGCAGCAATTCCGCCTCGTCCAGCACCGAGCGGGTCAGCGCAAAGCCCGCCGGTTCCTCGCCCGCCTCGGCGATTAGCAGCTTGATGCCGGGTAGGGCCATCACGCCAAGCAACTGGGAGCGGGTCCAGGCCTCGCCCCATTGCGGGTCGAAAGTGGCGGTCATGACCTGTTCGACCACGCCGGCGTCGCGCGCGTCACCGGGGCGAAGCGAGATGCCGACGCTCGCCATCAGGCGACCAGCCCCGAGGGCGTGATCCCGCCGGGCAGCTTGGCATCGGGGGCACGGCCATAGACGGGGCGCGGGGGCAGGGCGATCAGCGCGGGGGGCAGCCGCCACGCCTCGGCGGCGTCGGGCAGCGCCTCGACCACCGGCAGATCGGGCGACAGCGCGGTCAGCCATCGCACGCCGTTGCCGATCGCGGCCCGCCCCTCCAGCGCGGCGAGCGCGGCGTCGGGCTTCATCGAGGCGAAGGGGGCCAGGGGCGTCAGATCGCGGGCAAAGGGCTGGACGAAGACCTCGCCATGCCCACCCTCCAACACCACCGACAGGGCTTCGTCATCGCGCATCGCGAATCCGGCGGCGGCGACCAACGCCAGCGAACTGTAACCCGAAGCGGCGATGCCCCAGCCCAACGCCAGCCCCCGCGCGGCGGCGATGCCGACGCGGATGCCGGTGAAGCTTCCCGGTCCGCAATCGACCAGGATGCGCTCGGCGCGGCCGCCATCGGGCAGGGCGGCGATCATGGGCAGCAGCTTTTCGGCATGGCCGCGCCCGACCACGTCATGCGCGCGCGCGACGGCCCGGTCGCCGTCGAAAAGAGCGACCGAGCAGGCGGCGGTGGCGGTATCGATGACGAGCGTGCGCAAGTTCGGCTCAGACGATCCGGTTGGCCTGCTCGAATGCCAGGCGCGGGTTGCGCGGGTGCAGCTTGGTCGGGTCGCCATAGCCGATGGTCGCGATGAAGTTGGACCGTACCCCCGGCTGATCGGCGAAGAACGCCTTGTCCACCGCGCCCTGGTCGAAGCCCGACATCGCGCCCGTATCCAGCCCCAGCGCGCGTGCGGCGAGGATCAGATAGGCGCCCTGGAGCGAGCTGTTGCGGAAGGCCGACGCCTCGCGCAGTTCGGTATTGCCGTCGAACCAGCTTTTCGCATCCACATGCGGGAAGAGCTGGGGCAGATATTCGTGGAAATTCACGTCCATGCCGATGATGACGGCGGCGGGGGCGGCGCGGATCTTGTCCGGATTGCTCCCCGTTGCGCAGTCGGCCAGCTTGTCCTTTGCCTCCTGGCTCAGACACCAGACCATCCGGGCGGGACTCTGGTTCGTCGAGGTCGGCGGCATCTTCATCAGATCCCACAGCGCGCGAATCTCGTCCTCGCCGACGGGCTTGTCCAGATAATGGTTGAAGGTCCGCCCCTCGCGGAACAGCCGGTCCAGGCTGACATCGTCGATCGGGTTCATCAGACCGCCCTGACTTCGGTCACTTCGGGGACATAGTGGCGCAGCAACTGCTCGATACCGTTCTTCAACGTCGCGGTGGACGAGGGGCATCCGGCGCAGGCACCCTGCATCTTGAGATAGACCTTGCCCTTGTCGAAGCCGCGATAGACGATATCGCCGCCGTCATTGGCGACGGCCGGTCGCACGCGCGTGTCGATCAGTTCGCGAATCTGCGCGACGATGTCGGCATCCTCGGGATCGTCGGTGAACGATGCTTCCTCGGACGGCACGGCAAAATCGGCCGCGCCCTGCTTGAACAGCGGCATCTGCGCCGAGAAATGATCGAGCAATATGCCCAGCAAGTCGGGCTTCACATCGGCCCAGTCCGTACCGGGGGCTACCGTGACCGAGACGAAGTCGCGGCCGAAGAACACGCCGGTGACATCGCCCAGATCGAAGATGGCCTCGGCCAGCGGACTGGCGGCGGCTTCCTCGGGCGAGGCGAAGTCGCGGGTACCGCTGTCCATCACCTTGCGGCCGGGCAGGAATTTCAGCGTCGCCGGGTTGGGCGTCGGTTCGGTCTCGATCAGCATGGGCTCCATGTGGCCCGGCCGGGGGCGCGGATCAAGCAGGTGGCGGGAAAGGATGCGTTTCCCGGCTGCAATCTATCAGGCTATTCCGCCCAGCAGGCGAAGCATGCCGTCGGCGAGCGCGCGGCCCGGCTGGCGCAGAGGACGGGCGAAGCGCAGGCGCAGGACGATCCGCGCGGCTGCCGCCTCGTTCCACAATTCGTGCGGATAGGTGTCGTCGAAGATCAGCGTCTCGCCCTCCGCCCAGCGGACGATCCTGTCGCGCACCCGCATCCGCGCGTCGCCGTCACGCGGCACGGCCAGCCCCAAATGACAGGTCAGCAATGCCTTGGTCGTCCCGCGCCGCATCGCGACATGCGCACCGGGACCCAGCAGCGCGAAGGCCGCGTCGTGAAGCCCGGGCACCTCAGCCAGCGCGGCGGTCGCGATGGGGCAGCGATTCGCCGTCTCGCCCCCGGACGGCAGGGGCACGATCAGGCTTGTCGCCATCGGACCCGTCATCGCCAGCGCCTCGTCCCGGATGGCGCGCCATTGCCGACGCAGGCCGGCGGTCCAGCCGAAATCGCGGACATCCAGCACCGGTGCGTTCGGCACCAGCGACGAGCCGGCGATCGCGCCATCGAACATGCGACACAGACCGGCCAGCGCGGGATGGGGCAGGGCGGGGGGCGAGGGCAGGCTGGGCGTGGCGGCGACCAGGGTCGGGACAGGGCGCGCGGGCCGCTCGGCCCCGCCCGAATTGTGCCATATTGTGGCCGGTCCCTGACGCTGGGCCCGCCGGGCGACCTCACCTTCCGC
>FWWM01002346.1_pt1 | contig 51678 bp, 34 predicted proteins | sample 2228351 | NCBI WGS metagenome assembly FWWM01 (sample SAMEA103939774, study PRJEB20133) | metagenome | reverse complement strand
AGGCGCCCCTGGAGTGCGGTGGCTTGACACCGCCTTCCCCGAACAAGGCGCCGACGACCCGGCGCACTTGGAAGGCTCGCTTCGCTCGCCAGGTCTGCCTGTACGCCCCTCCCAACAGCGCGGTTTGCTCTTCTCGCCCCCTCCTTGACACGCCTGCATGGTGCAGGCATCCTCTCGCACAAGGAGATCACGCCGTGCCCACCCTGACGATCCGAAACGTGTCCGATGAGACGGTCCGTGCGCTCAAGGAGATGGCCCGGCGGGAGGGGCGGTCCATGGAGGAGACGTTGAGAAGGTCTCTTGCGGCGGTTTCCGGAGATCGCCCGAAGGCCCAGGGACATTGGCTGATAGCCCCCCTGCCGGCGCACGGGCGTCACGGGGCCTTGCATCGCCGCGCCTTCCTGGTCGCGACCTCGCGCACGCGCAGCACGATGGCCTCGCGCTCGGACGGCGGCATGTCGGTGCGGGTCAGCGCCCGCGCGACGTCGTCGAGGAGCGCGGCGTCCTCGCCGGCCTCCCGGACCAGCGTGTCCCGGAGGCGCAGCAGGTCCTCCTCGAGAAACCGGAACTGGTCGCCCCGGCGCAGGTGCCGGTCGAAGTCCAGGCGGCCCTCGGCCATCTCCCGCAGGATGCCTGACACGGCCCGCGCGGGACCGGCCACCCGGAACGTCAGGCGGAGCCCCACGTACGCGAGGGCCGTGACCAGGACCGCCGCGATGCCGACCAGCAGGAGAATCCGCGCCGTGTCGTCCCGCTCGAGCCGGTCCCGGATGTCCCGGTCGAACTCTGCGTCGAGGGCGTCCGGGGAACCCGCCCCTACCCCGGGGCAGATGCGGTTGATGCCGACCAGGCGCCGCTGCTCGCCGAGCGTCCGCACGTACAGGCTCCCCAGCGCCGCGAGGATGACCGCGGCCATCCCCACGAGGATCGCGGTACAGACCGCCCGGAACCGCGCGTCCACGAGCACGCGCCTGCGTCTCCATTCGCGTTGGACCATGGCTTGCCTCCAGGGGGGACGGACGACGACCCTCCCCCTCCCCGGCGATTCTCGCCGTCATCGCGGCCCCGCCGCCCCGGACTGCGGCCAAAGACGCGGCCCGCTCCCCGGATCCTCGCCCACCGCCTCCCCGGAGGCGAGGCGCCCCGCCAGTTCGTCGGCGGCCGCCTCCGCGGCCTGCCTCAGGGCCGCGAGCCTCCCGTCCACCGTGGGGGCCGGGAGGGAGAACTTGTCGGCCTCGGGGTCGGGAGCCGGCGCCCGGGTCCGGCCCCGGCCCGTCGCCTCGACCGCGAGGACCACGAACCCGGACGGTGCCAGTACGCGGATCGTCACCCGGACCTTGGCCCTGAGCGGGTCCGCCGGGCGCTGCGGGTCGCGCTCCATCGCGTCGAGCCACGCGACCCCGGTGACCCGCAACGCGACGACCGGTCGCTGGCTGGGACCGCCGTCGTCGCGGAAGTCCATGTCGGTCCCCACGTCGTACCGTGGGTCGCGCACTAGCCTTTCCAGGACGATCTCCTGGAACGTCTTCGTCGAAAGGTCGTTGTCGTAACCGGTTCGGGACACGAGGTCGCGGACATCTAGGCGCACGGCCCCAGCCCTCGCGATCATGCGACGGACCGCCAGACCAGCCCACTTCGCGACCAGGGGGTCGGGGTCCACGGCGGCCCAGCACAGGTCGTGGAACGCCTGGGGGCTCGCCGTCTCGTGCAGGGCCTTGGCCGCCGCGGCCCTGACGATCCCGTTGCCGTCGTGGAGCGCCCCCAGGAGCGCTACCTCGACCTCGGGCGCCCCCGCGCGCGACCCCAAAGCCAGCGCGGCCTGGGCCCGGACCCGGGAGCTCGGGTCCGAGGCGAGCGCGGCGAGCAGCTTGTCGAGCCCGTCCGCGGCCGCGCCGGACACCGACGCCCCCTGGACCAGGGACCCGCAGATGACCCTCAAGCGCCACCCCATGACCTGGGTCGTAACCTCGTTTTGCCCGGACCGGAATCGGACATGCTACAGGCGGGACGCACCGGGGAAGGCCATGGTTCAGGACGAAACGGTCACCGCCCGGTTTTTGGGAGCGGCAGCCCTGTTCGCGGTGGGATGCGGGGACGAGGCGCCGGCGCGTACTTCGTGAAGCGCCCGCGCACGAAGGCGCTGTGCCGCTGGGATTGCCCGTGCGGGGGCGAGGACATTGCGGGCCATGGCCGAACCGCCGGGGACCCTGTGCGCTCAAGGAGCGTTGCATCGAGGGTGTGGGCGCGTCCTGCGTGGCGCCCGAGATCATCGCGCGGCGGTCGGGGAGATGAACCACCGTCTGGCGGGAGCAACCAGCCGAAACATGGGGCCTGTAATGGGGGCAAGCGCGGGGAACGCCTCGGCCTCGGTCCAGTCGGGAGGGTCGGAGAAACGGGGGTCGTAGGCGTGGGCCGCCAGGCGATGCGTGGCCCACACCAAATGAAGCGACAGAGCCAGGGATACAGGCCAGGACAGGGCAGCGGGCCGGGCCGAGAGCAGGGCGTGCGCCGCAGCGGACTCGAAAGCCAGGCCCACGACGGCCATCCCCTCCGCCGAGGCCCACCAAGCCCCTAGAAGCCACAGGGCCGCGTCGGCCCAGGGCGAGCCAGCGAAAACGCCCGAGGCGGTTCGCAGCGCCCGGCAGGCGCTCTCCAGTGCGATCAAGCGTTTACGCACGCCGAGCCCGAGCCCGGCGGGTGCCTCCGCAGGGGAGCAGGTGCCGGAGGGCGAGCCGTCCACGTGGAGCATGTCCTTGTGCCCGAACTCCGGCGCACCCGAGAGGAACTCCGTCCACCCCTCCCCCAGGTCTGCGACCACCTGAAACTCCCAGTCCGGACCCGAAACTGAAGGAAAGGTCGCACGCTCGACCAGAAGGAGGGGAGGTCGCGCGCGGTCGAGGACCTCGATCCGCCACGCCCCCCTCTCGAACCCATCGTCTCGGTCCCTGTGTAATGGAACGCCGTCGAAGGCCCCGAGTGCTACACCCGGCAAGGCGTCGCCAGACGAGATCAGGCGGTCGGCATGCAGGTCGGATACGGTCCAGACGTCCCGAGACACAAGCCGGACACCCCCTATCTGCAACGACGAGTACGTGTAAATGAGGTCCACTAGGCCGTCCGAGTTCATGTCACGCATCTCGAGGCCCAGGGTGCGCCCAAGCCGCGTCAGATACCAGGCGAAGGCCGGGCGCGACGAGGGGTCCGCCGCAGGGGACGGAAACACGAGGACCCCGTGCAGCGCACCGTATGCCAAACCCGCGGAGGAAGACGACATGTCCACAACCACCAGGCGGTTGCGTGCCAGGTGGCCGGACACGGCCGCTACGTGGGAAGCGCGGTAGAGGCGGACCTCGTGCGGCTCCCACCGGAACTGTCCGCACCGCGTGCCGCGCACGCGCTCGAGCGGGCAGGGCAGGGCACATTCTTCCACGCGGACCCGATACTCCCGATCCCCCTCCTCGAGAGCGCTGACCGAGCACCCAAACAAAGAGACAGCCAGGGATTGGGCTTCCTCGAGGGACAGAGGGGCGGCCATGGGTGGAGGCGGCGGAGGGAGCCCTCCGACGGGACGAGGGGCTTCATCGGACTCGGGTTGATTCCGCGCAAGCCCCGGAAACGCCAGCACGAGCACAAGGAGGCTGGGGACACAGGCCCGAGCCGACGCGGTCATTCCTCCCGCCTCAGTACCGTGCCGGTATCCCCGACGGCGAAGGCTGCCCCGTCCGAGGTCGCGAACACGCCGTAAAGGGTCGCAGTCGTGTGGGTCGTCTCGCGGACAAACCCGCTTGCGCCAAGGTGAAACACTGTCCCGCCCCCTCCAGCGACGAACACATCCGAGTGCCCTCGCCCGTGCATGGCCCGAAGCGTCGCTTCCGTCTCCAGACGTCGCACCTCGAACTCGAGCGCCCCGGTCTTGCTGTTCACAAGGGAGCGGAGCAGGAAACCTGCCTCCCCCGCTGCCCAGACAGCCGTTGGGGCGCTCGCCCACACCGCGTAAAGCGAGGACGTGAAGGGAACGCTTTGCCCGCCTTCCACTGGGATGTCCTGGACGCTCAAGCGACTCCAGTTTTTCCCGTCGTAACCGTAGATGGCCCCTGCCTTGCCCACAGCGAAGACATGGGTCGAGTCGAGCGCGTACACCGCGCGAAGGTCCTCCTCGGGGGTCGAGAGGACCACCCTCCATATTCCGTCCTCGCTCCGTGTCAGAACCACCCCGTCGCCCGCGGCCCACGCGCGGCCCTCCCGGTCATGGATCACCGCATAAAGGTCACGCCTCGTGGGGCTTGCCACGGCCTGAAACGACCCCTCCTTCCACGCAAGGATCGTCCCTCCGGCGCCGACCACCGTCCCCTCAGTCGCGGACGACAGGTGCACCGCGAAGAGGTCAGTGGCGGTGCCGGTCTCGACCGGGTGGAAGGCACCCGCATCGAGTACCACCGCCACGCCGCCCACACCGACCGCAAGGCCTTGGGAAGCCCCGGTCGCGAAAAACCCGCGCAGGTCCGAGGTGACGCCCGTGTCCTTGGGCAGCCAGGTGAACCCGTTGTACCGGAGCGCGACCCCGCCCTCTCCCACGGCCCACACGGACAGGGCCGAGGTGGCGTGCACTGCGAAGAGGTCCTTGCCGTTCGCTACCGAGGCGAGCACGACCTTACCATCCGGCTGAAACTCGACCACCTGACCATCCAACCCCACAGCCCAGGCACGACCCTCCGGAAGCGACGTGACCGCGGTCAAGTCCGGATACGCCACGGAGCCCAAGGGGTGCACGCCCCCTGCGTCCGCCTTCAAGGCCACGCCACCCGCGCCCACCGCGATCACCCCCGGCGCGCAGGCCAAGAGGTCTTGCGTCACCGAGGAAGGTACCTCCCGGAAGACCCCGTCCACCTGATGCAAGACGGTCCCCCCGGAACCGACCACCCATAGCCCAAAGGCCGGGTCTTCGCACAGGCCCTTGAGGACGCGCCGTCCAGCCACGCTCGACCGGCTCCATGCCTGGCCGTCCCAGCGAAAGATCGTGCCTTTCGCCCCGACCGCGAACACCTCGCCCCCCGGGGTCCCGCTGACCCCGAACAGGGTAGGCGCATCCAACATGCTGGCATCGGACCAGTGGCCGGGCTCCGTCGGCGAGCGTTCATAGCGAAGCACCCCTCCGTTCATCCCCACAGCCCACAGGGTCTCGCGCAGCCCTTCCCCGTAACCCCAGGCCGCGTTCAGGACCGAGGGGCGTGAGGGGGGCGCGAGGTCCTCGAAGCGAATCCCGTCGTAGCGGTAGGCGATCGGACCGGCCCCGACCACGAACAGGGCCTCTTTCGAAAGGGCCCACAGGCCCTTGAAGACGTAGTCCTTCGGAAACGGCAAGCCGATCTCGACCCAGGTGGCGGGGGGTGGGGGCTCGAATCTCTCCGACCCGGAAGAATCGGCGGGGCCATCGCCCGGGTCCCCGGAGGCCGGGTCACCGTCCGGGCGGTCTGGCGACAACTCGACGGGCGCGTCCGGGTCCTGGGTGACATCATCCAAAGACAGGACGTCCGGCACGGCCTCCAGAGAGGCGTCTTCGCCTCCAGTGAGGTGATCCAATGCGTCCGGCTGGATCCTCGAGGCACACGCCCCACAAACGCCCCACGCGACGGCCACGAGCATCGCGCGTCTTGCTGACCTGGGCATGGTCCGGTCCTCACGGACGGTACACATAGAAGGTCCCTGCGGGACCCACCAGATAAGACTCCCCGCCTGGGCCCACGCCCGCAGCGGCCCGGAACACCCGGAATGTCCCTGGGTCGAGCGCGTAAACCTCCTCGCCCTTTCCGATCCATCGGACGGCGCCGGCCCACCCCACGGCCAGGGCGAGACCACCCTGGACCTGCCCGAGCCCGTACAGGAAGGTCGTCGGGTCCTCGTGGATGCGACGACACGACACCGGGCTGCACGAGAGGATGAGCCCGTAGTCTCCGACCGCGAGGACGGCGCGTCCGAGCGCGGGCCTCAAGTCCCACAGGGTCGAGAAGGTGCCGGTCGCCACCGGGTGGAAGCCCGTCCCCTCGTCCACGAACATGCGGCCTGAATCCCCGGCCGCGAAGACCGCGCCGCCCGTCTCGCAGACGGCTCGCAATGGGACGCCCTGCAGGGCCGAAAGGACCTGTGGACCCGAGGCGTCCATGCGCACCAAGGTCCCTCGGGCTCCAACCAGGAAGGTCACCCCCGCCACCTCCCAGACATCGGACCAGTCGTCGCTCGCGGGGACCGCCACGGGGCTTGCCCCCTCCTCCTCCAGGCGGAGGACCGTGCCTGCGTCCCCGGCGACGATGCGGCCCGCGACGGCCCTCAAATCGTTCTCGGTTCCGGAAACGACGGTCGAGAAACGGCCCTCTCGTTGACGCAGGATCAGCCCACGCGCGCCAACCGCTACCACCGTGCCGTCCGGGAGGACCGTGACGGCGTTCAGGTCCCCGGTGACGCCGAGGGGATGGTCGTGCCACACCTTCTCTTCCAGGCGCAGGGCGCGCGAGTCCAGACCTGCGGCAAACACCGTGCGGGAGCCGTCCGGGTTCAGAATCCCGGCAACGCCTCGCAGGTCCGCGGCCACGTTGTAAGGTCCCGCGATGGTCATCAGGGTCCACTTCTTGCCGTTGTAAGCGAGAATCGCCCCCCGGTCCCCCACCGCGAAGACCTCGTCTCCCGAGAACCCCGTCACCGCGTAAAGGTCCCGGGGAGGGTCACTCGGGTCGTTTGTCACCTGGATTTTCCAGGTAAGACCATCATACACGGAAATTGCCCCCCGGGTCCCCACGACGAATATGCGCCCGTCCGGCGAGCGCCAGACCCCGCGCAGGGACGATGTCGGGAGCGCCACCTGGGACTGGACCCAGTGGCCCCCGCGCAACTCGATCAGGGTCCCGTAGGCCCCGACCGCAAAGACCCCTCCTGCGAGGGAGGCGTGGACCCCGAACAGGTCGTAGGTGACCCCCGTCGCCTCGGCAATCCAGGTCCCGTCCTGGAAGCGGTACAGGGCCCCGCCGGCACCCGCGACGTAGAAGTCGTTTGGCCCGATGACCCCGACCCCGTACAGGTTCACCTCTGCCGGGGCATCGAGGAGGCTCCACCGGGTGCCGTCCCAGCGCAGGACCGTGCCCGAGGCACCCACGGCCACGACCGTCTTCCCTTCCCCGGAGACGCCAAACAAATCGTTCTCCGTGGGCGAAAGGGGCGCTGGCACGAAGTCCTTCCCGTTGAACCAAAGGATGAGGCCTTTGTCCCCGACGGCCCAGAAGCCGGCCTCTGGCGAGGCCCACATCGCGCGCACATGACCCACGTCCTGGAGGTCCACGCCCTGAAAGCCCGAGGCAGGACTCCCAGGCGTGTCCTCGGCGTTCGGCACGAGGTCCTCGCCGAAGCCTGGGTCGGCCAGGTCCACAAGGACCTCGGTCCCGTCACCGGCTTCCTCAGAGGCTTCGCCATCCTCCACCATCTCCCCGTGCCAGTCAGGCGCGGAGGGAAGGTCGTCAGGTTCGACTGCATCGCCGTCACGGTCCGCCGGACCCTCGGCGCCCCTGGCGCACCCCGCGACACTTCCGCAAACCCCCATCCAGGCAAGCCAGACGCCTGCGAGCCATGAACGCATCCAGACCGTGCCCAACCGCGCCAAGGCTGTCCTCCCCTCGAGGTTGCGTGGCAGGCGCAATGATATCATGCCCGCGGGCGACGAGCAGGGGACCAGTCCATGGAGCACGACGCCATCGCAGTGGTGGACTTCGGAGGGCAGTACGCGCACCTGATCGCGACCAAGGTTCGCCGCCTGAACGTACTCGCAGAGATTCGCCAGCCGGACGACCCCATTGAGCGGTTTTCAGGCTTCAAGGGGATCATCCTGTCCGGGAGCCCGAGTCTCTCCTCGCGGGGCGAGGACTCCGACTACACGAAGGCGATCTTCGACCTGGACGTCCCGATCCTCGGGATGTGCTTTGGGCATCAGGAGATCGCCAAGCACTATGGAGGCCGGGTTGTGCACGGGGGCCGCGAGTGGGGTCGGGCGGACCTCCACATCGTGCGAGACCACCCCCTCTTCGCCGGTCTGGGGCCGGTCGAGCAGGTCTGGATGAGCCACTACGACTCGGTGGTCGCGCTCGGTCCCGACTTTGAGGAACTTGGGTGGTCCACGCTCGGAGAGTTGGAGGTCCCGCACCGCTACGCGGCCATCGGCTCGGACCGTTTCCGGCGTTACGGCTTTCAGTTTCACGCGGAGGTGGACGACACCCCCCACGGGGACCAGATGCTCGCGAACTTCGTCTTTCGTCTGTGCGGGTGCACGCCATCATGGACGATGGAGCGGTACCTGTCCGAGCAGGTCGCGCGCATCCGCGCGCAGGTCGGGGCCCGATCCGTATTCCTGCTCGCGTCTGGCGGCGTGGACTCGACCGTGGCGGCCCGGGTGATCGCCGAGGCCCTGGGGCCGGAGAGACTGCACCTGTTGCACGTGGACAACGGCCTGATGCGCAAGGGTGAGAGCCGCCGAGTGCTGGCCGCGCTCGAGGAGATTGGGCTCGGGCGGAATCTTCACTTCGTGGACGCAAGCGAGGAGTTCCTGCAAGCCCTCCGAGGCGTTGTGGAACCCGAGCAGAAGCGCCGCATCATCGGGGACACCTTCATCGCGGTGTTCGAGCGCGAGGCCGAGCGACTGGGGGTGACGGAACATCTCCTGGCACAGGGGACGATCTACCCGGATACCATCGAGACCGGAGGGACGCGGCGGGCGGATGTCATCAAGACGCACCACAACCGCGTGCCCGTGATCCAACGGATGATCGCGGAGGGCCGTGTGGTGGAACCGCTCGCGGACCTCTACAAGGTCGAGGTCCGCGAACTCGGGGCGCGCCTGGGCGTGCCGGAAGACCTCCTCTGGCGCCACCCGTTTCCAGGCCCGGGGCTCGGGGTCCGGCTCTTGTGCTCCACGGGTCAGCCAGATCTGGAGGGGCTTCAAGGGATTGCGCCGCGCGTGGCCGAGGTCGCGGCCCGCTTCGGCCTGCGCGCCTTGGTGTTGCCGTTCCGCTCGGTCGGGGTCAAGGCGGACCTGCGCTCGTACGAGTACCCGGTGGTCTTGAGTGGCGAGGCCCCCTGGGAGCGTCTGATCGAGGCGACCGGGATGGTCCTGCGCGAGGTCCCCGGGGTCAATCGCTGCGTGTGGAACCTCGGTCCGCGTCCGCCAGAGGCGGTTCGCGTCCTCCCTGCCACGGTGACACGGGACCGCCTGGACCTGTTGCGCGAAGCGGACGCGCTCGTCATGGAGGGCCTGCGCAGGTACGGGCTGGAGCGCGTGGTCTGGCAATGTCCGACGGTCCTGGTGCCGCTCGAGGTGGATGGCAGGGGCCGCGAGGTCGTCGTGGTGCGACCGGTCCTCTCGGAGCGGGCGATGACCGCGAGCCCGGCGCCGCTGCCTCGAGCCCTTCTCGACGACCTTCGGAAGGATATCTTGGCGCTCCCTGGGGTCTGCGGGCTGTTCCTGGATTTGACCTCAAAGCCGCCAGGCACGATCGAGTGGGAGTGAGGCAACATCCTTTCCGGCAAAACCGCGCTCGCCGTTCGCTCGTTGACACGACGCTCTTTTTTTGCTAGCAATGGATTGTCATTCCCTTGTGAAGGAGGTGGCCAGATGCAGTCGCTTCGGGTGTTCCGCTTGGCCGGGATGGGGTGTCTTTTGTGGCTCGTTGCATGCGGAGGAGGCGGCGCAGGCGAAGGGGATGATTTTGGTCAGACACCGGATGTGACCCCGGACGACGGGGGCGCGGACGTGCCGGATGTGCCGAGGGAGTGCTCCTCGGACGCGGACTGCCAGGGAAAGTTCCAAGACCTCGGTCCTTGCGAGGAGGCATACTGCAACGTCTCCGGCGGCGGTGTCTGCGCGAAGCGGACCGTTGCGGACGGCACGCCCTGCGACGATCAGGACCCCTGCACGGGCGGCGAACAATGCCAGGCTGGCTCCTGTGTGCCAGAGACCACCTGCGAGTGCCGGACCCACGAGGACTGCAAGGACAGGTTCTCTGACCTCGGCCAGTGCGAGACCTACTTCTGCGACAAGGACGTGGCGGGGGGAACCTGCAGCAGGCGCCCAGTCGCGGACGGCTCTGCGTGCGACGACAAGAACCCCTGCACCCAGGGGGACTCGTGCCAGGGCGGCGAGTGCGCCCCGGGCGGCGCAAGCGTCTGCGATTGCGCGCAGGACGAGGACTGCAAGGCGTTCGAAGACGGCAATTTGTGCAACGGGACCCTCGTGTGCGACCGCGAGCACTTCCCATATAAATGCGTGGTGGACCCAGCCACGGTCGTCGCCTGCGACGGATCGAGCGACACCTTCTGCCTGAAAAACACCTGCAACCCCGTGACAGGCCAGTGCGAGATGACCCCGGCCCACGAGGGCGAGGGCTGCGAGGACAACAGCGTCTGCACGAAGGTGAGCACCTGCCAGAAAGGCGAGTGCGCGCCAGTCGAGGTGATCGAGTGCGAGGACGACAATCCGTGTACGGACAACACCTGTGACCCGGCTCTCGGGTGTGTTTTCGTGCCGAACGAGGACCCGTGCGAGGATGGGAATGCCTGCACATCCGGGGACCGCTGCGTGAACAGCGAGTGCCAGCCCGGCGAGCCCGTGACATGCGACGACGGGGTTTTTTGCAACGGTGCCGAGACATGCGACCCCGTTGTGGGATGCCTAGAGGGCGAACCCCGGGACTGCGACGACCACAACCCCTGTACGGAGGACCATTGCGACGAGGACCTGGGTCAGTGCGTCCACGTCCAGGCCGAAAGCGCCAAAGAGGGGCCGATGGGCTCCCCGACGTGCTCGGACGACGACGACAACGATTGTGACGGCCTTCAGGACGCCGACGACCCCGAGTGCCACTTTGGGCTGACCGGCGTAGAGCCTGACGAGGGTCCGGCCACGGGCGGCATGGTCGTGTCCCTGAAGGGGTCGGGACTGCTCATGACGACCGGCGTGGTGTTCGGCGGGGAGCCGGTCGCGTTCGAGGTCCGCTCGGACAAGGAGGTCGTTGTCACCACACCGCCGCACGAGCCGGGCGACGTAGACGTCTCGGTGACCACGGGGTGGATCACCTTCACCTTGGAGAAAGCCTATCGCTACACGGGGCCGGGCAGCGGGACCGGTCTTGCCTTGACCCTGCTCGGGCCGGCCTCGCACGAGATGGTGGAGGGCGAGACCCTCCAGGGGATCGGGGTGATGCTGGTGGTAGAGGGGCTTGAACAGGGAGAGACCGCGGACCCGGACCTCTACGTCGCGCAGGTCGGCTACGGGCTTCGGGGGACCTCGCCTGCGGAGGACCCGTCGTGGACGTGGGTCCCCCTCCAGGTCCAAGACGTGAACGGAGACACGATCGGATATCTGGGGAGCCTCACCGTGGCTTTGGGGGGATACCTCGACATGGCCGCGCGCGTGTCGTCCGATGGCGGCTACACCTTTGTGTTCGGAGACCTGGATGGTTCTGCGAACGGCTACGACCCGGAGATGGCCGGGAAACTGACCGTGTGGGGTACGCCGAGGCCCGGAGCCCTCGTGATCAACGAGTTGATGTGGATGGGCTCGAACGAGAACCCCAACCTCCCTTCCCAGACCTACGACGAGTGGATTGAACTGCGCAACATGAGCCGGGCACCCTACCACCTGGCAGGGTACAGGGTGACGGGGGCCGCCATGCAGGGAGAGGACCTCGTCCTGGATGCCCCGGTCCACACCGTCTTCAACCTGGTGCTGGAGCCTTTCGCGTATTTCCTGGTGGCGGACTATTCGCGCTCGCTCTCGATGGTGGACGTGGACCCGGACGTCGTCACCAACACGAAGATGCTCCTGCCCAACTCCGCCCCGTGGACGTACAAACTGGTCGCACCGGATGGGACGATTCTGGACGAGGTGAAGTTCACCGGGCTCGTGGGCTACAACGGCGACCCCAACCTGGGCACGCCGGACCGCTCCATGGAGCGCAACGCGCTGCCAGGAGACGGACGCGACGACGCGAACTGGCACACCGCCTTCTGGCACGAGGGGTGGGACGGGGACCCCTTCCAGAACGCGAACTGGGGGACGCCTGGGCTGCCCAACAGCGACATCGCCACGTGCGAGGGCGACGAGGGGTGCGTGGCCGCCTTCCCCGACCTCGAGGTCGGGGCGTGCCAGAGGCGCGCCTGCGTGGTGCCGCCGGGCCGCTGCTCCGTGGTCCCGCGGGAGGAGGGCGACCCCTGCGAGGACGGGCTCTTCTGCACGGTGGACGAGGCCTGCCGCACGGGGGAGTGCGTGGGGGTCCCGAAGGATTGCGCTGACGAGAACCTCTGCACCCTCGATGAGTGTGACGAGGACGAGGATCAGTGCGTCCACATCCAGAAGGACTGCGACGACCAGGACTTTTGCTCCGAGGATTCCTGCGATGCGCAGACCGGCCAGTGTGTTTACGTCTATAAGGATTGCTATGACGATGACCTGTGCACGAACGATTCCTGCGATCCGGAGACAGGCGAGTGCCGTCACGAGCCCGTCGTGTGCGACGACGAGGATGCCTGTACCGCGGACTGGTGCGACGAGGCGACCGGGGACTGCATGAAAGTCCCGATCCAGTGCGGGGATGGCGACCCTTGCACCCTGGATTCGTGCGATTCGGACGTGGGCTGCGTGAACGAGCCGATCCCCGAGTGCGTGGGGTGCGACTCGGACGAGGAGTGCGCGGACGCAAGCCTTTGCACGGCGGATGGATGCGAGGACGGCGTCTGCGTCCACGAGCCCGTAGATTGCTCCGATGAGGACCAGTGCTCCGTGGATTCCTGCGAGCCTCTCACCGGGCGATGCGTCCACACGCCGGTCATTTGCGACGACGGGAACCCGTGCACCCTCGATTCGTGCGACTCGACGAGCGGGGAGTGCGTCAACGACCCCGACCCCTCGGCGGTGGAGGGGGCAGCGGGAGACCCGAGGTGCTCCGACGACGTGGACAACGATTGCGACGGACTGACCGACGAGGACGACCCCCAGTGCCGGCTCGCCCTGGAGTCGGTCTATCCGGCGGAGTATCCCTCTGGGTTCGCGACACGGGTGACGTTGTACGGAAAGGGCTTCGAAATCGTCACGGATGTCCAGCTGGGGCTGGAAGGCTCCATGACCTCGTTCGCGTTCGACCTACTGGATCCTCAGACCATCACCTTCGATGGGCCGGCGGACCCTGTGCCGACAGGGGACTACGACGTGGCGGTCAGCGACGGGGTGGTCACGGCGACCCTGGCCGATGCGATTCGGGTGATTGACACGGACATGAGCCTGTGGGGGAACACCCAGTGGCCGACGGACCCGATCACGGTGACCGCGGGGCAATCTACGGGCATGATCTACGGCCAGGTGTACGCACCTGGGATCACCGATTCGGGCGGTGACCCGGGCCTGATCCGTGCCGAAGTCGGTTACGGGCCAGTCGGCACCGATCCCTTCCGGAGCCCGGACTGGGTCTTCGTCCAGGCGGCGCACAACCCCGCCTGTCTTGCGTGCAACAACAACTACGAATACATGGCGGACCTCGTCGTCATGGCCCCAGGCCAGTACATCATCGGCTTCCGCTACTCCGTAGATGGGGGTTACCACTGGGCCTACGGCGACAAGGACGGCTGGCAAAACGGCTGGCAGGCCGACCAGGCCCTGTTCTTGACCGTGAACCCGTTGTGACCCGGCGGACCCCTACACGTCGGGCTGGAATGGCACCGTGGACGATGACCGCCTCGTGTCCGCCCTGAACTGCCTCGAAGACGCCCTCCTCGTGGTGGACCGTGAAGGCGCCCCTCTGTTCCGGAATCGGACCCCTGTGAGGTGGTTCGGGGAGGAGGAGGTCCGTCAGGCCGAATGGCCAAACCGGTATCGGATGTCCCACGTGAACAACGGCGCCCCGCTGACGCCCGATGCCTTCCCCCTCGCCAGGGTGCTCGAGGAACGGCGCGTCGACGACAGCGAGTTCATGCTCGACGGACGGTATCTCCGAGCCAGGGTTCAGCCATGGTCCGACGAGGCATCACACTTGCTCGGCGCGGTCGTCCTCGTCCACAACGTGAGCGAGCGCCGGAAGACCGAGGAGGAACTGCGGAAGTCCCAGTGGTACCTGGAATCCATCGTCGAGAACGTCCCTGCGATGATCTTCGTGAAGGGCCCGCGGCGCCAGCCGCCGGCAGGGCCGTCGGCTCCAGGATGCTGCGGCGACCTCGACTGGCACGGCAGCGGCCTCGGGTCGCAGGGGGATATCACCGCCCACGTGTCGCGAGGTTGGACCGCCTGGGGGCGTGAAAGGATAGGGGTTGGACCGGATGCCTGTGCGGGCGAGGAGGGCGGCGATAGCGGGGCTGCTTGCGGTCCTGTCTGCGCGAGCCCTTTGCGCGGATTCGGCGCTGGCAGACGGCCCTGGAGTGCGGTGACTTGACACCGCCTTCCCAGCGCAAGGCGGTGACGACCCGGCGGACTTGGAGGACACGCTTCGCTCTCCAGGGCCACCTGTACGCCCCCTCCACAGCGCGGTTTGCTCGGTGCCTTCCCGGATTGACACTGCGCGGGGCGATGGGCTACTTTGATCGCTTGGGTTGCGGGGCCATTCAGGCGGGGCCCCGCGCGGGGTCAGCCTCGTCATGGCCAGGGAGAGAAAGCCGCCGTCAGGTACCGTTTCAAGGACGGCTGCATCCGGGGCCGGTCCAGCGTCTTTGCCCGCCCTCCCCTACCCCGAGATCGTTCGCACGGTCTTCGATGCCTTCGCATCCCGGGGTGTCGAGGCCTACCTCATTGGCCCGCGCGCGCGGGACATCGCGTCTGGGGCCGAACTCGCGGGGCAGCATTCCTTCGATCTCACCGTGGACGCGTCCCTCACCCAGATCGAGTCCGTTTTCTACGACCTGTTCGGGGTCGCGCCCGAGGACGGCAAAGAAGAGCGCGCCCGCATCCTGACTTTCCGCATCCCCAAGTCGCAGAGGGCGGGTGGTGACTTCAAGGCGAGCGGAGGGGACTCCCCCCACTGGACCTTTAATGTGGGGCCGTTTCGCAACTACCTGCCGCCGCTCAAGTGCCTGAGGGGCCAGAATCTCTCGGGGATCTTGCTCGACCTCGCCACGCGCGAGGTGACCATCCAGGCCTTCGCCTACACGCCGGACGGGGACCTCATTGACCCCTTCGGTGGGACCGCGGACCTGCGCGACCGCCTCATCCGGCCTGTTTTTCCGACCGAGACGGTCTTTCGCGAGAGCGCGTCCTGGCTACTGAAGGTCGCGCGCTACGTCGCCCGCTACGGGTTCGAGGCCGCGCCCGAGGTGCGCGCCGCGTGCGAGCGCGACGCCGCGAATATCCTCGATGTCCCGCGCGAGATCTGGCGGCGCGAGATGGAGAAGGTCCTGTGCGGGGCGTTCCCGGCCATGGGGCTTCAGTTTCTGGCGGATGTGAGGGTCCTCGCGTTCATTTTGCCCGAGGTCGCGGCCCTTCAGGGGCTTCTTGGGGACGGAATGGGCCAGCACAAGGACGTGTGGGCGCACACGAAGCAGGTCGTCGCGAACGCAGAGGCGAGCCCTGTGGTCCGGTGGGCCGCGCTCTGCCACGACATTGGCAAGGTCTGGACGCGGCAGGTCTTCCCCGGCGACAAGGTCCACTTCTTCCGCCACGAGGACATGAGCGCCATGCTGTTCGAGGGGATCTCGGCGCGGTTCCAGATGCCCCCCGACGAGGCCCGTCGCATCCACTACATCATCAAGAATCATTCACGTATCAATCTCTACCGCGAGGACTGGACCGATTCCGCGGTGCGCAGGCTCATTCGCGAGGTCGGCGACGCCCTGGACGACCTGATCGCGTTTTCGCGCGCGGACTTGACCTCCAAGCGGGCCGAGCGCGTAGAGCGTATCCGCTCGCTACTCGCGGAACTCCAGATCCGGATCATCGAGGTCCGCGAGGCCGACGAGGCCCAGAACCCCCTGCCCAAGGGCATCGGGAACCTGATCATGGAGCGCTTCGGGCTAACACCAGGGCCTGAGGTCGGGAGGCTCCGGGGCTACCTGATCGAGGCCGTCGAGGCAGGCCGTCTGCCCCGCAAGGCCTCCCCGGAGGTGTACCTCGAGTACTTGGAGCGAGTGGTCACGCCTCGGGAGGAGGCAGGCGAGGAGGGGTGATCCGGGGATCCCCTGACAGGCTTTCAAAGCATGACGACCACGTCGTATAGAAAGTGCGTGTAGGCCGCGACGGCGAAGCCGCGAACCAGAAAGATGATCGCGAAGATGACCCCGGATAGTGTTCTGTACCAGAACGTGTATGGTACAAACGTTTCCGATCCAATGTAGTGCGCCAGCGAGAAAAGGACCGAAGAAACCAGCAGCGCGAAAGCCCCGACTGCCACAATCTTCGCGCGGTCTGCGAGGGTGCTCCCCCTGACCAGGCGTCTTGCCGCGAAGATCGGGCACCCGACCAGTCCCAGCCGGAAGACCAGTTCCTCCCAGTACCCGGCGCCGGCGGCCAGGGACAGGGCCTGCATGACCGAGTAGTGCCCCCGCTGTCCCTGGGCCAGGGCGTGAGCCTGCTCGAGCACCGAGACCACTGCGTATCCAAGCGCGAGCCCGAGGAGAAGCCCCTCCACGCACAGAAACAGCCACTGCCGTGGGCGAAAGCGCTTTTGTTTGAAGAGGACCAGCATCAGGACGACCGAGGTCAGGACGAGGACCCCATTGACGATCAGAAAGCCCTGAAGCCCCGCGAACCGCATCACGAGGCCCGTGAGCAGGTCCGCCGCGTTCATCTCGTCCGCTCCAGGCATCAAGAGCCCGACGTTGTAGAGCAACAGAAGCGGCAGCGTCACCACGAACGCGACCAGGGGGGAGCGCGTCGCGCCAAAGTAGTCCCTCACCCCCTGAAGGGCTCGAACCTTCTGCCGTCCTTTTGGATTCGCCATCGCTCCACCTTCAATCTCCCCGGCGCCACCTCATAGACGTTGAACTGCGCGGGGTGGGTGCGGCGCGGGTCCGCGCTCGATGACCCGCACCCGATCACTCGGGTTCCCGGCCGCTCGGGGCCATCGCTCATCACAAGGTCATGCTCGTGGTGGTCGTGGCCGTGAAGGACCAGGTGGGCGCCATGCTTCAAGAGGGTCGCACGGACCTCCTCGCGGTCCAGAAGACGCCCGGTCGCCTCGGCCAGGGGGCCGCGCCTGTGAAGGTTGTGATGCATCGCCACGACCGAGATGCGACCACGGCGGTGCGCATCATCCAGTGCCCGCGCGAGGGCTCGCAGTTGCGCGGCCCCGACGCGCCCGAAGGCGCAGGCTGGGGGCGCCAACCCCGCGGTCCGGACCGCGATCAGGGTGACGCCGTCCCGGAGGTCCTTGACAACGGGGAAGACGCGGGAAGAGCCGTCCGGCCACAGGGTATGGCCGAACCACCGCCCGAACTCGTCGTCGCGCACCGCCTGTGGCGTGTAAAGGTCATGGTTCCCCGGCACCACGGTCAGACGCTCCGGCCCCCCGAGCGGACGCAGGACCTGGGCGGCCAGGGCGAACTCCGCCGGGAGGGCCAGGTTTGTCAGGTCGCCGGTCACGACCACGTGGTCCACTCCCACCGAGCGCACGGCCTCGACCGCGGCCACCGCCACGTCCTCCGAGTACGCGCCCGCGCGCAACACATACAGATTCAACGCCCCGAACAGCCGCCTGGTCATCAGGTCCCTCGCCCGCAGGGCCCCGGCAGGGTGCAGGTGCAGGTCCGAGAGGTGGGCGATGCGCATCGTGCCTCCGCGGCCATTGTACCACCAGGCCGCCATCAAGCCGTGCGCTCCCGCCCCAGCTCTCCCGGAAGGACTCGAAAGTCCTCCCGCGAGGCCCGCGACCTCTGTCCGCGAGAGGCCCTTCTGGCAGTCGGCAGGCAACAGAGCGCACGCCCATCGCGTTCTCGTCAAGGTCTGCGCCTGCAGATCCCATACGGCAGAAACGGCAGAAACCATGCCGGCCACCCCATGGGAACCCCAGTCGCCCGGCAACCTCCGCCCGTCGACCCTCCTCGCGAAGGCCCGACCTCTGAGTTGGCCGCATCGGACGCTGAGGCGGCGCCGTCGGCGAAAGACTCGGCTTGCGCCTCGGGCGAGGTCGCGAGGTCGGTCGCCGCATCCTCCGCCCGGGCCTCCGGGGTCCCTGCGTCGGCCTGGGCCGTCTCGACGGTCGCCTCGTTGCCGGTGTCGGCCCCGGCGTCCTCCGGTCCGCCGGGGTCCCCGGCCGCGTCCGGCCCTCCCTCGGTGACAAGGTCCGCGGCCCCGGCGTCCAGCACGGGCGGCGTCATCGCATACCCGAACAGACGCTCCCGGCCGGCGTCTTCGGGCAGCAGGACCCCTCCGAGCGTCCGGAAGACGACGCCCGCGTACGACTCCGCCCCCACGTCGTTCACGTGGATCGGGTCGTACATGTAGGGCTCGATGTCCTCGTCGGCCCACTCCTCGGCCACGTCCGCGATGAGCAGACCCGGGTTCTCGGCGAGCCCCTCTCGCATCATCCCGATTGCAATCTCGAACCCCGACTGGAGCACTCCGAGGTAGGTCGGCGGTACGTACTCGAGCCATTTCTTCGAGCGCGCGTAGTTCGGATAGACCGTCCACACGATGTCGGCCTGCGGGGCGATTTCGCGGATGGCGGCCACGATCAGGGCCACGTTGTCTAGGGTCTGCTCGATCATCTGCTTCGCCGCCTCCAGGGCCGCAGTCAGGTCCGTGAAGTCGAGGCCCGCGAGTGCCTGGAGGTCATTGCCCCCGAGCGACACCGTGATCAGGTCCGCCTCCGCGATGGCAGAGCGCGCCCCCTCGAAGGCCCAGTGGCCGGGAAGCCAGTCCCACGTGGTGCTGCCCACGTGCGCAAGGTTGCGGGTCTCGGCCTCTGGAAAAAAGGATTTCAGCATGGCCCCGAGCCGCTCCGGATAGGGTTGGGCCGCCCCGTACACGGGCGTAGAGTCCCCGAGAGCCACGTACACGACCCGACCGATACCGGCGGCCAGGAGCCCCGCGAGACGCGCCGCCGTGTTGCGCGAGGTGCACTGTGGGTCGCCCTCGACCCGCGGCTGCAACAAGAAGAGACCGTCGGGCAGGCCCTCAAAGCGCGCGCGGCCGTCCCAGTCCGTCGAAATCTGGAAGAGCTCTCCGCCCCCGAACAGGTCCACCGGGACCCCGGGAAGCGGCCCGTCTTTCCCGTCCAGCCCCTGGACCAGGTCCGTCAACGACGACGCGTTCCCGTCTGCGTACACCCGCACCAAAACGTCCGAGGGGGCCGCCGTGGCCTCTGCTACTGCCAGCGCCAGCCACGCAACCACCATCCGCCTCATCGGGCTTCCTCCATCGCAAAGGTCGGCGCGAGTATAGTGGAAGTTCGGGGAGTGGAAATCCGGCGACGACCCGCGAGCGGTCCCGGTTTTCCAGGGCGCGGTCCCTGGTATCCTTGCCGTGTCGTCGCGGGAGCGAGGCCGCGGATGTGGCAGTATGACGAGGCCCAGGTCGCCCGCCAGGCCGAGATGCTCGCGAACCGCGTGCGCAAGCGCTTCGCGCACCTGGGGCGGCGCTTTGCCCGCGAGGGCATCGAGGCCTTCCGCCTGTACGACTGGGACATCCCCGAGGTCCGGGCCGTGGTGGACTGGTACGCGGGGCACCTCGTGGTCGCGGAGTACGAGCGGACCCAGACCGGGCCCACGTGGCTCCCCCGGATGGCCGAGGCCGTGGCGTCCGCGCTGGGCGTCCCTGCCGAGCGCGTGCACGTCAAGCGCCGCACCACCGGGGAGGCGCGCGGCCCTCGGCGCGGTCATCTTCTTCTCGACGAACCACCGCCGCTTCGAGCCGCGCCTGGACGGGCTCCCGGTCCGCTCGTGGGAAGAGATCACGGCGCGCACGATCCCCGAGGACTTTCGCGCCCGCCCGGTCCACCGCTGCTTCCGCCTCGTCGCGCCATGACGGGTTTTGCGGAGGTGCAATCGTGGGCACGAAGGGGCGGTCCGCCGGGGCGCCGCGTTCTTCGCGGTCCCGTTTCTGCTTTTCGCGGCCGGGGTTGGCGCAGGGGTGTTTGCGGGCCACTGGGTCGCGCTGGCCCTCCTGGGGCTTGGGTGTTCTGGATTTCGGGACATTCCACCCCGCTGGCGGTCCCGTCCGTCGCGGCCGGCATGCCGAGGGCCATGGCGAGCACGGGAACGTGGGCGTCGTCCAGACCGAGCGCACGACGGATTTGCTCCGCGTCAAGGTCAGCGATGATCCCTGCACCCACGCCCAGCGCGGCGCAGGCCAGATGGACGTTCTCGGCGATGACCGCTGCGTCGGCCCACAGGACGTTCATGGTCTCGACAGGGTCGAGCAGGTATCCGGCCCTGGAGGCCGCCGATTGAAGCGTCTCGACGTTTCCGACCATCCACAGTACGTACGGGGCATGGCGGTCCCGTAGAAGTCGAGAAGAGTCTTGCCTGGTGTCCCGATCCAGGACCTTCTGGAGTGTATTCGTCAGGGGTTCATGGAGGAAGACGCCCTCGCGCGTGGCCAGGTAGAGGGTGATGGTCCTCTTGCCGAACGAGCAGGGCGACGTCCGCCGAGATTCGTCTCTTCCGCCGCGATTGGTCCCCTCTGCCGCCCACAGGATTTGGCGAATCACGTCATCGGACAGCGGCACATCTGGGCGGAAACAGCGTGTGGTGGCCCGGCTCTCCAGGGCCTCGCGCAGGGAGACCTCCTGCAGGGAGGCCGTCGCCCCGTGGCGGAGAGCGCCGGCGGGACAGCTACACGCCCAGGCGACAACCAGCGCCATCGCGAGCACCACCCGCCGCGGTGGCCACGTCCAGACAATATCATGACATACCTTTTGACTCTTCATCATTCTCACCGCTTCTTGTTCAAGGCACCCTGCATTATATAGACGGTGCCCCAGACACCGTCAACGAGAGCAAACCGCGCTATTGGGGGGCGTACAGGCGCCCGGGCGAGCGAAGCGAGCCTTCCAAGTGCGCCGGGTCGTCGCCGCCTTGTTCGGAGAAGGCGGCGTCAAGCCTCCGGACTCCAGGGGCGCCTGCCGGCCGAAACTGCCGCGAAACGGCTTCCCCACTATCCGAAATCCAACCGTCCCTGCAATCCCGCGTCCCAGCAGCGAATTGCCGCAGAATCTTTTCAGATAGAAAGCGTTGGGGTGAAAAGCCGCCCACCGACGCTCTTGCCGCTCCTTGGACCGCCTCAGACCGTCTCTTCCTGGGGTCAAAAAGTTCCAACCCCCGTCGCTCGCGAGCCTCCAAAGCGGACTTCCTAACAGCGCGGTTTCCTCGTCGCGCGCCGGCGCGCGAGACCTGGCCCGCATGTCCAAAGCGGGTGTCCAGGCGGATGTTCGGGGCGTTCTCGTGACCTGTCGGAGCGGTCTTGCGAGTGCTCCGGGCAGACTTCCGATCTAGAGGCCTTTGGGGGCGTGACCCGGCGGCCGCCGTAGGATGTTTTTGCGTGTGGGGAACCGCCAAAGACACGTGGAATTGCCTGTAATATCCGCGAATTGCATAAAGGTCTTGACTTGATGTAGGTAAATCGGATAGAAGCGGTCCGAGTAGAGATGCTCCGACATCTCTCGACGGGTGACGCCGGACACCTGAGATGGCCGACGAGGTTTTCACGAGGCGATTCGACCGGCTAGCGCGGAGGGGCACTGCTCTTCTGGTCGGCGGGCTCCTCTTCTCGGGCGCCTTCGCCGTCTGGGCGTTGTGGCCGCCACTGCAGGCGGAAGGTTACGAGCCAGAACAGCCGATTCCATTCTCGCACAAGGTGATGGCCGGGGACGCCAAGATCCCCTGTCTCTACTGTCACAAGACCGCAGAAAGCGGACCGGTTGCAGGCATCCCCACGGTCGCGGAGTGCATGAACTGCCACAGACACCTGAAGCCAAAGGACAACAAGGGGCGTCTGAAGCCTGCTTTCGCCGAGTTCATGAGGTACGTGGACCCGGTCACGGGTGAGGCCTTGCAACCGATCCCGTGGGTGAAGGTCCATGACCTGTCCGACTTTGCCTACTTTGACCACAGCCGCCACACGGTGGGGGCGCGACTCCAGTGCTCGGAATGCCACGGGCCGGTCGAGAGGATGGAACGGGTCCGGCTTGTGTCGTCGTTGAAGATGGGATGGTGCTTGGACTGTCATCGCAAGCCGCCCGAAGAGTGGAGGACCGACGGGCGCGCCACCAGGGGACCCACCCACTGCGCGGCCTGCCATCGCTGAGGGGGTTCATGAGCGGGGACCACCCGAGCCCAGGAGCAGTCGAGATCCCGGTGCGGGGGCGGCAGGAGCCGGGTCCTGGTCACATCAGTCGCAGGTCGGCCCTGCAGGTCCTGGCCTCGTGGATGGCCATGGCTGCGGGATTGCCAGGCTGCGTGCGAAAGCCCCCACGGCGCGTCATCAGCCGGGAAACGGTCCCGGAGTACGACCGACCCGGGCAGGCGATCCTCTACTCGTCCACGTGGACCGAGGGCTGGTTCCCGTACGGAATGGTCGTCAAAACGGTCGAGGGCCGGCCCGTGAAGGTAGACGGAAATCCGGACCATCCTGTGAACGGGCGCGCCTCCAACGCGGCGATGCAAGCCACGGTGTTCTCGTTGTACGACCCGAATCGTCTGAAGGCACCCGTGGGCGTCGGGTCGTGGGAGGAGGCGGACGCACGCATCCAACAGGCCCTGCGTACCGCCTCGGCAGCGGTACTCCTGACGCGCGCCGCGCTCGGCCCATCCGAGCGAGAGGCGGTCAAACGCTTCCAGCGACGATACCCCGTGGTTCGCCACCTGGTGTACGAGCCGTTGTCGGACCGGAATCGGCGGGTCGCGTGGCGGGAGGTTTACGGCAGCGATGGGGAGTGGATCCCCCGGCTCGACCGCGCCACGGTGGTCTTCAGCGTGGGGTCAGACTTCCTGGCGACCGACGGCGCGGAACTCGAGGCCATTCGCTGGTTTGCGGAGAAGAGGGACGTCGGGGCAGCCGCGGACCGGCCCCTGGTGCGCCTGTACGTGGCGGAGAGCGAACTGTCGCTGACAGGGACCAATGCGGACCATCGGATCCCGATCCATCCATCACGAGCACTTGCCCTGGTCCAGGCCATCAGGGCTGCCTTGCGCGGTGCAGACATCCGCGCATTCGCGAGGACCCATGCCATGGACGGGGATGTCCTGGCAGCCCTCGTGCATGACCTCGGCCATTCGCAGGGTCGAGCCCTTGTGGTGGCCGGGCCGTACCACGGGGCGGCAGTGCACGCGGCGGTGGCCCTTCTGAACCATGAACTCGGGGCACCGGGCCGCACGCTGGAATGGAATCCTTCTCCACCCTCCCTGCTGCCAAACTCACGCGAGGAGATCGAGGACGCGTTGAAACACGGGGTGGATGTCCTCCTCTGCCTCGGGGTGGACCCCGTGTATCAGTGGCCTGCCTTTCGGGAACTGATCCGAAAGGCGCGGCTCTCGGTCGCGCACTCGACGCATCGTACGGATACGCTTGCGGCCTGTCACATCGGGCTTCCGAGTCACCACAACCTGGAGGCGTGGAACGACGCGGAGCCCCGGCCTGGGCTTGTGTCACTGTGTCAGCCCGTTCTGAAGCCGCTCCACGACACTCGCCAAGAGGCCGAGTCGCTCTTGGCTTGGGCGGAGGAACTTGGGCCAGGCGCGAGACAGCACACGCGGTTCAGAGACCTCGTGCGCGAGCGGGTTTTGGCAGGGCCTCTCGCCGCGGCCGTGAACCAAAAAGCGGCGTGGGAAGAAGCGCTTCGGAGGGGCGTGATCCGCTGGGAGGTCGCGTCCGGGGTCCCGCCGACACTCGACGTGGAAAAGGCCGAACTCCTGGCCGCGCAGGATACGCCCCAGGACGGTTCGATGGCGCTCGTGGTCCTCCCGCACCCCGGGACCTGGGACGGTCGTTTCGCGGACAACCCGTGGCTTTTGGAGGTCCCGGAGCCGGTCACGAAGCAGATGTGGGGGAACGCAGCCCTCCTGGGCGAAGAGACCGCAGCCGATCTCGGCGTCTCGACAGGGGACGTCGTCGAGATCCGTGTCGGGACAGCGACGGTACGGCTCCCTGCGCTCGTCTTGCCCGGGGTTGCGCACGGGGTGGTGGCGGTCCACGTGGGAATGGGGCGCGGGTTCCCCTTGGAGACCGGCGAGCCCGCCGGGGTCAACGTCTGGCCCCTTGCGAGCCGCGGTCCGGGGTGGGTTTCGGGGGTGCAGGTTTCTCGGGCGGGAGGGCGCGAGGAGCCGGTCCTCTCCCAGACGACCTTCTCGATGGCCCAGCGGCCCATCGTCCTTGACACGACGGTGGCGGAACTGACCCGAGACCCCGAGGCGGTCCAGAGACGACGCCGGAGACCACCCGGTGGAGTTCGGCTCTATGGTCCGTACCCCGAGCGGGGACCAAAATGGGGCATGACCATTGACCTGGCCCGCTGCGTGGGCTGTAGCGCCTGCGTTGTGGCCTGCCAGGCCGAGAACAACATCCCTGTGGTGGGGAAGGAAGCGTGCGCCATCGGGCGCGAGATGCACTGGATCCGCATTGACCAGTATCGGGAGGGCGAGGGTGACCGAGTGAAGGTGTATCACCAGCCCATGCCCTGCCAGCACTGCGATAACGCGCCGTGCGAAACGGTGTGCCCCGTGAACGCCACGAACCACAGCCCGGATGGGTTGAATCAGATGGTTTACAACCGCTGCGTGGGGACACGCTACTGCATGAACAACTGTCCGTACAAGGTCCGCCGATTCAACTTCTATGACTGGCACGCACGACTTGGCAGTGACCCGCTCCTGCACCTGTACCACAATCCGGACGTCACCGTCCGGCAGCGGGGGGTAGTCGAAAAGTGTACGTTCTGCGTTCAGAGGATCAATGCGGCGAAGTTTGTAGCCGCAAATGAAGGCCGCGCCCTGCGGGACGGGGAGGTGACGCCCGCGTGCGCGGAAGCGTGCCCGGCGCACGCGATTCAGTTCGGGGACGTCCGTCAGGAGGGGAGCCGCGTTGCGGCGCTCGCTGGCTCCAGGCGGGCCTTTCAGGTACTCGAAGAACTGCTGGTCGAGCCGGCGGTGACGTACCTCGCACGGGTCTGGAACCCTGGACGGGTGGGACAAGGGGCCGCCACCGGCCAGGTGGGCCGGCGAGCGGCGGTTTGTAGCGGGGAGGGCGAGGCCAAGGGAGCGGAGGGCTGAGATGGCGACACCCGAGTGCTCGGTGGGGGCCACGGAGGCCCGCCTGCTTGGGTTTCCCGTGGTGCCGTCAGGCACAACCGCCCAGACGATTGACGAGGCAGTCCTTCGCCCCATCGAGTCCTTTCCCACCCGGCGATGGTGGCTCGCCTTTGGCGCCAGTGGGGCCCTGTTGGGGCTGTTCGTCGTGTGCGTGGTCATCACCGTGTTGGAGGGGCTCGGGACCTGGGGCGTGAACAATCCCGTGGGATGGGGCCTCGCGATCGTCAACCTGGTGTTCTGGATCGGGATCGGTCACGCAGGAACCCTCATCAGCGCCATCTTGTTTCTGCTGCGACAGCACTGGCGCACCGCCATCGCACGGTTCGCCGAGGCGATGACCCTGTTCGCGGTCCTCTGTGCCGCGCAGTTCCCCATCCTTCATTCCGGTCGCCCCTGGCTGACCCTCTACTGGCTGTTCCCTTACCCGAACCACAACCTCATCTGGCCCAATTTCCGGTCGCCGCTCGAGTGGGACGTGTTCGCCATCTCGACCTATTTCCTGGTATCCCTTCTCTTCTGGTACACCGGGCTCATCCCGGACCTCGCCGTCGCCCGCGAGCGAGCGAGGAAGCCCATCCGGCGCGCCATTTACGGGCTCTTGAGCCTCGGCTGGACCGGCAGTGCTCGGGCCTGGCAGCACTACGAGCGCGCCTACCTCCTCCTGGCCGGGCTTGCGACCCCCCTCGTCCTGAGTGTGCACTCGATCATCAGTTTCGATTTTGCGGTCTCCATCGTCCCTGGATGGCATACCACGATCTTCCCACCTTATTTCGTCGCAGGCGCCATCTTCAGCGGTTTCGCGATGGTCACTGCGCTGATTGTCATCCTGCGGAGGGCATTTCGCCTGGAACACCTCATTACGCCCGACCACCTGGACGTGATGAACAAGATCATGCTTGCGACCTCGCTGATGGTGGGATACGCCTACGCGATGGAACTCTTCATGGCCTGGTACTCCGGCGTCCTGTACGAGAGATACGCTTTCATGAATCGGGCGTTCGGGCCGTACGCATGGGCCTACTGGACCATGGTGACCTGCAACGTGGTGGTGCCGCAGTTGTTGTGGTTCCAGAAGTTCCGCCGGTCTGTGTGGCTGATGTACCCGATCGTGGTGCTCGTCAACGTGGGGATGTGGTTCGAGCGGTTCGTCATCGTGGTGACCAGCCTGCATCGGGACTACCTGCCGGCCGCGTGGGGCCACTACACACCCACCTGGGTGGATGTGGGGCTCCTGGCGGGATCCTTCGGACTGTTCTTTACCCTGATGCTCCTGTTTGTCCGGGTATTGCCGGCGGTCTCGGTGTCCGAGTTGAAGCACGCGGCCCTTGCGCACCAGGGAGCGGCACATGGCTAGGGAGCGGAAGCAGGTCGGTCTGGTCGGGATATTCGATACCCCACAAGACCTTGTCCGGGCGGCACGGGTTGTCCAGCGGGCTCAGTGGAGGTACTGGGACTGCCATGCGCCGCACCCAGTGCCAGGGCTGGACGAGGCCATGGGTCTCCCCGAGTCGCGCCTGGCCCGGTACGCCTTGTGTGTGGGGGGCGTCTTCGCTGCGCTCGGCCTGGCCATGCAGGGGTGGATGAGCGCGGTGGACTACCCCTTGCGCGTCGGAGGCAAGCCCTATTTCAGCGGCCCATCCTTCGTACCCATTGTGTTTGAATTGTTCGTCTTGGCGAGTGCGCTCGCGGCGACGGGCCTGCTGGTGAAGTGGTGCAGGCTGTGGCGCTGGTACTCGCCCCTTCACGTGTCGGGCGTGATGCCGGAGGTCGTGTCGCATCGGTACGCCATCGCGCTCTACGGAGAAGCCGGGACCTGGGACGAGGCCAGGGCCCGCGCCCTGCTCGGAGAAGCGGGGTGCCGAGACATCCGACCGCTCTTCGAGCAAGAGGACTGAGGAGGCGATGAGGCCTTTGCAGAAGATTCGGGCGTGGTCGGCGGCACCGGTGGTGACGCCTGGGATGGTGAAAGGGTTCGTGGTAGCCGTGGTCACCGCTGCCCTAGTCGTTCCCCTCGGGCTCGTGGCTGTGCCTTACATCGAGTTCTTCAACGACCTGGCTGTCCAAAACAAGGTGAAGCCGCAGATGCCCTGGGGGCGGACCCTGCGTCTGGCGCCAGGGCTTCCGAGGCCGGACGGCACGGTCCCTCGGAATGTCTTCCAGTACCCGTTCCCGCTCCCACGGGCGGAGAATCAGGAAGAGCGCAAGCGCATGGAGGCCGCCGTCGCGGAGGAGGCCACCAAGCGCCTCGCAGGGGTAGAGCCGGACATTGCGCCCGTGTTCCATCCACCCCGGCCAACCCTTCCCCTCCTGGAGAAGGGTCGCAAGCGCTACCAGACCTTCTGTGCGGTCTGCCATGGGCAGTGGGGCCTGGGGGACGGGCCCGTGCCTGCGCGCGGCTTCCCAGCACCTCCGAGCCTTCTGGACCAAAAGGTTCGGGAATATCCTGATGCCCGGATCTTCCACATCATCACCGTGGGTCAAGGGGGCGTCATGCCCAGTTACGCAAGTGCGCTCCCCCCGGAGGAGCGATGGGCGGTGGTGTACTACGTGCGGGCCCTCCAAAGGGCCTTCCCGACCCCGGAGGTGACGCCGTGAACGGCTCGCCAGCCGGGTTCGGACACGCGGTCCAGACCTTGGTCGCGCCGAGGCCTGCCCCACGCCTTCGTGGAGTCGGCTGGGCCCTCGGTGCCGGTGGTGCGGCCCTCTCCGTGCCCGCGGCCCTCTGGGACCCACACCGTTTCGCGGCGGCATGGCTGTGGGGCTTTGCCTTCGCCTGGGTCATCGCGGTCGGCGCACTCTTCTTCGTGGCCCTCCAGCACTTGACGAACGCCACCTGGTCCGTGGTGGTGCGCCGAGTGGCCGAGGCGGTAGCGTGGACCACGTGGGTCGTGGTGGTTCTCGCGGTCCCTGTGGCGCTTTTCATTGTCCAGCCGGAGGTCTTCCACCTCTTTCCAGGACTGGACCCAGGGCACGTGGCGGCGGACCCGGTATTGCAGGCCAAGAGTGCCTATCTGAACTCGCCGTTCCTGTTGGCCCGCTTCGTGGGGTCGCTCCTCGTGTGGTGGCTCTTCGCGAGGTACTTCGTGCGCAGGTCGCTCGCCCAGGACCGTGGGGTCGGTGCAACCGAGGAGGCCCTGCGCATGAAGCGAGCAGCGGCGCCCTTCTTGCTCCTGTTCGCGGTCACGGTGACGCTTGCGAGCGTGGACCTGTTGATGGGGCTCAACCCGCACTGGTACAGCACGGTCTTCGGGATCTACGTCTTTTCCGGGATGTTCGTGGCGGCCTTGGCTGCCCTCACCTTGGCCGTGCTCTTGCTCCGCTGGCGGGGCGTTCTGGACGACGCCATGGTGCATGAAGACCACCTTTACAACCTTGGCGCGCTCATGTTCGCCATGTCCTGCTTCTGGGCGTATATCGCTTACAGCCAGTGGATGCTGATCTGGGTGGCCCACCTGCCCGAGGAGACCGTCTTCTACGTCAAGCGACTCGATGGGCGCTGGACGGGCCTCACGGTGGCCCTGCCCCTATTGAGGTTCGTCGTGCCCTTCCTCGCGCTCCTGAGCCGGAGGGCCAAGAAGAACCCGCGTGTCCTCGGGATCGTCGCCGCCCTCGTCCTGGTAGGGGAGGCGCTCGACCTGTACTGGCTCGTCATGCCGGAGGTCCATCCGGGTGGACCGCGCCTCGGTTGGCAGGAGGTCGGCCCGTTCGCGCTCGCGTGCGGCCTGTTGTGCATCGCATTCGAAAGGTTCCTCGCTCGCCACCCGGCACTGGCCACCGGGGACCCGCGATTCGAGATGTCTGCGAGGTTCCGGCTGTGAGACGCGAAATCGCTCGGGTGTGGACGGGGGTTGGGGGCCTGGTGGTGGCCTGGGTCCTGCTCGCAGCCCCCGCGATGGCCCAGCCGAGGGTTTCGGCCGGTGAGGCGCCTGCGGTCGGCGTGGAGGAGAGGTTGGGCGCTCTTGTGCCGCTTGACGTGACGTTGCGCGGGGAAGACGGCGAACAGGTCGTCCTGCGCGACCTCTTTGACCGGCCTGTCTTGCTCCTGTTCGTGTATTACCGTTGTCCCTCCATCTGCGGCCCGTTGCTTCGGGAACTCGCCCGCGCCCTCGACCAGATGGAGGGCATGGAGCCGGGACGCGACTTCCGGGTGGTCACCGTGAGTTTCGACCCGGACGAGACGCCCGAGGTCGCGGCGACGACCAAGGCGGAGGTCCTCCGCACCATGAAGCGGCGGCCCTCGCCTGACGGCTGGCGCTTCCTGACGGGGGACGAGGCCACTATCCGCGGTCTGACCGAGGCGACCGGGTTTCGCTACGGCTACGACGAGGGGACACAGACGTTCCTGCACGCGACCTCGCTCATCTTCCTGACCCGGGACGGGAAGATCGTGCGGTATATCGGTGGCATCGAGTTCCTGCCAGCCCAACTGAAGATGGCGGTCATTGACGCCATGACGGGCCGGGAGCGGTCCTTCATGAAGACCGTCGAGAGGGTTTGCTACGCCTACGACCCCAAGGCAAACCGCTACGTCTTGGTCCTGGATCGGATCATCTTCGGCGTAACGGGACTCCTGGTCCTCGCCTTTGTCGCCTACCTCGTGTGGAAAGGCCGCGAGAGAAAAGCGGGTGCAGGTCAAGGCGCGGCCCACGCCGCCGGAGGGTCACCATGAGTGTGGGAGTCCTGCCTGGGGCGACCGGAGGCTCGTACCTGGATGTGCGCCGGGGACTTTTGTCCTGGCTGACCTCGACCGACCACAAGCGGATCGGGGTGCTCTACCTTGTGTCGGTGGTGGCCTTCTTTTTTGTGGCGATGTCGCTAGGGGTCTTGATCCGCCTGCACCTGTGGGAGCCAGGGAGCCGGCTGCTCGGCAACGATGGGTACAACCGGGTCCTGACCCTGCACGGCGTCGCCATGATCTTCTTGTTTATCATCCCGGGCATCCCGTCTTCGTTTGGCAACTTCTTCCTGCCCATCCTGATTGGGGCGCGGGACGTGGCCTTCCCCAGGCTCAATCTGGCCTCATGGTACCTGTACATGGCGGGCGCCACGCTGGCCCTCCTCGCGGTGGGGCTTGGGGGCTTCGATACAGGATGGACATTTTACCCCCCCTACTCGTGGCGAACCGGGACTCATGTGGCCCTGCCACTTTTCGGAGCCTTCCTGGTGGGCTGGTCCTCCATCCTCACGGGTCTCAACTTCATCACGACCATTCACCGACTCCGGCACAGGGACATGCCGTGGGGGAGAATGCCCCTCTTTGTATGGGCCCTGTACGCCACGAGCTGGATCCAGGTGATCGCGACGCCCGTGGTGGGCATCCTGCTGCTGCTTCTGGTCATCGAGCGTTTCTTCGGAGTCGGCATTTTCGACCCCAGCCGTGGCGGTGACCCAATCCTTTACCAGCACGTGTTCTGGATTTACTCCCACCCCGCCGTGTACATCATGATCCTCCCCGCCATGGGCGTGGTCTCGGAGATCATCCCAACCTTCGCGAGAAAGCCCATCTTCGGCTACAAGGCCATCGCTGGCTCGTCGCTTGCCATCGCGGCCATCGGCTCGCTGGTCTGGGCGCACCACATGTTCACGAGCGGCATTTCGGACCAGGCCCGCATCCTGTTTTCGTTCCTGACCTTCCTCGTGGCCGTGCCCACCGCCATCAAGGTGTTTAACTGGGTGGCTACACTATACAAGGGCTCGATCGTGCTGGAGCCGCCGATGGTTCTTGCATTGACATTCATCACCTTGTTTTCCATCGGCGGTCTAACTGGACTCTTTCTCGCGAGCCTCGCGCCGGATATCCACCTGCACGACACATCCTTCGTTGTTGGGCATTTCCACTACACAATGTTTGGCGGGGTGGGAACGGTCTTCTTCGCGGCCTGCCACTACTGGTTGCCCAAGATGTTCGGGAGGATGTACCCCAAGGGTCCCGCCTATTTGGGGATCGCGCTGTACTTCGTGGGCTTCAATTTGACGTACATGTCGCTCATGTTCGCTGGGGTCGCGGGGATGCCGCGCCGATACGCCGACTACCTCCCGGAGTATCACCTTTACCACGCCGTCAGCACGGCGGGCTCATGGGTCTTGGTGGCGGGGGTCCTCTTGATGGCCGGCAACCTCCTATACGGCCTCAAGCGAGGTCCCCGCGCCCCGGACAACCCGTACGGAGGCGAGACGCCCGAGTGGCGGACATCCTCTCCCCCGCCCCACGAAAACTTCCTGGGCGAGCCGGACCTGACCCGTGGCCCTTACGACTACCCGCGGGAGGTGGTGCGATGACGGAAAGGCTCGGGGACCTGCACGCAGCGGTGCAGACGACCTCGCATTCGGAGGCGGTTGGGAACCGGTTCGGAATGTGGCTGTTCCTTGCCACGGAGGTCCTCCTGTTCGGGACGCTGTTTTTGTTCTACGGCGCCTATCACTGGCAGTACGGGGCGGACTTTCGCCGGGCCGGGGCCGAACTGGACCGCCTTATCGGCACGATCAACACCCTTGTGCTGCTCACATCCAGCCTAACCATGGCGCTGTCCATCTCGGCTTGGAACCGCGCTGCCCGTCCGGCCTCGATCCGCCTGATGCTGGCCACAGTCGGCCTCGGGGTCGCGTTCTTGTGCATCAAGGCGTTCGAGTGGTCCCACAAGTTCGAGGTCGGCCTATATCCAGGCGCGGAGGCCCTGCTGGACCGCCCCCGTGGCGAGGTGGTCTTTTTCGGGCTCTACTATGTGATGACCGGGCTTCACGCGGTCCACGTCCTGGCGGGAGCCGTGCTGATCGGGGTCATCGCTGCCCGAGCGGCCAGGGGTCGGGTTCGCCCCGGGGGCGCGAGCCTCATCGAGAACGCGGGCCTGTACTGGCACTTGGTGGATGCCATCTGGATCTACCTGTTCCCATTGTTCTACCTGATCGGGAGGAAGGGGTTGCCATGACACGGCGTGAGGATGCGGCCCACCCCTCGGACCGGGTGTACGTGGCGGTCTTTGGGGCGCTCGTGGCCCTCACGGGGGTGACGGTCGGGGTCTCGTACCTGGACATGAAGCGGCTGGCCATGTTCGCTGCGCTGTTGGTCGCTACGACCAAGGCGGGGCTTGTCGCGGCCTACTTCATGCACCTGCGATTCGAGCCGAAGACGTACACCTGGGTCCTCGCCATCGCCGTGTTGTCCATCGTGGTATTCCTCGGGCTCACGTTCGCGGACGTGGGGCCCCGCTATCGGTGAGGAAGCGATGCAGGTGTTGGCGATAGCGGCCTCTCAGGTCGCGCGCGAGGTGGATGCAGCGCTTTTGGTCCTGGTCGTGGCAAGCCTGGTGCTGCTCCTCGGGACCACCGGGACGGTGATCGCGTTTGTCATCCGATACCGGCGGTCCCGGACGAGCCAGGTGAGCCTAGTGCATGGTCATACGGCGCTCGAGGTCACCTGGACGGTGCTCCCCACGATCCTCGTGCTCGGGCTGTTCTACTCGGGGTTCAAGCCGTTCTTGGTCATGCGCAAGCCACCTGCGGACGCCATGGAGGTCCAGGTCCTGGCGCAGCAATGGTTTTGGACCTTCACCTATCCGGAGGCGGGCGTATCGTCTCCGGAACTGGTCATTCCGGTCAACAGCCCGGTTGTCCTGCGCATGACCGCGCCCGAGACGGACGTGGTCCACAGCCTGTACATCCCGGCCCTCCGGATCAAGGAGGACGTGGTCCCAGGGCGGCAAACCTACACGTGGCTTACCGTCGAAGAAACTGGCGTTTACAATATATTTTGTGCAGAATATTGCGGAAAGGACCATGCGCGGATGATCTCGCGGTTGCACGTGGTCACGCAGGCCGAGTTCAAGGACTGGCTCAAGGCCCAGGTCGCGGAGCGCTTCCAGCCGGTGGACGCAGCCCAGGCGATGGACGCGAAGGCCGAGGTCTTGAAGGGGACCGACGGGGCCCGGCTCTACCGGACCTATTGCGCCTCGTGTCACGGTGCGAACGGGGAGGGCGGCGGACCCTACAAGGCCAGGGACTTGCGCACGTCCGTCGGATGGAAGAGGAGCCCCAAGAAGACGGACATCTTCGCCACCATCTCGCTCGGCCTCGACGGGACCCAGATGCGGCCGTTCCGGCACTTGCCGGTTCGAGAGCGACTCGCGCTCATGAACTACGTGGCAGGCTTCAACCCCGGCTCGCCTCCGGTCACACCGAGCGATATCGCGGCGATGAAGCAGCGCTTTCCAGAGACGGACCCGGCCACGTACAAGGCGCCTCCTCTTCTGGAGCCGGCGATGCCCATCGAGGAGGCCATGAAGCAGGTAGTCGAGGCGTGGAGACCCACCCGATAGGGGGTGACCCGGACCACCGCGCGGCCGGGAGTCCAGTTTGGCAGGCCCTGCGCCTCTTCGCAGTGCTCATCAAGTGGCCCATCTCGCTCCTCGCGATGCTCACCACCGCGGCAGGCTACCTTTTGTTCGCGCAGCGGCTATCCCTGGCGATGTGGGTACCGCTGCTCGGGACCTTCCTGGTGGCCGCAGGGGCCCTGGCCTTGAACCATGTCCAGGACGCCTCTGTGGATGCCCGGATGAAAAGGACCGCGGGCCGCCCGATCCCGTCGGGGAGGGTGGACCGGGGGACCGTAGTGTTTGCAAGCCTCATCTTGACCGGGATCGGCCTGGGCACGCTCGCGCAATCCCCGGTGGAGCCACTCGGGCTGCTTGGGCTCGCCGCGGGTTTGCCGGTCTGGTACAACGGCCTCTATGCATGGCTCAAGCGCGTCACCGCCTTCGCGGCGGTCCCCGGAGCCGCTGTGGGGGCCCTGCCCCCAGCAATCGGGTGGGTCTCGGCCGGGGGTCGCCTCGATGACGAGCGCATCTGGCTCCTTGCTGCCTTCTACTTCCTGTGGCAGGTCCCCCACTTCTGGCTCATCCTTTTGCGACACGGGGACGACTACTCACAGGCCGGCCTTCCGAGCCTGCGGGAACGGGTTGGAGAGCCAGGTCTCGCTCGGATCACCTTCTCGTGGATCGCGGCCACGGCGGCCTACGGACCCCTGGCCGCGGCATTCATCGGACTTCCAGACCTCGCCGTGGTCGGCAGCGCTGTGGGGTCCTTCTGGCTGGTCTTCTCGAGCCTCCCCCTCCTGCGCGTCACCGCGGGGCGGCTCGACTACGCCCGGCAGTTCCGCCGGACCAACCTCTACGCCCTGGTCTTCACCCTCCTCGTCATCGCGCGTGGCCTTCGGCTTCCATCTGGCCACTGATTTGGGACTTTGCTAGGGACTTCTGGTGCAAAACCCGCGAAAATGGCGCTCCGAGAGGCAAGGTAGGGTTAGAGGTTGAAGTGGGTTTCGGCGTGGTCCGATGCGGGTATCTCGCGTCTTTTGTGGGTGGAGGTGAGGGGAATCGAACCCCTGGCCTCTTGAATGCCATTCAAGTGCTCTCCCAACTGAGCTACACCCCCGAGGGGTACCAAGGCGACAGGGATTATTGGGCCGTTCTGGACCCGATGTCAAGTCGCTTTTCGCGACCGCATCGGGCCCGGGACAAATGCTGGGCGGACATCGCGAGCGCAAAGCACGGGAAGGCGTGGTCACCGGAGCCACAGGGACCGGTCGCGGCTGCGGGACTCGTTCTCGGCGGTGACCCGGATGGCGCGCAGGCCGCTGACCGGGCAGACGTGCTCGCAGATGCCGCAGCCGTTGCAATAGCGGGGGTCCACGAAGGGGCGCTGGAGGCGGACCACTCGCTCGCCGTCCCGCGTGGTCACTGTCTCCTCGCGCAGGAAGATGGCCTTGGGGCTCGTGGGGCAGTTCTCCTGGCAGACGATGCAGGGGCGGTCAAAGGCCCAGGGGAGGCAACGTCCGCGGTCCACGAAGGCCGTCCCCATGCGGATGGGGCCTTGCTCCTGGAAGGCGCCGCGACCGAGTTTTTCGTCGAGGGTGAAGGGACGGATCGCGCCGGTCGGGCAGACCTGACCGCACCACACGCACGACGGCTGGCATCCGGAGGTCCCGATGCGATTGTTCAGGACGGGCGTCCACAGGGCCTCGAGCCCAGCCTCGAGGCCAGCGGGCTGGAGGACCGCGGTCGGACACACGCGCATGCACTGGCCGCACCGGATACAGCGATCCAAAAACTCGGGCTCTGCAAGCGCACCTGGGGGCCGGACCAGGCCCGCGGGCCAGTCGGGACCCGTCAGTCCTCCGAGCCTCAAAAGCGGCACGCCTGTCATCCCGCTGACCAGGGTCGCCACGACTCGCCGGCGGGTCCAGTCTGGACCGGGCGTTTCGCCAGCGGCTGAGGGCGCTGCGCGCCAGGTGATCGCGCCCTCTGGGCAGTCCGCGAGGCAGTTCATACACATCACGCACTCGGCCAATCGAATGCGGCTTGAAGGTTCACACGCTCCCTCGCAGGCCGCGTCGCACCGCAGGCATCTTGTGCACCGCCCCTCTATCTGGGCGATACGCCAAGGCGCAATGCGAGAGAGGACAGCCAGCAATGCCCCGAGCGGGCACAAGAATCGGCAAAAGAAGCGTGGCGTGGCCAGGTTCAACAACAAAAACCCGCCGAACAGCCCCCCGATCAGCCAGGCCCCGTGCGTCTGCCTGGGGGCCCCGAAGACGACCCCTACCGCGTGGTCCCCCAAAGGGAGCAGCACGAGGGAGATGGACCGGTGCAGGAGGGGGATGGGGTCTAACAGGCCCGTGAAGAGGCTCGAAGTGAGGACCTGGTCCCCTGGCAGAATGCGACCCGCGAAGAGCCATGCCCCGGCCATCGCAAGGACCACGACGACGGCTCGCCGAGCCCCGGCCCTTGACCGTGCGACCCCTATCCCGACCGCGACGAACATCGCGACGGCCAACCCCCATCCAATGGCGCTTTCCAGCGAGCGTCGCGAGGCCTCGATCAAAAGGTCCCCGGAGGCTGCGACCAGTAAAAATAGCAACAAATAATATTTGACAGACTGGGCGGGATGGTAGCGCACGGGCGCGGACCGGCGGCGCAGGCCGCTCGCCAAGAACCCTACGGCCTGGTGCAGGGTCCCGAAGGGGCACACGAACCCGCAGAAGAACCGCCCGAGGAACAGGGTCAGGACCACGGTCACCACGGCCCACCACAGACCCGCGTGGAGCGCGCCCGTGGACAGGAGCGTGGCGACCGCGGTCAGCGGGTCGAGTTCCAGGAACCAGTTGACGGGCCAGGCGCTCAGCCGGAACCACCGGTCCCCGCCGGTGGCCACGAGGCAGAACCAAAGGAAGAGCGCTAGGAACAGGGCCTGCGAGACCCGTCGGACCCAGACGATGCGCAAGTCGTCACCCTCTCAAGAGCCGCCGATGCGGGGCCATGGAATCCCAGGAAAGACCTCCACGCGAGCAGGACTCGCGTCCCCAGAGAACCATGCGCAATCGCCACGGCCCTGTATCACCCGACCCGGTCCCGCACGGGTTTCAACCCTTCCCAGTTGCATGTCCCGAGGCCTGCCCGCTCCAAGCGCTGCAACCACGGAAAGTCGTGTACGGACCTTCCCAGCACCGTGACCCCGCAGGCATCCACCGCGACCGGATCGGTCCCGGCGACCACGGTGCGCGTGGGCCTCAAGTCCGCGTCCGATCCCCCGGTCGGGCCGTTTGACACCATGCTGACGGTCCCATCCAGGATGGTCAGTGTCGGGCGGACCAGGGTCGCGAGATCCACGAGGCAATCGTGGATCCGCTGGTGAAACAGGTTCCGGCGTCCACCGAGCAGCCCGTACCAGTTTTTGACCCCGAGCGTCGCCCCGGTCAGGCCGTGGTCCTTGACCGGGGCCACCCCGATCACGCGGTGCACGCCATCGAACGGTGCGGCGAGCACGGGCCAGTCGCGAATCAAAAAGCCCCCAGGCAGCGTCGTCCGCCGGAACTGTCCTTCCCGCGGAAGAACGACCCGCGCGCCCGCATCCTCGGCAGCGGAACCGATACCGCTTACGCGGAAGGCGTGGTCCGCATCCGTGGTCGGGTGGTCGGTCACCAAGACCTCCGCCGCCCCTGCGGCCAGGCAGAGTCGCACCACCTCCCGGACCACATCCGGATGCGTGGTGGCTCCAACCCTCGGCGGCGTGGCGAAACCCACATTGGGCTTGACGAGGACCCGGTCCCCCTTGCGCACGAAGCGCCCCATCCCACCAAGCGCCTCCACGGCCCTGCGGACCATCGCGACCCGGTCTTCCCCCTGGACCACCGCCAGACGCGGCCCGTCGTCCTCGACGCGAAAATCGAAGAGGCCCCTTCCTCCCGGGGGCTCGGCCACTACGGGAGCAGGCACCGACTCGCGGTCATGCCCGGCCTCAAACGCAGGGCCGGCTGGCTCACCGAGGGCTGCCGGATGCCCGGCCTCTTCCCGCCCGCGATGGCGCATCAACGCGAATCCCACCACCCCGGCGGCCCCGACACCCGCTCCGATGACCCGCAGCAAGAACTCCCGGCGACGCCACAGAGGCGGGGCTGGAGCGTCCGCCTCCCCCGGTAGCAGAGGGCGTCTCTCGTCCGACCCGGCCATCTCGTTCTCCGTCTGGCCCGCACCCCCAAACGTGCAGGCGTCCATGTCAAACCGAGGATAGCGTGCCTGCCCGGCCCGCTCTCGTCAAGGCACGTGTTCCGCGGACCTTGCCCATCGTGGGCGTAGGCGGAAGGCGCGGGCGATCCCGATCCCCGGTGCCAGGACGATCACCAAGCCGGTGATCCGACGCGCCCATCTCGCCCACGCCCACGGCCACGAACTCTAGACAACAGCCCGCGTGGGCCCGACGATCCCTGGCCGCTTGCTCGATTTGACCTCTGGCCCGCGAAATGGTAAGGCGCACTCCCGAGACTCGTGGAGGCGAGGAGACATGGGCTTCCCTGAACATCGCATGAGGCGCCTGCGGCGCACGGAGACCCTGCGTCGCATGGTGCGCGAGACCCGGCTGTCCGTGGACAACTTCATCTTGCCGATGTTCGTGACGCATGGACAGGGGGTGCGAAAACCCATCGCCTCGATGCCCGGCCACTTCCAGTTGTCCGTGGACGAACTGGTCCGCGACTGCCGAGAGGTGGTGGACTTGGGCATCCCGGCCGTGATCCTGTTCGGCATCCCTGAACGCAAGGACCCGCTCGGCACTCAGGCCTACGACGACAGGGCGCCGGTTCAAAGGGCCGTGCGGGCGCTCAAAAAGGAATACGGGGACGCACTCGTGGTCATCACGGACGTCTGCCTGTGCGAATACACGGACCACGGTCACTGTGGGATGGTCGAGAAGGGAGAGGTCCTCAACGACGCGACACTCGAACTGCTCGCCAAGGAGGCCGTGTCCCACGCGCGCGCAGGTGCCGACATGGTCGCCCCTTCCGACATGATGGACGGGCGCGTGGGCTTCATCCGCGAGGAGCTCGACGAGGCCGGATTCGAGCACGTCCCCATCCTCGCCTACGCGGCGAAGTTCGCGTCGGGGTACTACGGGCCGTTCCGCGAGGCGGCAGAGAGTGCCCCGAAGTTCGGGGACCGGCGGTCCTACCAGATGGACCCGCCCAACGCCCGCGAGGCACTCATCGAGATGACGCTCGACCTCGAGGAGGGCGCGGACATCCTGATGGTCAAGCCGGCAGGACCGTACCTCGACATCCTGCGCGTGGCGCGCGATGAGTTCGATTGCCCTCTTGCGGCCTACCAGGTCTCGGGCGAGTTCGCCATGATCGAGGCAGCAGCCCGGCTCGGGTGGGTGGACCGGGAGCGCGTGATGATGGAATCGCTTCTGGGCATCCGGCGCGCCGGTGCCGATATGATCCTGACCTACTTCGCCAAGGACGCGGCCCGGGTCCTGCGAGGGTAGGTCACCTGCTGGGAGAGCGAGCACGATGGGCCAAAGCGATGCACTGACCATCCTGCCCCTGGGCGGGCTCGGCGAGATCGGGATGAACATGACCCTCTTCGGGGTCGGGGACGACTGGTTCGCGGTGGATGCAGGCGTGCAGTTTTGCGACCCGTGGCTCGTGGGGGCGGAGCAGCGTCTGCCGGATCTGGATTTCTTGTCGGATTATCGCGACCGCATCCAGGCGCTCATCCTGACCCACGCACACGAAGACCACTTGGGCGCGGTCGAACACGTGGTCCGGGTCTGCCGTGTCCCTGTGTATGCCCCGGCGTTCGCGTGCGAACTGTTGCGCCTGAAGGCAGACGAATTCGGGGCCGTGTCGAGGCCGGATTTGCGACCCGTCGAGCCAGGCGACCGCGTGAGCGTGGGTCCGATGACCATCGAGTTTATAAGGGTGACCCACTCCATCCCGGACTGCCACGCCCTCGCGATCCGCACCCCCTTCGGGACCGTCGTGCACTCGGGGGACTTCAAGATTGACCCGGATCCCCCTGATGGACGGTCCTTTGATTTCAAAGGATTCGAGCGCCTCGGCGACAAGGGGGTGCGTCTCCTACTCTCCGACAGCACCAACGCCCTGACGCCTGGACATACGCGGTCCGAGCGCGAGGTCCTGAAGGGCCTCGAGCCACTGATCGAGCAGGCCCCTGGCCGGGTCATTGTCTCCCTGTTTGCCTCCAACGTGCACAGGGTCCTGGGGCTCGTCGAGATCGCGACCCGCCTGGGCCGTCGCGTCGCCCTGGTCGGGCACAGCCTTCACATCTATCTAGAGGCCGCGCGACGCTCCGGCCAGCCCATGGAGGCCGCAAGGGGCGTGGACTTCGTGGACACCAGGGCCATGGACCAGGTGCCGGACGGCAGGCTCCTGGTCATCTGCACGGGCAGTCAGGCCGAGGCGCGGTCCGCCCTCTATCGGGCCTCTCAGCAAGACCACCCGGACCTCGTCATCCGCCCAGGAGACCTCGTGATCCTGTCAAGCCGTTTCATCCCGGGGAACGAGCGGGCCATCTACCGGATGGTCAACAGCCTGACGCGGCTTGGGGCGCGGGTCCTTCACGAGCGGGTCGCGCCGGTCCATGGCTCGGGCCACGCCTGCCAAGACGAGTTGAGGGACCTGATCCGCCTCGTGCGACCGCGGGCCTTCATTCCCATTCATGGAGAATATTCTTTCTTGAAGGCACACGCGGACCTCGCTTTGGAAGAGGGCGTGCCCGACTGCCGCGTCGTGGAGAACGGGCACGTCGTGGAGGTGAGGGCCGAGGAGGTGTCGGTCGTGGATCGGCTGCCGATTGCGTTCCATTACGTGGACGGCCCGCTCGTGGGTGATGCCACGGAACTGCGCCTCGAGGAGAGGCGCCGCATCGGGTGGACAGGGGTGCTCGCGGCCCGCGTGGTCATGCACCCCTCGCGCCCGCGCGCCGCTAGGCACAAGGCCTCTGGCACAAGAAAGGCCTGGCGCGCCGTGGTGGAGGTCCAGGGGGTGGGACTGCCGGTCGTGGACCCGGACCAGTTCGAGGCCGCCGCGACGAGCGTGGTCGAGGAACTGGAGGACCTGCCCGCGGAGGCGACACGCGCCGAGATGGAGGAGACGGTTTCCGGGACGCTTCGCGCGTTTTTCCGGCGTCGTATGTAGCGCAAGCCGCACGTCCGGGTGTTCCTGAACCTGTCGGAATGACATGGCGGTCTGCGAAGACAAGGGCCCGTCGAAGCCCCTGCGCATCCGGATCGAGCCGATGACCCGGAAGGACCTCCCGGAGGTCCTGGCCATCGAGCGGGCCTCGTTCCGGGACCCCTGGGCCAGGGTCGCGTTCGAGCGCGAACTGGAAAACGAGTTCTCGCGAACCCCGGTCGCCAGGGACTCCGAGGGCAGGGTCGTGGGGTACGCGGTGTACTGGGTGGCCGGGCCCGAGTATCACCTCCTGAATATCGCGGTGCGCGAGGACGTACGGCGGCGGGGGGTGGGGCGCCTCCTGATGAATCACATCATCGCGGATGCCTTGAAGGCCAAGGCGGAGTTCATCGCGCTCGAGGTGCGGCCTTCGAACCTGGCGGCGCGCTCCATGTACAGAAAGTACGGCTTCGTCACCGTCGGAACCCGGCCCCACTATTATCACGACGGCGAGGATGCGGAGGTCATGATCCTCCACTTGCGCCCGTGACCCGATACAGCCCGATCCTCATCTCGCCCTGCGCCGCAAGGCACCACGGGAAGTCGAGGTCCTGGTCGGGCCTCCTCGGCCGGTCCACGGGAAGTCCGCGGATGGGGACCGTTCGCTCGATCACGGGCTCCAAGCGGTACTTCTCGCGCATCCGACGGCAGGCCGGGTGTAGTCCGGACTCGCCGCACACCCGCATGTAGCAGCGCGTCCCCAGCAAAAAGTACGCGGGTCGGCCGGCAGTGTCCGTGCGCTCGAACCAGTCTGGGCCCACCGCCAGGCCCTCGCGCGCGGGGGGCTCGAACCAGTAGTCCGGGTAGTAGAGGTGGAGCCTCTCCACGGGCACGTCGTCGTAGCCGCGTCGCACCAAGATGAACGGCTGGTCCGGGGGTATCGCCTCTTGGGCCTCGCGCAGCAGGCGCTCCTCGTCGTCTGCGTTCGTTGGCGCCCAGAGCGCCGGCACGGTCCATGCCGCAGACAGCGTTGTCACGAGGACCAAGAGGGTCAGGCCGCCCACGAGCAAGGTGCGCCTCCTGGCGAGCAGGCGGCACGCCCCAGCGACCCCGACCCCGGCAGCCAGGGTCCAAAAGACAGCGCCTGGTACCTGCACCCGCTGGATCGAGACGTAGGGCAAGTCCACGAGGGAGGCGGCGATCCACGCGAGGGACAGGACGACCACGGCCAAAGCCACCTTTCGCCTCGGTCCGGTCAGCACGCCGCACACACCCAGGGCGGTCACCGCCGCGGGAAAGAGATGCGGCCACACAAGGACATTTCGCCGCCAGAGGTCGGGAACCAAAGCCACAAGCCCGGCAGGGTCGCGCAGGACGGGGTTGTTGCCCCGCGCGAACTCCACGTCCAGGGCGATGGCCAACTGCGCGAAGCGCAGCGCGAGGATTGCCGCCGCCAGGGCCCACAACACGATTCGAACCAGGCTCCAGGACTGCCGGGGTCCTCGCGCCACGAGCGGGAGCAGGAGTCCCGCACCAAGGGGCGCGAGAACAACCGCCTCAGGGCGCGACAGCATGGCCAAAAGCAAGTGCAGCAAGGACGCGCCCAGGGACAACGTCCGCCGGTCCTGCCGGGCCCTCAGCGCGAACGCAAGCCCCAGAAGGAGCCATAGTGTCGTGGGCACTAGGAGGCTCTCGGTGGTCGCGTCCCGCACAAACAGCGGGGTCAGTGCGAGGAGTGCCACTGCGCCGGCCATGCCCCACCCTCGCACCCCCAGCCGGGAAAGGAGCGCACCGCCCGCAAGCGGGGTCAGGGCCCCGAGCACCGAGTTCGCGTACATCATGGCGATGTGGTCGGTCCTGGTCACCTGAAACACGAGGTGATACAGGGCAAGCGCCCCAGGACCGTACTTCGGGATGCCCTCAAGGCGCGCCGCCGTGTCAGCCAGGTGATACCCCATGTAGTACATGACCGGCATGTGGGGCAGGACCAGGCGCAGGGCCGCACCGCACGCAACAGCCCCGAGCGCGACCCATCCCGCAACCCGAGACCGGGGTCCCAAGGCCGCATCGCCCGGCCAGGCGTTCCACAGGTCCCGCGCCACCCACTTCCCGGTCCACGGCAGGAGCAACAAAAACAGGGCGACCAGCGCGAGCCCCACCCACGCGCTCGCCCGGTCCACAGCCTCGACGTGGGCAGGGACCTCCCCGCCCTCGCCGAGGGCCTTGGGTTTTGGCGGCGCAATGAGCAGGCCGCCTGGGTCGTTGCGCATCACCGTGGCGACGACCGCATCCACCAGGGGGCGCAGCGCGGGGGCAGGCCGTCCCCCAACCATTGGACCACGATATTCTATGTTGAAAGATGCTGTTCGGGCCAGTGCGGGTCGGGCCTCGTCGCGGGGCGTCAAGGTCACCTCGACGAGGTTCTCACCCACCGGGCGGGCGGGGTCCAGAGTGAACACAAAGTGGATCGCCTCGTCCTGGCGGGCCGAGACCAGGCGGAAGCCCGCGATCTCCCCGGGAACCCGACCGGCCTCATCCCGGAGCAGCGAGGCCGCGAGGTCTGTCCCTTGCGCCGATGTCGGACGCGGGACCACGAGGAGCCCGGCCAGGACGAAAGCCGCTTTCAAACCGACGATGGGCCTCTGCACTCCCCTCCCCCGTTCTGGAGCCATTTGCGAGTCTAGAGGAGACCGATGCCCTGTCAATCGCTGCCGCAACGAATCTGATACACTCCTTCGCGGGTTTCTGTCCTTTGGAGGTGTCGGTGTCTCGCGCGTGCTCGGCCTCTCTCGCCATCGTCACCATTGTCGCGGTCTTGGGCGTGGCCCCGTCGCAGGCCCGACCCGTGATCGGCCCCGGGCACGAGGCCCTATTCCAAAAGATGGGAGACCTCGGGCCGAGGGCACCCGCGGACGCGAGGCTTACCGGCGTCTCCATCGTCCGCGACGCAGTCGTGCTGACCTATGTCTTGGGGGACCGCAGCGTCGTGGTCCGACTGGTGCATCCCGACGCGGCCCCGGAAGCCCACGCCAGGACACAGCGGTTCGCGCTGGTCCCGGAGGGCGACGTCCCCGCCGACCTCATCGCGACGCTCGCAGCGCAGGTCAAGGCCCTCGAGTCCCGCTTCGAGTGGGCCACCGAGGCGACGCCTGCAAGGGCACACTCGGGCACGGGGCCCGTCTTCGCCCCCTCCCTCCCCGAGGACGCCACCCCGTTCGACCTCCTCCCCGACAGGTCCCCGGCGTTGCCCAGCCGCGCTGCCGAGGACATCCGGGACGCACGCGAGCTCTTGGCAAGGGGCAAGGGCCGGCTGGCCGCGCGCAAGGCCTCTGGCCTGGCCCGCAAGTACCCGGAAGACCCGGTGGTTCTCGGGGCTGTGGCATCCGTACTGCGCGCCGCTGGCCATGCGAGGGAGGCCCTTACCTTGACGAAGAAAATGGCGGACATGTCCGCAAAGCCGCCCCCCAAGGAGGTCGGGATTGCGCTCGCAGCCTCCCTGCTCGTAGCCGGGCTCCCGGAGGAGGCGCATGCCGTCCTTGCCAACTTGTCCGATGCGATTCCGCCGGAGTGCGCCTGGACCGAGGTCCTGTCCGTTCTCGCCCGGGAAGGACGGCTTGATGTGGCTTCCGCCCACGCACCGCGCGCCGAGCAAGGCGCGCCTCGTTGTGTCCACGTGTTCCGTGTGAAACTGGCCCATGCCCTTGACGATGACGCGGGCGTTGATGCGGCGGCGGATGCAGGACTCCGCGCCTTTCCAGACGACGAGTCGCTTTTGTACCTGTGGGGTTATCACTACTACGCGAAGCGGGCCATGGAGCGCGCGATTGGGCCGTGGGAGCGCCTGGTCGCCAAGGACCTTCGCTTTCCCGCCCTCCTGGGCCAGTTGGGGACCGCGTACCTTGTGGCACAGCGTCTGGACCGCAAGGGGGTTGACCGGATGCTCGAGCGGCTGGCCCAGAACCCGGAAGACCTTGTCGCCTCGTTCCTGGCGGGCTTGGGACTGTATTACCTGAAAGAGTACGAGCGCGTCGTGCCGTTGCTCGAACCTGTGGTGAAGGCCGTGCCCGACGAGTCAAGGGCGCGCCTGTACCTCGCAATGGCCCACTACTTCCTCGGGCACCAGGAGACGGCAGAACAGATGTTTGAGGACATGGAACCCTATGCCTACCACGACCCGGACATCTATTACTGCCGCTCCCTGATCTATCGAAAGCGCGACCTGCCCCGCGCGATCCGCGAGATGGAGCGGTTTCTCGAGGTCTTCGTGGGCGAGGGGCGCTTGAGTTTCGGCCCCGAGAAGGTCCAAAAGGCCCGCTCGGACCTGGAGAGGATGCGGCGCGGCGAGGTCCCGGAACTCAACCTGCCTGGCGACCCGCTCGTGCCCGCGAGGTAGGAGGCAGCCGTGATGCGGTTGTGTGTAGTCTTGGCTTTGGCCGCAGCCCTATGGGCCGGAGTCGCGCGCGCAGATGGCGAGGTGGGGCGCGGTCCGGCATATGCGATCCCCGAGGCGTCAGGCCCCCTCCTTTTGGACATGGCCAAGGTGGACGGCGAGCCAGGCGCAGGGGACCTCCGGCTCGAGGGGGTCTCCATCCAGGTCGTGTCCGCAATGCTGACCTATCGGGACGCAAAGGGAGGCGAGGTCCGCATCGAGGTGGCACACCCCGAGACGCAAGGGGAGATCCTCGCCAGAACGAGGCGCTTCGCGATCCTGGCCCCATCGGGGGTCCAGGTCCCACCAGGCCTTGTCGCGGCGCTGAAACGACGCATCGAGGCTCGCGAGGAGCGCTTCGAGTGGGCGCGGCCCGTGCGCTCGGCCGCGGTCCCAGCGGACCCCCTGAACCTCCCGAAATACGACCTGAAGGACCAGGGCGCCCGCGAGGCGTTTGCACGCGCGAGGGACCGGCTCGAGGCCGGCGACCGCGATGGCGCAGTGCGAGAGGCGCGCTCGATGTTGAGGGCGGCCTCGAAGGACTCCGAGTCGGCCCGCGCCACGGCCTCGATCCTGCGCAGGGCAGGACGGGCGACGCTCGCAGTGGAGGCCCTGGACCCCGTGGTGTCCGGTGCGGGCACAGACGCCTCTCGCCTGGCGGCCCGGATCGAGTGGCTTGCATCCCTGGAACTCGCGAGGGATCCGCGGGCGGCAGGGGCCGCCCTTGACCTGGCCCGAGACTTCCCGCGGCTGTACCCCGCCCCGGCCTGCGCACGCTACGAGGCCTTGGGTGTCCTGCTCGTGGAGGGGCTTGCGCGCGAGGCTGAGAGCCTAGCCGGGCCACAGGACCCAGGACCCCAAGCCCCGGCCTGCGCGCACTGGTTCCGCTTGAAGGCCGCGATGGCCCTCGCGGACGATGCGGAGGTGGACCGCCGCGCCCGCGTGGCGCTCGCCGCGTCCCCGGACGACGCGGAGGTCCGGTTTCTGTGGGGCACCCATTACTACCGCAAGGGAGCGGACCTTGAGGCCCTGGGCCGGGCCATCGCTGCGTGGGAGCCTTTGGTCCGGCGCGACCCGCGCTACCCGACGCTCTTGGGCCAATACGGGACCGCCGTGCTCGTCTCCGGACGCCTGGACCGCGAGGCCACGGAGCGAATCGTCGAGCAGGCTCGCGCCCACCCGGACGACGTGGTGACCGCATACCTGGCCGGTTTGGGCCTCTACTATCAAAAACGCTATTCTGACGTCATACCGTTCTTGGAGAGAGTGGCGCGCGCGGTCCCGGACGAGCCTCGCGCGCGCATGTACCTCGCCATGGCCCACTTCTTTGTGGGAGACCGCGAGACCGCAGGCCGGATGCTCGAGGCCCTCGAGCCCTACACCTACCAGGAGCCGGACATCAACTACTGCCGCTCGCTGTTCTACCGGAGCCACGATCTGCCCCGCGCCATCCGCGAAATGGAGCGGTTCCTCGAGGTGTTCGAGGGCGAGCGACGCCTGCGCTTTGGCGAGCAAAAGGTCCAGAAGGCGCGCGATGACCTCGAGCGGATGAGGCGCGGTGAGGTCCCGCCCGTGGAACTTCCGACACCGGACGTGCCGACCCCACGCGCACCATCTTCTGGCCCTTGAAATCGAGGCCCCAATGCTTCATGATTGTGCTGGTCGCCAGAAGCGACTGACGGTTCCTTGACAAGTGGGGGCGATGCTGGTTTCGACGGGGACGAAGAAGGTCGGACTGCGTGCCCGGGGCCCGGACCCGGTCAGCAAACGGGGAAGAACACAGTAGCCGACGAAGGTTACGCCCTGGCCGCTTGACGGCCACGTCCCCTGGGGTGGCGCCCGTAAGCCCCAGGGGGCGCAATCTGCTCGGGCTTTGGTGACGGGTGGGTCTGTCCGCGCCCGCCGGCACGACAAGTCGCGGACAGGTCCCGCGGGAGGGTGCCCGTGCCCGCCAGCGAGGACTTCGCAAATCACGGTGCTACGCACGTAGGATGTCCGCACTGGAGCGTTCTCGGACGGGGGTTCGACTCCCCCCGCCTCCACCATTCCATTCTGGACCTCTATCCACGCCGCGTGAGCCTTTGCTAGACTATCCGTGTTCGAAACGGCTCCTTGGTGGGGGGTTGCCATGCGTCGCGCGGTCATGGCCGCGGCTGTCACCTGGACGTTTGCGTGCGGAGGAGGGGGTGGGACGTCGGGAGGGGACCGGGGTCCCAGGCCGCCGGTGGACAGCGGGGTAGATGCCGGCGAGGTGGAAGTGGCGGTGGTCATCACCCCCGAGTACCCGGACCTGGCCGAGCCTACCTGGGATGCGGAGGAAGTCGGGGAGGTCGAGGCCGAGGCGCTCGAGGCCGGGGAGGCCGAGGTCCTCGAAGGGTGCCCGGGTGCCTCTGGATGCCCGTGCCTGACGAACGACGAGTGCGACACGGGGTTGTGCATCGAGACGATGACGGGGTGGGTCTGCATGACCCCGTGTCTGTCCGAGGAGTCGTGCCCCGAGGGGTGGACCTGCCAGGCGGTGTCGGGGACCGGGTCGGACCTGATCTACGGGTGCGTGGACAAGGCGATCAATCTCTGCCGGCCCTGTCGGCAGGACGGGGAGTGCGCGAATCCCTTCTGGGGCGGGACGAACCGGTGCGTGCCGTACGGTCCTTCCGGGTCCTTCTGCGGGGTGCAGTGCCAGGGGCCGCAAGATTGCCCGAAGGGGTACGAGTGCGTGGAGGTCTCGGGGGCGCGCGGTGTGCTCAAGCAGTGCGTGGCCGAAGGCTGGGCGTGTCCGTGTTTGCAGAAGTATCTTGACAAAGGATATTTGACGGAATGCTATATCGAGAACGAGTGGGGTCGGTGCGTGGATACGCGGACGTGCGCGGAGGGGTGCGAGGCGCTGGAGCCGTCGGAGGAGGTGTGCGACGGGAAGGACAACGACTGCGATGGCGAGACGGACGAGGGGCTGACCGGGCAGGAGTGTCCGCTGACGAACGCGTGGGGGACGTGTTTTGGGACGTTGCTGTGCGCGGGAGGGGCGCCGGTGTGTCAGGGGGAGTACCCGAGCGCGGAGCAGTGCGACGGGAAGGATAACGATTGCGATGGGCTGACGGACGAGGGGTTTTTGGATACGGACGGGGACGGGCTTGCGGACTGCGTGGACGAGGACGTGGACGGGGATGAGGTCCTCAACGACGCGGACAACTGCCCGTGGGACAAGAATGCGGACCAGGCGGACTGCGACGAGGACGGGACGGGGGATGTGTGCGACGGGGACGACGACGAGGACGGGGTGCCGAACGGGTGGGACAACTGTCGGTGCCTGCCGAATCCGGACCAGGGGGACCTCGACGTGGACGGGAAGGGGGACGCGTGCGACTGCGACGTGGACGGGGACTTTGTCTTCAACGCGAACCCTGGGTGTCCGGAGCCTGCGCCTGCGGACAACTGCGGATTTGTGGGGAATCCGGCTCAGGGGGACCTGGACGGGGACGGGCTTGGGGATGCGTGCGATTGCGACGTGGACGGGGACGGGGTCGGAAACCTGGGCAAGGACGTGCTGGGTGGGCCGTGTCCGCTGTGCGAGCCTTGCGACAACTGCCCGACGGTGTGGAATCCGGATCAGGGGGACGAAAACGGCAATGGGCTTGGGGATGCGTGCGACGACGACGCGGACTTGGACGGGGTGAAGGACGGGGAGGACAACTGCCTGGTGGTGTGGAACCCGGACCAGTCGGACCTGGACGGGGATGGGAAGGGGGATGCGTGCGATTGCGACCTGGACGGGGATGGGGTTGCGAACAAGGGGCAGGACGTGGACGGCGAAGACTGCTCGGCCTGCGAGCCCTGCGACAACTGCCCTGGGGTGGCGAACGCGGGGCAGGAGGACATGGACGGGGACGGGTTTGGGGATGGGTGTGACCCGGACCAGGACGGGGACGGGGACCCGAACTGGCTCGATTGTGCGGCGGAGGACCCTATGGTGTCCCACGGGGCCATCGAGGCGTGCAACGGGGTGGACGACAACTGCAACGGCGAGACGGACGAGCAGAACGCGGAGGGGTGCCGCGTCTTCTACGACGACCTGGACCGAGACGGCTACGGGGTGGCGGGGGACGAGCGCTGCCTGTGCGAGCCGGCCGGGTACTACACGGCGGAAGCGTTTGGGGACTGCGACGACTCGAACCCCTCGGTGCATCCTGGGGCGGTGGAGGCGTGCAAGAACAACCGGGACGACGACTGCAATGGCTTCACGGACGAGGAGGGGGCCCAGGGGTGCACGTGGTTTTATCGGGACCTGGACGGGGACGGGTACGGGGTCGAGGAGGAGAAGAAGTGCCTGTGCAAGGCGGAAAGCCCGTACATGGCCATCCTGACCGGGGATTGCAACGACTACGACGCAAGCGTGAAGCCTGGCGGGGTGGAGGCGTGCAATGGGGCGGACGACAACTGCAACGGGGAGGTGGACGAGGAGAACGCGCAGGGGTGCACGTGGTTTTACATGGACGCGGACCAGGACGGGTGGGGGGTGCCTTGGCAGAGCAAGTGTCTGTGCGGGCCAGCGCATCCCTTCACGGTGAAGACAGCGAGCCCGGAGGACTGCGACGATGGGGACCCGCAGGCGAACCCAGGGTCCAAGGAGCGGTGCAATGGGCGTGACGACGACTGCGATGGGCTGACGGACGAGGGGGATGCGGTTGGGTGCACTCTGTACTTCCTGGACCAGGACCGGGACGGCTGGGGGGTCGGTACGGAGTACTTGTGCCTGTGCGGACCCCTACCGCCGTACGACGCGGTGAAGGCCGGGGACTGCGACGATTACTACGCGGTCGTGAACCCGCAGGCGCTCGAGGTCTGCGACCAGCGCGACAACAACTGCGACGGGAGGACGGACGAGGAAGGGGCGCAGGGTTGCTACGACTACCACCGGGACGGGGACGGGGACGGCTATGGGACGGACTTGACGAAATGCCTGTGCGAGGCGAGCGGGAAGTACACGGCGGACGTGGGCGGCGACTGCAACGACGTGGACCCCAGCATCTTCCCGGGCGCGCAGGAGGCCTGCAACGGCAAGGATGATGACTGTGATACCGTGGTGGACGAGGAAGGGGGGACAGGGTGCATTGCTTATCACAAGGACGCGGACCGAGACGGGTACGGAGACCCGGCGGACTCGCGCTGTCTGTGCAAGGCGGCCACGCCGTATACCGCGACCGCGGCCGGGGATTGCGACGACCAGGACCCTGCGCGAAATCCAGGCGCCCCAGAGAGGTGCAACGAGAAAGATGACAACTGCAACAACTTGACCGACGAGGAAGGGGCCACGGACTGCACGGTGTACTTCTACGACTACGATTGGGACCAGTATGGCTCGATGGACTTCAAGTGTCTTTGCGCGCCCTTCCAACTCTACCGCGCCCTGGTCGGCGGCGACTGCCATGACCAGAGCAGTGCCATCTCCCCATCTGCCCAAGAGAAGTGCAACGGCGCGGACGACAACTGTGACGGGGTGACCGACCCGGAGGATGCGGATGCCTGTGGGTCCTTCTACAAGGACATGGACGGGGACGGCTTTGGCCAGCCCGGTGACTCGAAGTGTTTGTGCGCGGCGGTCGGGGTGTACCGGAGCCCGCTCGGCACGGACTGCGACGACCAGGACCCGACCGTGAACCCCTCGGTGGAGGAGTTGTGCGCAAACGGCAAGGACGACAACTGCAACGGGCAGACGGACGACGCCGAGGTCGGCGGGTGCAAGGGGTGCATCAACTATTTTGAAGACAAAGACGGGGATACCTACGGCAAGACGCAGGTGTATCAGTGCCTGTCGGCGCCGAGTGGGGACTTCCGCGCGGTGCGGGGCGGGGACTGCAACGACAACGAGGCCGGCGTGAATCCTGGTGCGCCCGAGCACTGCGATGGCTCCGACCAGAACTGCGACGGGCTTACGGACGAGGAGGGGGCCGTGGACTGCGTGCCCTACTTCTACGACAACGACGGGGACGGGTACGGGATTTCGGATGTCAAGTGCCTGTGCGCCCCGAGCGGCAAGTATCGGGGGACCCAGTCCGGGGACTGCAACGACAACACGGTCTCGGTGGGCCCTGGGGCCACGGAGGGGTGCAACGCGATGGACGACAACTGCAACGGGCTCACGGACGAGGCCGGCTCGGTAGGATGTGTCACCTACTACATGGACCAGGACGGCGATGGGTTTGGACAGGACCTGTCCGCGTGTCTGTGCGCGGCGACTGCGCCCTTCACGGCGACCAATGCCGGGGACTGCGACGACACCCGCGTGGGCGTCGGTCCGAACGGGGTGGAGGAGTGCAACGGGCTCGATGACAACTGCAATGGGCTCACAGACGAGGCAGGGGCCGCCGGGTGCCGGACGCATTACCGGGACAACGACGGGGATACGTATGGGGTGGTGAACGACTTCAAGTGCCTGTGCTACGGGGTGGCGCCCCACACGGCTATCGAGGCCGGGGACTGCGACGACTCGAAGGCGAGCGTCTTCCCCGGGGCCACGGAGGTGTGCGGGAACGGGCTTGATGAC
>FWWM01002343.1_pt1 | contig 51718 bp, 53 predicted proteins | sample 2228351 | NCBI WGS metagenome assembly FWWM01 (sample SAMEA103939774, study PRJEB20133) | metagenome | reverse complement strand
GCAGCTTTGCCGTATTAACACGATATAACGGTCGCGCGTTATCAACCGGAGGGAATTACTGACTATGCGTATCACCCGTTATGCCCTGCCCCTGCTGGCAGCGCTGTCGCTTACCGCGTGCGGCATCAACTCGGTCCCCACGGCGGAAGAGAACGCCAAGGCGAAATGGGCCGATGTGGAAAACCAGTATCAGCGCCGCGCCGACCTGGTGCCGAACCTGGTCGCGACGGTTCGCGCTGGCGCTGCATCCGAAGAAAAGATCCTGACCCAGGTGACCGAAGCGCGCGCCAAGGCGACAGCGATCAACGTGACGACCGAGGATCTTTCGGACCCCGAAACCTTCGAGAAGTTCAGCCAGGCCCAGAACCAGCTGACCCAGGCACTGGGCCAGCTGCGCACGGTGGTCGAGGCTTATCCGCAGCTGCAGAGCCAGCAGAATTTCACCACGCTGATGAGCCAGCTCGAGGGCACCGAGAACCGCATATCGGTCGCGCGGCGCGACTATAACGAGGCGGTGCGCGAATATAACACCACCATCCGCACCTTCCCCGATTCGATCGGCGCGAACCTGATCCACGGCGCCAAGCCCATGGTGCCGTTCAAGGCGACCACCCAGGGTGCCGAGGAAGCGCCCAAGGTCGATTTCGGCCAGTGAGCCGTGCGCCCGCCTCTGCGGGTGGCCTGAGAGCATGGCTCGGCCAGTGGCTGGCGGTAACGCTGCTGCTGGTCGCCGCCGCGCACAGCGCCGCCACCGCGCAAACCTTCCCCAAGCTCACCGGCCGGGTGGTCGACAATGCCAATCTGCTCGATCCCGCGCAGGAGGCATCGCTTAGCGCCAAGCTGGAGGCGCTGGAAAAGCAGTCGACACGCCAGCTGGTCGTGGTCACCCTGCCCGATCTGCAGGGGTACGAGATCGAGGAATATGGTTATCAGCTCGGCCGCAAATGGGGCATCGGCCAGGCCGAGAAGGGATCGCTCGAAAAGGACAATGGCGCGCTGCTGATCGTCGCTCCCAACGAGCGCAAGGTGCGGATCGAGGTCGGCTATGGCCTGGAAGGCGTGCTGACCGATGCGCTGTCGAGCATCATCATCCAGCAGGACATATTGCCGCGTTTCCGCGACAAGGACATGCCCGGCGGTATCGCGGCGGGCACCGATGCGATCATCACCCAGCTGACCCTGCCCGAAGAGGAAGCGCGCGCCTATGCCGCCAAGGTCGAGGAGGAATCGCGCAAGGCCGATGACGGCGACGGCATCGGACTGTTCATCTTCTGGCTGATCATCATTTTCTTCTTCTTCGTCATCCCGATGATCCACGCCGCGCGCGGCAAGGGCCGGCCCTATCGCAGCTCCGGCATCGGCGGCATCACGACCTGGGGCGCGTCCTCGGGATCGTCCTGGGGCAGTTCTTCCGGCTCATCCTGGGGTGGCGGCGGCGGTTTCGGTGGCGGCGGCGGCAGCTTCGGCGGCGGCGGCTCCTCGGGCGGATGGTGAGGCATCATGGCAAAAGTTGAAAGCGTGAGCCCCGACGAGCACTGCATCGTCACGGCCGCTGTGGCGGAGGCCGAGAAGCAGACCGATGGCGAGATCGTCACCGTGATCGCCCAGCATTCGGATGACTATCGCGAAACGCCGATCTATTGGGCGGTCGCGGCGATGTTCCTCGCGCTGGCCTGTGTCGCGGTCTTTCCCGAATGGTTCGAAGGGCTGCTGAGCTTCGCCACCGGCGGATGGCAGCATGTCTATACGCCCAGCGAATATCTGACGCTGGTGATGTTGCTGCTTGCTGCCAAGTTCGGCGCCGTGCACCTGATCGTGGCATGGAAGCCGCTGCGCTTGGCGCTGACGCCATCGGCGGTGAAACATGCGCGGGTGCGCGCCCGCGCGGTCAACCTGTTCCGGGTGAGCGCGGAGAAGCGCACGCGCGGGCTGACTGGCGTGCTGATCTATCTCTCGATGGCCGAGCACCGCGCGGAGATCGTCGCCGACAGCGCGATCGCTGCCAAGGTCAGCCCCGATGTCTGGGGCGAGGCCATGGCCGACATGATCACCGAACTGCGTGCGGGCCGCGCGGGCGATGGCATGGCGGCGGCGGTGCGCGATGTCGGCAAAGTGCTGGCCGAGCATTTCCCCAAGAGCGATGACAATCCGAATGAGCTGCCCGACCGGCTGATCGAGCTTTGAGGGCCTCTCGCCCCTCCCCATCCCCCGTCACCCCCGCGAACGCGGGGGTCCCGCTTTTCCGCTGGCATCGCACAACCAGCGGGATTCCCGCTTTGCCGGGAATGACGATAACAGGACCAAGACCATCATGACCCACCCCGCCATGAGCGAACCCGAAGAAACCGTCTGGCAGGGCCGGTTCATCACCACCAAACGCCGCGGGACATGGGAATATGTCTCGCGCAGCCGCGGGATTGGCGCGGCGGTGATCCTCGCAGTGTACAACGGCGCGGTGGTGCTGGTCGAACAGTTCCGCGTTCCGCTGGGGCGCAACTGCCTGGAACTGCCCGCCGGGCTGATCGGCGACGAGCAAAGCGGCGAGACCCCCGAACTCGCAGCCGCGCGCGAACTCGAGGAGGAAACGGGCTTTCGCGCTGGCCGGATCGAGAATCTCGGCGAATTCTTCTCTTCGCCCGGCATGGTCAGCGAATGCTTTCACCTGATGCGCGCACACGATCTGGAACGGGTGCATGCAGGCGGCGGCGTCGCGGGCGAGGAGATCAGCGTCCACGTCGTGCCACTGGCAGAGCTGGATACCTTCATCGCCGCAAAGCGCAGCGAAGGCTGCGGCATCGACGTGAAGCTGCTGCTGTTGCTCGGCGCGAAGATGCTGGGCTGACCGGCGCTCCGGTCAGCCCGATCGCGGCTTACCCTTTGCCCTTGGTCTTGGTCTTGCCCTCGCGGCAATTGGCGGCGAGGAAATCGATGATCATGCCCGCAATATCCTTGCCGGTGGCATTCTCGATCCCCTCCAGCCCCGGCGAGCTGTTAACCTCCATGATCACCGGGCCGTGATTGGAGCGCAGGATATCGACGCCCGCGACATTGAGACCCATGACCTTGGCCGCGCGCACGGCAGTCGAGCGTTCCTCGGGGGTGATCTTGATCGCCCTGGCGCTGCCGCCGCGGTGCAGGTTCGACCGGAAATCGCCCTTCGCCCCGGTGCGCATCATCGATGCGACGACCTTGCCGCCGATCACGAAGATGCGGATGTCGCTGCCATCGGCTTCCTTGATGAACTCCTGCACCAGGATATTGACGTTCGCGCCGCGAAACGCCTCGATGACCGACTTGGCCGATTTCTCGGTCTCGCCCAGCACGACGCCGATGCCCTGCGTGCCTTCGAGCAGCTTGATGACGACGGGCGCACCGCCGACGATCTTGAGCACCTCGTCGGTCTGCTTCGGGTCATGCGCAAAGGCGGTGACGGGCAGGCCCAGGCCATGCTTGGCAAAAATCTGCATCGAACGCAGCTTGTCGCGCGAGCGGCCGATGGCGACGCTCTCGTTCAGCGACCACACGCCCATCATCTCGAACTGGCGCAGCACCGCCAGGCCATATTGCGTGATCGACGCCCCGATGCGCGGGATCACCGCGTCATATTTGCCGATCGGTTCGCCATGATATTGCGCGCCGGGCCGGTGCGAGGTGACGTTGAGCGTCACCCGCAGCGTGTTGAGGATGTCGACCTCGTGTCCCCGCTCGCGCGCCGCCTCGCACAGGCGGACATGCGAATAGAGATTGGGATTGCGCGCCAGCATCGCGATTTTCATTGGGGGCACTTCATCTGTCGGTTTCCTCTGGCAGGCCGAGCGTCCATTTGCGTCGGCAGTCGACGCGAAAGCCGCGCCGCAGCGCCCGGCGGCCAATCAATATGGGGAAGTTCATGGTGTTGCGGTTGGCCAAGGTCATGTGCCCTTTCCAGCGCACGCTACCAAGGACCATGGTCGTTTCGATGACATAGCGCAGCTCGATCGCTCCGTTCGAGCTCTTGACGCTGCGCTGCTCCACTCCGGGCGCGCGATACTTGCGTGCCGCCTCGCCGCGATGCGCGCGAAACCAGAATTCGACGACCAGCTGGCCGTCGATCATCACCGGCTTGACGCGGGTTGCGTGGATGGAAGAGGTCGCTGCCCCGGTATCGATCTTGGCCTTGATCTTCGACAGGCCAAGGTCGGGCAGGTCGACGCATTCGACCCAGCCGATATCGATCGGTTGCCGGTCTGCTTTCGGGGTGCGGAGAGACCGGGCCATCGCCGCGCCCGTTAACAGGCGCGGCGACGAATGCAACAGGGTTGCGGCGAGCAGTTCGTCCTGCCCGCCGCACCCTTCACGGCGTCAGACTACGCCAAATGCGAGCATGGCATCGGCGACCTTCTTGAAGCCCGCAATGTTCGCGCCCTTCACATAGTCGATATAGCCGCCGCCCTGATCGCCATATTTGATGCAGCTGTCATGGATGCCGGACATGATGTCCTTGAGCATCTGCTGCAGCTCCTCTTCCTTCCACGCGCGACGCTCGGAATTCTGGCTCATTTCGAGGCCCGAAACCGCGACGCCGCCGGCATTGGAAGCCTTGCCCGGCGCGTAGAGGATCTTGGCCGCCTTGAACGTGTGCACGCCGTCGAGATCGGTCGGCATGTTCGCGCCTTCGGACACCGCGATGCAGCCATTGGCGACCAATGTCTTGGCATCCTCGCCCAGCAGCTCGTTCTGCGTGGCGCAGGGCAGCGCGACATCGCAGGGCACGCCCCAGGGGGTCTTGCCCGAATGGAAGGTGGCATTGGGGAAGGCTTCGACATATTCCTCGATCCGGCCCCGGCGGTGCGTCTTGTGTTCCTTCACCCAGTTGATCTTGTCCTGGGTGATGCCATCGGGATCATGGATGAAGCCGCCCGAATCGGACAGGGTGAGCACCTTGCCGCCGAGCTGCACGATCTTCTCCGCCGCGTGCGTGGCGACATTGCCAGAGCCGGAGATGACCGCCGTCTTGCCGACCAGGTCCTGGCCCTTGGTGGCGAGCATGTTGGCGAGGAAATAGACCGCACCATAGCCGGTCGCCTCGGTGCGGATCAGCGACCCGCCCCATTCCAGCCCCTTGCCGGTGAGCACACCGGTAAACTGGTTGGTGATGCGCTTGTACTGGCCGAACATGTACCCGATCTCGCGGCCCCCCACGCCGATATCGCCGGCAGGCACGTCGACATCCGCGCCGATATGGCGATAGAGCTCGGTCATGAAGCTCTGGCAGAAGCGCATGATTTCGCGCGTGCTCTTGCCCTTGGGGTTGAAGTTCGATCCGCCCTTGCCGCCGCCCATGGGCAGGCCGGTCAGCGCGTTCTTGAAGGTCTGTTCGAAGGCCAGGAATTTCAGCACCGATTCGGTGACCGAGGGGTGGAAGCGGATGCCGCCCTTGTACGGGCCGATGGCGTTGTTGTTCTGCACGCGCCAGCCGCGCTGCACGCGGATATTGCCGTTATCGTCCTCCCAGCAGACGCGGAACGAGACGACACGGTCGGGTTCGGCAATGCGGCGCAGGATCTGCTGCGCGTGATATTGCTCCTTGTCCGCCATGAAGTCGAAAATGTCTTCGGCGACTTCCTGCACCGCCTGGACGAACTCCGGCTGGTGCGGGTTGCGCTTCTTCACGCCTTCCATGAAGGTCGGCAAGTCTACGTGATCGGATACGGCCATAGGTCCCCCCTTTGAGGTGGTGCTGCGAACTGCGCGACCCGGCCCCAATGCAGCGAACTCTCCTGATTCGCCTGCATTGCTGCGCGAACTCTAACGCAAAACCCGCGCTGCGAAAGTGCTAATCCGCACAGAAAGGGGCAGCATTCCGGGGCTCGCAGCCAGCATGGCCGTTCGAGCGATGACGCTCATGCTGCACGCATGCGGTGCAGCATTGCCGGGATCAGCGACCGCCCTGCTCTTCATCCTCATCGCGCGCCGGTCGCGTCAGCGGACGCGTGCCGGGCTTGTAGCGCTTGGGCGCGCCGGGGTCCGCTACGACAGGTTTCGCAGCCGGCTTGGCAGCCGCAGGCTTCTCGATAGGCTTGGGGGGAGTCGCCTCCCCGCTGGACACGCTATCGTCGGGTCCGAGATCGGTGACGAGCGCGCTGACACCGCCCGGCGATCGCGCCGTTGCGGGCGCGTCCTCGTCCGGTACAGAGTCCTCCTGAAGAGTGGCAGGCTTGTCATCGGCCGGCTTGCTCGCCTCGCCCGCTCCGACCAGCGGCCCCAGCGCCATGCCGAGCCGCGAGAGCTGGGCGACCATCACCCCGTTCACGGCGGGCGCGATCTCGGACATCTTCATGCGCATATAGCCGCCGACGACATAATCCATCGTGATGCGCGTGCCACCCTTGACCGGCGCCAGCGTGAACGTCAGCGCGCCGGTCACCGCTTCGCCCTGTAACGGTCCCAGCCCGCCGGAAAGACGCAGCAGCTTGCCCGGATCGACATAGAGGATCTGCATGTGCTGCACGCTGCCGCGAAGCGTCCGCTGCGGTGCGCCGCTTTCGGTCGTCGCCTCATTGGGGATCAGTTCACAGAAACAGCCGCCCGCCTGCGCATCCATGTACAGATTTTCGGCATTGCCGGTCCATGTGTGATCCTTGTCCCACCATTTGGCGGGTGTCCGCAGCATGGCGAAGGTGGCATCAGGATCGGTGGAGACGGTGACGCTGTGCTGGACGACAAAGCCGTTATCGGCCTGCTGAACAATCTCGGCCCGGGCAGGCGTGACGACGGCCAGCGTGGCGGCGAGTGCGGCAAAAGCGGTGCGCATGGAAAATCCCCTCGATCAGCCGCACAGCCATGCCGCCGAAAGCGCGCCGGGGCAAGTGGGGGCATAGGCAAGCCCCTCACCCGATTGTCAGGATCACGCCAGGACGTGATCGGCGACAAAGCCGTTGCGCTGGCGCTCGAAGCCGAAATTGCTGGTCGGGCCATGGCCGGGCACGAATACGGTGTCATTGCCCAGCGGCCAGAGCTTCTGGGTGATCGAATCGATCAGGTCCTTGTGATTGCCGCGCGGAAAGTCGGTGCGGCCGATCGAGCCCTGGAACAGGACATCGCCGACGATCGCCAGCTTCGAAGGCGCGTGGTGGAAAACGACATGGCCCGGCGTGTGGCCGGGGCAATGGATCACGTCGAGCACCAGATTGCCGACGGTGACGGTATCGCCGTCCTTCAGCCAGCGATCGGGCTCGAACACCGATCCGGCGATCCCGTAATTGCGGCCATCATCGTCGAGCCGCGAGATCCAGAACCGGTCTTCCTCATGCGGCCCCTCGATCGGCAGGCCCAGTTCCTTGGCGAGCGTGCCGGTCTCGCCGCAATGGTCGATATGGCCATGCGTCACGAGCAGCTTTTCCAGCGTTACCCCCGCCTGTGCCACCGCGGCCTTGAGCTTGGGCAGATCGCCGCCGGGATCGACCAGCGCGCCCTTCATCGTCTCAGTGCACCAGAACAGCGTGCAGTTCTGCTGCAACGGCGTCACCGGAATGATCGCAGCACGAAGCGGCGGCTGGGCGGGATTGGCGGATGCGTCGGTCATGTAAGGCTATGTGGCAAGGATGGCGGGAGGGTGCAAGTCAGTCGTCCTCGATAGACCAGAGCGGCGCATCCAGCGCCTTGGCAATAGCCCGGCGCAGCTTGGCCGTTCCGCGTGCTGCGCCGGATTCGATCTTGCTCAGCCAGACCTGGCTGCATCCTGACTTGGCGGCGAGGTCAGCCTGCGAGAGGCCGCGAAATTTGCGCCAGGCCGCGATCGGCGACAAACCATCGTTGAGCATCAAACCGACGACTTCACCGGGAACGCCCTGCTCGCCCTGGCGCATGCGTTCCAGTTGCAGGGTAGCGGCGATGACATCCTCGGCATCTTCGGCCAGTTCGCGCAGTCGCTCAAACTCGGCGGCGGTCAGCACGACCATCCTGGTGCCGTCGGGCGCGGTAAAATGCTGTGGTTCATATCCCATCACTGCACCTCAATCATAAGCACTGCCGCGCGACGCGACCCGCACCACATGAACCACAACCATGTCCTGGTTGAAGATCACGCGCCAATCGCCGACCCTCAAACGCCAGAGCCGCTCCTCGCCCCTGCAACCGCTTGACCTGATTGGTGAGGCTCGCTGGATCTTCGGCATATTGTGCAACCTTTGCCTAAATGCGTTTCGCCGTCGCGTTGTCGATCGACCGCAACGTCTTCAGTGCATCCCGGGCGTAGATGATCTGCCGCACGAAAGCGATCTATAACAAATCGTACAGAAATTCAATAACGGATCGTTTAAACCCGCCGCCCTGCCCAGATCACGTGGCCCACGATATGCACGCTCTCCGGCGCGACATCGGGATAGCTGGGGTAAAGCGCGTTGTCCGAGGTCACCGACAGCCGCCCGTCGGGACGAAAGGCGAGCCGCTTGACGATCAGCGCATCGTCCATGCGCAGCACGTGGATCCCGTCGCGGCGGCGCGCGGCGGTGCCGCCGTGCATCGCGACCAGGATGTCGTCGCCGTCGTTCAGCGTCGGCGCCATCGAATCGCCCTCGACGCGGATCATCGTTACCGCGTCCGACCCGGCACCCAGCCGCCGCAGCCACGCTTCGTCGAACGCAATCTCTGCGACCGGGGCTTCATCGTCCGCCAGCGCGCCGGGGCCGGCCGATGCGCCGACCGCCAAGCGCGGGATCAGGCGCATGCGCGCGGGCAAAGTCCGGTGCGGCTGGCTGACCCGCACGGGTACGCGCCCTGCCCTGCCGGGCCTCGTCTGCACCTCGTCGTCGGGCGCACCGAGCTGCGTCTCGCTCACACCGAAGAACTGCGCCAGGATGCGCCGGTCGCGCTCATCGAGCCTTTTGGGCGTACCGCGCTTGATGAACTGCTGGATATAGGCCGGATTCTTGCCGAGCAGTTGCGACACCCCGGCAAAGCTTACGCCCCGCGCCGCGATCAGCCTTTCCAGCGTCTGGCGAACATCCTGTTCCATAATGGACATATAGCATCGCGCAGGAATTTCTCAAGGATATTTCCTACATCTTGCGAATCGCTTATAGGAATATTCCTACGAACATCCCGCGGGTCGTCGCCCGCATCGAGACGCGAAGGAGAATGCGATGCCGCTGCTGCGCCTGGTCGAAATATTCCTGCGCGAAACGGGAATGCCGCGCACCCGCTTCGGTCGCCTGTCGGCGGGCGATCCACGTCTGGTCGATGACCTGCGCCGGGGCCGCGAGCCGCGCAAGGCCTTGCGGAATCGGATAGAACATTTCATGAACATTTACCGAGAGGAGCAGGCATGATCCACCAGAAGATTCGCCACGACCCCGCCACCGCGCTGATCCGCGCGGTGCTCACCCTCGCATCCGGCGCGGCCGAGCTGGACGAGCATCGCGGCACGAGCTGGGCCAGCGCGACCTTTACCGGCATGCGCCATGTGATGCGCATCTCGCTGTCGGGTGAGGATGGCATCCGCACCGGCGAGTGGCTGGCGAGCGTCCTGCCGGAGCATGAATTCCGCATCGCCGGACATCTTGTCGCCGATATCGCGGTCAGCGCCGTCCACCGCCGCGCCGAGGGCAACCCTGCGATGACCCTGACCATCGAGGCTCTGACGGTCGAGGCGGACTGACGTCCGCCTCTCCCCTCTCCTATCGCTGAAATCGCTCGTTCGCTTATTGACCCCTGGCGGTCAACATCGCCGGGCGCGGGCCGAGCCAGTCGGCCATGGTCACCGTATCGCTCACCTTGTACGGACGGCCCGCCTTGTTGAGGAAAAGCTTTTCCATCTCGCTGCGGGTGAAGGGCCGCGAGCCCAGGCGTCCGAAGATCGCCATCTGCCCGCCCGATTCATCGACCCCGCGGTCGCGGTCTAGCCCCTTGGCGACAGCGAGCGCCGCCGACGGGGTCTTCGCCCAGGCGATCAGCTCGGGCCTGGGATCGGGCGAGAAGCCGTAGAAATTGGGCTGGCTCGACGGCGAGGTGAGCTGCAGCACCTTCATGCCGTTGCGGCCATCGGCGACATAGGCGAACAGCGTCGCGTTGGTCGATCCGACGATCACATCCTCGGCATCGTTGAGAATGCCACCGGCGTTGTAGCGCATATATTCGCGCGGTGCCTCGGGATTGGTGATGTCGAGGATCACCAGACCGTCCTGCTTGGCGGCGACATAGGCGAAGGTGCGCGCGAGATAGAGCTTGCGCGCATCGGCCAGCCGCACCGTGCCCGAAGGCACCGCCACAGGCGCTTCGAGCCGCGTGATGTCGAACAGCTTGATGCCATCTGCATCGGTCACCCAGAGATAGCGGAACTGCACCGCGCTCGCCCGCGCATCGGTGAGCGGCAGCACCGCCATCAATTGCGGGTTGAGCTTGCTGTAGTCATAATCGCGCGGCGGATTTGCCGGGATCGGGTCGGACAGACGCACGACCACGAGCCCGGCATCGGCGGTGATATAGGCATAATCGCCCGCCAGCGTGATATGCCGCGCACCCTTCAGCACATTGTCCGGGTTCCAGGTCAGCGTGCGCTTGAAGAAGTTGTTACGGAACTCGCCATCGGCCAGCGTGTCGATATTGACCGCGATCAGACCTTCGACGCTGTCAGTGACGAAGGCATAATGATAGACCGCGTGGAACGGCTGCTCCTGATTGGCCTCGCGCATTTCGGGCGTGTTGCGGCTTGGCGCGATCGGCTGGGTCGTCGCGATCGCCATGCAGGTCGCGTTGGTGGTCTTCACATGCGTGTCATGGCCGAGCGACGAGAATGGCGCGCGGATGATCCGCTCCGAAAAGCCCTTGTTGCCGATCGAGGCGATGTCATAGGCTCGGAAACCGCCCTTGCCTTCCGCGACGAACATGTACTCGCCCCGGTTCTGCAGGCAGTTCACGCGGCCATCGGTGCCCTGCACGACATTGGCGAACTCTTCACGCGCGTTGGTCTCGCCCGACAGGCCGTCGCTGAAGATCGGGCCGCGCGTCCAGTTCTTGAGCTCGCGGCCATTGTCCTCGACATGCTGCTTGTAGAAATCGGGATAGGCATAGCGGTGCAGATAGGAGCCGATGACCGCCTGCGGCTCGTCCCATTCGGTGACGCGCACCGCCTCGAACCCACCCTCGAGTCCGAACCAGCTGTTCAAGCCGACAAAATTGACGAAATTGGTGCCGAGCAGCAGCAGCTGCGCCATCACGGCATTGTTATCATTCGCCTCGCTGAGGTGACAGTCGGTGCACTGCTTGGTCTCGGTCTTGCGGACCGTGTGCGGGAAGTGCGGCGCGAACGCCTGGGACGAGAAGCCCGGGGCCGAGATCGGCGGCTGCTGCACATAGATGCGCTCGCGGTTGATATTGGTCGACGACAGGATCAGCGCCGAGGTCGAGCGAATCGGGGCGATGATATTGCCCTTGCTCGTCTGGTGACGACCGATCTGGAACATCTCGTCGCGCGCGACCTGCGGGTTGTAGGTCGCATAGTTGCGCGTCTCGTCTTCCTCGTATTTGTGGACCTTGGCCTTCCAGTTGGCCTCAATCGGCAGGTGGCATCCGCCGCACGAGGTCGTCCAGCTCAGATGGCAGGTGAAACACGCCATCTTGTCGGTATTATGCGCACGGTTCTCCTTCGAGACCGCAAGGCCGAAGCCGTATTTGCCGGTTTCTGCCCCGTCCTTCGCCATCAGCTTGGAGCGCGCCGCCTTGGGGTTGAAATCGGGGCTGTCGGGATTGACCGCATCCTTGACCAGGCTGACCTTCCACGACAGCTCGGGGTCGAGCACCGAGCGCTGGATCAGCACGCGCCGTCCGGTCGCATCCTTCATCCATTCGAAGCGGCGCTGGCCGTCAGGATTGCGAATCAGCGCCAGATTGTTGCCCTTGGGCCGCGCCGCGAGGTTCGAGGTAAACAGCGTGGGGTACGCATCCGCCGTGCCATGGCAATCCTTGCAGCCGATCTCGACGGCATTGGCGACTTCGCCATAGATCAGGCCGTTGCCGTGCCCGTCCTGGCTGAAATGGCAGTCGACGCACTGCATGCCGAGCTCGGCATGGATGTCCATCATGTGCACGGCCTTGCCCGGATTGGTGCCGACGGGAACGAACTTGCCCTCGCCCGCCTTGCGGAACTTCTCCGGATCGTCGGGGGAGACCATATTGGCGGTATCGGTGCCCCAGGTCGCCATGTTGCCTTCGGCGTCGAGCAGATTGCCCTTGCGGTCGCGCTTGAGGATCGCGCGGAAGTTCCAGCCATGGCCGTGATAATCGGCAAACTGCGTATCCTTGGCCTCGGTGTTGAGGTCATAGACGTTGCGCACGAAATCAAGATCCGACCACAGGCCGCGCGGCGATGCGCCCTCGGGATTGCGGTCGAGCGTCGCGCGCACTTCCTTGGCGGTGGGATAATGCTGCTTCTTGTAGATGCGCTGATAATCCTCTTCCGACATGCCCTCGGGCTTGGGCGCGCGGTTTTCCGGCCCCGGCCACAGCAGCGGCGCGTCGGATTCGTAATCCCACATCGTGTAGCCGAGATAGCTGTTCAGAAAGATGTTCGGCTGGTGCATGTGGCAATTCATGCACTGCGCGGTCGGGATCGCGCGGGTAAAGGCGTGCTTGAGCGGATGGCCCTTTTCCTTGAACGCGACCTTTTCGGCATGCCCGGCGTTCGCGCGATGGCCGTCGCCGCCACCGTGGCTCGATCCGTGCGCATCCGCACCTTCGGCGAGCGTGGTCCCGTGATCACCGCCATGACCGCCAGCGCCACCATGCTCCTCGTGATGCTCGGCCGCGTCATAATCGCCATAGCGACCGGGGCGCTTCTGTCCCTCGGTCAGGCTGTTGATCGTCGGGTCGTCGGTGATCGTCTGGCCGTCGCGGCCGTATTTGGCATAGACCAGGCTGTGGCGCGGTTCGCGGTCATTGGCGTAGACCACATGGCATGCCGCACAGCCCGAGGAGCGATAGTCGCCCGGCTGATCGTTGGTGCCCATCTGCCACAGGAACGGGTCATTGAGGCGGGTCTTGTGGATGTTCAGCACCGGAATCGCAACGCGCAGACCCGTGCCGGGGCCACGGTTCGACTGCTTGAGATCGGGACGACCCGGCTCCTCCAGACGCTGGATGATGCCAATGCTGTTGGGCAGGCCGATTTCCGGGAAGGTCGGGTTGATGTTGCGGCCGCCGCGTTCGAACACGCGGAAAATGTCTCCCGGCGGAATGATGTGCCAGGTCGGCAGCGGATACATGACCGGCAGCGCGCCGCGCGCCTTTTCCGCCTCGGTCACCGTGCCGTGCGCCGCGCCCGGCTCGGTCGCGGCCGACTTGATCATCGCCGGCTTGCCGTCGCGGGTGAAGCTTTCCCCGAAGATATAGTTCTTGAACGGCACGATGCCGTTATTATAGGCCGCGCCGCCCCAGAGCATGGCGCCGGTCGCCATCAGCGAGCGCTCAGACGCCTCGATGATCTCGATATGGCAGGCGCCGCAGGATTCGCGGACCACGCGGTAGTCCGACGGGTTGACGAAGCGGATGAACTCGGGCGCTTCCTTGGCGAGCAAAGCGTAAGAACGCTGTGGGTTGGCCGAGCTCGGCCATTTCCACGCCACCGGATATTTGGGCAGGACATGGCTCTTCATCAGCGCGTCCTGATAGGGCAGGCTTTCGCGGCCCCAGGCGTTGTCGCCCATCACCGTGGCATCGCCGCCATGGCAATCGGTACAGCCCAGCACCACGGCAGGCGAGGCATGCATCGTCTTGTGGTCGCTGGCGGTGTGGCAGGACTGGCAGCCTACGCTCTTGGCGTCAGCCTCGGCCCATTCCTGGTTCTCGGGCGCAGGCGGCGTGAAGCTGTACTTGACCTTCTGCGCTTTCTCCTTGCCCGATGCGAGCAGCTGATCGGCGGGAAGCGCAGCGAAGGTGACAAGCAGCAGGCTCGCCAGCATCAGCTTCCAATTGAAGGCGGGCAAAACGCCGCGCAGCCGGTCAGTACGCCAGGATCGCATTGAAAAGCACCGAATAAAAGAGGTCTGACTTGCCCGATTGGGTGAACAGGTCGCGGAAGCCGCGCGAGGGATCGAAGATCGCGCCCGACAGGCGGAACACCAGATTCTGGTTGGCATTGGGCCGCCAGATTGCCGCCGCCGAGACGTCCCAGCCGATCGATGCAGGCACCGTGCCTTCCTGCCGCAGCGCCTCGATCGTATCGGTCTTGTGGAACCACAGATGGTTCACGTTCGCCGACAATCGCGTCGTCGTGCTCAGGTCGAAATCCGCGCCCGCGCCGAGCAGCACCGTGCCCGGATTGTTGAAGTTGGACTGACCCTGTTCCTTGGACGAGCGCAGGTTGTTCAATATGCCGTTGCGCGTGTTCACGCCGACCGCGCGACCGCCGCCGGCAAACGGGATGACCTGGCGGATCCAGTAGCTGGTATCGGCCCCGGCAAAGATCGGGTTCTCGAAGATTGCGTCGAACCCGGCCTCGGTATCGTTATACGGATTGCCGTCGCCGCTGGCGAACAGCCCCTGCAGGCGGAAGCGCGCCCAGTCATTGTCATAGCTCAGCTCCGCCGCGCCGAAATAGCTGCGGATATCGGCCTTGCGGCTGGTGAAGAAGCTGTTGCGGTCCTCGCCGAACGCGCCATAGGCCTGGCCGGTGATGTTGATCCGGCCGATGCGGCCATCGACCGCATAGCCCAGATACACGACATCATATTCCCGGCTGCGCAGGTCGCCGAGCAGCGCCGGGCGCACCGGGAAGCCGTTATCGTCGATCTTGAGCTCGCGCCCGCCCTCGCGGTTCATGTTGTACGTGACCGACACCTGGCTGGTCAGGCCGACCACCGGAAAGTCCTGCCGATAGACGTTGGCGAAGAACACCCAGTCGTCGCGCGGGCTGTCGACCACGCTGTTCAGGCCCGAATTGGTATCCTTTTCCAGCCGCCAGAACGCGCCCAAATTGAACTGGAAGCGGTTGTTGTCGCGGTTGCCGAACAGGCGGATGCCGAGCTGGTTGTCCTGGAACAGGAAGCCGCGGAAATCGGCCTGCATCGGCTGAACGCCCGCGCGCAACGAGATGAAATCGTAGCGCGAGCTGTCATACTGGCCGAGGTGATAGTCGATGAACGCTTCCTGCACGCCCACGAAATGGTCGGTGCGGTGCGTCGGGCGCGAAGGCTCGACGAACAGGATGCGGCGTTCGTTGACATCGACATGGTTGACCTGTGCGGCGAGCACGAGCCGATATTCGATTGCGGGCGGCTTGTATGCGGTCTCGCCCTTGAGCAGCGAGAAGCCCGCAATCACCGTCTGCGCAACGACCAGCGAATCCGCCCGGCCGAACACGTCGAGGCTGTCGGGGCGCGCCGTGGTCTGCACGCCGACCGGTGTCGGGAAGCTGCGCGGCTCGATCACCGTGTCCGACACGACATTGGCGATGAAGAACCAGTCGTCCTCCTTGAGGAAGCTCGGGCGCTTGCCTTCGGGCAGCGGACGGTCGCCCTTCAGGACATTCTGGTGATAGGGGTCGAGCTTCGAGCGACAGACGTTAGACAGGTTCGGGTAGAGCCCGTAGATCGACTGGTCGCCGCCCTTGGTCGGGCAAAGCGAGGTGACGATGCGCCAGCGATCTGGCACCGGAAACTCGTCGGTCGGAAAGGCCTCGGGCGCAGGCGCACGCACCGCGCCGGGATTGTCCTGCGTGACCCGATCGGGCAGCTTTTTCTCAAGCCCCGGACGGCGGCGATCGTCGATCAGCGCCTCGTCGGCATCGATCGTTTCGGCATCCGGATCTGGCGCCGCTGGCGGCATCGCGCCGGGCGCCGGCGGCGCTTCCTGGTCCGCAGTGAGCAGCAGCTCGTCCTCGCCTGCCCCCCAGAAGAACAGGCTGTAATCCCCCGCCGTGCGCGGCGAGCTCAGCCTGTGCGGCGCCGGCACAACCGCTTTGCGGATCGGGCGCATGGCCGGTGCAGCCAGCTGCGGGGTCATCTCGTTCAGCGCGAGGCTCCGCCCCAGATCAGCTGCGATCAGTGCCGCGATGGCGGTTTGCGGTCCCTGTTGTGCGAGAGGTTCGATCGCCGGATCGCCCACCACATCGCCAGTCCCGGCGAAAGCCACGATCGGGATAAGGGCGACGAGCGGCACGGTCATTTACAGACCCTCGCAGACATTCTGGGTGTTGGTATCGAGGAATGGCGCGAACGGGCAGCTGACATAGCGCAGCCGCACCTGGGCGCTGCCGACATTCACCACGATCCGGTCTGCGCGGATATCCTTGGGCGCATTGCCGATGCCGCCGCCCCGTAGGCCGCCATTGTTGAGGCCCAGGAAGCTGACCATGTCGTCCTGGTCGATGCCGTCGCCCGAAACCCCGATACCGCCGACTAGGGTGTTGCCACGATAGATCGGTACCGATCCGGGGAATATCTGGATGCCGTTCTGCAGGCGGTTCTGCCCCTGCACCACGTCAGGCAGAGCGGTGCAACGCTGCGCGGTATCGGTGGGCGATGCGCCGGAGACGAACTGCGCGTGCTGGATGATGTTGGCGGCGATAAGCTGGACCTGCAGTCCGACAGCGAACGGGTTGAAATCCTCGATCGGGCGCGAGAACGGCCCCGGCGGTCGGCCAAGCTCGCCATCGGGGAAATAGGGCCGCGACAGATTGCCATTGGCACGGTCTGAAAAGGCGGTCTTGCCGGTCAGCGCCTGCGGATCATTGAGGAATGTCCGCACCGCCTGCACGAACGGCGCGACGCCGCCGCCCGCCGACAACAGGTTGGACGCCGCCACGGAGTTGGAGAAGAACGCTGCAGTGCGCGCCTTTTGCAGCGACACATCGGTCCCGAAAATCGGCGCATCGGGCGACCGGACGATGCCCAGCACCTGGCCGTGCGTATCGACGATCGAGATGGTCGCCTGCATGCGGCTGTCGAGCGGGCGCCGGATCTGCGCGCGCGCGCGGGTCAGCACGGTGAACGCCTCTTCCAGCACCGCGCGCACTTCGGCTGCGGTCAGCGGCTGCGTGACTGAAGTGGCATCGGTTCCCGCGCGGATCGGGAAGCGCGGATTACCCGATCCGTCGGTCAGGATGAAGGCATCGGTATTGCTGAACTCGGCCGCGCGCGCGGCGCGGATGCCCGAGGCTTCGGTGCCATAAGGCGTGCCCGCGATGATCGCGGCATTGGCATAGCCGCGCACCGCGATCAGGCTGCCCGCACTGCCGTTGATGGCTGCGAAATTGGTCGAGAGCGGGCCGATATCGCTGGCCTGGATATCGCTGAAGCGCAGCGTCGTTCCGTCCACCGTGATGCGGTCAGCGCGGATCGCTTCGGGCGCAGCAAAGCCCTGCGTCCCGGCAAAAGCGATCGCCTCTTCAGAATCGATGTCGCGGTCGAGGATATTAGGGTCGAAGCCGTAATCGCCATCGCCCATCACGCCGATCGCGCCGACGACCACGCCGTTCTTGTACAGCGGCAAGCCGCCTGCATCCGCCGCCAGACCCAGCGGCGAGCGCTTGGGACCGATGAACGCGCTGGCTCCGCCCGCCGCCTGGAAGCGGGCATTGAGGTCCGAGCAGGGCAGCTGGCTGAATTGCACCCCGAACAGCGGGCCGCTTTCCAACCCCCGGGTCGACGGCGCGGGCGGGAAATGCTGCTGGACGATCTGGCTCGCCGTGCGGGTCGAAAAGGCATTGCCGCCGCTCGACAGATAGGCGCCGGTAACCGCCTTGGCGATCGAGGCCATCTCGGCGGGCACATCGAGCCCCTGCGCATCGACGAACGGATTGTTGAGCCCGGCTTCGGTCATCGCGCTGGTCCGCGCAGTGGCGCGCGCGCCGTTCATCCGGAACACCGCCAGCACATTGCCTACGCGGTCGACCACCGTGATCACGGACGGCAGATTGCGCCTCTGCGCCTCACCCACCGCCTGGGCGATGATGGTCTGGACCTCGGCCACGGTGAGCGCTTCCTGCGCTGGCGCGGTAAAGTTGCCACCCGCGGGCGGCGGAGTGGGATTGGGCGTGGGCGTGGGGCTGGGCGCGGGCGTGGTGCCGCTGCTGTTGCCGCCCCCGCAAGAGCTCAGCACCAGCGCCATTGCTGCCAGCGATGCCGTAACCTTGCCAATCCGCATCATGCGTTTCTACTCCGCCCGGATGCGACCCGGCCCGACATCACGAAACTGAACTCACCAAAACGTCCCACCTTGGTCATCTCCCTGCCCGGCCGGCCTTATTGCAGCGACCGGATGGTCCGCACTGCGCCCCCCAGCGCCCGGCGGAATTCGAGCGGCTTGTAACCATTGGGCTCAGCCACGGCGGCATAGGCCTGGTTGATCTGCGCCCTGAGCGACGTCGCGGCGCCGCCCGATACCTGGCCCTGGTTCACCAGACCGCTGAGCAGCGTATCCACCGCCATCACCGCCTGCACGCTGCCCTCATAATCGGTATAGCGCGGGCTGATCGCCTCGCTGGCGATCGCCTCCATGATCGAGAAGGTCTGCGCGCGGGTGAAGTCGCTGCGGCTGAACTGATCGGCCAGCGCCATCGCGGTCTGCCGGAGCCGGTTCGCGGCCTCGACCGCCGGGGCGCGACCCTGCGCCATCGCGGCATGGAAGGCGCGCGCCTGCTGCTCGTACTGCTGCGCCATTCCGGGCGCTGCGATCCGCACCGCCGCCGAGAGCATGATCATGTTCTCGTCATTATAGGGCGGCATGCCGGTCGGGATCGGACGGCCCGGATTGCTGAGCTTGGTCGGACGCGCATCCTCTTCGTCATAGATGCGGCGGTGGCAGCTATGGCAGTCGAAGAAATAGAATTCGGGGAAGACCCCCTCCTGGCCGATGCCCGGCTTGCCGAACAGGCTCAGCGAGCGTTCCAGCGCGATCGCCTGGCCCACCGCCCACATGCGCATGCTGTTGGTCTTGCCCTTGCGCTGACGGTAGTCGGCGTCCTCGTCATGGTGCTGGGTCAGTGTCGAGAACAGGTCAAGCTCGAACGAGATGCGCGGGTGACCCGCCGCCATGATCCGGTGGTTGACGAACTGCCCCGGCGCATCGTTGCCCAGATGGCAATCGAGGCACACGCCCGCGCGCGCCTGAGCGTTCTCGAGCGGGATCATGCCCTGAGCGACGTTGCGCGCGTGGCTGGTGCCGGTGGCATAATGGCTCGACAGCCAGCCCGATGCGGCGCCATGGCACGCTTCGCAGCTCACGCCGTCATTGACCTGGAAGCGCGGCCCCTTCGCTGCTGCCGGGGTCGAATGGCATCCCAAGCACATCGCGGCCGAACGCGGATCGCCGATGCCCAGCTTCTTGCCGATGGCCAGGCTGCGCGGTTCGCCCAGAACGCGAAAAGCGCGGCTGTGCGCCCCGCCCGGGGTCGATTCTTCCTGCCAGCGCCACAATTCGTCCTGGCGCACCACCTCACCATCGGCCTCGTTGCGGCCATGGCAGGTAGATCCCGCACAGCTGCCCACGCCCATATGCGTGCCGCGCGCGGCAGCGCTCGCCGCCTGCGCCTCAAGCCGCTCAGCGGCTGCGAAATTCGCGATGAAGAAAGCGCCGATCGCCAGGGCAAGACAGGTCACGCCCGCAATCGCGGCACGGATTCCACCCAAGCGTTGAACGGCCAAGAGCCATGTATTGTGCATCGTCGCTTTTACCCCCGGCTCCATGCGGAACCGGCCCCCGATAGACTAACGATGCGACCCCTTAGTCTTGTCTTGCGGTCTCTTATCGCCGGTTCGTCCAGCAGTTTCAAGGCAATCCTTCAGGCGCCGCCGCAAAAATCTGTGGCCATCGGCAAGCCTCGCTCTCCCCCCGCGCTGCTTGTCGCAGCGCAGCATCTTTGCCATGGTGGTCCGCAGATCAGGGAGGACGTGAATGACGCTCGGCTTGGGATTCGCAAATGGCGCATGGCTCGGGCATCTGTCGTTCATGATCCTGGCGATCGCGCTGATCGCTCCGCCCATGCCGTGGATGCGAGTCGGCATCGTGCTCTCTGCCCTGGCCGGGCTCGGCTACGCGCTGGGGTTTGCCAATGATCTGGGCCTGGCGCTGTGGTTCCTCGTGCTTCTGGTCATCGGCGCATCGATGCTGCTGCGCTATCTGATGGCGGAGCGCGGTTCGCGCTTTTCTGCCGAGGAAGAGGCGCTGCGGGCGAGCTTCATGGGCGACATGACCCGCGCTGGCGCCCGCCATCTGATGGACCAGGGCAACTGGATCACCGGCCGGGCCGGCGAAGTGCTGATCAACGAGGGTGAGGCGATCAGCCATTTGTTCTATCTCCATGACGGCCAGGCAGAGATCACGCTGCACGGCGCACATGTCGGCAGCGTCACCAGCGGCGACCTGATCGGCGATGCGACCGCATTGAGCGGAGAGCCTGCGACCGGCACGGTCATGCTTGCCACCGATAGCCGGTTCTGGTGCGTCTCCGCGCCCAAGCTGCGCCAGTATCTCGAGCTTCACCCGGACGCGCGCACGGTGATCGAGCGCCAGATCAACCAGGCGCTCGAGGGCAAGCTGCGGGCTGCGAATGCGGCGCTGGCGGGGGGCTAAAACGCCGCTCCGGTCGCAGAATAGCTGTCGTCACCCCCGCGAACGCGGGGGTCCCGCTAAGCCGGAAGCCGCTCGCCGAAGCGGGATTCCCGCGTTCGCGAGAATGACGGGAAATGCGGGATGAAACTGGGGCCTATTGCTGCGGTTCGAGCACCTGGCCGATCACGTGGACCATGCCGTTGCTGGCAGCCAGATCCGCCTGCTGGATCGAGCCGACATCGCCGCTGGCATCGGACAGCCGCACCTGATCGAGCTCGATCGAGGCGTTGATCTTCTCGCCCTGCAACGTGGTCAGCTCGATGCTGCCGCCCTTGTCGCCAATCTGCTTGCGCAGGTCCGCAGCCGTGAGGCGACCGGGGATGATGTGATAGTTGAGCATCGCTGCCAGCCTCGCCTTGTTTTCGGGCAGCAGCAGGTCGGCAAGCGCATCGACACCCAGCTTGTCGAACGCCCCGTTGTCGGGAGCAAAGAGCGTCATCGGCTTGTCTGCCGCCAGCGCCGCGCTCAGCTCGGCCGCCTTGATCGCACGAGCAAGCGTCGAAAGGTCTGGATTGCGCAGCACGACCTCATCGACGCGAAGGATAGCATCAGGCTCGTCTGCAGCCGCTTCCTTGACCTCAAGGCTGGCAGGATCGACCCGCTTGACCGGATCGCCACCGCCATCATGGCTGCCACAGCCCGCGACCATCAGGGTGAGCGCGGAAAGGGATGCTGTGGCAATCAAACGCATGTCGTTCTCCAGAATATCGCGTGCGGTCAGGCGTCGTCCGTCTTGTCCATGAAGACGAAGTCGCGCTCCATGCTGAGCATATGGGCACCGCCATCGACGAAAAGCAACTGGCCGGTGATCGCAGGCTCCTGCGCCAGATAACGCACCGCGCGCGCAATGTCTCCCGGCGCGGACAGACGATGGAGCGGCATGCGCGCGGCGAGCCGCTGCATCTGCGCATCGTCATAATCGCTGGTGGCGAGCGTCAGCCCTGGCGCCACGCCATTGACCCGCGCCTTTGCGCCAAAAGCCCGCGCCAGCGTGCGGATCGATTCGGCCAGCGCCTGCTTGGACAGCGTGTAGCTCAACTGGTCGCCATTGGGGTTGCGCACGCGCTGGTCGATGATCTGGACGATCGCGGGCACCTGCCCCTCGCCTGCCCCGGCCACGATCGCTCGGGTCAGCAGCATGGGCGCGAAGAGGTTCACCGAGAAATGCTCCTGCAGCATCTGTGCCGACATGCTCTGCCAGTCGTCATATTCGAACAGCGAGGCATTGTTGACCAGCAGGTCGGGCGCGCGGCCGAAATGCGCGGTCACCCGCTCGACAAGCCGTTGCGAGGCATCGCAATCGGCCAGATCGGCGGAGAAACCGTGCCACTCGGTCTGCTGTTTTGCCAGGGTCTCGGCGAGCTCGGGTTCCGGCGTCAGGTCGCTGCGACCGTGCAGTGCCAGCGCATAGCCCGCGCGCGCCAGCTCCATCGCGATGGCCGCACCCACCCGGCGAAAGCCGCCGGTGACGAGCGCCAGCGGGGCCGGGTTGCCGCTCACCGGCGGGTCCGGGTGAGCGTGATGCCGATCGATTCGCCCGCTTCGGCGATGGCCAGCTTGATGATCTTTACCTTCAGCCGCCTTATGCGCGGGTCCTGCAGGAACAGCGTCTCGATGACATGATCGGCCACCGCCTCGATCAGCGTGAAATGCACGCCTTCGGGCAGGGCCGTCGAGGCGGCGTGCTTGAGGTCCATGTAATTCTTTGACGCGCTGAGCGGCGTGTCGGGCGCATAATGGTCCTCGGCCAGCATCTCCGCCCAGATGGTGAAGCGCAGCGGCTGGGGCAGCTTGGTCTCTTCCGAATAGATGCCGGTCAGAACGTTGACGTCGAAATCGGCGACCTCGAGGATCAGGCTATCGGGTTGGGTGTCGGTCAAATGCTGGGCCTGTTCTAGTATATCTTCATCGTCCCCCCCGCGAACGCGGGGGTCCCGCTTGTTTCTTTCCGTCGCAGCAGAAGCGGGATTCCCGCGTTCGCGGGAATGGCGAGGGGAATTTCACCTTTCCCGCGCGTTGGCAAATTGCGCAGCGCAGCGCAAGTGTTTCAACCGTTGGACCAGCGCGCGAAGATCGCCGTCGGCAGCAACCGCCCGCCCGATTGCTCGCGAACCGCCAGTTCGCCGATCTCGATCCGGCCCGGCAGATCAGCGAAATGCGCCGCTAGCAGCTCGCCCAGCGCCAGCGCCGACATGCGCACCGCATAGACCGTCAAGAACAGGCACGACGAGCGCTCATCGAGCAGCCTGCGGCAATCGGCGATCAGCGCGGGCAGATGCTCTTCCAGCTTCCATACCTCGCCTTCGGGTCCGCGCCCGAATTTGGGTGGGTCGAGCAGGATCGCGTCATAGCGCTTGCCCCGGCGCACCTCGCGCGCGGCGAACTTGACGCAATCATCGACCAACCACCGCACCGGCAGGTCTTCCATGCCCGAAAGCGCGGCATTGGCGCGCGCCGCCGCGACCGATTTCTTCGATGCATCGACATGGGTCAGCTCGGCCCCGGCAGCAGCCATCGCCAGCGTGCCGACGCCGGTATAGCCGAACAGGTTGAGCCCCCTGGCCCGCTCCTCGCCCTTATGGGCAGCGATATGCCCGCGCAGCCAGCGCCACACCGGGTCCATGTCGGGGAAGAAGCCGAGATGCCGGAACGGGGTGTTGAGCGCGGTCAGCCGCACTTCTTCCCATTGCAAGGGCCAGCCCTCGCGGGGAACACTGGCTTCCAGCTGCCAGCGCCCGCCGCCATCCTCGTCCGATCCGGGGATGAACGCGCCATCGGCGTCCCAATCGGGCAGCCGCGTCGGCCACATCGCCTGCGGTTCGGGGCGGATGAAGCGGTACGGCCCGTACGCCTCGAACTTGCGCCCGCCGCCGCTGTCGATCAGCGTATAGTCGGCGCGCGGCTCGCCGATCATCAGCAGCGGTTGCGGGTCAAGCTCGGCCATGCGCGCGGGTCAGCCCTTGGCCGGGACCGCACGCTCGGCGATATAATCGCGCACCGTGGTGTAGTCGCCGGGCAGCTTGTCAAATTTCTCGGCACGCTCGAACAGGTCGCCGACGCGCGCAGGCAGGCGCGGGCGCAAGCCGGTCGCACGCTCCACCGCATCGCGGAACTTGCTGGGGTGCGCGGTGGCGAGCGTGACGCAGGGGATCGCGCGGTCGATCGTGCCGGCATCCTGCAGGCGGTGGGCAGCGCCCAGGCCGATCGCGGTGTGCGGATCGATCATCTGCCCGGCCTCGTCCCAGGCGCGGCGCATGGCGATGCCCATTTCCTCCGGGTCAATTCGCGCGCTCGAGAACAGCGCCTCGGCACCCGCGCGCATCTCGGGCGAGAGCTGCATCGCCTTGCTGGCTTCAAAGCCCTTCATCCGTGCGGCGGTCAGCGCGCCGTCACGGCCCTCAAGATCGAACAGCAGCCGCTCGAAATTCGAGCTGACCTGGATGTCCATCGAAGGGGCCGCGGTCGGCGTCACGCTGCCGGCGGAATAATCGCCCGCGCTGATCGCGCGATGGAGGATGTCGTTGACATTGGTCGCGACGATCAGCCGTGCAACCGGCAGACCCATCTGGGCAGCCACATAGCCCGCGAACACATCGCCGAAATTGCCGGTCGGTACCGAAAAGGCGACCGGGCGGTGCGGGGCGCCCAGCTGCAAAGCGGCGGCGAAATAATAGACGATCTGCGCCATCAGCCGCGCCCAGTTTATCGAATTGACCGCCGATAGCGTGAACCGTCCCGCAAAACCGGGATCGCCGAACATGCGCTTCACCATCGCCTGGGCATCGTCGAAGCTGCCGTCGATCGCGATGTTGTGGACATTGGGCGCAAGCACCGTGGTCATCTGCCGCCGCTGCACGTCGGAGACGCGGCCATCGGGGTGGAGCATGAAGATATCGACCTTCTCGCGCCCCGCCACCGCATCGATGGCCGCAGAGCCGGTATCGCCCGAGGTCGCGCCGACAATGGTCAGATGCGTGTCGCGGTTCGACAGGAAGCGTTCGAACAGATGGCCGAGCAACTGCAGCGCGACGTCCTTGAACGCCAGCGTGGGACCATGGAACAGTTCGAGCAGCCAGTTGCTCTCATCGACCTGGGCGAGCGGGGTGACCGCCTTGTGCGAAAAGCGCCCATAGGCCGCTTCGCACAGGCCGCGCAGCTCGTCCTCGGTCAGGCTGCCAGCGACAAAGGGCGTCATGATCCGCACCGCCAGCTCGACATAGGACAGCCCGGCCATGGCTGCGATCTCGGCATGCGTGAATTTGGGCCAGGCACGCGGCACGTACAGCCCGCCATCGCTTGCCAAACCTGCCAGCGTCACGCCCTCGAAATCGAGCGCCGCGGCTTCCCCCCTGGTGCTGATATAGTCCATGGGGTGGACCCGTTAGCGGTCCCTGCCCCTGTGCGCAACCTGCACGTTATGGCAGCCGGATAGCGCTCAGTCCTCTTCCGGGCTCTCGTAGAACATCAGCACCGCCGGACCCTCGGGCGTTTCGATCAGCCCGTGCTCGACGAAACCGGCGTTGACATAGGCGTTGCGTGCCCGCTGGTTCTCCGGATCGGGATCGATGCACAGCACGCGCACCCCTTGCGCGTTGAGCTGCTTGGCCAGCATCGCCAGCAGCTTCGCGCCATGCCCCTTGCCGATCAGCGACGGCACGCCGATGAAGCAATCGACCGCACGCGCCCCCTGCGGCAGGTCCTGCAGGTGCTTTTGCGGCCAGGCATGAACCTCGAAATGCTGGATATAGGCGATCGGATGGCCATCGAGCATGCCGATCAGCTGGACCATGTCCGGATTGTCCATATCCTCCATGATCAGCGCAAGCTCGTGCTTGGGATCGCCCCACCATTGCTCGACCTCGGGGGTCTTGAGCCATTGCTCGATCAGCGGCAGGTCCGAATGGGTGACCCGGTGAAAGCCGTAATAATGTCCGCCCTGCATGGTCTCTCCTTGCGGCGTCATGCGGACGATGGGGATCGCGTCCGCCTTGCGACTGCCAGACCATATATAACGGCAGCAATGCCCGCGAATAAAAACCATTGTACGGCATAGGCCCAATGGTTGTTCGGAATATCCTCTGGCGAAGGCTTCTGAACGGCCTGCAGACCGGCGACCGGCGGTGCGGCGACGAGGCGGATCAGCGCGCTGCTGTCGGGCGCGATCATTCCGCTGACCTGCCCTCCCTTCCAGTCCGGGCTGTCAGGGCGCTGCGACCAGCCCGCTACCACCTGCGCCCCCGGCCCTTCGGCGCCGGTGCGGCACGAGGCGATATGCACCCAACCCGATGCGCCCGACGCGCTGCGCCCGCTTGAGGACCGCCAGTCCACCACTTCGAGGCAATTGACGCTGGAGGTGCGGTAGAGCGGCAGCGCTTGCGGATCAGGCACTGCCGGCCAGGCAACCGGAGGCCTGTCCGCAGCGGTCCGGTACTCGGCAAGCAGCGCCTCTTTCCACGCCATGCGCTGGAGCTGCCAGACGCCGAGGCCGATCATGATGGCGATCGCGATGCCGACGATCAGCGTCGGCCAGAATGGCAGGCGCTTCATGGCCGGGTCTCGCCGCTGGTGTCGATGCGCCCTTCGCGCACCTCGGCGCGCGCCTCGTGGATCAGCATCGCCGCCTTGGACACCCGCAAGGACAGGATCACCAGCGCGAAGGTCAGCGGCACCCAGAGCAGGATATGCACCCAGAAGGGCGGGCTCGCCTGGACCTGCAGAACCACGGCAAAGGCTGAGACCAATGCGCCGATGACGAGAATCAGGAACGCTGCGGGGCCATCGCCGACATTATAGGAGGTGAAATCCTGCCCGCAGGCGCGACAGCGCGGGGCGAAGCGAACCCACCCGGCAAACAGCGTGCGCGCACCGCATGCGGGGCACTCGCCGGTGAGCGCAGCCTGGATCAGCGGCGAGCGCGGCTGCGTGCCCTCAGGCACGTCCCATGCACCAAGGATCGGGGTTCCAGTCCACCGGCGGCGTCGCCAAGCCCGGATGCGGGAACTGGTGCTTGAAGGTGAAGGCGTGCGGACTGGGACCGAAACGGTCGATCCGCCAGAGCGCGGCCAGCCCTTCATCGACGCTGGGAACATGCCCGGCGGGCACCCACCAGAGCGCCTGATAGGCGCTGTCCATGCGCTCGATCCATTCGCGCCGCCGCGCCATCACCGGCGTGTGCGCGCTACGATAGACGAAGTCGAACAGGCTCGCCGGATCGCGCCAGACCGACATGTTGACCACGAAACGCGGATCGGGGGTCGGTTGCAGGTCCACGGCATTGCCGCTGTCGCTCTGCAACCGCCAGATATAGCCGTCCGACTGTTCGGCAATGGCATTGATGCCGTCGAGCATCCCCATGAAACCGGCGACCGCCGGGTCATCGGGATGCGCGATCAGCCTGGCGACATTGATCTGGGCGATATGCCAGCCGGGCTGATCGGTCATCTCGTTCACTCGCGATTATCAGTGGGTTGCAGCGCCCCAGCCACCCCAGACATAGATGACCAGGAAGAGGAACAGCCACACCACGTCGACAAAGTGCCAGTACCAGGCAGCGGCTTCGAAACCGAAATGCTGCTTGGGGGTGAAGTGGCCCTTATAGGCGCGCACCAGGCAGACGATCAGGAAGATCGTGCCGACCAGCACGTGGAAGCCGTGGAAACCGGTCGCCATGTAGAAGGACGAACCATAGTTCAGGTCCTTGAACGGGAACGGCGCGACCGAATATTCATAGGCCTGCACGCAGCTGAAGACGACGCCCAGGATGATCGTGAGCCACAGGCCCTTGATCAGGCCGTCGCGGTCGCCGTTGATCAGCGAGTGGTGCGCCCAGGTGACCGTGGTGCCCGAGCAGAGCAGGATCAGCGTGTTGAGCAGCGGGAGTTCGAAGGCGTTGAGCACTTCGACGCCCTTGGGCGGCCACACGCCGCCGATCACGTCTGCGGTCGAGGGGAAGAGCGAGAAATCGAACCACGCCCAGAACCAGCCGACGAAGAACATCACTTCGGAGGCAATGAACAGGATCATGCCATAGCGCAGGTGAAGCTGCACCACCGGGGTGTGGTCGCCGGCATGGGCTTCCTTCACCACCTGCGCCCACCAGCCATACATCGTGCCGATCACACCGGCGGTGCCGGCGTAAAAGACGATGCCGGAGGTATCCATGCTGTGCATCCACAGGATGGCGCCCACCGCCATGACGAGTGCCGCCATCGATCCGGCGAACGGCCAGATGCTGGGGGGAAGAATATGATAATCGTGGTTCTTTGTTCCGGCCATCTCTCTGGTCCCCGTCGTCCCTTAACGTCTTGAACTAAGCCCTTAACTGCCCTTTTTCGCCTGGTCCAGCGGGTAAAAGGTGTAGCTGAGGGTAATCTCTTCGATATCCTTGGTGTCCGGATCGGTCAGGATCGCGGGATCCACATAATAGATCACCGGCATCCGCACCGTCTGCCCAGGCTCCAGCGTCTGCTCGGTAAAGCAGAAGCACTGCACCTTGGCGAAATAGCGGCCGGCCTGGGTCGGCGTGACGTTGAACGTCGCGGTCCCAGTCACCGGCTTGCTGGAAAGGTTGGTCGCGGTGAACGCGGCCATGTCGCGCGCGCCGATCGTGATCTTCTCGGTCGTGTTCTCGGGCTTGAAGCGCCAGGGCAATGCCGACGACACGTTCGAATCGAAACGGATGGTGATCGGCTTGTTGGTCACCGCAATCTTGTCGGCGGCCGCTTCGCTGACCTTCATCGTCGTACCGCCAAAGCCCGTCGCCTCGCAGAAGAGGCGATAGAGCGGCACGGCTGCATAGCCGAGGCCCAGCATCCCGATGGCAAGGCCCAAAGCGATGATGCCTGCGCGCCGGTTGCGGCGTGCAACATCGGGGCTGATCGCGGCGCTGCTCATCCCCACACCCCGATCTTCACGATGGTGATGACATAGAAGAGCACGCAAAGGGCGACCAGGATTCCCGCCATGAACAGCGCACGGCTGCGCTGGCGCGCCCGCAATTGCGCGAGCACTTCCGGATCGCTGAAATCGGGCGCGGGGCGATCGGTCATGCCGCAATCGCCGGAACCACCGCGCGGTCAACGACCACGGCGGCGAAGATCAGGAACAGATAGACGATCGAATAGGCGAACAGCTGCTTTTCGGGCTTGAGCGCATCGCCCTCGCCTGCGGTGCGAAAACCGACACGCGCGGCGAGCGCGACGAAGATCGCCGACAGCACGAAGGCGCCGATGCCATAGGTCCAGCCGACCAGGCCGAGCGCGGCGGGCGCCATCACCGTCGCCAGCAGCACCAGCGAATAGCCGAACACCTGATGCCGCGTCGATTTTTCGCCCGCGACATTGGGCATCATCGGAATGCCGACGCGCGCATAGTCCATCTTCACGAACAGCGCGAGCGCCCAGAAATGCGGCGGCGTCCAGAAGAAGATGATCGAGAACAGCAGGATCGGCAGCATGGTGACATCACCGGTCACCGCCGCCCAGCCGATTACCGGCGGGAATGCCCCTGCCCCACCACCGATCACGATGTTCTGCGGCGTATTGGGCTTGAGCCAGATCGTGTAGATCACGGCATAATAGAAGACCGAGAAGGCAAGGATCACAGCCGCCAGCCAGTTGACCGCCAGCCCCATGATCACGACCGAAAAGCCCGAAAGCGCCAGGCCGAACTGCAGCGCCGCCTCGCGGTCCATGCGGCCGGCGGGGATCGGACGGTTGGCGGTGCGCTTCATCAGCGCATCGAGATCGGATTCGTAATATTGGTTGAGCGCGGCAGCCCCGCCTGCCCCCATCGCGATGCAGAGGATCGCGACAAAGCCGATGACCGGGTGGATGCTGCCGGGCGCTGCGAGCAGACCGCACAGCCCGGTGAACACCACCAGGCGGATCACGCCCGGCTTGGTCAGCGCCCAGAAATCGCGCCAGTGCGCAGGCATGAGCACACCCGGCTGGGCGGTCATGGCGGCGCTCTGGCCCTGAACTGGCGATACAGCTTCGGTCATGCTCATGTCACTACCCATATGGCAAACCCCTCGCCGTCAGGCCGAGGGGTGCCGGGCCGGATGGGACGCAGTCCCGGTCCGGCCCTGTCAGCGGTGCAACGCTGCTGCGGTCACTTGATGACGGGCAGCGTTTCGAACTGGTGGAACGGCGGCGGGCTGGACAGGGTCCATTCCAGCGTCGTGGCACCTTCGCCCCAGTAGTTGCCCTCGGCACGACGGCCAGCAACCAGCGCATAGGCGATGTTGATGAAGAAGATCAGCATGCCGGCGGCCATGATGGCGTAACCCAGCGAGGCGATCTCGTTCCAATAGGCAAAGGCTTCCGGATAGTCGGGGTAGCGACGCGGCATGCCCTGACGGCCCAGGAAGTGCATCGGGAAGAACAGCACGTTCACGCCGATGAAGAACACCCAGAAGTGCAGGTGGCCGAGCGCTTCGCTATAGTGACGGCCGCTCATCTTCGGGAACCAGTAGTAGAAACCGGCGAAGATCGAGAACACCGCACCCAGCGAGAGCACATAGTGGAAGTGCGCGACCACATAATAGGTGTCGTGCAGGTTGTCGTCGACGCCGCCATTGGCGAGCACGACGCCGGTCACGCCGCCCACGGTGAACATGAAGATGAAGCCGAGCGCCCAGACCATCGGGGTCTTGAAGGTGAGCGAACCGCCCCACATCGTCGCGATCCACGAGAAGATCTTGATGCCGGTGGGCACCGCGATGACCATGGTGGCAGCGGTGAAGTACATCTTCATGTTGACCGACAGACCGACGGTGAACATGTGGTGCGCCCACACCACGAAGCCGACGACGCCGATGGCGACCATGGCATAAGCCATGCCGAGATAACCGAACACGGGCTTCTTCGAGAAGGTGGCGATGATGTGGCTGATCATGCCGAAACCAGGCAGGATCATGATGTACACTTCGGGGTGACCGAAGAACCAGAACAGGTGCTGGTACAGGACCGGGTCACCACCGCCAGCGGCGTTGAAGAAGGCCGAGCCGAAATTGCGGTCGGTGAGCAGCATGGTGATGGCAGCGGCCAGAACCGGCAGCGAGAGAAGCAGCAGGAACGCAGTGACCAGCATCGACCACACGAACAGCGGCATCTTGTTGAGCGTCATGCCCGGAGCGCGCATGTTGAAGATCGTGGTGATGAAGTTGATCGCACCCAGGATCGACGAAGCACCGGCAAGGTGCAGCGACAGGATCGCAAGGTCGACGGCCGGTCCGACCGAACCGCTGGTCGAAAGCGGCGCATAGACCGTCCAGCCGGTGCCCGCACCCAGACCCGAACCACCGGGCACGAAGGTCGAGCCGAGCAGCAGCAGGAAGGCCGGGATGAGCAGCCAGAACGAGATGTTGTTCATGCGCGGGAACGCCATGTCCGGCGCGCCGATCATGATCGGAACGAACCAGTTGCCGAAGCCGCCGACCATGGCGGGCATGACCATGAAGAACACCATGATCAGGCCGTGCGCCGTGATCAGCACGTTCCACATGTGATAGGCCTGATCCAGGGTCGCTTCGCTGCCCTGCATCATGGTGGCCCAGCCCTGCAGATACTGCACGCCGGGTTCGGCGAGCTCCATGCGCATCAGGCCGGAAATGGCACCGCCGATGATCCCCGCGACGATCGCGAAGATCAGGTACAGCGTACCGATGTCCTTGTGGTTGGTCGACATGAACCAGCGCTGGAAAAACGCGGGCTTGTGATCGTCATGTGCATGATCATGGTCATGCAGATCGGCCGGGTTGGCGGCAATCGTGGTCATGGTCTTGCCCTGTCCTTACTGAGCGGCAGCGGGAGCGGCGGCGGCTGCGGCCGCGCCCTGCGCTGCGGAAGTGGTGGTGGCGGCTGCAGGCGCAGCGGCGGGAACGGTGGCCGGAGCAGCAGCGGCGGCAAGTTCGTCACCCTTGACGGCGCCACCCTGCGAACGGACCCATGCATCGAACTTGGCGCGCGGGAGCGCTTCGACGGCGATCGGCATGAAGCCGTGGCGGGCGCCGCACAGTTCCGAACACTGGCCGTAATAGACGCCGGGCTCCTTGATGGTCAGCATCTTCTCGTTCGAACGACCGGGGACGGCGTCCATCTTGAACCAGAGCGACGGCACCGCGAAGCTGTGGATCACGTCCGATGCGGTGGTGATGATGCGGATCGGCTCGCCGGCGGGAACGACCATGCGGTTGTCGACCGCAAGCTGGTGCGGCTCACCGCGCTTGGCGGCTTCGGCTTCATCCAGCATGTTCGACACGACTTCGAAATCGCCATTGTCGGGATAGCTGTAACCCCAGTACCACTGATAGCCGGTGACCTTGACGGTGACGGCATCTGCGGGGGCCGGCTTGTACTGCTTGGCGAGCAGGTCGATCGACGGGACCGCGACACCGACCAGGATCAGCACCGGAACGAGCGTCCAGATGACTTCGATCGCGGTGTTGTGCGTGACCTTCGACGCCACCGGATTGGCAGCGGCGCGATAGCGCACGATGATCCAGACGAGCAGCGCGAGCACCAGCATCGAGATCGCGACGATGATCGGCAGCAGCACCGACGTGTCGAGCCAGTGCGCATATTCGCCCAGTTCGGAATACTGGTCCTGGAAATCGATGCCCTTGTCGACGGGCATGCCCTTGCCGGCAGTGGGCGCCATCGGCGTGTAGCTCGAATCGAGCGCCGGGGCGGCAGCAGCGTCGGCAGGTGCCGCTTCAGCTGCAGCAGCGGGCGCGGTTGCAGCCGGAGCAGCAACGGCGGGCGCGGCTTGTGCGCTCGGAGCGGGAGCGGTGACCGGCGGTGCGGGCGGGGTTTGCGCCAGCGCCATGGGCGCGGACACGAGAACAAGGGCTGCGAAACCAAAAGATTTCGTCCAAGATGCGAACGCCATTCGTAGACTGTCCCTGTATGGGCAGGGCATCCGTCCACGTCCCGTTGTGCCGGATCACTGCCGTGTTTTGCGTCAAAGCTATGGCTGCCTATACGCAGGCTTGCCGCCAGTCTCAAGCCAATCTAGGGATATTTTTTAATCGCCGGTTCAGCTTGCCACCCCCCTCCCCCGGCGACGCTACGTAAAGGGTAAATCGCGATGCAGGATGAAGAAATTCTCGCCGAGTTCCGCGCGAGCCAGGCTTTGCTGGAGGGGCATTTCATTCTCTCGTCGGGCTTGCACAGCGCGCACTATCTGCAGTGCGCGCGCGTTCTGATGGACCCGATGCGCGCCTCGCGCCTGGCGAGCGCGCTTGCGGCCCGCATGCCGCGCGATGTCCGCGCGCAGATCGACCTCGTCGTCTCGCCCGCCATGGGTGGCCTTATAATAGGGCATGAAATGGGCCGCGCGCTGGGCGTAGAGGCGATGTTCGTCGAGCGCCCCACCGGCACGTTCGAGCTGCGCCGCGGATTCGCGATCAAGCCGGGCCAGAAGGTGCTGCTGATGGAAGATGTCGTCACCACCGGCCTGTCCTCGCGGGAGGCGATCGCGGCCGTCAACGCGGCGGGCGGCGAAGTCATCGCAGCCGGCGCGCTGGTCGATCGCTCCGCCGGAGAAGTCTCGCTAGGCGTGCCTTTCTTCCCGCTGATTTCGCTCAACTTTCCGAGTTACCCTGCCGACTCGCTGCCGCCCGAGCTGGCAGCCGTGCCCGCGATGAAACCCGGCAGCCGAAAGGAACCCGAAGCGGCATGATCCGCGTGAGCCTGGCTCCGCTCGCCGCGCTGCTGATCGGCGCGGGCGCGCCCTCGCCGGTCGTCGATCAGGCCGCCGTCAATGCCGCGCTCGATCCGGTCAAGGCCCCTGGCACGGTGCTGATCGCGCGCGGCGACACGATCGTGTACGAGCGCGCCTTCGGCCTGGTCGATCCGGCCGGAACTGCCGAGCACCAGCTCGGCAAGGTCTGGCGCTGGGCATCGGTGACCAAGCAGATCACCGCAACCATCGCGATGCAGGAAGCCGCTGCGGGCCGGCTCGATCTGGACGCTCCGATCATCACCTATCTGCCCGACAGCAAGGCGCCCAATGCCGCAAGCATCACCTCGCGGATGCTGATGCAGCACATATCGGGCCTGCCGCGCACCGATGAAGGCCCTGTCGGGACGGATGACTGGCCGACCTTCTACATGGTTGATCGATCCAGCCCCGAAACCGGCCGTGCCTGGTGCGAGGGACCGACGACGCGCAAGCCTGCCGACGAGTTCTTCTACGGCGACTGCGACTTCATCATGATGGCCGCCGTCATCGAGGCGACCAGCGGCAAACCTTATGCCGCGCTGATCGAGGAACGCATCGCTAAGCCGCTCGGCCTCAAAAGCGTCGGCCTGTTCCCGCGCTTTGAGCCCAGCATGCCCGGCTTTGGCGACGGCAAGCCCGAATCGACGGCTTTCCGGCTCGAGAATTTCGGCGGCGCGGGCGCGCTTTACGGCACGACGCGCGACCTCTTCGCCTTCGATCGCGCGCTGATGACCGGCAAGCTCATCCCCGAGGCAAAGCGCACTGAGATGTGGGACGGCAAGCCGCAATATGGCTATGCCGCGCTCGGCCAGTGGTCGTTCAGCGTCCCGCTCAAGAATTGCGGCGACAGCCCCGTGCGCATCATCGAACGCCGCGGTTTCATCGGCGGCGTTGCGCTGCGCAACATCATCCTGCCCGATCAGGACATGGTGATCATCATGACATCGAACCGCGCCGAGGCCGAAGCGGCCTTTGGCGAAATCTGGCAGCAGGCCGGCATCACGCATGACGTGCTGCGCGCCGCCCTGTGCGCTACCGGAGCCCCGCAATGAGCAACCATATCCGTCTGGGCGTCAATATCGACCATGTCGCCACCATCCGCAACGCGCGCGGCGGCGATCATCCCGATCCGATGCGCGCGGTGCGCATCGTGCAGGAGGCCGGCGGCGACGGCATCACCGTGCATCTGCGCGAGGACCGGCGGCATATCCGCGACAGCGATCTCGACGCGATCATGGCGGGGTCGACACTGCCGATCAATCTCGAGATGGCGGCGACCGAGGAGATGCTCGCCATCGCGCTGCGCCACAAGCCGCACGCCGCGTGCATCGTCCCCGAAAAGCGCGAGGAGCGCACCACCGAGGGCGGGCTCGATGCCGCCGGGCTGCACAACACGCTGATGCCGATCGTCTCGCGGCTGAGCGAGGCGGGCATCCGCGTCAGCCTGTTCATCGAGCCCGAGGCGCGGCAGATCGAGGCGGCGATGCGGCTCGGCGCGCCGGTGGTCGAGCTGCACACCGGGCGCTATGCGCATCTGTGGCTCGACGACGATCGCGACGGGGTGCAGGCCGAACTCAAGCGCATCGCCGACGCCGCCGCGCTCGCCGCCAAGAACGGCATCGAGCCGCATGCGGGACACGGCCTGACCTTCGAAAATGTCCAGCCCATCGCTGCGATCCCCCAGCTCGCCGAGCTCAATATCGGCCATTATCTGATCGGTGAGGCGATCTTCGATGGTCTGGAAGCCAGCATCCGCAAGATGCGGCAGCTGATGGATGAAGCGCGGTGATAGGCGTGTCGTACTCACGCCACCCCTCTCCCTTTACGGGAGAGGGAGCGAGACTTGGCCGCGAGCGGCCTAGTCGCAGCGGGAGAGGGCGTGTCCCCTTTTGCCCTCTCCCCTTCAGGGGAGAGGGTTGGGAGAGGGGCCAGCGCAACCGTCGCCTTTCCCCCCTCCCTTCGCCGCTGCGCGGCTCTTCCCTCCCCCCTGAAGGGGAGAGGGCTATATGATCATCGGCCTGGGCTCGGACCTTTGCAATATCGAGCGGATCCAGAATTCGCTCGACCGGTTCGGCACGCGGTTCGAAAAGCGCGTGTTCACCGAGGTCGAGCAGGCCAAGGCCAACCGCCGCCCGTTCACCAAGGCGGGGACGCTCGCCAAGCGCTTTGCCGCCAAGGAGGCTTTTTCGAAGGCGGTGGGAACAGGGTTCAAGGCTGGTGTGTTCATGAAGGACATCGGCGTCGTCAATGCCCCTTCCGGCGCGCCGACACTGCATCTCACCGGGGGCGCGAAGGCACGGCTGGACAGCATGATCCCTCAGGGCCATTCCGCCTTCATTCATCTCACGCTCACCGACGATCATCCATGGGCTCAGGCCTTCGTCATTATCGAGGCGCGGCCCGTTGACTGACAGCCCCTCGCCCCGTCCGGACCCGAAAGACCCCGAAATGGCACCAGATTCTTCCGACATCGTGATGGAAGCAAAAGACGCGCGCGCGTCCGAAGGCGAAAAGCCGGTCAACTGGTTCGAGGAAATTCGCGGGCTGTTCCTGCTGCTGCTCGCGGTGCTGGCCTTCCACTCGCTGGTGGCAAAGCCCTTCTATATCCCCACCATGTCGATGATGCCCAATCTGCTGGTCGGCGACCGGCTGGTGGTGACCAAATATCCCTATGGCTGGTCCTGGGTCTCGGTCTCGTTCCACCTGCTGCCGCCGATGAAGGGGCGGATCATGGGCAAGACCCCCGAATATGGCGATATCGTCATCGCCACCCCGCCCGGCGCGCAGAGCGACTATATCAAGCGCGTCATCGGCCGCCCCGGCGATACCATCGAGGTCCGCCAGGGCCGCGTTATCCTGAACGGCAAGGAAATTCCGCGCGCGGTGCAGCCGAACCTGATGCTGCCGGTCGACGTGAACTCGCCCTGCAACGCCAGCGACTTTCCGATGCTCAAGGCGCGCGGCGCCGATGGCCGCTATTATTGCGAGCTGCCGATCATCCGCGAGACGCTGCCCAATGGCGTGTCGTACAACACCATCGACCTGGGTCCCGATTATCCGCTCGACAATTACGGACCGTACAAGGTGCCTGCCGGGCACGTGTTCCTGATGGGCGACAATCGCGATCGCAGCGCCGACAGCCGTGCGAGCCTGGAGGAACTGGGCCTGGGCGGCGCGGTGCCGCTGGAAAATATCGGCGGCCGCGCCGAAATCGTCACCTTCTCGCTCGACGGCAGCACGACATGGAATCCGGTGAGCTGGTGGGAATCGCTGCGCGGCGACCGCGCGGGAACGAGCTTGAGGCCGGACAGGGATTGATCCGCTCGAATTAGTGCTGAACCGTCACCCCCGCGCACGCGGGGGTCCAGCTTCCTTTTACGGTTGGAGCAAAAGCGGGATTCCCGCCTTCGCGGGAATGACGGTCAAGAGATTGAATTGATTCCCTAACCCGGCTTCCGCTTCGCCAGCAGCATCTCGGCGATCTTGTACGTGCGCTCGTTGTCGACATCGACCGCATACGCCCCTTCAGTCAGCAGCAGCGCGCGCACCTTCACCTTGAAGCGGCGCGAGATCGCGGCCATCGCGCCATCGACGCTCCACCAGCCGAGCCGGAAGCGGATGAGGTTGAGGATGCCGAACGCCTGCGCGATCCGCCCCTTGGTCTTGATGAACTGCCCCCCTGCCCGGAACGCCTCGGCCGCGCGGAACGAGGCCGCGTCGCGCAGCCAATAGGCGTTGCAGTTCGAGATTGCCATGTCGCTGAATTCGTAGAAGCGCCGCTGCGCTTCGGGATGTTCGGCGAGAATGCTCGATTTCTCGGCGATCGCGATCACCGCGCCCGCGCCCTCGCGCATGCCGAAATCGTGGATCGAGCGGATTTCCTCAGCGGTCACCAGCACATTGTCGCCTGTGGTGATCAGCATCGGGAACGGGCTCCCCGATTCCTCGATGACCGCTTCGATGCTCTCGACAATGCCTTCGCGCGACACGCTCATGCGCAGCCTTCCGCTCGCCATGAGCTTCTGCACCGCAGGAAGGTCGGCGACCACCGCCCGATCATGGATCGACACCCAGATCGGGCTGTCCGGCCAGGCGTCTTCCACGCCTTCCAGCACCCATTGCAGCAGCGCCTTGCCCTGGATCGGCACGTTACACTTGTGCGTGACGCCGGCGGCCTCGGCCAGCGGGTCGAGCTTTCCATCGCGCTTGCCGGCGAGGATCACGATTGTCGGCGATGTCATCAACTACCCTTTATGCGATCATCCGGCCCCGGGCGGCCTATAGGGCGGCAAGGCGGCGCGAACAACCCGCTGCGCCCTCTTCCCTTTGCCGTTGCACACGCTAAGGACGCAATCGGATGAACTTTCGCTGAAGGACCGAAAATGGGGGAAACGCTGAACATCGCGCTGGTCGGGCTGGGTACCGTGGGCGCGGGCGTCATCCGTCTGGTCGAAGAGAATGCGGCGCTGATCGCGCGGCGTGCGGGCAAGCCGATCCGTATCTGCGGCATCACCGCGCGCGACCGGGCCAAAGATCGCGGCGTCGACCTGTCGCCCTATGAATGGGTCGACGACATGGGCGAATTCGCCACCCGCGACGATATCGACGTGGTGGTCGAGCTGATCGGCGGCGCGGACGGCCCGGCGCTCACCCTCGCCAAGGAATGCCTGAGCGGCGGCAAGGCCTTCGTCACCGCGAACAAGGCGATGGTCGCGCACCACGGGCTGGACCTGGCCGAGCGCGCCGAAAAGGCCGGACTCGCCTTCAAGTACGAAGCTGCGGTCGCGGGCGGCATTCCGGTCATCAAGGGCCTGCGCGAAGGTGCGGCGGCCAATCGCCTCAGCCGCGTCTATGGCATCCTGAACGGCACCTGCAATTTCATCCTCTCGGCCATGGAAAAGACCGGGCAGGATTTTGCCGAGGTGCTCGCCGAAGCGCAGGCGCGCGGCTTTGCCGAGGCCGATCCCAGCTTCGACATCGATGGCGTCGATGCCGCGCACAAGCTGTCGATCCTCGCTGCGCTGGCCTTTGGCACCGAGCTCGATTTCGACGGCATCGAGCGCAGCGGCATCCGCAAGATCCTGTCTGCCGATATCGCCCAGGCCGCCGCGCTCGGCTATCGCATCCGGCTGATCGGCATGGCCGAGCTCGATGGAAGCAATGGCGATGCGCAGTTGTTCCAGCGCGTCCACCCCTATCTTGTGCCGATGCACCATCCGCTGGCGCATGTCGAAGGGTCGACCAACGCGGTGGTCGCCGAGGGCAATTTCTCCGGGCGCCTGCTGTTCCAGGGCGCCGGCGCGGGCGATGGCCCGACCGCCAGCGCGGTCGTTGCCGATCTGATCGACATCGCGCGCGGCGAGATCGGCCCCGCCTTTTCGATGCCGGTGCGCGAGCTCGACAAGGTCGCGCGCGCCGAAACCGGGCATCGCACCGGCAAATGCTATCTGCGCTTCGAGGTCGCCGACCGGCCCGGCGTGCTCGCCGAGATCACGGCCGCGATGCGCGATGCGGGCGTCTCGATCGAAAGCCTGATCCAGAAGGGCCGCAGCCCCGATGGCAGCGTGCTCGTCGCCATGGTCACGCATGAAGGCCCCGAAAGTGCGGTCGCGGCAACCTTGTCCGCGCTCAAGGGTTCCCCCAGCTTGCACGCCGATCCGCTGGTCGTGCACATTCTCGGAGACTGACCGATGCCTTCAGGCCTTGCCGCGCTGCTTGACGATGTCGCCGCGCTGACCCGTCTTGCTGCGGTATCGATCGACGATGTCGGCGCAGCAGCGGCCAAGGCAGGCACCAAGGCTGCAGGCGTGGTGGTCGATGATGCCGCGGTTACCCCGCAATATGTCACCGATTTCACCCCCGATCGCGAGCTGCCGGTGATCTGGCGGATCGCCAAGGGATCACTGTTCAACAAGTTCGTCATATTGCTGCCTATCGGCCTGATATTGAGCGCTTTTCTGCCCTGGGCGATCACCCCGATCCTGATGGCGGGCGGCGCGTTCCTGTGTTTCGAGGGCGCGGAAAAGATCATCCACAAGCTCAGCCACAGCCAAGATACCGCCGAGGTGGTCGAGCAGGTGCAGGACATGTTTGCGCTGGAAGACGAACGGGTGAAGGGCGCAGTGCGCACCGACCTCATCCTGTCTGCCGAGATCATGGCCATCGCGCTCGCCGAGGTCGCCGACCGGTCGATCGCGATGCAGGCGGGCGTGCTCGCGGTGGTCGGTCTGCTGATCACCGCTGCGGTCTATGGCGCGGTCGGCCTGATCGTGAAGATGGACGATTTCGGCCTCCACCTGGCGACAAAACCCTCGGCGGCCGCCCAGGGCTTCGGCCGGGGGCTGGTCAAGGCCATGCCGATCGTGATGTCGGCGCTCGGCATCATCGGCACGGCCGCGATGGTCTGGGTTGGCGGACAGATCATCATTCACGGGCTTGCGGTGTTCGGCGTCGCCGGGCCTGAGCATCTGATCCACGACATCGCCGTCGCGGCGGGCGAAGCCGTGCCTGCGGTCAGCGGACTGGTCGAATGGCTGGTCGGCGCGATCGGGGCGGGCATTGTCGGGCTCGTGATCGGCGGCGTGATTGCGGCGGTCTACAACGCGGTCAAGGGCAAGGGCGCGCACTGAGGCGATGATTGACCCTCCCCCTTGCTGGGGGAGGCAGCGGAGACTTGGCAGCTTGCTGCCTATGTCGCAGCGGTGGGGGTGACGGTAAGGCTTCGTGCTGCCAATCGCCCGAAATTCAATCCGGAGAGATCACCCCCGCCCAACCCTCCCCCATCAAGGGGGAGGGCTTACCGATTACTTTCCCGCGCGTACACGTTCACCGTCACATCCCCGAGCGGCGCATCGCCGATGGCCGCGAAGCCCAGCTTGGCCGCCACATGCTCGGACGCGCCATGGCCGGGCTCGATGATGCAGCGCACCTCGCCGCCGCCCAGCGCGCTGTCATTCCACGCCATCACCGCGTTCATCGCCTCGCTGACGAGGCCTTGCCCCCAATGGTCCGGCGCGATCGCCCAGCCGGCCTCGGGATAACCGTCCAGCAGATCGATGCCGCGCTCGAAATTGGCAAGGCCCCCTACCCCCACCAGCGCGTCGCTCTGCCGGTCCGTGAACAGCCAGTAACCATAGCCGGTCAGCGCCCACAGCCCGTGCATGCCGATGAAGCGCGTCCAGCTCTCGTTGCGGGTGCGCGGCTTGCCGCCGATATAGGCGGTGACGCGCTCGTCGGCCCACATTGTGGCATAAGCATCGAAATCCGCCATGACCGGCGCGCGGAGGCGCAACCTCTCGGTCTCGATTACCGGAATATCGGTCATTGCGGCGCCCCCTCGTCGGCCTCGCGCGCCTTTTCGGCCGCCTCGGCTTCGCGCGCCTTTTGCAGATATTCCTCGTCGACCTCAGGAAGCTTGGAAAAGTCGATCATATAGGCCTTGGGCGGTGGGCACGGCGGAACGATGCAGCCCAGCCCCATCGTCGCCTTGCCCTTGAAGATGCCATCACCCGCGACATCGGGCGCGGGCGGCGGACCGCCGGTCGCGAGACGTCCCTCGGTATCGGCCGGAACGCGGAATTTCGCCCCGGCATCCGCCTCTCCGCAGACCACGATATCCTTGCCGGCAGCGCTCGGTGCGCAGCGCTTGGCGCGCTCTTCCTTGCCGGTCCATTCGTCGGCCTTGCGAATCAGCTGCTTTACCTTGGCTTCGACCGGATCGGGCTCGCGCTTCTCCGGCTCGGGCAGACGCGTGTCGTCCTGCGCCTCCTGCGCGAGCGCCACCGGCGCAAAAACCCCCGAAATGGCGAGCGCGGCGGCCACCAACAGCATTCTCGACAATGCAATAATGCTCCCTTATGGACCGGGCGCAACGCACCAGGCCTGGAACGCAACTGGTGCCCCACAAAAGAAGGATGACCCGCCTGCCATGTCCAGCGCAAGCCTGAAAGCGACGCCCCCCTCACAAACCCCGCAGCTCGACCGCGTGCTCGTGCTCGAAATGGTCCGCGTGACCGAGGCTGCCGCGATCGCCGCATCGAACCTGATCGGCCGCGGTGACGAAAAGGCGGCGGACGCAGCGGCGGTGGAAGCGATGCGCGCAGCGCTCAACGGGCTGGACATCGACGGCACCGTGGTGATCGGCGAAGGCGAGCGTGACGAGGCGCCGATGCTGTATATCGGCGAGAAGGTTGGCCTGGGCAATGAAGGCGCGCCGCGCATCGACATCGCGCTCGATCCGCTCGAAGGCACCACCATCACTGCCAAGGCCGGCCCCAATGCGCTGGCCGTGCTGGCGATCGCCGAAAACGGCTGCCTGCTCAACGCACCCGACGTGTACATGGACAAGATTGCGGTCGGCCCGGGCTATCCCGAAGGCGTGATCGATCTCAACAAGAGCCCGACCGAGAACGTCCAGGCGGTTGCCGCCGCCAAGGGCGTCAAGCCGGGCGAGATCATCGTCTGTGTGCTCGACCGTCCGCGCCATGCCGATCTGATCGCCGAACTGCGTGGGCTCGGCTGCGGCATCATGCTGATCCCCGATGGTGACGTTGCCGGGGTGATCGCCACCACCAACCCCGAAACCACCATCGACCTGTACATGGGCTCTGGCGGTGCGCCAGAGGGCGTGCTGGCGGCTGCCGCGCTGCGCTGCGTCGGCGGCCAGTTCAAGGGCCGACTGCTGTTCCGCAACGACGACGAGCGTGCCCGCGCGCGCAAATGGGGCATCGAAGACCTGAACGCGGTCTATGACCTGACCGACCTTGCCAAGGGCGATTGCATTTTCGCTGCGACCGGCGTGACCGATGGTTCGCTGCTGCAGGGCGTCAAGCGTCGCCGCGACGGCATCATGACCACCGAAACCGTGGTGATGCGCTCGGCCAGCGGCACCGTGCGCTGGGTCAAGGGCGAGCACCGCATCGCCCGGTAATCGGGAAAGACGGCTGGTGCAGGGATCGTTCAGCCCTGCGCCAGCCGCCCCGCGAGCCGCGCGACCAGTGCGGCGCGAACAGCCTCGGCGTCCCCCGGCGCCAGATTATCCGCCTGCTCATAGCCGGCGCGACGCAGCAGTGCCTGAACCAGCATCCTGCGATCCTGCGTCATGTCGCGTGCCAGCTCTTCGGCTAGCGCATCGACGATCCACAAGGCGGCACGGTTCATCACATCATCCTGGGTGCCGCGTGCAGATGTCACGGCGGGACGTTCGAGCAATTCCAACATCGTTCCGCCTTGCGCGGAGCCAGCCTGCGTCCCAAGCCGAGTGACGCGGATATCCAGCATTTGTGACGAACGTCAAGCCGCCCGGATATCGCGTTCGGGCTGTGATACGGTATCATCCGCTACTTTATTATCGGCGATAAACGGTCGCAGCTCGTCGGTCAGATGGCGTGCAAAACGCCGCCCCATCGGGGCTTCGGCTCCGCTGGCGAGCAACGCGAGCAAGGCTCCGCTGGGCTTGCGGCGATAGCCCTTGATGGCCGATCGTCGGCACAGTGCCGACCGGTGGATCCGGACGAAATCCTCGGCAATCAGCTGCGATTCGATTGCCGCCAAAGTGGAGCGAACGAGCCCGCTATGCCCGCCCGCATGGATGCGGACATAATTGCCTTCCGCCTCGATCCATTCGACCTTGGCGTGAGCGATATGGATGGTCTGCCGCCCGGTCTTGACCCAGAAGCCCTGATCAGGCGCATCGGCCCGGGCTGTCGCCGCCCTCGGATCCAGCGCCGCCTGTCGCTCCACTTCGGCCAGCGCGATGCCATAGCGCAGCGCCAGCCAGGCGGCGAGGCCGGTGCCGAAATACCCGCTCCAGAGCAGAATCCAGCGCAAGTTAAACGCAGCCATATTGGCCGTGTCGTGCAGCACCCAGATATCCATGGCCATGGCCAGGACGAACAGGACCACCAGCCCCGGCAGGCCGACCAGCGCCATGCGTCGCAGCATCTTCAGACCCGGTCGCGCCCCGGCCCGCCCGTGAATCGACAGCCAGAAGACCAGTGCGCCAGCAACAATCAGCACGATCCGCTTGGGATTGTAGAGATCGAAAACCTCATCGGGATTGAGCGAAGCCCGAAAGGCGGAGACGCAGAATGTGGAGACGCAAAAGATCAGCGCAGCCAGCGCTGCGCTGCGCGGCGGCCACCACGGCCCGGGGCTGTCCGATCGATGAGGCAGCATCAACTTCATTCTGGCAGCAGTCCCAGGCTTGTCCTAATGCGGGTTCGAACACGTATGGGCGGTGCTCCGCCCCATCCGCAGCGCGCGGTATCAGCCAGGGGATTTAGCGGGATGGTCTTTTCGATCAACGACTTCGATATGGGACGGTTCGTTTCCGCAACCTTGGCCGAAGACCTCGGCCCTAATTCCCGCGACGTGACGTCGGAAAGCGTGATCCCTGCCGAGGCGCGGTTCGACGGCGTTATGGACGCACGGCACCCAATTGTGGTTGCAGGCCTGCCGATCGCGGAGGCGTTTTTCCGCGCGCTCGATCCCGATTGCACGGTGGAGCTTCTGGTGGACGAGGGCGCGGTGATCGAGGCGGGCACCGACCTCCTCAGCGTTTCGGGCAAGGCACGCGCACTGCTCACCGCCGAACGTTCGGCGCTCAACACCGTCCAGCATCTGAGCGGCATCGCGACACTGACGCGGGCCTATGTCGATGCGATCGCGGGCACCGGCGCGGTGCTGCTCGATACCCGCAAGACGATCCCGGGGCTCCGCAGCCTCGAGAAATACGCGACCCGCATGGGAGGCGCGAAGAACCACCGCATGGGCCTGTGGGATGCGGCGATGATCAAGGACAATCATGTCGCGGTGGCAGGCCATATCGGCGAGGCGGTGCGCCGCGCGGTCGCCGCCGGGATCGACCAGATCATCGTCGAGGTCGATCATGTCGAACAGATCGAACCCGCGCTCGCCGCCGGTGCCACCCATCTGCTGCTCGATAACATGTCCCCCGCGACGCTGCGCGGCGCGGTGACACTGGTCGGCGGTCGGGTGCCGTGCGAAGCCTCGGGCGGGGTGACATTGGAGACGATCCGCGCGATTGCCGAGACCGGGGTCGATTATATCTCGGTCGGCCGCATCACCCAGTCCGCGCCCGCCGCCGATATCGGGCTGGATTTCAAAGCGGCCTGATGCGCCGCGTCGTCGCCCTGTTTGCCTTGGGCACCGCGCTGGCGCCCATGCCGCTGCTCGCCCAGGCCTATCAGTGCCGCATGCCCGAAAAGCTCTCGCCGCTGCCGCAGGAAAAACGCGGGCGCGATGCGGTGAAGCGCGTGGTCCCGGTCGCGGGCTATACGCTGGCGCTCAGCTGGTCGCCGGAATTCTGCCGGGGACGCGAGGATGACAAGGCGCAGACGCTGCAATGCAGCCGCCGCTTCGGCGAATTCGGCTTCGTGCTGCACGGGCTTTGGCCAGAAGGCAAAACCGCCGGCTATCCGCAATATTGCGCCACGCCGCCCTCACCGGTGCCGCTGTCGGTGGTCCGCCAGAACCTCTGCTCCATGCCCTCGCAGCGGCTCATCCAGCATCAGTGGGACAAGCACGGCAGCTGCATGGCGCGCGATCCCGCACGCTATTTCCTGACCGCGCGAAAGCTGTACCAGTCGGTGAAGTTGCCCGATATGGAGCGGCTGTCGCGTCGCCCGCTGACCCAGGGGATGATGCGGCGCGAGATCGCGAGGCTGAACCCGGGAATGCCAGCAACCGCCATCGCGCTCAAGGCGAACGGCCGCGGCTGGCTGCAGGAGGTGCGGCTGTGCCTGGGGATGGATTACCGCCCGCGCGCCTGCCCGGCTTATGTCCGCCAGTCGCGTGGCGATACGCCCTTGAAGATCTGGCGCGGGCTCTAGTTCGGCCGCGCCAGCACCTCGTCCGCCTGCAGCGCCGTGCGCCCCCAGACCAGCACGAACACGCACAGCCCGATGATGATCGCGAACGATTCGAGCGGCGCGATATTGTACAGCCACACGCCGATCGCAGGCGCGATGATATAGGCCGCGCCGTTGACCGAGGCGACGATGCCCGCCACCTGCCCCTGCTCCGCCCTTGTCACCGCGAGCGAGGAACCCGCGGTAAAGCCCGGGCGGAAAAGGCCAAATCCCAGCGAGGCAATGGCAAAGCCCAGGGTGATGGCATTGAGGCTTTCCGAAAAGGCGACCATCGTGCACCCGCTCGCAGCCAGCGCCATGCCCCAGAGCGTCGAGGTGCGCGGCCCCATCTTGAGATAGGGGATCAGCCCCCATTGCGCGAGCAATGTCGCGAACGCGCCCGCCATCAGCACCAGGCCGGTCGGGCCAGCCGCCAGCTCGGGCGTCGCGCGCAGATCGAGCCGATCGAGCAGCATGAAGCCGACCAGCCCCAGGATCATCGCGTTGGCATGGCCGCCCACAAGCCCCGCGATCAGCCATGGCCGCAGCCGCGCATCGCGCCAGGACAGGCGCTCGACCACGGGAGCGACCGGCTCGGGCTCGGCATCATGCTCGTCGGCATCATAGACCTCGCCCGCCGATCCCGAGCTCATCGGCTCGGACACCAGCCGTCCGCGCGCGGCATAGCTCGGCGTATCGTCGGGCAGCCGCAGCTTCAATGTCACCAGCACCAGCAGGCCGAAGGCCGCAAAGACGAAGAACGGGCTGGGCAAGCCGAGAAAGGGCAGGATGATCAGCGGCGCAAGCGCGGGGCCGATCACCGTGCCGAGCCCGAACGAGGAGGAGATCATCGAGAGCGCCTGCGTGCGCTCCGCACGGCTGGTGCGCGCGGCGACATAGGCCTGCACCGCAGGCGGCCCCGCCGAGCCCAACCCGCCATAAAGACTGCGGAACAGCGCGAAGATCAGCATCGTCGCGAGCGCCGAGAGATAGCCGTGCAGCCCCGCGATCAGCGTCAGCCCGCACAGCGCGAACGAGGATATGAAGCCGAGCAGCCCAAGGTTCATCAACGCCTTGCGCCCGCGTCGGTCGGACATGCGCGCCCAGCGCGGAGCACATACCATCCACAACAGCGCCGACCAGCTATAGGCCAGGCTCACCCAGAAATCGGCGACCCCCAGCCGCGTGCCGATCGCGGGCATTACCGATTGCATCGCGGTATTGCCCGCCGCGGTCACCAGCATGACCGTGAACAACAACGCCATGCGGTCGGCGGGCAGTTTCTGCGTGGCTTCGAGCGCCGGTTCGGGGGGCTGGTGCACGTTCATGGCCAGGCATAACCCCGTTCGATGCGGGCGACATGCAGCGTGTAATGCGCGTACCAGCGATCCCGCCCCGCCTCGCGCGCGGCGCGATGCTCGGGATTGTCGCGCCAGGCCTTGGCGCTCGCATCGTCCGCCCAGTAGCTCACGGTGATGCCGAATCCGCCCTGCACGCCGGCATGGTCCATGCCCAGATAGCCCGGCTGGCGCGCGGCAAGCGCGTCCATCGCATCAGCCATCATGCCATAGCCCTCGGCATCGCGGCCGCTATGCTGCGCAGCAAAGATCACGGCGATCGCGCCGTTGGCATGAATCCGGGAATCCGCTTTTCCGCTCATGCGCGCTGGTCTAGGCGCTCGGCGTCCGCTTGCAAAGTACTGCTATGCAACACTGACACACATGATTGCTTAACCCTCTGGAATCTGCAATTGTGGCACTTCGTTGACAGCCATTTCGAGGGGTTTTGCATGCATTCTACGGACCTGGTCCAGCTGCCGTTGCGGCAGCGGCTAAAAGCGCGCGCGGAGCGGGTTTTCGGGGCCTGGGGCGTGTTTGCCAGGGAATTCTTCAAGCACCCACGCATGGTGGGATCGATCGTTCCCTCGTCCGACCGCACCATCCGCAAGATGCTGGGCCCGGTCGACTGGCAGAGCGTGCAGCTGTTCGTCGAATACGGCCCCGGCGTCGGCACCTTCTGCCGCGCGGTGCTCGACCGTCTGCCGCGCAACGCGACCTATATCGCGATCGACACCAATCCCGATTTCATCCGCTATCTGCGCAAGACCATTCCCGACAGCCGCTTCATCGCGGTCCATGGATCGGCGGCCGATGTCGAGGCAATCATTGCCGCGCACGGTTTCGACCATGCCGATTACGTGCTGTCGGGCCTGCCGCTCTCGACCCTGCCCGACGGCGTGGCCGATGCGATCGCGCAAGGGACCTATCGCGCGCTGCGCCCCGGCGGCGCGTTCCTGGTCTATCAGTTTACCCGCTTCACCAACCAGCTGATCCGTCCCTATTTCGACCGTGTCGATCGCGGCTTCGAAAGCTGGAACGTGCCCCCCTGCTACCTGTTCTGGGGCTGGAAGGCCGGCGGCGAAGCCACGCAGACGCCGACCTATCATTGACTCTGCGGCCCGTAGCCGCTAGGGGCCGCCTTTCCCTCATATTCGCACAGAGTCTGGAGCCCGTTCATGGCGCGCGTTACCGTTGAAGATTGCATCGACAAGGTCACCAACCGGTTCGACCTGGTTCTGCTCGCCGCGCAGCGCGCGCGCGAGATCAGCGGCGGTGCCGAACTGACCATCGACCGCGACCGCGACAAGAACCCCGTCGTCGCGCTGCGAGAGATCGCCGACGAGACGATCCTGCCGGAAGACCTCAAGGAAAGCCTGACCCAGTCGATGCAGAAGGTCCAGGTCGACGACGATGACGATGCCGACGAAATCGGCTCGCTGAGCCTGTCCGCCGAGGCTCTCCGCCTGACGGCCTCGGCCCCGGCGCGCACCAGCAGCATGGGCGGCGATTTCGACGCCTGATTGCTGGAGTCAAGAGTTACGAAAAGCCGCGCGAGCCGGATGGTTCGCGCGGCTTTTTTGTTGGTCAAAAAACCGACCACTCCACATGCTTCCAGCCGTCACCCTGAACTTGTTTCTGGGTCCATTTGTCCCCACGCAGCTTCGGCGGCTGGGGCACGATGGATCCTGAAACGAGTTCAGGATGACGAGGGGTGGACTGCGCGCCCCGGCCCCGCGCCACCCAGCACCACGCCCGCTCAGCCTGAGCCTGTCGAAGGCCCCGCGCCCTCACCAGCGGAATTACGTAACCCCCTCGATAGCCTCGAAATCAAATCCCAATCACCCCTAATCAGCGCTTCCTTCTTCGCCCGCGACCAACCCTTGATCTGCCACTCCACCCCAAACGCATCCTCACGCGTGGGGAAATCCTCCGACCAGACCAATTCAACAGGACGCCTTTTCGCGGTATAGCCCCCGCAGACACCGCTGGCATGCTGGGACATCCGGTGTTCGAGGTCGTCAGTATGACCGGCATAATAGCTGCCGTCCCTGCACAGCAAAAGCTAAGCGTAAAAAGGCATAGCCCAGAATAGCGGTTTCGCGGGGCCTTCGACAGGCTCAGGCTGAGCGGGGGTGGGGCGGCTTTGGAACCGTGGAAGAAAAAGCCTGCCGTTCCGCAAACGACCCCATTGCGGCCATTTGCCATCAATGCGAACGTCAGAAAATGAGTAGTCGCGCGAAGTTCATTTCACTGCTTGTTGCTGCGCTGATCGCCGGGGCGTTTCTGGGCTGGTGGCTGCGGGAGCAGCGAGACATTTCCGCTTGCCTTGATGCAGGTGGCGGTTGGGAAACACCGGGCGGCTACTGTCTCGGTGCTAAGTTTGGTTCGCCAGAATACTAGCGGCAGCTTCCCACCCAATCTCAGACATTCGCGCAGGGCGGGGCTTCCTCCAAAGGCAGACATCGCCCTGATGCAGTGCTGTCAATGCATAGATTGATTGGCGGCACAACCCGGCGCGTTCACCCCCACCCAACCCTCCCCCATCGAGGGGGAGGGTCATCAGGGCAGCACCAAAATCACCGCGTCAGCTTCTTGTAGCTCATCCGCGTCGGGCGGTCGGCCTCGTCGCCGAGACGGCGGCGCTTGTCTTCCTCATAGCTCTCGAAATTGCCTTCGAACCATTCGACATGGCTGTTGCCTTCGAACGCCAGTATGTGCGTGCACAGGCGGTCGAGGAAGAAGCGGTCGTGGCTGATGACCACGGCGCAACCGGCAAAGCTCTCCAGCGCCTCTTCGAGCGCGCGCAGCGTTTCGACGTCGAGGTCATTGGTCGGCTCGTCGAGCAGCAGCACGTTGCCGCCCTCTTTCAGCATCTTGGCCATGTGCACGCGGTTGCGTTCACCGCCCGAGAGCTGGCCGACCTTCTTCTGCTGGTCCTGGCCCTTGAAGTTGAACGCACCGACATAGGCGCGGGTGGGCACGTCGTGCTTGCCGAGCTTGAAGAAATCGAGCCCGTCGGACACCTCTTCCCACACGTTCTTGTTGGGGTCCAGGTCATCGCGGCTCTGGTCGACATAGCCGAGCTTGACCGTATCGCCGATCGCGATGGTGCCGCTATCGGGCTGTTCCTTGCCGGTGATCAGCTTGAACAGCGTAGACTTGCCCGCGCCGTTCGGCCCGATCACGCCGACGATGCCGCCCGGCGGCAGGGTGAAGGACAGGTCTTCGAACAGCAGCTTGTCGCCATAGGCCTTGGACAGGCCATGTGCCTCGATGACCTTGCCGCCCAGGCGTTCGGGCGTCTGGATGACGATCTGCGCCTTGCCGGGGGCGCGGTTTTCCTGCGCCTCGACCAGTTCGTCGAACGCGCGGATACGCGCCTTGGACTTGGTCTGGCGCGCCTTGGGGCTTTGCCGGATCCACGCCAACTCGTCCTGGATCGCCTTCTGGCGGCCTTCGTCCTCGCGCGCTTCCTGTTCGAGCCGCTTGGCCTTCTTGTCGAGATAGGTCGAGTAATTGCCTTCGTAGACGAAATACTTGCCGCGATCGAGCTCGAGGATCCAGTTCACCACATTGTCGAGGAAATAGCGGTCGTGGGTGACGAGGATGACGTTGCCCGGATAATCGACCAGATGCTTTTCCAGCCAGGCGACGCTTTCGGCGTCCAAATGGTTGGTCGGTTCGTCGAGCAGCAGGATGCTGGGCTTTTCGAGCAGCAGGCGGCACAAAGCCACGCGGCGGCGTTCACCGCCCGACAGGTTGGTGACATCGGCATCGCCCGGCGGGCAGCGCAAGGCCTCCATCGCGATCTCGAGCTGGTTGTCGAGCGTCCAGCCATCGACCGCGTCGATCTTTTCCTGCAGCGTGCCCATTTCCTCCATCAGCGCGTCGAAATCGGCGTCTTCCGGAGGATCGGCCATCAGCGCGCTGATCTCGTCGAAACGCTCGACCAGATCGGCGACGGGGCGCACGCCATCCATCACGTTCTGCTTGACGGTCTTGTTGGGGTCGAGCTCGGGCTCCTGCGCCAGATAGCCGACGGTGATGCCCTCGCCCGGCCAGGCTTCGCCGGTGAAATCCTTGTCGATCCCGGCCATCACCTTCATCAGCGTCGACTTGCCCGATCCGTTGGGGCCGACGATGCCGATCTTGGCATCGGGATAGAATTGAAGGTGGATGCCGTTGAGCACCGGCTTGTTCGCGCCGGGAAAGGTCTTGGTCAGACCCTTCATCACGAAGGAATATTGAGCAGCCATGCGGGAGTACGCCTTTATGCGGGTATGTTGGTTTGCCCCGCGCCTTAGCGGCGAGCGCGCTTTGCGGCAAGTCGGCATTGGCAAAGCCGGGACGTGTGGTTAAGCCATGCGGCCATGACGAAACGCACCCTGCTGGCGCTTGCCGCCCTCGCCCTTCCCTTCCCTCTCGCAGCCCAGACTCTTCCGGCGCACGATCCCGCCGCGATCCAGCAAAAGGCGCTCGGCGACGGCACGGCCTACTCGATCGTGGAGGACTTGACGACCGAGATCGGCCCGCGCCTGGCGGGTACCGAGCGCGAGGCGGCGGCGCGCGCCTGGGCGGTCGAGCGGCTCAAGGCCATGGGCTTTTCCAACGTGCGCATCGAACCGTTCGACATGAAGACCTGGGTGCGCGGCACCGAGACGGCGGAGATCACCGCGCCCTTTACCGGCAAGATGCATATCAGCGCGCTCGGCAATTCGGCGAGCACCGGCGACAAGGGGCTCGAGGCCGAAGTCGTGTATTTCCGCACGCTCGCCGATTTGCAGGCCGCGCCCGCGGGCAGCCTGAAAGGCAAGATCGCGTTCGTCAGCCACAAGATGACGCGGACGCAGAGCGGTGCGAGCTATGGCCAGTTCGGCGGCGTGCGGCGCGCCGGCCCGGGCCTGGCCGCACAGAAGGGCGCAGCGGCGATCGTCATCCGCTCGGTCGGCACCGATTATCACCGCAACCCGCATACCGGCGGCACCAATTTTCCGGACGGCGTGACACCGATTCCGGCCGCTGCGCTGTCGATCCCCGATGCCGAGAATCTCGAACGGATGATCGCGCGTGCGTCGAAATCCGGCCAGCCGGTGAAGATGAAGCTGGTGCTCACCCCGCGCCAGATCGGCACCACCCAATCGGGCAATGTCATCGCCGAGGTGCCGGGCAGCGATCCGCAAGCGGGCGTGATCCTGGTCG
>FWWM01002341.1_pt1 | contig 51757 bp, 49 predicted proteins | sample 2228351 | NCBI WGS metagenome assembly FWWM01 (sample SAMEA103939774, study PRJEB20133) | metagenome | reverse complement strand
AGGAGGAAATCCCCCTCCCGGAGCTGGCGCTCCACCTGGGGCAGGCAGTCTTTGTGGTAAAGGGCCATGAGGGGCTCCAGGTGGCCCTCGGGGTTTACGGGCACCACCACGGGGTGGGGGGAGGCCAGGGCCCTCTCGTAGAGGTAGTCCCAGTAGGCCCGGGTGAGGAAGGGAAGGTCCGTGGCGGCCACGGCCACCCAGGGGAATCGGGCCTGGACCAGGGCGGTGTGGAGCCCGGAGAGGCTATCCCCCCCCGGCAGGAGGTCGGGGTAGACGGGCACCCCAAACCCCTCGTAGGGGCGGTTCGCCACGATGAACCGTTCCCCCGCCCCCGAAAGGCTTTCCAGCACCCAAAGGAGGAGGGGCTTCCCCCGGTAGGGGTAAAGGGCCTTGTCCTCCCCGAAGCGCTTGGAAAGCCCCCCCGCCAGCACCGCGCCGGTGTACATACCCTTAGCCTAAGGCCTCCACCAGCCGCCTGGCCCAAAGGGGGGCCAGGAGAAAACCCGTGGAGCCGAAGCCCGTGAGGGCGTACCCCCCGGGGATGGGGGTGAGGGGGTGGGGCCTGCGGAAGCGCACCCCCCGCCAGGCCCCGGCCACCCGAGGCCGGTAGCCCAGAAGGGCCTCCGCCCCCCTAAGGAGCCACTCCGCCTCCCCCTCCGAAGGGGGCGGCTCCGCGTAGCCGGGGAGGTCCAGGTAGCTCCCCCCAAGGGCCGGCCCCGCCAGGAAGACCCTATAGCTCAGGGCCACCTCCCGGTACTCCAGAAGGAGGAGCTCCAGCCCCGCCACTATCCGCCCCTCGAGGCCCAAGACCCCGGCCCCCCGGGCCCCCCCCGCCCAGACCACGAGCTCGGGCCTTAGCCGCCTTCCCCCCTCCAACCCCACCTCCCCCGGGGCGTAGGCCACCACCCGATCCCTGAGGCCTCCGAGCTCGGCCCAAACCCTTTCCAAAAAGGGCCGGGGCTCCAGCCAGAAGGCCTCGGGCAGGAAAAGCCCCTCCCGGGTCCAGCGGTAGGGGAGGCCGCTTGCCCCAAGGCGCCTCTCCCAGGCCGCCCGCTCCTCCTCGGGGACGGGGCGGAGGAGGCCCTTGTGGAGGGGCACGTAGCGGCTATAGAGGGCGAGGGCGGCCTCGAGGGCCAAAGCGCCTTCCGGCACCAAGGTCCCCCGCTTCCCCCGCACGGGGTTCACCAGGGCCACGGGGACGCGGCTCGCATCCCCCACCCCCTCCGCCACCCAGAGGACGGGAAGGCCCGCCCCCTTCAGGGCCAAGGCGGCGCCAAGGCGGCCGCGGCCCCCGCCACCCCCGCGCCCACCACCACTACACCCCCCATATCCACCCCATCTTTGGGGCCCCCATCGCAGCGCAAGCTGCGATGGGGCTAAAAGCGGTACCCTTCCCCTTCCCTCCGGCAAATCCCCCGCCCCGCCAGGGCCTGGAGAAGGGCCTGGGCCTCGGAAAGGGGCATGTAGGGGCTAAGGTCCTCGGGGCGCAGGAACCCCCCCCGCCGCCAGGCCTCCTTCATGGCCAGGCGCTCCCTGGCCCAGGGGGAAGGCCCCCTTCGGAGGAACCCCCCTTGCCAGCGGTCCAGGAGGAGGAAGAGGAAGGCGGAAAGGAGAAGGGCCAGGAGAAGCCCCCCTAGGGTGAAGCGGAACGCGGCGAAGAGGAGGAGGAAAAGCCCCAGCGCGCCGGAAAGGGGCAAAAGGGGCCTCATGCCACCGGCAGGGGAATGGGGGCAGGGGCCTCTGCCCCCACCACCTCCCCGAAGAGGAGGTGGGGCGTGGCCTGCTTGATCTCCACCTGGTAAAGCCCAGGGGTGGGGGCCTGGTGGGCGGGGAGGAGGACGGGGTGGTTCCCCCGGTCGTGGCCCTGGACGTACCCCTCCTCCTTGGCCTCCCCCCGCACCAGGACCTCCACGGTCTTCCCCACCCAGGCCAGGTTGCGGCGGTAGCTCCACTCCTTTTGCTTCTCAATGAGGCGCATGAGCCGCTCCACCTTCACCTCCCGGGGCAGGTCCTGGAAGTGCTTGTAGGCGGGGGTGCCGGGGCGGGGGGAGTAGATGAACATGTAGGCCTGGTCGTAGCCCACCTCGTCGTAGAGGGAGAGGGTCTCCTGGAAGTCCTCCTCCGTCTCCCCGGGGAAGCCCACGATGATGTCCGTGGAAAGCACCGCATCCGGGAGGGCTTCCCGAATCTTGCGTATTCTTTCCAGATAGTGCGCCCGGCGGTACTCCCGGGCCATGCGCCTCAGGATCCGGTCCGAGCCCGACTGCACGGGAAGGTGGATGTAGCGGCAGATGGCCGGGGTGTCCGCGATGGCCTCGATGATGTCGTCGGTGAAGTTCACGGGGTGGCTGGTGAGGAAGCGCACCCGGGGGATCCCCATCCGGCCCACCATCCTTAGGAGCTCGGCGAAGGAGGGGAAGCCCGGCTGGTCCTTGCCGTAGGAGTTCACGTTCTGCCCCAGGAGGGTGACCTCCACCACCCCCGCGGCCTTGAGCATCTCGATCTCCTTCAGGATGAGGTCGGGGTGGCGGGAGACCTCGGGGCCCCGGGTGGTGGGGACGATGCAGTAGGTGCAGTGGTGGTTGCACCCCCGGATGATGGTCACGTGGGCGGAAAGGGCCCCCTTGGGGGGCGGGGGGATGTAGTCCAGGAGGTCTTGGCGGAAGGTGAGGTCAAAGAAGCGCTCGTGCTTCTGCAAGGCCTCAGGGAGGGAGGTAAGCGCTCCGGGGCCCAGGAGGATGTCCACCCCGAACTTCCTCGCCATCTGCTGGCCCTCGTCCAGCTGGGCCAAGCAGCCCATCATCCCGATGAGGAGGCCCCGGCGCTCCTTCTCCTTGCGCAGTTGCCCCAAAAGGGCCCGCACCTTCTCCACGGGCTTGCCCCGCACCGCGCAGGTGTTCACCAAGACGAAGTCCGCCTCCTCAACGGAGTCCACCAGCTCCCACCCGAGGCTCACCAGCTCGCTCGCCACCAGGTGGGAGTCGTACTCGTTCATCTGGCAACCGTAGGTGATGAGGTGTGCGCGCATGCTTCCTCCCGGGCGACCGGGGGGATCCCGGGCCCATCCTTCCCAAGATAGCACCTTAAACTTAGGGCATGAAGCTCCGCTTCCGCCAAGACGGCCCCTACGTCCTGGACCTGCCCGAGGGGAGCACCTTCCGCTACAACGGGGAGGAAAGGCGGCTCTTGAGGGCCAAGCTCGCCCTCTGCCGCTGCGGGGGGTCCCAGGACAAGCCCTTCTGCGACGGGAGCCACAAACGCCTGGGCTTCCGGGCGGAAGAGGGGGCGCTTTTAATAGATGAACTCCCGGATATCGTACCGGGCGGCCTTGAGCCCTAAGCGGCGCACCGCCTGGGCGAAGCGGCGGAGCTCCCCCTCGAGGTCCCCCACCACCCCCAGGCCCATGCGGGCGTAGGGGGTGTTCCCCTCCACCTGGAAGGGGGAGAGGTAGACCAGATCCTCCCCGTCCAGGGGCAGGCGGGCAAGGAGGGCCAGGGTGTCCCGGAAGTGGGCCTCCCGGTAGGCCTCTCCCCCCACCCCCACCAGGAAGATGAGGCCCAAGGAAAGCCCCGCCCCCTTCAGGGCCCGCACCAAGGAGAGGGCCTCCTCCGGGTGGCCGGGCTTGTGGAGGAGGGCGAGGAGGGGGGCGTGCCCCGTCTCCAGGCCCAGGTGGACCCGCTTAAGGCCCAGGCCCCGGAGCCTTTCCCACCACCTGGGGTCCTTCTTAAGCCCCGTCCAGAGGTCCAAAAACCCGTACACCTCCTCCCCGGGGAAGCGCCTTTTTACCTCCTCCATGAGGGGCAGGAGGGGCTCGGAAAGGGCCAGGGCGTTCCCGTCCGCCAGGAACACCCCCCGCCTCAGGGCCCGCCCCCGGCCGAGGAGGCGGAGGACGGCCCCCAGGTGTTCCCGGAACTCGGGGAGGCTCTTTTTCCTGAAAGGGCGGTCCTGGTAGAAGGCGCAAAAGGCGCACCGGTTCCAGGTGCACCCCGTGGTGGCCTGGAGGACCACGGAGAGGTAGGCGTCCGGGGGGAGGATGCTCACCGGATGGGGGTAGGCCCGGCGGTAGGGCGTGGGGTCGGCCAGGGCCTCCGGGGTCCAGCGGAGGACCTCCCCCCTGCGCTCCCCGTCCCGTAGGTGGGCCTCCGCCAGGGCCAGGATCTCCCCGTAGACCGCAAGGGCCTCCTCCCGGGCGAGAACAGCCCTCCTCCTCTCCCCTTCCCGGAAGCGGAGGTGGAGGGTGCCGTCCAGGGCGCGCTTAAAGGTAAGCCCCTGGCGGAAGTAGTGGTAGGGCCGCCCCTCCCGGTCAAAGGAGAGGACCCGATCCCCCAAGGAGAGGAGGGTGGCCTCGGGCCGGAGGAGCTCCACGCCCTTAGAATAAGCCCCGTGGCGCTTTCCGCCCTCCTTGCCCGGCTCACCCCCTTGGGCGGCTTTGAGGCCCGGGTCTACGGGGACGAAACGCGGGTGTACAAGGTCTATAGCCCCAGGGAGAAGGCCTTGGCCCGCCTCGAGGCCAGGAACCTGGCCCGCGCCGGGCTTGGGTCCTTCGTCCTGGGGGTGGAGGAGGTGGAGGGCCACGGCCTCCTCATCCTCCGCCGCTTTCCCGGCGAGCCCTTCCGACCCGAGCTTTTCCGCCCCGAGACCCTGGCCGCCTTGGCCCACCTCTTCCTCCACCTCCACCGCCTGCCCGAGCCGGGGGTGGTGCGGGCGGAAGACCTCCTAGAGCGCCTGGAGCGCTTTGAGGAGGCCCTAAGCCTCCACCCGGAGGCTAGAGGGCTCATCCGGGACCTGAAGAAGGAGGTGGCCTCCGTGGCGGGGGTGGAGAAGCGCTTCTGCCACCGGGACGCCTGGGCGGGAAACCTCCTCCTAAAGCAGCCCGGGGCCCAGGGGCCTTTGGTGATGCTGGTGGACTGGGCCCGGGCCGGGGGGGACGACCCCGCCCGCGACCTGGCCCTCCTGAAGACGGGAAGCCTGGACCTCTTGGGGGAGGATAGGGCCCGGGAGGCCCTCTTCCGCATCGCCCGCTTTTACCCTAAGGAGGTGCGGGAGCGGCTTTTCTTCTACGTGCCCCTCACCTACCTCCACGACCTCTACTGGTTCAAGACCAAGGCCCCGGGGGGCTTTTTGGAGGCCCTAAGGGAAAAGCTCCCCCGCGCCCAGGCCTTCTACCGGGAAGGCTTGGCCTTTAGAAAGGGGGCGTGTTAGCCTCTACTGGATGAAGATCACCCTGGTGGACCACCCCCTGGTCCAACACAAGCTGGCCCACCTCCGGGACAAGAGCACAGGCCCCAAGGACTTCCGGGAGCTGGCCGAGGAGATCGCCATGCTCATGGCCTACGAGGCCATGCGGGACCTGGAGCTAGAGGAACGGGTGGTGGAAACCCCCGTGGCCCCGGCCCGGGTGCGGGTGCTCTCGGGGAAGAAGCTCGCCCTGGTGGCCATCCTGCGGGCGGGGCTTGTCATGGTGGAGGGGATCCTCAAGCTGGTGCCCCACGCCCGGGTGGGGCACATCGGCCTCTACCGGGACCCCGAGTCCCTAAGCCCGGTGCAGTACTACGCCAAGCTCCCCCCGGACATCGCCGAGCGTCGGGTCTTCCTCTTAGACCCCATGCTGGCCACGGGGGGAAGCGCCAGCCACGCCCTAAGGCTCCTCAAGGACAAGGGGGCCACGGGGGTCAAGCTCATGTGCCTCATCGCCGCCCCGGAGGGCCTGGAGCGCATCGCCAAGGACCACCCCGAGACCGAGGTGGTGGTGGCGGCCATTGACGAGAGGCTCAACGAGCACGGCTACATCGTGCCGGGGCTGGGGGACGCGGGGGACCGCATCTACGGGACGAAATGATCTGGGAACGCCTGGGGATCGCGGAGCCGGCGGGTACGGGCTGGCTTTCCGTGCTCTTCGTCTTCCTGGTGGCCCTCCTCACCACCTGGCGCTTCATCCCCCCCGTGCGCCGCTTCGCCCTGAAGGTGGGCTGGGCGGACCAGCCCAATGAGCGGCGCCTGAACAAGGAGCCCCTGCCCAACGCCGGGGGGCTTGCGGTCTACGCCGGGGTGGTGGTGGCCCTGGTCCTGGCCGCGGCCCTAAGGCCCATCCTGGTGGAGGGGGTCCTCATCCAGGTCCTGGCCATCCTCCTGGGGGGGGCGTGGCTCGTCCTGGTGGGCTTTATCGACGACCAGTTCGGCCTGCCGCCCCTCTTCCGCCTCCTGGTGCAGACCCTTTCCGCCCTCCTCCTGGTGGCGGTGGGCGTGCGCTTTGAGACCGCCTTCGGCACCCCCCTGGACCCCCTCCTGGGGGTCTTCCTCACCTGGCTTTGGGTGGTGGGGATCACCAACGCCTTAAACCTCATGGACGGCCTGGACGGGCTTGCGGGGGGCATCGCCTTCATCAGCGCCATGAGCCTCCTGGCGGTGAGCGCCCAGTTCCCCTACTGGGCCGCGGGGACCCTCCTCCTCGCCGCCTTGGCGGGGGGCGCCTTGGGCTTCCTGAGGCACAACCTCCACCCGAGCCGCATCATCCTGGGGGACGCGGGGGCCTACTTCCTGGGCTACACCCTGGCGGCCACGGCCCTCCTCGGGAACCTCAAGCTCACCACCTTCTTAGGCCTCCTTCCCCCAGCCCTCTTCCTCCTCCTCCCCATCCTGGACACCGCCCAGGTGGTGGTGCGAAGGCTTTTAGAGGGCAAAAACCCCCTTTCCACCCCGGGGAAGGACCACCTGCACCACCGCCTCCTGGCCCGGGGGCTTTCCCAAAGGCGGGTGGCCTTCCTCCTTTGGGGGCTGGCCCTCCTCTTCAACCTCCTGGCCATGGCCTACCTAAGGATGCCCTGGGAGGCCATCCTGGCCACCCTGCTGGCCATCCTCCTGGGCCTGGGCTGGGTCACCTACCGGCGGCTTAGGGCCCTTCTGCGGGAGGTAGAATAGCCCATGAAGCGCGTGGTCCTCGCCTTCGGAACCCGGCCCGAGGCCACCAAAATGGCCCCGGTCTACCTGGCCCTCAAGGAGATCCCCCACCTCAAGCCCCTGGTCCTCCTCACCGGACAGCACCGGGAGCAGCTAAGGCAGGCCCTAAGCCTCTTCGGGATAGTGGAGGACCGCAACCTGGACGTGATGCAGGAGCGCCAGGCCCTGCCGGACCTCGCGGCCCGCATCCTGCCCCAGGCGGCCCGGGCCCTTAAGGAGATGCGGGCGGACTACGTCCTGGTGCACGGGGACACCCTCACCACCTTCGCCGTGGCCTGGGCGGCCTTCCTGGAGGGCCTCCCCGTGGGGCACGTGGAGGCGGGCCTAAGGAGCGGGAACCTGAAAGAGCCCTTCCCGGAAGAGGCCAACCGCCGCCTCACGGACGCCCTCACCGACCTGGACTTCGCCCCCACGCCCCTGGCCCGGGAAAACCTCCTGCGGGAAGGGAAAAAGCCGGAGGGCATCCTGGTCACCGGCCAGACGGGGGTGGACGCGGTGCTCCTCGCATCAAGGCTGGGCCGCCTCCCCGAGGGGCTCCCCCCGGGGCCCTACGTGACCGTGACCATGCACCGGCGGGAGAACTGGCCCCTTCTTCCCGAGCTCGCCCGGGCCCTCAAGCGGGTGGCCCAGGACTTCCCCCACCTCACCTTCGTCTACCCCGTGCACCTGAACCCCGTGGTGCGGGAGGCGGTCTTCCCCGTGCTGAAAGGGGTAAAGAACTTCGTCCTCCTGGACCCCCTGGAGTACGGCCCCATGGCCGCCCTCATGAAGGAAAGCCTGCTTTTGGTCACGGACTCCGGGGGACTTCAGGAGGAGGGCGCGGCCCTGGGGGTGCCGGTGGTGGTCCTGAGGAACGTCACGGAGAGGCCGGAGGGCCTTCAGGCCGGGATCCTGAAGCTTGCGGGCACGGACCCCGAAGGGGTCTACGCCACCGTGGCGGGCCTCCTCAAAGACCCTGAGGCCCTAGCGGGGATGCGCCGGGCCAAAAACCCCTACGGGGACGGGAAGGCAGGGGTCAGGGTGGCGAGAGGGGTGGCCTGGCGGCTTGGGCTTGGCCCTAGGCCGGAGGACTGGACTCCCTAGGCCAGCCCCGCCGGAGCTGGTGGGCCCCAAGAAGGAGGAGGCTTCCCCCCAGGAGGAGGGCCGCCTTCTCCCCCCCTAAAAGCTCAAAGAGGAGGCCCGTGAGGTAGGCCCCGAGGGGCCCCGTACCCAGCATGACCAGGGTGTAGACGGCCATGACCCGGCCCCTTAGGCGGTCGGGGACGGAAAGCTGCACCAGGGTGTTGGCGTTGATGAGCACGGAGATCATCCCAAAACCCCCCAGGGCGAGGAAAAGGGGGATGAGGGGGAAGGGCTTGAAGAAAAGCCCTAGGTGGGCCAGGGCCAGGAAGAAGACCCCGAGGAGGAGCCGGTGGGGCCTGGGCCTCCCCGTGAAGGCCATGACCAGGGCGGCCAGCACCGCCCCCACCCCCACGCTGGAGAGGAGGAGGCCGAAGCCTTGGGCCTCGAGGCCAAGGACCAGCCGGGCGTAGGCCGGCACCAGGGTCTGGAAGTTCATCCCCAAGAGGCTTGCGAAGAGGACGAGCCCCACCACCCGCCGCACCACGGGGTGGCCCCGGACGAAGGCCAGCCCCTCCCCGGCCTCCCGCCACCAGGGGAGGTCCTCCCCCCCGTTCCCCCTCCCTCCCGGCAGGCGCAGGAGGACCAGGAGGAGAGGCAGGAAGGAAAGGGCGTTGGCCAGAAAGGAGGCCCCCACCCCATACCGGGCGATGAGGAGGCCCGCTAGCGCGGGGCCCACCAGGCGGCTGGTGTTGAAGCCAAAGGAGTTCAGGGCGATGGCCCCGGGGTAGCGCTCCCGCCCCGCCAGCTCCACGGTGAAGCTCTGGCGCACGGGCTGGTCCATGGCGTTCAGGGCCCCGTAGAGGAGGGCGAAGAGGAGCACATGGGGGTAGCGGAGGACCCCCGCGAAGATCCCCAGGGCCATGAGGAGGGCGAGCAGGGCCATCCCCCCCTGGGTTAGGAGGAGGAGGGTGCGCTTGGGGTAGCGGTCCGCCAAGACCCCCGCGGGCAGGGAAAAGAGGAGGGAGGGCAGGAACTGGAAGGCCACCACCAGCCCCAGCCTTTCGGCGCTCCCCGTGAGGAGGAGGACCAGCCACCCCATGGAGGCGGCCTGCATCCAGGTGCCGAGCTGGGAGACGAAGAGGGCCAGCCAGTAGCGCCGGTAGAGGGGGTCCTGGAGGAGACGGAGGGCCAGCACCCCCCTATCCTACTCCTGACTGACCGGTCATTATCCTGCCTTGACAGCCCGGGGAAGCCCGAGTAGGGTAAAGGCGCAAACTTATGCGGAGGTGAGCATGAGAAGCGCGCTTATCTTAGGGGTGGCCCTGGTGCTTGGCGCCGGGCTTGCGCAGAAGCCCAAGGTGGTCATCGGCACGGGGAGCACGGGCGGGGTCTTCTTCTACTACGGCACCGCCTTGGCGGACATCTACAACAAGGCCGGGGTGGCGGAGTTCCAACCCGTCCAGACCGGGGGCTCCTACGACAACCTCCTCCTCCTCCGCGACCGGACGGACCCCAAGGCCAACACCTACTACTGCGCCCTCACCACCACCGACTCCGCCTACGTGGCCTACACCGGGGAGGAACCCCGCTTCAAGGCCAAGCCCGCCAAGGAACAGCGGGTTCTCTTCTACATGTACCCCTCCTTCATCCACATCGTCACCAGCGAAAAAAGCGGCATCAAGGTCCTCCAGGACCTCAAGGGCAAGCGGGTCTCCACCGGCCAGCCCGGCTCCAGCACGGAGAACCTGGCCCTCCTCGTCCTCCAGGCCGCAGGGGTGAAGCCCGAAAGCTTCGCCAAGCGGGAGCGCCTCCCGGTGGCCGAGGGGGCCAAGGCCCTGGCGGAGGGCACCCTGGACGCCTTCTTCTGGGTGGGCGGGGTGCCCACGGGCTCCATCGTGGAGCTGGGCCAGACCCTGGCCCGCAAGGGGGACCGGGTCTACCTCATCCCCATTGACCCCAAGAGCACCACCGCCCAGGTGGCCCTGAAGCGCTTCCCGGGCCTTTTAGACCCCACGGTGGTCCCCAAGAGCGTCTACGGCACCCGCACGGACGTGCCCGGCCTGAACACCGGCAACATCCTGGTCTGCCCGGAAAGCCTGCCCCAGGAGGTGGCCCACGCCATGATGAAGGCCACCTTTGACAACCTCCAGACCCTGAGAAGCGCGGTGGCCGCGGCCAAGGACACCTCCGTGGCCAACACCGCCAAGCTTTACGGGAAGTTCATCATCCCCTTCCACCCCGGGGCTGAGCGGTACCTGAAGGAAGTAGGCGCGGTGAAGTAAGGGCAAGGTGCCCTCGGGGCCCGGGGAGGACCCCCGGGCCCTTTTGGAGGTCAAGATGGCCGAAGTCCACGCTTCCCTACCCCCAAGCCCCCTAGGGCGGCTTACCCGAGGGATTCTTATCCTGGGTTCCCTCTACAGCCTCTACCTGGTCCTCCACCCCTTCACCCCCCTGGCCCAGGCCCACATCAACCTCCTGGACATCGTCCAGCTCCAGCGGAGCACCCACGTCCTCTTCCTCCTCCTCGGGGCCTATTTGGTGAGCTTCTTCGCCCCGCCCCGGAAGGCCACCTTGGGGTCTTGGGCCTTCCTCCTCTTCAGCCTGGTGCCCCTCTACGCCTTCCTCTTCCCCAAGCCCCCCGCCATGGCCCTCCCCCTGGAGGTGCGGCTCTTTGGGCTTTTCGTCTGGGCCGTGTCCGTCCTGCCCGCGGTGGCGCCCCCGCTCCAGCGCCCCACCGCCCTCCTCGGGGCCCTTTTAGCCCTCCTTCCCGCCTGGTACCAGGCCCGCTACTTTGAGGAGCTGGTGTACCGGGCGGTGATCCCCGAGGCCTGGGACGCGGGGATGAGCCTCTCCCTCATCCTCCTCCTCCTCGGGGTGGTCTACCGCCTATTGGGCCCGGTAATGCCGGTTCTGGTCCTCTTCTTCTTCAGCTACAACCTCCACGCCCAGGCCTTCCCCGGGCCCTTCCGGGGCACCCCCCAACCCATAGACCTCCTCCTGGGCAAGACCTTCAACGAGACGGAGGCCGGCATCTACGGCCTCATCACGGGGGTTTCCGCCAAGTACCTGGTCTACTTCACCCTCCTTTCGGGGATGATCACCGCCTTAGGCCTCGGCCGGGTGGTGGCCAACCTGGCCCTGGCCCTGGTGGGCAAAAGCCCCGCCACCCCGGGCCGGGTCACGGGCCTGGCCGGGGTCTTCATGGGCATGTTCTCCGGCTCGGGGGCCGCGGACACCCAGTTCGTCTCCGCCCTCACCAAGCCCCTTTACGAGAAGTCCGGCTACGACCGCCTGGTGGCCGCAGGGATCGCCGCCACCGCGGGGACCATCGCCCTCATCATGCCCCCCATCATGGGCAGCATCGCCTTCATCATGGTGGAGATCCTGGAGATCCCCTACCTGAAGGTGATGATCATGGCCCTGGGGCCGGCCCTCCTCTACCTTCTCGCCATCCTGGCCTTCAACGAGTTCTACGCCCGCAAGGCGGGCCTGAAGGCGGTGGCGGTGGAGCTGGGGATGGGGCGGCGGGCCTACGCCCTACGGTATAGCCCCATCTTCCTCCCCATCCTCCTCATCGTGGTCCTCCTCTACCTGGGCTACGAGGTGCGCACCGCGGCCAGCCTGGCCCTCGTGGGCTTCATCCTCCTCGCTTACCTGGACCCCACCTTGAGGCCCAAAGGGGTGGGCCCCCTCTTCCAGGGCCTGGAGGAAGGCTTCCGTAGCCTCCTTCCCATCGGCACCGCGGTGACCTCGGCCAACCTCATCTTCGCCATGATGGTCATCTCCGGCCTGCCCTCCAAGTTCAGCCAGCTCCTGCAGCAGGTTTCGGGGGAAAGCCTCCTCCTGGCCACCCTCATCACCGCTATCTTCAGCCTGGTCCTGGGCATGGGGGTGCCCCCCACGGCCACCTACGTGCTCACCTCCGCCCTCACCGCCCCGGCCATCATCGCCCTGGCCAGGGAAAACGGCATCCCCGACCAGGCCGCGGTCTACGCCACCCACATGTTCCTCTTCTACTACGCCGTCCTGGCGGACGTGACGCCCCCCGTGGCCCTTTCCGCCTACGCCGCGGCCAGCGTCTTCGGCACCCACCCCCTGCCCACGGGGGTCTACGCCGCCCGGGTGGCCCTCTCCAAATACCTCATCGGCTTCTTCTTCCTCCTCTCCTACACCGGCACCGGCCTCCTCATCCTCCCCTTGCTGGAAACCGCCCCCCCAGGGGAGGCCTGGCCCATCATCCTGGAGCGCTTCCTGGCCGTGGCCGCAGGCATCGTCTACCTCTCCGCCGCCACCGCGGGCTACACCAGAAGGCCCCTGGCCCGCCTCGAGTCCTGGCTCCTGGGCCTCCTCGCCCTCCTCCTCTTCGTCCCCCAAAGCACCCTCAACCTGGTGGCCTTCCTCCTGGGCCTCCCCTTCTTCCTCAAGAAGGGCTTGACGGGAAAGGGGCAAGGGGCTTAGGGTAGGCCTGAAAGGAAAGGAGGCTCCTATGAGACCCTGGTTGCTCGCCCTGCTGGCCCTCTTTGGCCTGGCCCTGGCCCAGAAGCCCCGGGTGGTCATCGCCACCGGGGGGGTGGGCGGGGTCTACTTCTACTACGGCACCGCCCTGGCGGAGATCTGGAACAAGGCGGGGGTGGCGGAGGCCCAGGCCACCCAGACCGCGGCCTCCATAGACAACCTCCTCCTCCTGGAAAACCGCACGGGCGGGGGCACCTACTACTGCGGCACGGTGCTCCCCGACTCCGCCTACCTGGCCTACACCGGAGGGCACGAGCGCTTCAAGGACAAGCCCGCCAAGAACGTGCGCATCCTCTTCGCCATGTACCCCAACTACCTCCACATCGTCACCCGGGAGGGGGCGGGGATCCGGGTGGTGCAGGACCTTAAGGGCAAGCGGGTCTCCACCGGGGCCCCGGGCTCGGGCACGGAGGTGGAGGCCCTCCTCGTCCTCCAGGCCGCGGGGCTTTCCCCCAAGGACTTCGCCAAGCAGGAGCGCCTGGGGGCCCAGGAAAGCGCCAACGCCCTCTCCGAGGGCACCATAGACGCCTTCTTCTGGTCTGGGGGCCTGCCCACGGGGGCCATCACCGAGCTCTCCGCCGCCTTGGCCCGCAAGGGGCAGCGGATCTACCTGGTGCCCCTAGACCCCAAGAGCACCGTGGTCCAGACCTTCCAGAAGCGCTTCCCCGGCCTCGCGGGCCCCGGGGTCATCCCCAAGGCGGTCTACGGGGCCCGGGCCGACACCCCCACCCTCACCTTCTGGAACCTCTTCGTCTGCCCAGCAAGCCTCCCGGAGGAAGCGGCCTACGCCCTCACCAAGGCCACCTTTGAGGGCCTCGAGGCCCTCCGCGCCGCGGTGGCCGCGGCCCGGGACACCACCCTGCAGAACGCCGTGCGCTTCGTGGGGGGCACCATCCCCTACCACGAGGGGGCCCTGCGCTACTTCCGGGAAGCGGGCGCTTTGAAGTAGGGGACATGGCCAAGGCCCGGCTCCTCCTCCTCTTAGGGGCCGGGCTTCTTCTTTCCTTCCTGCGGGTGGTGGAGGTGGAGGGGGAAGGGGAAAGGGTCCTCCTCTTCCTCCTCCCCTTCCAGGAGGCCCGGGTGGAGTTCTTAAACTCGGTGACGGGAAAGCCCGTCCTCCTGGAGTTTAGGCCCCTCTGGCGCTTCCAAGGCTTTCAGGCCTACACCGACCCGGAAACGGAGGCCTACTACACCGGAGGGGCCTACCCCTGGAACGAGGCCCTGGCCCGGGAAAGGCGTAAAGCGCTCCTTTACTGCTCGGAGGCGGGCCTGGCCCTAAGGCTTGGGGGGAGGTGGTTCCGGGTGGAAAAGGGGTGCCTCCGGGCCCGCCTCCTTTTTCCCCCCTAGCCCCACCGAAGCGCAGGCTCCGGGTGGGGCACTTACCGGATCACCTGGGGTACCACCCGGAGGGTGAGGGTGCGCCCACCCCGGAAGACCTTTAGGGTCACCGCCTCCCCCGGCTTCTTGCGGTAGAGCACCTGCCGGAGGCTGGCGATGGAGGTAAGGGGCACCCCGTCCGCCTCCAGGAGCACGTCCCCGTCCAGGCCCACCTGCAGGGCCTCCCCCGTGGGGAGCTGGAGGTAGGCGAAGCGGGTGGGGGGCTTCAGGCCCGCCCGCTCCGCGGGGCTATTCCGCTCCACCTCCTGCACCATGAGGCCGGTTTCGGGCAGGCCGTGCTGCTGGCGCAGGCGCTCGGGGTAAAGGCTCAGGGGGACCAGGCTCACCCCCAGGCGGGGGCGGTTTTGGATGAGGACCTCCGCGGTGAGGGTCTTGCCCGCTCTCAGCTCGGGGAGGTGCTCCTTCACCAGGTTGATGGGCAGGGCGAAGCCCACCCCCGCGAACTGGGCCGCCCCGAACTGGCCCGTGGGGGTGAAGATGGCGGTGTTGATGCCGATGACCTCGCCCCGGGAGTTGAGAAGCGGCCCGCCGGAGTTCCCCGGGTTGATGGCCGCGTCCGTCTGGATCACCTGGGGCACCAGGCCCGAATCGTCCCCGATGGCCCCAGGGTTTTCCCGGATGGCGGAGACGATGCCCTGGGTCACGGTGAACTCCAAGCCGAAGGGGTTCCCCATGGCGATGGCCTTCTGGCCCACGCGGATCTTGTCCGAGTCCCCCAGGACCAAGGGCACCAGCTTGGCCTTTGGGGCCTCCACCTTGAGGAGGGCCACGTCCAGGGGCGGGGCCGAGCCCACCAGGCGGGCCCGGTACTCCTTGGGGTCGTTGTGGAACTTCACGGTGATCTGGTCCGCCCCCTCCACCACGTGGTAGTTGGTGAGGACGTACCCCTCCTGGTCTATGACGAAGCCCGAACCCGTGCCCTCCTGCGGGGGGGCCTGGAGGAAGGGGGCGAAGAACTCAAACCCCGGGGGGAGCTGAAGCGCCCTGGGGGCGGTGCGCACCGCCACGTAGACCACCCCGTCCCCGTACCGCTCCACGATCTCCACGGTGTTCCGCTCGTACTCCAAAAGCCCCCCGTCCGGGGCGGGGCTTGGGGTCTGGGGCTTGGGGGCCTGCCCGCCCGAAACCCCCCACCAAAGGACCGCCCCCGCCATGAGGGCGAGGACCGAAAACCCTATGAAGGAACGCCCAAGGCTCATGCGCCACCTCCTAAGGCCACCTTAGCCCCCTGGGGTTAGCCTCCGATTAGACGAAGACCACGGTCTTGTTCCCGTGGACGATGATCCGGTCCTCCAGGTGCCAGCGCACCGCCCGGGCCAAGACGGTGCGCTCCAGCTCCCGCCCCAAGCGGCGCATCTCCGCCACGGAGTGGCGGTGGGAGACCCGCACCACGTCCTGCTCAATGATGGGCCCCTGGTCCAGCTCCTCCGTGACGTAGTGGGCCGTGGCCCCGATGAGCTTCACCCCCTTCTCGTAGGCCTGGCGGTAGGGGTCGGCCCCGGCGAAGGCGGGGAGGAAGGAGTGGTGGATGTTGAGGATGCGCATGGGGAAGCGGGCCACGAAGCGGGGGGAGAGGATCTGCATGTAGCGGGCGAGGACCACGAGCTCCACCCCCTGGGCCTCGAGGAGCTCCAGGATCCTTTCCTCCGCCTCCTCCTTCCGCCCCTTCTCCACCGGGACGTGGTGGTAGGGCACCCCGAAGCGCTCCACCTCCTCCCGGTGGTCCGGGTGGTTGGAGACCACCAGGCGGAGGTCCATGGGAAGCTCCCCCACCCGGTAGCGCCAAAGGAGCTCCAGAAGGGCGTGGGCCGGCTTGGAGACCAGGATGGCCGTTCTTTTCCTTTCCGAGGCGTAGGCGATGCGCCACTCCATCCCGAAGCGCTCCGCCACCACCTCCTGGAAGGCCCGCTCCAAGGCGGGGCGGGAGAGGTCCAGGTGGGGGGTGGTGAAGGCCAGGCGCATGAAGAAGGTGCCCCCCTCGGGGTCGGTGGAGTGCTGCTGGAGGTCGGTGATGTTGGCCCCGTGGGCGTAGAGGAAGCCCGAGACCGCGGCCACGATGCCCGGCCGGTCGGGGCAGGTGATGAGGAGGCGGGCCTCGTCCATAGGGGTTACTATATCCGCCATGGACTGGACCACCGCGGACCTTTCCGACCGCTTTCCCGAGGCCCCCTACCTCCCCGGCCTCCTCAAGGACTTTGGCGGCCGGGCGCGCTTCTTTGGGCGGGTGCGCACCCTTAGGGTCTTGGAGGACAACCTCCTGGTGCGCCGGGTGCTGGAGGAGGGGGGCGAGGTCCTGGTGATCGACGGCGGGGGAAGCCTGCGCACCGCCCTCCTCGGGGGCAACCTGGCCCGGCTGGCCCTGGAACGGGGCTTTAGGGGGGTGGTGGTCCACGGGGCGGTGCGGGACGCGGCGGAGCTTAGGGCCCTTCCCTTAGGGGTGAAGGCCCTGGGCACCACCCCCAAGAAGAGCGCCAAGGCGGGGGTGGGGGAGGTGGACGTGCCGGTGGAGGTTTTGGGCCTTAGGGTTCTTCCCGGGCAGTTTCTGGTGGCCGATGAGGACGGCCTTCTCCTCCTCCCCGCACCCCCGAGCGGCGGCCAAAGCGGCGGATGAGCTCCGCCTCCTCCAAAGCCAGGAGGGTGGGCCTTCCGTGGGGGCAGGCCCAGGGGGTTTCGCAGGCGAGGAGGGCGTCCAGGAGGGCCTGCCCCTCCGCCTGGGCCAGGGGGTGGCCGGCCTTGAGGGCCGGGAGGCAGGCCAGGCGGGCCAGGAACCCCCTTAGGCTCTTTCCCTCTTCCCTAAGGACCTCCCGGAAGACCTCGGGGAGGAGGAGGGGGTAGGGGTGGAGGAAGGAAGGGGCCCCCAGGAGGCGCACCCTTCCCGGGCCGAAGGGCTCAAAGGCGAAAAGGGCCCTTAGGGCCTCCTCCCGCTCAGGAAGCCTTAGGGCCTCCTCGGGCTCCAGGGGTACGAGAAGGGGCTTGGGAAGGGGAGCAGGCCCTTCCGCCACCTTCCTCCCGAGCTCCTCAAAGAGGATGCGCTCGTGGGCCGCGTGCTGGTCCACCACGTAGAGGGTGCTCCCCGCCTCGGCCAGGAGGTAGCTTTCCCGGAACTGGCCCAGGTACTTGAGGCGGGGGCGGGCCAGGGCCTGGACCGGCCTCAGGGCGGAAAGGGCTTTTTCGGGGAGGGTCCGGGCCAGGTCTTCCCCGGCAAAGGCCTCCCTTAGGGCCTCCTCCAGGAAGGCCTCGGCCTCGGAAGAAAGCCGCACCTCCTCCTTCCTGGCGTCCAGGCGCAGGCGGAAGGCCCCCGAGGGTAGGGTGAGGTTCAGGACCCCGTAGGGGTAGTGCCCCTCGGGGAGGAGCTCCCGGTAGGCCCGGCGGAGGAGGAGGAGCACCCCCTTGGGCAGGGCCACGGGGCGGCCGTTCACGGAAAGGAAGAGCCCCTCGGGGCCGGTCCTCGAGGCCTCAGGGCGGGAGAGAAGGGCCTCCAGGACCATCCCCTCCCCCTCCTTCCGGACGGGGAAGAGCCTTTCCGAGAGCACCCGGCCGAACTGGAGCCGGGCCGCCTCCTTAAGCCCCGCGCCGGGAAAAAGGAGGAGGGCCTTCCCCTCGGCGAAGAAGACCAGGTGCAGGTGGGGGTGGTGGAGGAGGTAGCGCTTGAGGAGGAGGAGGACCTCCCGCGCCTCCCCCTTCCCGGGGGCCTCGCGGAAGCGCACCTCCACCCGGGTGCCCGGGGGGGCGGGGACCTCCCGGTGGGCCCGGACCTCCCCCCGCTCCACCAGGAGGAGCCCGCCCCCCACCTGCGCCCGGGGGCGGGAGCGGATCCTTAGGGCCTCGGCCTGGGCCAGGGCGTAGAGGGCCTGGCCGCGGAAGCCCAGGGTGGCGATCCGTTCGGGGTCTAGGAGCTTGCTGGTGGAAAAAGGGGCCACCGCCAGGGGAAGCTCGGCGAAGGGGATCCCCTCCCCGTCGTCCTCCACCGCAAGGGCCTTTCCCCCCTCCCAAAGCTCCACCTTGACCCTCTTCGCCCCCGCGTCCAGGGCGTTTTCCAAAAGCTCCCGTACCGCGTCTTTTAGCCCCAGGAGGACCTCCCCCTCGGCGAGGAGGGCCCTAAGGGGTTCGGGCAGGGGGCGGATCATGACCGGACAAGGCCCAGGGCCAGGGCCCTAAGCTCGTGGAGGACCTTCAGGGCCTCGAGGGGGGTAAGGCGGTCCGGGTCCAGGGCGAGAAGGCGCTCCAGCACCCCCTCCAAGCCCCCTTCCCGCCGGGCCAGGAGGCCCTGGAGGAGGGCGCGGGCCCGCTCCACCACCTCCCTCGGGAGGCCCGCCATCTGGGCCACCTCCACCCCGTAGCTCTTGGAGGCGGGGCCGGGGAGGACCTGGTGGTAGAAGACCAGCCCCCCCGCCTCCTCCTTGGCGGCCACGTGGAGGTTTTTCAGGCGGGGGAGGTTTAGGGCGGTGAGCTCAAAGTAGTGGGTGGCGAAGAGGGCGTAGCACCGCCTCTCGTGCAGGGCCTCGGCCACCGCGGTGGCGATGGCCACCCCGTCCAGGCTGGAAGTGCCCCGGCCCACCTCGTCCAGGAGGACGAGGCTCTTTTCCGTGGCCTCCCTCAGCACCTGGGCCACCTCCTCCATCTCCACCATGAAGGTGCTCCTGCCCCCCGCCAGGTCGTCCGCGGCCCCGATGCGGGTGAAGATGCGGTCAAAAAGGGGAAGCACCGCCTCCTCCGCGGGCACGAAGCTCCCCATCTGGGCGAGAAGGGCGATGAGGGCGGTCTGGCGCAGGAAGGTGGACTTCCCCGCCATGTTGGGCCCCGTGACCAGGACGAGCCCGTGGTCCATCTCCAGGTCGTTGGGGACGAAGGCCGTGCGCCGTTCCACCACCGGGTGCCGCCCCCCACGGATGAAAAGGCGCTCCCCGAAGCGGGGCCGGACGTACCCGTAGCGCACCGCCACCTCCGCCAAGGCGGCGTACACGTCCAGCTCCGCAAGGAGCCTGGCCGCCTCCCTCAGGGCCTCCCCTTCCCGCTTGGCCCGCTCCCTTAGGGCCTGGAAGACCTCCTCCTCCCGCCTCCTCGCCAGGGCCTCCAGGCGGTAAAGCTCCCGCTCCTTCTCCTTCATCTCAGGGAGGGCGTAGCGCTGGCGGTCCTTTAGGGTCTGGAGGGGCTTGTACTCGGGGGGGACCCGGTCGTAGTAGGGCCGGGTGACCTCGAGGTAGTAGCCGAAGACCGCGTTGTAGCCCACCTTGAGGGTGGGGATGCCCGTGCGGGCCCTCTCCTGTTCCTCCAGGGCCAGGAAGTAGGCCACCCCCTCCTCGTGGGCCCGGCGCAGGGCAGAAAGCTCGGGGTCGTACCCCTCCCGGATCACCCCCCCCTCGGAAACCTTCAAGGGGGGGTCCTCCACCAAGGCGGCCTCCAGCTCCTCCTTGAGGGGCCCAAGCTCGGGCAAGGGGAAGCCCTCCCCCAAAAGGGCGGAAAGCTCGGGAAGGACGGCCAGGGTGCGCCTCAGGGCGGCGAGGTCCTTTGGGTTCGCCCGGCCGAGCTCCAGCCGGGTGGCCAGGCGCTCCAGGTCCGAAACCCGGTGGAGAAGCCGGCGCACCCCTTCCCTCAGGGCCGAATCCCGCACGAAGGCCTCCACCCGGTCCAAGCGGGCCTCGATGGGGCCCGCCTCCAGGAGGGGGTGGCGGAGCCAGGCCTGGAGGAGGCGGCGGCCCGGGGCCGTGCGGGTCTCGTCCAGGACGGCGAACAGGGTGTCCTGCCCCCGGAGGGGCTCAAAGACCTCCAGGGCCCTAAGCGTGGCCTCGGAAAGGCCCATGAAGGCCCCAGGGTCGTAGGGGCGGAAGGGTCTCGGGCTAAAGGCCTCCCCCTGGGTGTAACGGGCGTAGGCGAGGAGGGCCCCCTGGGCCCGCCTCAAGGCCAGGGGGCCTTCCCCCATAGGCTCAAAGGGGGCCTCGGAGAGCATCACGGGGAATCGCTTTTGGAACTCTTCCAGAAATGTTGGGTTTTCCCGCAGCTCCGGAGCCAGGAGAACCTCCGCGGGCCGATGGCGAAAGAGCTCGTCGTAAAGGGCGCTTTTGCTCTTGAGAAGGGTGCCCTTGAACTCCCCGGTGGAGACGTCCAAAAAGGCCAGGCCCCACCCGTCCCCGGTGGCGATGGCCGCCAGGTAGTTGGCCTCCCGGGGGAGGAGGGCCTCCTGGACCAGGGTCCCCGGGGTGAGGAGCTGGGTCACCTCCCGCCTTACGAGCCCTTCCGCCTCCTCCGCGGGCTCCACCTGGTCGGCGATGGCCAGGCGGAAGCCCAGCTTGAGAAGCCGCTCTGCGTAGGCGTCAAAGGCCCGGATGGGGATCCCGGCCATGGGGGTGGTGAAGTCCTTGCTGGTCTTGTGGGTGAGGGCCAGGCCCAGGGCGCGGGCCAGCCTTTCTGCGTCCTCCCCGAAGCACTCGTAGAAATCCCCCACCTGGAAGAGGAGGAGGTAGTCCGGGTAGCGGTCCCTGAGCTCCACGTACTGCTGGAGGAGGGGGGGCAGGGGACCGGGGCCTTCGCCCTTGAGCATACTTCCCATGATAGCGCCCGAAGGGGGGAGGATACCCTCTTGGAAACAGTTAAGAACTCCCTTGGGAAACACCCCCCGAAAGGCTTATACCCCCTACTTGACAGGGGTAGACTCGGGGGTCTAGCTTAAGCTCAACCGGAAACCAAGGGACGAACGTCCCACCGGGCAGGAGGAGTAGGGTATGGAGAAGCTTAACCGGCGAACCACCTTGAAGCTTATGGGCTTGGGGGCGGCGGCGCTGGCCATGGGCCGGGGGCTGGCCCAGCAGGCCCCCACCGCGGACCAGCTGGTGAAGGGCAAAAACGCCAAGCTCATCGTCCTTTCCCAGCGTCCCGTGGTGCTGGAAACCCCCTACGATCTCCTGGTAAGCCAGCCGGAAAGGACCCCCAAGGAGATCCTGTACATCCGCAACAACGTAGACCTGGCAGGGTACAACACCGTGGAGGGGGCGAGCCTCGAGGGCTGGTCCATTGAGGTGGGCGGCCTTTTGGACAAACCCTTCACCCTGGAGGCCAAGGAGCTCCTGAACCTCCCCCAAAGCGAGGTCACCATGGTCCTCCAGTGCTCGGGGAACGGCCGCTCCTTCTACCAGCCCCGCACCTCGGGCAACCCGTGGGGCCGGGGCGGGGTGGGGAACGTGACCTTCCGCGGGGTCAAGCTCAAAGACCTTCTGGCGGCCAAGGGGGCCAAGCCCACGGAGAAGGCCCTCTTCATCACCGCCCACGCCAGCCGGCAGGGCGGGGCGGCGGAGTTCGTGCGCAGTGTGCCCATCCAGGCCCTGGAGAACGCCCTCCTGGCCCTCTCCATGAACGGGGAGCCCCTCCCTGCGGTCCATGGGGGGCCGGTGCGGCTGGTCTTCCCCGGCTACTTTGGGGTGAACAACGTCAAGTGGGTGCAGAAGATTGAGTTCGCGGAGGCGGAGAACACCACCGCCGAGCAGATGCCCCGCTACCGGGTGCCCGCCATCCCCAACACCCACCTGCCCTTCCTGCCCCAGGAGCCCGGGGGGCGCTACACCTACACCTTCGCCACCTCCCGCCCCAACTGGCTGGTGAACGTGAACAGCTTCATCTTCGCCCCCCTGGAGGGCCAGACGGTGGAGGGCCCCTACGTGCGGGTGGAAGGGGTGGCCTTCAACGACGGCATCGTCCCCATCGTAAGCGTGGAGCTCTCCGCCGACGGGGGCCGGACCTGGTTCAAGGCGGAACTGGAGAAGACGGAGCGGAGCTTCGGCTGGATACGCTGGCGGAGGACGCTCTACCTGCGCTCCGGGGCTCACGAGATCATGGCCCGGGCTTGGGACGCGGCCGGGCGGAGCCAGCCCCTGGACGGCAACCTGGCCTGGAACGAGCGGGGCTACGAGTGGAACGGGGTGATGCGGGTCCGCTTCACCGTGGCCTAAACCCTACACCTTGGGGGCCCCTCCCGGGGCGGGGGGCCCCCGGGCGCTTAAGCCCTGGCCTTCCGAAAAGGGTAAGCCGAGGCACGGACGAAGGATACACCCCTAGGGTAGAGTAATGGAAATGAAGCGATTCCTGTTCCTGACGGTGCCCTTACTGGGCTTGCTCGGCTACTGGGCCCTAAGCCAGTACACCCTACCTGAGGGTCCGGGCAAGGAACTGGTCTTGGCCAAGTGCCAGGCCTGCCACGACCTGGGCCTGGTGGCGCGGGAGCGGCTTTCCCGGGAGCGCTGGGATGCCGTCTTGGACGAGATGGCCCTCCAGGGCCTGAAGCTCACCCCCGAGGAACGGGCCGGCATCCTGGACTACCTGGCCACCTACCTGGGAACCACCCCGCCGCCCGCCTCCCCTGCCCCCACCCAGGCGGCCAAAACCGGGGCCCAGGTGTACGCCAACTGCATGGGGTGCCACGGGCCCGAGGGGCAGGGGAACCCTCCCAGCTTCCCGCCCCTCACCCACGTGGGCCCCTGGGCCGCCACGGAAGGGGGGCGCACCTACCTCCTCCATGTCCTCCTCCACGGCCTGCAGGGGGAGATCCGGGTGGGCGAGGCCAGCTACAACGGGGTGATGCCCGGCTTTAGCTGGCTCTCCGACGAGGAGATCGCCCTGGTGCTGAACCACGTGGTGGCCTGGAAGGCCCCCCAGGGCTTCAAGCCCTTCACCCCGGGAGAGGTGGCCCAGGTGCGGGCCAAACCCCTAAGCCCGGAGGAGGTATGGCGGCTCCGGCCCTAGGGCGGGTGGTCTCCCTCCACCTGGGCACCGGGGAGGGCCTCCCCAAACCCCGGGTGGAGGCCCTCACCCTGGTGGCGGGGCATGGGGCCCTGGGGGACCGGCACGCGGGGCGGGACCCGGATAGGGCGGTCCTGGTGGCGGGCCTTGCCGCCTACCAGAGGGCCGAGGGGGCGGGCATATCCATCCCCTACGGGGCCTTGGGGGAGAACCTCCTCCTGGACCTGGACCCCCACGACCTCCCCCCCGGAGCCCGCCTGGAGGTGGGCGAGGCGCTACTGGAGCTTTCCTCCGTCTGCACGGTCTGCGCCAGCCTCTCCCGGTTTGACCTCAGGCTCCCCAAGCTCCTCTACGGGGGCCGGGGGGTCTACGCCCGGATCCTACGGGGTGGGGTGGTGCGGGTGGGGGACCCGGTGCAGGTCTTGGTGCCCGCGGAGTAGCCAAGCCCCCGGGGGCTTGGCTTTGCCCTTATACCCCTACCCTTTCGGGGGTAGCGTAGGCCCAATAGGCGGGCCTCTCCCCCTTGGGCTCGTTCAGGACCTCGATGCGGCCCTCCACCCCGGGGGCCACCTCCTTGAGCTCCTTCAGGTAGTCCATGAAGCTCTCCGCGTCGCTGAAGCCCGTGTCCACCCGGTAGCCCTGAGCGTTCTTCAAGACGGTGAAGCCGTCCCCCCCGGCGGCGATGAAGTTGTTGGTCACCACCCGGTAGGTGGCCTCGAGGTCCAGGGGCCGGTACCCCTCCCCCTCCTTCACCTCCACCCGCACCACCCGGCTCCCCGCGGGCCGGGAAAGGTCAAAGGCGTAGCGGAGGCCGGAAACCTGGAGGAAGCGGCCCGCCGCCCCTTCCCACTGGGATACCCCGTTCTCCAGGGCCTCGAGGATCTCCCGCCCCTTAAGGTCCATGACCACCAGGGTGTTGCCGAAGGGCAGGACCTCGTAGACCTTGCCCACGGTGATGGGGCCCTTGGGGATGGTGGCCCGGATGCCGCCCCCGTTCTGGAGGGCGATGCGGGTGCCGGCCCCTTTGGTCTTCCAAAGCATCCCGTCCGCGATGAGGTTCCCCAGGTTGCTCTCCCGCCTGCGGACCACCGTCCTTTCCCCGATGAGGTCCACCTTGGCCTCGGCGATGACCTGGGCCATGAGGGCCATGACCGGCTGGGCGTAGGCCAGGAGGGCCTCCTTGGCGAAGAAGTCCTCTGGAGCGGCCTCGGGGGTCATGAGGAGGGCCTCCCCCTTGTAGGCCAAAAGCTCCCCTTGGGGGCCGAAGGTGACCTCCAAAAGCCCCACCACCTTCCCCCACTCCCAGGCCTGGACCACCAGCACGTCCTTCCCCTCGGGGTTCTTGACCACCGTGGGGTAGGGCCCCGCGGGGGTGAGCTCCTTGTGGGGGAAGCTCCCGAGGAGGGTGTGGGAGTGGCCCCCCACGATGACCTGCGCCCCCACAAGCCTGCGGGCCAGCTTCAGGTCCTCCCCGTAGCCCAGGTGGGAGAGGACCACGATCTTGCTCACCCCCCGCTTCAGGAGCTCGTACACCGCCTTCTGGGCGCTCTCGTAGGGGTCCAGGAAGTCCACCGTGGGCCCGGGGTTGGCGATCTCCTTGGTGTCCGGGGTGGTGAGGCCGATGACGCCCACCTTCTCCCCCCCCACCTGGACCACGGCGTAAGGGGCGAAAAGCCCCTGGAGCCTGGGCTCCCGGGAAACATCCACGTTGGCCGAGACCACCTTAAAGCGCGCCCCCCGCAGGAACTCCGCCAAAGGCCCGGGCCCCAGGTCAAACTCGTGGTTCCCCAAGGCCATGACCCGGTAGAGGGCCCGGTGCATGAAGTAACGGTCCGCCAGGCCCCGGTACTGGTTGAAGTAGAGGGTCCCCTGGAACACGTCCCCCGCGTCCAGGAACAGGGGGTTTTTGGCCTGAACCCTGAGCCGGTCAAAGAGGGCCACCCTGCGGGCCACCCCGCCCACGGGGGTCTTCTTCCCCGAAAGGGTGAGCTCCACGGGCTCCAGGTGGGCGTGGGTGTCGTTGGTGTGGATCAGGGTGAGGGTGAAGGCCCCCTGGGCCCGGCCAAGGCCTAGCCCCAGGGCCCCCAGGGCCGCACCGGCTTTCAATAGATCCCGCCTTTGCATACCTAGACCTCCGGCCTCTAGTCTACCCCGCCCTGTCAGGGGAGCGTCAGGGGCAAGGCCGCATATCCTTTCAAAGGAACCCTTTGGTCGGAGCGTTCAAGAAAATATTGACAGATGGTCAAGTTTTGTGGTACGCTCTGCGCAAATCGGGGGAGAAAAGCGGCAAAAATCCCCCGATTTTTGGCAGAGGAGGAGGCCATGGGCTACACGAAAGCGGAGATTTTAAAAGAGCTAAAGGCCAACGACGTCAAGTTTTTGCGCCTGCAGATCACGGACATCCTGGGCGTGGTGAAGAACGTGGAGGTGCCCGCCTCCCAGTTTGAGAAGGCCCTAGACGGGGAGATCATGTTTGACGGCTCCTCCATCGAGGGCTTCACCCGCATTGAGGAGTCCGATATGCTCCTCAGGCCCGACTACAACACCTTCGTCATCCTGCCCGACCTGGTGGAGGACCCGGCCCGGGGGCGGGTGGCCCGGCTCATCTGCGACGTCCACTACCCTGACGGCCGCCCCTTCGAGGGGGACCCCCGCTACGTCCTGAAGCGACAGGTGGAGCGGCTCAAAAAGCTCGGGTTTGACAACATGTACGCCGGCCCCGAGCCCGAGTTCTTCCTCTTCCTCCGCACCCCCGAGGGCCTCCCCACCGTGGAAACCCACGACAAGGCCGGCTACTTTGACCTGGCCCCCATTGACAAGGGGGAGGAGGCCCGGCGGGACATGGTGAACGCCCTGGTGGCCATGGGCTTTGAGATCGAGGCCTCCCACCACGAGGTGGCCCCCGGCCAGCACGAGATCGACTTCAAGTACGCCGATGCCCTCACCACCGCGGACAACATCGCCACCTTCAAGTGGGTGGTGAAGCGCATCGCCATCAACCACGGCCTCCACGCCACCTTCCTGCCCAAGCCCATCCGGGGCATCAACGGCAGCGGCATGCACACCCACCTCTCCCTCTTCAAGAACGGGGAGAACGCCTTCTTTGATCCCAAGGCCGAGTACCAGCTCTCCCAGACCGCCCTCCACTTCATCGCCGGGCTCCTGGAGCACGCGGAGGGCATGGTGGCCATCACCAACCCCCTGGTGAACTCCTACAAGCGCCTCACCCCGGGGTACGAGGCCCCCACCAACATCGCCTGGTCCGCCTCCAACCGCTCCGCCATGATCCGCATCCCCGCCCGGCGGGGCGTGGGCACCCGGGCGGAGCTGCGCATGCCCGACCCCTCCGCCAACCCCTACCTGGCCCTGGCGGTCATGGCCGCGGCGGGAATTGACGGCATTGAGCGCAAGCTCCTCCCTCCGCCCCCCATCCAGCGGAACATCTACCAGATGACCGTGCGCGAGCGGCGCAAGCACAAGATCCGCGAGCTTCCGGGCACCCTAAGGGAGGCCCTCGAGGCCCTTAGGAAGGACCCGGTGATCCAGGAGGCCCTGGGCGAACACGTCTACACCCACTTCCTCCAGGCCAAGCAGATGGAGTGGGACGACTACCGGGTCACGGTCCACCAGTGGGAGCTGGACCAGTACCTGGCCACCTACTAAGGGCCCTACGCATACCCGCCGGGGGCATCCCCGGCGGGGAAGCCTTTGTGACCCATGGGTCAGGCATAAACTTTCAAGGGGGCGTTGACAAAAGGCCCTACCCCCCTCGTAGAATGGGGCCGCAACGCGAACGCGTGCTCTTCTTCAGGAGGTGAGCTATGAGGAAGCTGGGCTTAGTGGTAGCAGGTGTAGCCGCCCTGGGGATGGCCCTGGGGCAGAACGTCATCAAGATCGCCTCCCAGTCCCCCCTTTCCGGCCCCCAGGCGGCCTTGGGGGAGCAGATCAAGCTGGGGGCGGAGCTGGCGGTGGAGGAGGCCAAGGCCCGCTTTAGGCAGCTGGGCTTTGACCTCCAGTTCGTCCCCTACGACGACCAGGCCAACCCCGACGTGGGCGTGGCCAACGCCAACCGCATCATCAACGACCCCGACATCCTGGGCGTGGTGGGGCACCTGAACTCCGGGGTGGCCATCCCCTCCAGCGAGGTCTACGCCCGGGTGAACCTGGTCATGGTCTCCCCGGCCAACACCAACCCGCGGGTCACGGACCGCAAGCTCCCCAACGTGAACCGCATCTGCGGCCGCGACGACGTCCAGGGCCCCGCGGGGGCGGAGTACGCCTTCAACAACCTGGGGGTGCGCACGGCCTTCGTGATCCACGACAAGACCGCCTACGGCCAGGGCCTGGCGGAGGAGTTCAAGAAGCGCTTTGAGGCCCTGGGCGGCCGGGTGGTGGCCTTCGTGGGCACGGAGGAGACCTCCAACTTCGTGCCCATCATCAACCAGATCCGGGGTGCTAGGCCCATCCCCCAGCTCATCTACTTCGGGGGGATCTACAGCCAGATCGGGCCCTTCGTGAAGCAGCTCCGCGAGCGGGGGGTCACCACCCGCCTCATGGGCGGCGACGGCCTGGACTCCAGCGAGTTTGAGCGCCTGGCGGGCTCCCAGGCCGCCAAGGGCACCTACTACACCACCGTGGCCGGCCCCGTCTCCGCCTTCCCCAAGGCCAAGGCCTTCGCCCAGCGCTTCAAGCAGAAGTACGGCAAGGAGGCGGAGGGCTTCGGCATATACGCCTACGACGCAGCCAACGTGATCCTCACCGCCCTGGAGAAGGCCATCAAGGACAACGGCGGCCGGAAGCCCACCCGGGAGCAGGTGGCCAAGGCCGTGCGGGAGGTCAAGCTGGAAGGCCTCACCGGCACCATCGAGTTTGACGAGAAGGGCGACATCAAGAAGGCCAAGTACTTCATCATGCAGGTGGCGGGCACCGGCAACTGGGCCGACAACAAGCTGATCCGCGTGGTGGAAGTGGCGCCCCCCGCGGCGAGGTAAGAAACTGGCGTAGCCAAGGGGTGGCCCGCGAGGCCACCCCTTGTGCCGGGAAAAAGGAGGCATCTTGCTAGAACAGATCCTCGTTCTTCTTCCCCAGGTCATTTTTGACGGGTTCCTTTTGGGCTTCGTCTACGCCATGGTGGCCCTGGGGTACACCATGGTGTACGGCGTTTTGGAGCTCATCAACTTCGCCCACTCGGAGATCTTCATGATCGGGGCGGTGGTGGGGGTGGAGGTGTTCCGCTACCTGGCCCCCGCCCTCCCCAACGGTTACCTTTTGCTCCTCTTGGCCCTCCTCCTGGGCGGGCTCATCGCCGGGGGCACGGCCATCCTGGTGGAGCGCTTCGCCTACCGACCCTTGAGGAAGCGGGGAACCACCAACCGCCTGGTGCCCCTCATCACCGCCATCGGGGTGTCCTTCATCCTGCAGGACCTGGTGCGGCTCATCGAAGGTCTCTGGCACAACGAGTTCTTCCTCAGGATGCGCACCGTGGAGGCCCTCGAGGGCTCGGTGGAGCTCTTCGGGGGGGCCATCTTCGCCCAGACCAAGGCCTTTATCGTCATCGTGGTCTCCATCCTCATGCTGGTGGGCCTCACCTACCTGGTGAACCGCACCAAGCTGGGGGTGGCCATCCGCGCGGTGGCCCAGGACCTCTCCACCGCCAGCCTCATGGGGATTGACCCCGATAGGGTCATCTCCCGCACCTTCCTCATCGGGGGGTCCCTGGGCGGGGTGGCGGGGGTCCTCTTCGCCCTCATGTACACCACGGTGAACCCCTACGTGGGCTTCCTCCCCGGCATCAAGGCCTTCACCGCGGCGGTGCTCGGGGGCATCGGCAACATCCCGGGGGCCATGCTGGGGGGGCTGGTTTTGGGGCAGCTGGAGAACTTCTTCGGCACCTACCTGCCCATCCTCACGAACGGCAACTTCGGCACGGAGTACAAGGACGTGGTGGCCTTCCTCATCCTCATCTTCATCCTCCTGGTGCGGCCCCAGGGCCTCCTGGGGCAGGTGGTTAAGGAGAAGGTATGACCGCCCTCGCCCTCACCCTTGGCTTCCTCCTCTTCACCTGGCTGGCCCCGGGGGCCCTAAGCGCCCTCTTCGGCCTTCTGGCCCTAGGGGTCACCGCCTTTGGCCGCCTCTCCCCGAGCCAAAGGGGGCTTAGCCTGGCCCTCCTCACCCTGGGGTTCACCCTGGGGCTCAGGGCCTCGGGGAACACCCTGGGCCTCATCGGGCTCGTGGGCATCCTGGTGGCCCTCACCACCTTGAAGGTGCCCCGCCTTCTCCAGATCCTTTTGGGCCTCGCCATCCTCCTCCTTTCCGTGCCCATCGCGGGGTTCGCCAACACCTTCATCTTTGAGCTCGGCATCCAGATCGGCATCTACGCGGCCATGGCCCTGGGCCTCAACGTGGTGGTGGGGATGGCGGGGCTTTTGGACCTGGGCTACGCGGCCTTCTTCGCCGTGGGGGCCTACACCTGGGCCATCTTCGGGAGCGAGCAGGCCAAAAACTTCCTGCAAGGGAACTTCCCCCTGCCCGGGGAGTACATGTACCTCTTCATGGCCATCGCCATCGTCACCACCGCCATCACCGGCCTCCTCATCGGCCTCCCCGCCCTAAGGCTCCGGGGGGACTACTTGGCCATCGTCACCCTGGGCCTGGGGGAGGTGGTGCGCATCCTGGCCAACAACCTGGACCACCCCATCAACTTCACCAACGGGCCCCAGGGCATCACCCCCGTACAGCGCCCCCCCATAGACTGGTTCCACAGCCTCGCGGCCTCCCTAGGCCTCCAGCTGGATGCCCGCACGGACTACCAGCTCTTCTTCTACCTCCTGGTCCTCCTCATGATCGGGCTGGTGGTGCTGGTGAACCTGAACCTGGCCAACTCCCGCTTCGGCCGGGCCTGGGTGGCCATCCGGGAGGACGAGATCGCCGCCCGCTCCATGGGCATCCCCCTCCTGCCCACCAAGCTCCTGGCCTTCATGACCGGGGCGGCCTTCTCCGGGGTCATGGGGGTCATCTTCGCCGCGCAACGGACCTTCGTTTCCCCGGAGTCCTTCACCCTTCTCGCCTCCATCACCATCCTGGCCATGGTGATCCTGGGGGGGATGGGCTCCATCCCCGGGGCCATCCTGGGGGCGGCGGCCCTCACCATCCTGAACCTGGACGTGCTCAAGACCTTTAGCGAGTTCGTCCGCACCAGCCTGCCCCAGATCCCGAGCCAAGTGGACCCCGCCAAGTACGAAAGGCTGGTCTTCGGGGTTATCCTGGTCCTCATGATGATCTTCCGGCCCGAGGGGTTAATCCCGGAAAAGCGCCACCGGGCGGAGATGGAGGAAGCATGAAGGCCCTGGAGGTGCACGGCGCCACCAAGCGCTTCGGGGGGCTGGTGGCGGTGAACAAGGTGAGCCTCGAGGTCAACCCCGGGGAGATCTTCTCCGTCATCGGCCCCAACGGGGCGGGCAAGACCACCTTCTTCAACCTCCTCACGGGGATCTACGCCCCCGACGAGGGGAGAATCCTCCTCTTCGGCAAGGACGTGACGGGCTTCTCCCCGGACCGCATCGCCAAGGAAGGGGTGGGGCGCACCTTCCAGAACATCCGCCTCTTCGGGGCCATGACCGTTCTGGAAAACCTCCTGGTGGGGATGCACATCCACATCCGCGTGCCCTACTTCCACGCCCTCCTCCGCACCCCCCTGGCCCGGAAGGAGGAGAAGCGGGCGGAGGAGGAGGCGAAGCGGCTATTGGAGTACGTGGGCCTCCTCCACCGGAAGGACGAGCTGGCCAAGAACCTCCCCTACGGGGAGCAGCGCCGGCTGGAGATCGCCCGCGCCCTGGCCCTGAAGCCCAGGCTCCTCCTCCTGGACGAGCCCGCCGCGGGCATGAACCCCAGGGAGACGGAGGAGCTTCAGGCCTTCATCCAGAAGCTAAGGGACGAGCTTGGCATCACCGTGGTCCTCATTGAACACGACATGCGCCTTGTGATGCGCATCTCCGACCGCATCGCCGTGCTGGAGTACGGCTCCAAGATCGCCGAGGGCACCCCCGAGGAGGTGCGGCAGAACCCCCGGGTCATCGAGGCCTACCTGGGCAAGGGGGCCGCGGGAGGTGCGGCATGAGCCTCTTGGAGCTCAAGGGCGTCCACACCTACTACGGGCACATCCACGCCCTGAAAGGGGTTTCCCTAAGGGTGGAGGAGGGGGAGATCGTGACCCTCATCGGCTCCAACGGGGCCGGGAAGAGCACCACCTTGAGGACCATCAGCGGCCTGGTGAAGCCCAGGGAGGGGGAGGTGCGCTTCCAGGGGAGGCCCATCCACCGCCTGCCCGCCCACGAGATCGTGGCCCTAGGGGTGGGGCACGTGCCCGAGGGCCGGCGCATCTTCCCCCGGCTTACGGTGGAGGAGAACCTGGAGATCGGGGCCTACCTGGAGAAGGACCGAAAAGTTGTCCAGGAGCGGAAGGAGATGGTCTTCGCCCTCTTCCCCCGGCTCTACGAGCGCCGGGGCCAGAAGGGGGGGACGCTTTCCGGAGGGGAGCAGCAGATGCTGGCCATCGGCCGGGCCCTGATGCAAAACCCCCGGATCCTCCTCATGGACGAGCCCTCCATGGGCCTGGCCCCGGTCTTGGTGGACTTCATCTTTGAAACCATCCTTAAGCTCAACCGGGAGGGGAAGACCATCCTTCTCGTGGAGCAAAACGCCCGCCTGGCCCTGCAGATCGCCCACCGGGGCTACGTCCTGGCCACGGGGGAGATCAGCCTGGAAGGCCCCGCAAGGGAGCTCGCCCAGAACCCCGAGGTGCAGAAGGCCTACCTGGGGGAGGGCTGAAGCGTTTCCTCGGGCTTGCGCGCCCCGAAAGGGGCGCTTTATACTTGGTCCGTGCCAAAAGGGGGGAACCCCTGGAAAGGAGTGGGTATGAAACGAGCGGTCTTAGGCCTTTTGGTGGCGCTGGGGCTCGGTCTGGCCCAGAAGACCCTGGTCTTCGGGGCCAACGGGGAGCCCGTGAGCCTCGAGTCCGGGAACATCACGGACGGGATCTCCATCTACGTCCAGCGCCAGATCTACGACACCCTGGTGGACTTCAAGCCCGGCTCCACGGAGCTTACGGCGGGGCTCGCCACCAGCTGGTTCAGCTCCCCCGACGGCAAGAGCTGGACCTTCCGCCTGCGCCAAGGGGTGCGGTTCCACGACGGCACGGAGCTCACCGCCGAGGCGGTGAAGTTCAACGTGGAGCGCTGGTGGGACCCCAAGAACCCCACCCGGATTGACGCCGCCGCCCGCTACGAGATCTGGCCCGAACTCTTCGGCGGCTTCAAGGGCGACCCCGGGTCCATCCTGAAGGAAGTCCAGGTGGTGGACAGGTACACCGTGCGCTTCGTCCTCTCCCAGCCCTTCCCCGCTTTCCCCGCGGCCATCGCCGCCGGCTACTTCGGCATCGCCAGCCCCGCGGCCATCCAGAAGGACGGGGCCAGGTACGGCTCCCCCACGGGAAGCGCGGTGGGCACGGGGCCCTTCCGGCTGGTGGAGTGGCGGCCCGGGGAGCAGGTGGTCCTGGAGAAGAACCCGAACTACTGGAAGAAGGGCTTCCCCAAGGTGGACCGGGTGGTCTTCCGGGTGATCCGGGACCCCGCGGCCCGGCTGGCGGCCCTCAAGGCCGGGACCATTGACTTCACCACCGACATCCCCCCGGCCAACCTGAGGGACCTCGAGGCCGACCGCAACCTGGACCCCGTCTACCGCCCCTCCTTCAACGTGGGCTACCTGGCCCTGAACCCCTCCCACAAGCCCTTCTCCGACCCCCGGGTGCGCCAGGCCATCGCCATGGCCATCAACAAGAAGGCCATCGTCCAGGCTTTCTGGGGCAAGCTGGGCGTGACGGACGGCCACTTCACCCCGCCCTCCATGAAGGCCTTCCAGTCCCCTAAGGTGACGGACTACGAGTTCAACCCCCAAAAGGCCAAGGCCCTCCTGGCGGAGGCGGGCTACCCCAATGGGTTTGAGATGGACCTCTGGTACATGCCCGTCTCCCGGCCCTACTTCCCCACCCCCAAGGAGATCGCCGAGGCCATGGCCGCGGACCTCTCGGCCATCGGCATCCGGGTGAAGCTCCAGACCAAGGACTGGGCCAGCTACCTGAACGACCGCAAGCAGGCCCCTGGCTTCCAGGCCTACATGCTGGGCTGGACGGGGGACTACGGCGACCCGCAGAACTTCTACGACCCCCACTTCGCCTGCCCCATCACCGACCTCTTTGACGCCTCCGGCAAGACCCTTTGCGTGAAGGAGCTGGGGGACCTCCTCACCAAGGCCGCCACCAGCGCCAACGCCGAGGAGAGGAAGCGGCTCTACCAGCAGGCGGACGAGCTCACCCATAGCCTCGCCCTCCGCATCCCCATCGTCCACTCCCAACCCCTCCTGGCCAAGCGGAAGAACATCACCGGCTGGACGCCAAGCCCCTTGGGCTCCGAGTCCTTTGAGACCATTGAGAAGCGGTAACGCGTTTTAGCCCGGACCCCCCAAGGGGGGTCCGGGCTTCGTACACACAAATGTGGAGCTACATTTTCAGACGCCTTTTGGGCCTTTTCCCGGTGCTCATCGGCATAACCCTCCTGGTCTTCCTCTTCCTCCAGCTCATCCCCGGGGACCCCGCCCAGGCCATCCTGGGGGAGCGGGGCACCCCGGAGCAGCTGGAGGCCCTGCGGGAGAAGCTGGGGTTAAACCGGCCCCTATACGTGCAGTACCTCACCTTTTTGAAGAGCGTCCTCACGGGGGACCTGGGCACCAGCGCGGTCTCCACCATCCCCGTGGCCGACGAGCTCAAACGGCGCTGGCCCGCCACCTTTGAGCTGGCCCTGGCGGCCACCCTGGTGGCCGTGGCCCTGGGCATTCCCGTGGGCATCCTGGCCGCGGTGCGCAAGAACAGCCTCCTGGACACCCTTTCCATGAGCCTTTCCCTGGTGGGGGTTTCCATGCCCGTCTTCTGGCTGGGCCTCCTCCTCGTCTACCTCTTCGCGGTAAACCTCCACTGGCTCCCCACAGGGGGCAGGCTTTCCACCGACCTAGCCATAGACTTCCGCCCCCTAACCGGCTTTCTCCTTCTGGACAGCCTCCTTGCCCTCCGGGGGGATGTGCTTTGGGACGCCTTGCGCCATCTCCTTCTCCCCGCCCTCACCCTGGGGACCATCCCCTTAGCCATCCTGACCCGCATCACCCGCAGCGCCATGCTGGAGGTCCTCTCCCAGGACTACGTGCGCACCGCCAGGGCCAAGGGCCTGGCCGAACGCCAGGTCATCCTGAAGCACGCCCTGAAAAACGCCCTCCTCCCCGTGGTGACCATTGTGGGCCTGCAGTTCGGCACCCTTTTAGGTGGGGCCATCCTCACGGAGACCATCTTCTCCTGGCCGGGCATCGGCTCCTACATCTACGAGGGCATCCTCAACCGGGACTACCCCGTGGTCCAGGCGGGGGTCTTGGTGGTGGCCCTGGCCTTCGTGCTGGTCAACCTGCTGGTGGACCTCTCCTACGCCCTCCTAGACCCCCGGATTCAGTACAGGTGACCCCATGGAAACCCCAACCCGAAAAGCCTTAAAGCGCTTCCTACGTTCCCCCTCCGGCCGGGTGGGCCTCGCCCTCACCCTGGCCCTGGTCCTCCTGGCGCTTCTCGTGCCCGTGCTTAAGCCCTACGACCCCGCCACGGACCGGGACTACCTGAACCGGCTTAAGCCCCCTTCCCTGGAACACCCCTTCGGAACCGACCACCTGGGGCGGGACATCTTCACCCGGGTGCTCCACGGAAGCCGCATCTCCTTGCAGGTGGGGGTCATCTCCGTAAGCATCGGGCTGGTCCTGGGCACCCTGCTCGGCCTTCTGGCAGGGTTTTTCCGGGGCCGGGTGGAGCTGGGGATCCTCTGGCTTTCCGACCTCCTCTTGGCCTTTCCCGGCACCCTTCTGGCCATCGCCATCGTGGCGGTTTCGGGCCCCAGCCTGCAAAACGCCATGCTGGCCATCGGCATCGTCCAGGTGCCGGTGTACATCCGCCTGGCCCGCTCCATGGTCCTCTCCTTAAGGGAGCAGGACTACGTGCAGGCGGCCCACGCCCTGGGGGCGGGCTCGGGGCGGATCCTCCTGAAGCATCTTCTGCCCGGAACCCTTCCGCCCCTTACCGTCCAGGCCACCCTTTCCATCGGCACCGCCACCCTCGAGGCCGCCGCCTTGGGCTTCCTAGGCCTGGGGGCCCAGCCCCCCGCCCCCGAGTGGGGGGCCATGATCGCCGACAGCTTCAAAGGGGGCTACGCCATGAACGCCCCCTGGACCATGATCTTCCCCGGGTTTTTCATCATGCTCACCGTTTTGGCCTTCAACCTCCTGGGGGACGGCCTAAGGGACGCCCTGGACCCGAGAAGCCGGCACTAAGTGCCCCAAATGAAGGCGCTTCCAAGGGCTTAAGAGAAGCTAAACTCCCAAAAGGCTCCCTTGGCCCTATGATGGAACCATGCGCAAGGCCCTTATGGTTCTCCTCGGGGCCACGGCCCTGGCGGGGTGCGAGCTGGTGCTGGAAAGCTCGGGCTACTGGGTGAAGGAGGCCCAGCTCCTCTTCCCCGAGAGCACGGAGCGCTGGACCTACTTCTACGGGGAACCCCGGGAGGTGAAGGTAGGGGGGAAGGTCCTAAGGCTGGAGGCGGCCAAGGGGGAAAGCCTTTGGGCCATGCCCCGGGCCCTGTGGGTGGAGGGAAGCCCGGTCCTTAGGGAGGTGGGGCCCGCCCTAAAGCCCCAGGCGGAGGCCGTACGGGGCCTGGCGGGAAGCGCCCTGGAGGTGCGCGCGGAGGTCCCCTTACGGGCCACCTGGCTCTACGACGGCACGGGCTGGGTCCAGCTCACCGGGCCCCTAAGGGCCGGGGAACGGCGGAGCCTGGTCCAGCCCATGGACTACCGCACCCCCGACCTCCCCGCCTTCCTCCCCTCGGAAACCGCCGTCCTCCTCCGGGAGGTCCTGGCCCGGCGGGGCGGGCGGCAGGTGGTGCTGTTCCACCTCTCGGAGCCCGTCCTGAAGCCCCTTTCCCTGGAGCCCACCCCCATGGCCTACGGGGTGGAGGCCCTTTTGGTCCAGTACGGGCTTAGAGTGGAGCTGGTGAGCCCCCCTGCCCCCAGCTACCGCCTCCTGGACCGGGGCACCAACGCTGCCTACATGGAGGAAGAGCCCCGGGCTTTCCTGGCCAAGGACCCCACCCGCTTCGCGGAGGTCTGGAACCTGGTGGTGGGCAACCGCACCCCCCGCCCCCCCGCCCCCAGCGTGGACTTCCGCACCCGCACCGTGGCCGCCTTCTTCTGGGGGCTGAAGCCCACAGGGGGGTACGGCCTCGAGGTGGTGGGGGTGACCTTTAGCGGCGCCACCGCCCGGGTGGTCCTGGAGCTCAAGAGCCCCCCCAGGGGGGCCATCGTCACCCAGGCCCTCACCAGCCCCTACGTCCTCCTAGAGCTTCCCCGGGTGGACCGGGTGGTCTTCGCCGACCCCTCAGGGCGGGTCCTGGCAGAGGCCCGCTAGAAGGCCCCTCAAGGCCCCCACCAGGTACAAGGAGCCCGTGGCCAGGATGGGAAGGCCGTCCCGTTGGGCGGCCTTTAGGGCGTCTTTCAGGGCCTCCTTGGGGTCCTCAAAGAAGGGCTCCCCCACCCTCGAGGCCCCCTCCCCCGCCCGGGCGTAGCGCACCGTCTTGGCCTTGGGAAGGAGGTGGGCCAGAACCCCCCCGATGTCCTTCCGGGGAAAGGCCCCGAAGAGGAGGTGGTAGGCGGAAAACTCCCGGGCCAGGGCCTCCGCCGCCGGGGGGTTGTGGGCCCCGTCCAGATACACCTCCACCCCCCCCACCAGGAAGCGCTCCAAGCGCCCAGGGTTTCGGGCCTCCCGTAGCCCCCGGGCGATGGCCTCCTCCGCGAAGCCCAAGAGGCGGAGGGCGGCCGCCGCCAGGCGGGCGTTTTCCTCCTGGAAGGCCCCCCTTAGGGCGGGGGGCGCAGGGAGGGCGAAGAGGGGGTCTTCCGGGTCCAGGAGGTAAAGGGGCGCCTGGCGGAGAGCGGCCACCTCCCGCACCACCCCAAGCCCCACCCCCCTCACCCCCGTAACCACCGGCACCCCCTTCCGGATGGCCCCCGCCTTGTCCCGGGCCACGGCCTCCAAGGAGCCCCCTAAGGCCTCCAGGTGGTCCTCCCCCACGTTGGTGAGGACGGTGAGGGCCACCCGCCTGAGGGCGTTGGTGGCGTCCTTCTCCCCCCCCACCCCCGCCTCCACCGCGGCGTAGGCCGCCCCCACCTCCCGGAAGTGGAGGAAGGCCAGGGCGGTGGCTAGGTCAAAAAACCCCGGGGGCTCAGGGAAGGCCTGCCCCCTGGCCCACTCCACGAAGGCCACCACCTTTTCCTCGGGGATCTCCCCCAGGTGGGTGCGGATCCGTTCCCGGAAGTCCAAAAGGTGCGGGCTGGTGTAGGCCCCGTAGGGGAGGCCCGCGGCCCGGAAGGCGGCCTCCAGGTAGGCCACCACGCTCCCCTTCCCGTTGGTGCCGAGGACGTGGACCGCCACGAAGGCCTCCTCGGGGTGGCCTAGGGCCTCGAGGAGCCCCAGAACCCGCCCCACCCCCCTCGGGCCTTCCCGCCGCCGGCTGTAGAGCCAGGCCAGGGCTTCCCGGTACTCCATGGCCTAATGCTCCGCGTACTGGAGCCGGTAGAGGGTGGCGTAGTACCCCCCTTTGGCCAGAAGCTCCTCGTGCCGCCCCTCCTCCAGGAGCCGCCCCTTGCGGAAGACCAAGATGCGGTCCACCTTGCGGATGGTGGAGAGGCGGTGGGCGATGATGATGGAGGTCCGGCCCTCCATGGCCTTGTAGAGGGCCTCCTGGAGCCTCCTCTCCGTCTCCGTGTCCACGTTGGCCGTGGCCTCGTCCAGGATGAGAAGGATGTCGGGGCTGGCCAGGAGGGCCCGCACCAAAGCGAGAAGCTGCTTCTCCCCGGTGGAAAGCCCCGCCCCCCTCTCCCCCACCCGGGTCTGGTACCCCTGGGGCAGGCGCAGGATGGCCTCGTGCACCCCCAGGAACCGGGCCACCTCCACCACCTTCTCCTCGGGGATCTCCGGGTTGAAGAGGCGGAGGTTCTCCAGGATGGTGCCCGAGAACAAGAAGGGGTCCTGGAGGACGATGCCGATGTGGCGGCGGAGCTCCTCCTGGCGGTAGTTCCGCACGTCCTCCCCGTCAATGAGCACCTGGCCCCGCTGGGGGTCGTAGAAGCGGGCGATGAGGCTCACCACGCTGGTCTTCCCCGCCCCCGTGGCCCCCACCAGGGCCACCTTCTCCCCGGGGCGGATGTGGAAGGAAACCCCTTTGAGCACCCAGTCCTTCTCCGTGGGCTCCACCCCCTTGGGGGTGTAGGCCAGCCACACGTCCCGGAAGGCCACCTCCCCCCGGAAGCGGGCGATGGGCTTGGGGCTTTCCGGATCCTTAAGCTCCTCCTCCGCGTCCAAGACCCCGAAGATGCGCTCCGCGCTGGCCATGGCCCCTTGGAAGAGGTTGAACTTGTCCGAGAGGTCCTGGAGGGGCTGGAAAAGCTGGCGGGTGTAGTCCACGAAGGCCACCAGGAGGCCCAGGGAGACCGCCCCCCGCACCACCTCTCCCCCACCGAAGTAGAGGAGGCTCGCCACCGCCAGGTCCCCCAAAAAGCCCACCAGGGGGAAGAAGAGGGCGAACCAGCGCACGATCTCCACCCAGGCCCGGAGGAGGTCCTGGGCCAGGCGGTCAAACTTGGCCTCCCGCGCCCCCTCCCGGGCAAAAAGCTGGATGGTCTCCACCCCGGAGAGGTTTTCCTGCAGGGCGGCGTTCAGCCGGGCCAGCCTGAGGCGCATGGTGCGGTAGGCCTCCCGCATCCCCTTCCGCACCCAGGCCGTGGCCCAGAGGAGGATGGGGGCCACCAGGAGGACCACCAGGGTGAGCTTGGGGCTTAGGACCAGCATGAAGGCCAGGAGGCCGAAGAGGGTGAAGAAGTCCGCGATGACCCCCACCAGCCCCCCGGTGATGAACTGGTTGATGGCGTCCACGTCGGAGGTCACCCGGGTCATGAGGCGGCCCACGGGGTTCCGGTCGTAAAACCCCGGGTGGAGGCGCATGAGCTTGGCGAAGAGGGCGGTGCGTAGGTCAAAGAGCACCCTTTGCCCCACCCACTGGATGAGGTAGGTCTGCCCGTAGGTGGCGGCGAAGTTGAGGGCCCGCACCAGGAGAAAGCCCAGGCTGACCCAAAGGAGGAAGGCAAAGCGCTCGTCCAGGGGCTTGGGCGACTGGGGCACCAGGGCCCCGTCAATGGCCCACTTGAAGAAGAGGGGCGTGGCCGCGGCGGTGAGGGTGCCGAGGAGGAGGAAGAGGAGGGCCAACCCCACCTGCAGGCGGTAAGGGCGGACGTAGGCCAGGATGCGGGCGAAGAGCACCCGGTCAAAGGTCTTGCTGTAGGCGTCCTCCGTCATCCCTCCACCTCCATGAGGCGCTGCATCCGGTCCAGCTCCGCGTAAAGCCCCCCCGCCTCGAGGAGGCTCTCGTGGGTCCCCTCCTCCACGATGCGCCCCTCGTCCAGGACCACGATCCAGTCCGCGTGGCGCAGGGTGGCCGTGCGGTGGGAGACCAGGAAGGTGGTCTGGCGGCCCAGAACCTCCTTAAGCCCTTTCAGGATGCGGGCCTCCGTCTCCGTGTCCACCGCGCTTAGGGCATCGTCCAGGATGAGGATCTTGGGCCTCCTGGCCAGGGCGCGGGCCAGGGCCACCCGCTGCCTCTGCCCCCCGGAGAGGGTGACCCCCCGCTCCCCGAGAAGGGTCTCGTAGCCCTTGGGGAAGGCGAGGATCTCCTCGTGGATGCCCGCAAGCTTAGCCGCCCACTCCACCCGCTCGGGATCGGGCTCGTCCAGGCCGAAGGCGATGTTCTCAAAGAGGGTTTCGCTGAAGAGGAAGGGCTCCTGGGGGGCCACCCCCACCAAGCGGCGGAGGGTGAGGAGGGGGATCCTTCGCACGTCCACCCCCCCCACCAGAACCCGCCCCTCCGTGGGGTCCAGAAGCCTGGGGATGAGGGCGAGAAGGAGGCTCTTCCCGCTTCCCGTGCGCCCGGTAATCCCCAAGGTCATGCCCTCGGGCACGGTGAGGGTGATGTCCCGAAGCACCCGCCGCCCCTCCAGGGTAAGGCCCACCCCCTCAAAGCGCACCTCCCCGGAGAGGTCCTCAGGGGCGAGGGGCAGGGGGTCTTGGTCACGGATCTTGGGCTCCACATCAAAAAGCTCCCAAAGCCGCCTCAGGCTGGTGAGGCCCCTTTGGTACATGGAAAGAACCCATCCCAAGCCCAGGATGGGCCAGGTGAGCTGGGCCAGGTAGGCGTTGAACTGGACCAGCTGGCCCACGGAAAGCTCCCCCCGGACCACCATGCCCCCCCCGGCCCAAAGGACGGTGAGAAAGGCGAAGCCCATGAGAAAGCCTAGTAGGGCGTGCATGGGGCCCTCCACCCGGGCCAGGGCCAGGCTCTTCCCCATATAGACCCGGTTCAGGTCCTGGAAGCGGGCCAGCATCCGCCCCTCCAGGGCGTAGCCCTTCACCACGCGGATGCCGCTGAAGGCCTCCTGGGCCAGGGTGCTGATGGCGTCAAAGGCCTCCTGGGCCTCCCGGTAGCGGCGGTCCACCAGGCGGAGGAGGTAGGCCATGGCCAGGAAGATGAGGGGGAGGATCAGGGTGAGGTAAAAGGCCAGGCGCAGGTTCACCGCGTACATGGAGAGGAAGGCCAGAAGGACCATGAAGGTGAGGCGGCTGCCCATCATGATCCCCGGCCCCACCATCTCCCGCACCGCGGAGAGGTCGGTGTTCAAGCGGTTCATCAGGTCCCCCACGCGGGTGGCCTGGTAGAAGCTTCGGTCCAGGCGGAGGAGGTGGTGGAGGAGGTCCTTCCTAAGGTCGTACTCCACCTGGCGGCTCGCCACCACCGCCAGGCGGCGCATGGCCCAGCTGAGGAGGGCTGTGAAGGAAGCGGAGAGGAGAAGGTAGAGGACATACAGGGTGTAGGGCCGGCCCTCGCGCACCGCATCCACGGTAAGCCTGAGGAAGTAGGGGAAGAGGACGAAGAAAAAGATGGAGAGCAGCCCCGCCAAAACCCCCAGAAGGTAGCGGCCCCGGTAGCGGGCCACGTAGGGGTAGAGCCGGGCCAGAAGCTGAGAGGCTGACCGGTCGGTCATGGCTTCCAGTTTACGTCAAGGCCCGTGGGGGTGCCACCAAAGAAACCCCCGGCCGCGGCCGGGGGTTCCGGGCTGGCCCCAGCGTTCAGCGGGCCTCGAGGGGCACGTAGGGCCGGTCCAGCTCCCCGGTGTACTTGGCGTCCGGCCGCAGGAGGCGGTTGTCCAGGGCCTTGTACTCCAGGATGTGGGCCACCCAGCCAGAGATGCGGGCCACAGCGAAGATGGGGGTGAAGAACTCCAGGCCGAAGCCCAGATCGGAGTAGACCACCCCGGAGTAGAAGTCCACGTTGGGGTAAATCCCCCGGGGGTTCAGGACCTTCCCCGCCTCCTCCTCCACGATCTTCAGGATCTGGTACTCCTTGGAGTGGCCGTGCTTCTCCGCCACCAGGCGGGCCAGGCGCTCCAGGACCCCGGCCCGGGGGTCAAAGGCCTTGTAGACCCGGTGGCCCATGCCCATGATGCGCTCCTTCTTGGCGAGCTTCTCCTGCACCCAGGCCCGGGCCCGCTCGGGCTCCCCGATCTCCTGGATCATCTTCATCACCGCCTCGTTGGCCCCGCCGTGCCGGGGGCCTTTGAGGGAGGCCACGGCGGCGGTGATGGCGGAGTAGAGGTCGGTCTCGGTGGAGAAGGCGGCGATGGCGGTGAAGGTGCTGGCGTTGAAGCCGTGCTCCGCGTGGAGGATCAGGGCCGCGTCCATGAGCCTCTCCTGCTCAGGGGAGGGCTCCTGGCCGGTGGCCATGTAGAGGAAGTTGGCCGCGTGGGAGAGGTCCTCCCGGGGGGGTAGGGGCTCTTTCCCCTCCTTGAGGCGCTTGTTGGCGGCCACGATGGTGGCGAACTTGGCGATGAGGTCCAGGCCCTTTTCGTACAGGGCCTCCTCGGAGATGTCCGCCTCTTTGGGGTCCAGCATCCCGAGCTCCGACACCGCGGTGCGCAGGAAGCTCATGGGGTGGGCTTCCCCCGGGTAGCGGCGGAAGGAGTCCAGAAGATGCTGGGGCAGGGCCCGGCGGGCGGCCAGGTCCTTTCGGAAGGCCTCCAGTTCGGATCTGGTGGGTAGCCGGCCTTTCAGGAGGAGGAAAGTGGTTTCCTCAAAGGTGCTCTTCTCCGCCAGCTCCTGGATGGGGATGCCCCAGTAGTAGAGCCGGCCCGCCTCCCCGTCAATGAAGCAGATCCGGCTTTCCGTGAACAGCACGCCTTCCAAACCCCGCGCCACTTCCATAGGTTCCTCCTTTCGCACCCCACGGGGTGCTTCCGCTCCATCATACCGCCTTCAGGCCGCAGAAGGCCTCGTAATCTATGAGCTCCTTTTGGGTGGGGTGGTCCCCGCACACCGGGCAGGCGGGGTTCCGCTTCACCTTGAGCTTGCGCACCTCCCCTTCCAGGGCCTCGTAGAGGAGGAGGGCCCCCGCCAGGGGCTTCCCCAGGCCCAGGAGGACCTTGAGGGCCTCCGTGGCCATGAGGCTTCCCACCACCCCGGGAAGCACCCCGAACACCCCGGCCTCCGCGCAGGAGGGGACGCTTCCGGGGGGCGGGGGCTTGGGGAAGAGGCAGCGGTAGCAGGGCCCCATCCCCTCCTCCGTGGGGTGGTGGAAGACGGCCACCTGGCCGTGGAACTGGTGGATGGCCCCGTAGACCAGGGGCTTGTTCAGGAAGACCGCGGCGTCGTTCACCAGGTAGCGGGTGGGGAAGTTGTCCGAGGCGTCCACGATGAGGTCGTAGGGGGCGAGGATCTCCAGGGCGTTTTCCGAGGTGAGGCGCACGGGGTGGGGGACGATCTCCACCAGGGGGTTCAGGGCGGAAAGCCGTTCCTTGGCGGCCAGGGCCTTGGGCTTCCCCACGTCCTCCGTGGCGTAGAGGACCTGGCGGTGAAGGTTGGAGAGCTCCACCCGGTCCATCTCCACGATGCCCACCCGCCCCACCCCCGCGGCCACCAGGTACTGGAGGACGGGCACCCCAAGCCCCCCCGCCCCCACCACCACCACCGAGCTTGCCTTAAGCCGGGCCTGCCCCTCGGGGCCCACCCCGGGGAGGATCATCTGCCGGTGGTAGCGGAGGAGCTCCTCCTTGCTCCAGCCCATGCCCCTAGGCTACCCGGGGCTCGCCCCCAGGAAAAGGCCCTCCCCCTCCATCCCCGCCTCCTCGCCGGCCTCGAGGAGGAAGGTGGCCCATCGGGAAAGCCTTTCCCCCCCAAGCCAGGCCTCCCCCTCCACCAGGGTGAGGAGGAGGGGGCCTTCCGCCCGCACCCGGAGCCTCCCCCTCAGGGGAAAGCGGTAGAGGTGGAAGTAGGGGGTGGAAAGGAGCCTTTCCCCACCGGGCACGGGCTCAGGGGGCGGAACCTCCAGGGGAAGGGGCGAGAGCAGGGCCACCTCCAGGGCCTGGTCCAGGTGGAGGGGGCGGGGGCGGCCGTAGTCAAAGAGGCGGTAGGTGAGGTCCGAGGGGGTCTGGACCTCGTAGACCCGCACCCCCGGGCCCAGGGCGTGGACCAGCCCCGCGGGGAGGTAGACCACCTGGCCCGGGCGCACCGCCACCCGGTTCAGGACCTCGTCCAGGGTGCCGGCCTGGGCTCTCTCCCGCACCTCCTCCCGGCTTACGGGCCGCTTGAAGCCGTAGACGATCTCCCCGGGGGTGAGGACGTACCAGGCCTCGTACTTCCCGAGGCCGCCCTCCTTTGCCAAGGCGTAGGCGTGGGGGGGGTGGACCTGGACGGAAAGCCACTCCGCGGGGTCCAGAACCTTGACCAGGAGGGGTTCTTCCGCAAGCCACACCTCCCCCACCCCGGGGCCGAAGCCCAAGGCTTCCCCACCCCAGACCCGCTCCACCGGCTTAGGGCGAAAGCGCCGCATCGGGGGTAGCATAAGGGGTATGCGCGACCTGGACCGGGAGGAGACCTACCTGGTGGACCGTAGGGGCCTGGCCCTGGAGCTCCGCGACCTGGTGGGGACGGGGCCCGTGCCAAAGGAGACCTACCCCGGCCCCCACGGGGTCCTGGCCTACGGGGAGGGGCACCTGGCGGCAAGCCTCCTCGGGCTTCCCGAATGGGTGGAGGAGGGCACCCTCTTCCTCCTGGAAGGGGAGTACGACCTGGGGGAGGCTGCGGCCATGGGCCTTTTGGCCGAGTCCGGAAGGGCAAAGGTGGTGCGGGTGGGCTTCCGGGAGGGGGTGGCGGCCTACATCCCCCCAAGCCCCCTGAGCCCCTACCGCTACCTCCGCTTCCTCCTCCTGGCCCTGGGGCAGGAGGAGGCCTTGGGGGAAGTGGAGGCCAAGCTCCTGGAGGAAAGGAGGCGGCTCACCCCGGAGATCCCCTTGGAGGAAAACCCCGCCAAGTTCCTGGCCTACACCCTCCTGGAAAGGCTTCCCCTCTTCTACGCCCCCTCCTTCCGCCCCCTGGAGGGAGGGGCCCAGACCCTCCTCGCCCGCATCGGGAAAAGCCTCTCCCTCACGCCCCCCCACGCCGCCCTGGAGTTCTTCCTCACCGGCCTCGAGGCCCGCCACGAGCAGGGGGACCCCCTGGCCGCGGTCCTCCTGGGCGGGGGGGAGGCGGCCTCCTTGGCCAAGGAGATCCTGGAAAGCCGGGTGGACACGGTGGTGGAGGTGCCCCCGCCCGAGGGGAGCCGCCTGGCCCAGACCATGGCCCTCTGGTACCGCCTGGCCTGGACGGCCTACTACCTGGCCCTCCTCTACGGGGTAGACCCCAGCGACCAGGAGGTCCTGGAGCGCCTCAGGGACCTCACCTGATGGACCTCCCCCCCTTCCCCACCCCCCGCTCCCCCGAGGAGGCCGTAGCCCTGCAAAGGGTCCTCTCGAAAAGGCTTATCCTGGAGGGCTCCCTGGAGGGCGTGCGGCGGGTGGCCGCCCTGGATGCGGCCCACAAAAAGGGGAAGCCCCTGGTGGCCGTGGCCGTTCTGTACCACCTGGAAAAAGGCCCCCTCTTCGTGGGCCGGGGGGTGGTGGAGGAGACGGGGCTTTTCCCCTACATCCCAGGCCTCCTCTCCTTCCGGGAGGCCCCCGCCTACCTCGAGGCCCTAAGGGCCCTCCCCGAGCCTCCCGAGGCCCTCCTGGTGGACGGGCAGGGCATCGCCCACCCCAGGAGGCTCGGCATCGCCGCCCACCTGGGCCTCCACCTGGACCTCCCCGCGGTGGGGGTGGCCAAGCGCCTCCTTTACGGAAGGCCCCAAGGGCCCCTCCCCGAGGAGGCAGGAAGCCACGTCCCCCTCCTTTCCCCTAAAGGGGAGCTTCTCGGCTTCCTCTACCGGAGCCGAAGGGGGGTGAAGCCCCTGGTGGTCTCCCCCGGGCACCGGGTGGGCCCTTGGGAGGCCCTGGCCTTCGTCCGGGCCCTCCCCACCCGCTACCGCCTCCCCGAGCCCCTAAGGCTCGCCCACCTGGAGGCGGGAAAGGCCCTAAAAGCCCTAGACTAGGGGGCATGAAGGAGGCGAACCCCGTCTACCGCGCCGCCTGGCACCTGGCCCGCTTCCTCCTCCACCTCCTTTTCGGCTACAAGACGGAAGGGGCCGAGCGGGTGCCGGAGGAGGGCCCGGTCATCCTGGCCGCCAACCACCTCTCCATCCTGGACCCCATCGCCATTGGGGCAGGCCTTAAGCGGCCGGTGAGCTTCTTCGCCCGCGCGGACGTCTTCCAGCTCCCCATCCTCTCCTGGCTCCTCCCCCGCCTCTACGCCATCCCCGTGGAGCGGGGCAAAGGGGACCTCTCCGCCATCAAGGGGGCCATCCGCAGGCTGGAAGCGGGCCTGGCCTTCGGCATCTTCCCCGAGGGGACGAGGAGCCGCACCGGCCGCCTGCAGCCCTTCAAGACCGGGGTGGCGGCCATCGCCTTCCGCACCGGGGCCCCCATCGTGCCGGTGGCGGTGATCGGGACGGAGGAGGCCTGGCCCGTGGGCCGGAAGCTCTTCCGCCTGCGGAGGCCCATCCGGGTGGTCTACGGGGAGCCCATCCCCGTTCCAAAGAAGGGGCGGGTGGAGCACCAGGAGCTGGAAAACCTCACCCGCCTGATCGAGGCCCGCGTACGGGAACTTCTCCCCCCCCGGTACCGCTAGAGCCAATGCTTCCGCTATCATACCTTACTTACCACTTGTATAGGAAAGCCTCAGGGTATTGTAAAACCGCCTTCAAGCGTGATATAGTCCGCCCGGAAGGGAAAAGATACGGGAGGTGAAGAATGGCAGCAAAGAAGACGGTGACCAAAGCGGATCTGGTGGATCAGGTGGCGGCGGCCACGGGCCTGAAGAAGAAGGACGTGAAGGCCGCGGTAGACGCCCTTCTGGAGAAGGTGGAAGAGGCCTTGAGCGCGGGGAACAAGGTCCAGCTCACCGGCTTCGGCACCTTTGAGGTGCGCAAGCGCAAGGCCCGCACCGGCGTGAAGCCCGGCACCAAGGAGAAGATCAAGATCCCCGCCACCCAGTACCCCGCCTTCAAGCCGGGCAAGGCCCTTAAGGAAAAGGTTAAGAAGTAAGCCGTCCCTTCCCCCGGGGGGGCCTCAGGCCCCCCCGGGCCTTTCCATCTCCCGCTTGAGGCCCTCCAAAGCCTCCTTCCAGTCCTCCCCCAGGGTGAGGAGGCGGTGGGGCTTGGAAAGCCTTCGGGCCGCCTTGCGCAGAAGGCCGGGAATGGGGGGGCACTCGTAGGAGACCACCAGGAGGAGGCCCTTCACCCGGCCAAGCCGCGCCAGGTAGTGGACCATCCCCAATAGCTCCCGGTCCGTGGGGAGGTCCATGGGAAGGAGCCGGTCCCCCTCCTCCCGCAGGCGCTCAGGGGGCAGGTCGGGGAAGTAGGGGAGGAGGCCTAGGGGCCTTAGGGCCTCCATCACCTCCTCCCGGAAGGCCTCATCTTCCAAAAGGTAGGGCTGGGCGGCCACCCCCACGCTCCCCTGGGGGTTTCCCAAAGGGGAAGGGGGTTTCAGGAGGCTCCGGGCGCGATCCAGGGCCCGGCCCACCAGCATGGGGTTTTGGGTGAGGATCTGCCCCACCTCCCCCGCCCGGCCCAGGACCCTTTCCGAGGCCTCCGCGGGCACCTTGAGCACGGGGGGAAGCCCCGGGAAGTAGCGGAGGAGGGTGGCCTCGAGGTCCAGAAGCCAAGGGCACCCGCCCCCGCCCCGCTCGGACTCCACCCCCCCCTGGAGGTCGGGGAGGAGGAGGTAGTCCACCCCTTGGGCCTTCAGGGCCTCCAGCTGGCCCAAAAGCTCCTGCACCGGGCGGCAGAAGGGGAGGGCGGGGCGGGTCTTGGGTGCCCGCACCACCTCCACCCCCAAGGCCCTCAGGTACGCCTCCCAGAAGCCCAGGTACCGGCGGGAAAGAAAGCCCTCCAAAAGGCCCACGCGCATACGCCCTATCCTACGCCAAGGGCCCGGAGAAAGGCGAGGAGGGCCCTCCTCCCCTCCAGGAGGCTTTCGGGGAGGACCCACTCCTCCGGGGTGTGGGCCCCGCCCCCCCGGTAGGCCCCCAGGGCCAGGGCGGGGATGCCCCGCTCCACCCCGGCGCTGGCGTCGGTGGAGCCCGGGAGGAAGAGGGGCCTTTCCCCGATCTCGGCCAAGGCCTGCCTCGCCGCCTCCTTGAGGAGGGGGGTGGCGGTGGCCCCCACGGGCCGGGTGCCCAGGACCTCGAGGCTAACCCCAAGCCCCTGGGCCCGGGCCACCTCCCGGAAAAGGGCCTCCACCCTCCGGAAAAGGCCCTCCAGCACCTCCCTTTCCAGGGCCCTGAGCTCCAAAAGGGCCTCCGCCTCCTTGGGGATGGCGTTCACCGGGGCCTCCGCCCTAAGGCCCGTGGCGTTCAGGCTGGCCTCCTCCCCCTCCAGGAAGGCCCGGGCCGCCTTAAGCCCCTCCGCCAGGGCAAAGGCGGGGTGGGGAACCCCCCGGTCCCCCCAGGCGTGCCCCCCGGGGCCCAAAAAGCGCACCCGGAAGCGGATGGCCCCCAGGGCGCGGTCCACCACCACCGGCAGGTAGCCGTCCACCGCCACCACCACCTCCGGGTTTAGAGCGGCCACCAGGGCCCTCGCCCCCTTCAGGTTCCCCAAACCCTCCTCCCCCACGGTGAAGCCCCGGACCACCCCAGGGAGGGGGGGCAGGGAGAGGAGGACGGCCACCCCCGCGGTGTTGTCCCCCACCCCCGCCCCGTAGAGCCTCCCCCCCTGGAGGCGGACGGGCCCCGGGGGGAGAGCGGTGTCCATATGGGCCAGGAGGAGGACCCCCCCCTCGCCTGCGAAGACGTTGCCCACCCCGTCCCGCTTTGCCCCCGGAAGGCGGGAGAGGAGGTAAGCCGCCCGGGCCTCCTCGGAAAGGGGGGCGAGCTCCAGGAGGAAGGCCCTGGGGTCCACCTACTCTTCCGGCTGGGCCAGGCCCTCGCGGATGGCGTAGAGGGCGGCCTGGGTGCGGTTATTGAGGTGAAGCTTCTGGAAGATCTCCGAGAGGCGGTTGCGCACCGTCTTCTCGGAAAGCTGGAGCTCCGCGGCGATCTCCAGGTTGGTGTAGCCCTGGGCCACCAGCTTCAGGATCTGGATCTCCCGCTCGGAAAGCTCCGCGTGCAGGGGAGCGCTCCCCTCCTTTTTGGCCCGGAAGTCCTGGATGATGCGCCCCGCAAGCTCCGCGTCCAAAAGGACCTCCCCCGCGTGCACCCGGCGGATGGCCCCGATGAGCTCCCTGGCGTCCGTGTCCTTCAGGAGGTAGCCCCTGGCCCCCGCCTTCACCGCCTCAAAGACGTAGGCGTCCTGGCGGTACATGGTGAGGATGATGACCTTGGCCTCGGGCCACTCCTTGAGGATGGCCTGGGTGGCCTGCACCCCGTCCAGGCCCGGCATCTGGATGTCCATGAGGATCACGTCGGGCTTGGCCTCCAGGGCGTGCCTAAGGGCCTCCCAGCCGTCCTTGGCCTCCCCCACCACCCGGAAGTCCCCCTCCGCCTCGAGGAGGCTCTTCAGCCCCTGGCGGAAGAGGGCGTGGTCGTCCGCTAACACGATGCGAATCACCCCTTCATTGTAGCCCTTAGGGTCTGGTAGGGTAGAAAGAGTGCTTACGGTTACCGTGGAGAAACTGGTCCCGGGGGGGTACGGCCTGGCCCGGACGGAGGAGGGCGCGGTCCTGGTCAAGGGGGGGCTCCCCGGGGAGGTGGTGCGGGGCCAGCCCGTGCGCCGGCGGGGGGCGCTTTTCCTGGAGGGGGTGGAGGTCCTCACCCCCCGCCCGGACCGCTACCCCCATCCCCTCCCCCCTTCCGCCGACCTCCCCCTCCTTTACGAGGCCCAGCTCCCCCTGAAGGAAGCCCTGGTGGCGGAGGCCCTGGAGCGCATCGCCAAGCTATCCTTTCCCCTAAGCCCCATCCGCCCCTCCCCCTCCCCCCTGGGCTACCGCACCGCCGCCCAGTACGCCCGCCACCCCTTAGGGGGCCTGGCCTACCGCCTGCCGGAAAGCGAGGTCCTGGTGCGGCTGGAGGAAGACCCCCTGGTGGCAGAACCCCTCAAGAAGGCCCTGGCCCTCCTCCAAACCTGGCCCCTTCCCGTGGAGGAGGTGGCCCTAAGGGGAAGCCTCCTCACGGGGGAGGTCCTCCTGGGGCTCATCGGGGGAAGCCCAGAGGTGCTGAAGCGCCCGGCCAAGGCCCTGGTGCGGGAGGGCTTCCGCGGGGTGGTCTGGGCAGAGCCCTCCCCTAAGGGGCGCTTTAGGGGAAGGGTCACGCCCCTTTACGGGGAAAGGACCCTCCTGGAGCGCTTCGGCCCCCTCACGGCCACGGTGAGCGTGGAGAGCTTCGCCCAGGTGAACCCCCCCGCCATGGGGGCCCTCCTGGAGGAGGCCCTTACCCTGGTGGAGGGTGGGGAAAGGGCCCTGGAGCTCTACGCGGGCAGCGGCCTCATCAGCCTCCTCCTCGCCCCCCGCTTCCGGGAGGTGGCGGCGGTGGAGATCAGCAAGGAGGCGGTCAGGCGGGGGGAGGCCGACCGGAAGCGGCTCGGGGTGGAGAACGTGCGCTTCCACCGGGGGGACGCCAAGGAGGCGGCCCGGCTTGGGGCCTTTGACCTGGTGGTGGTGGACCCGCCCCGCGCAGGCCTTTCCCCCGAGGTGCGGGCCTACCTCTTGGAAACCCGGCCTCGGCAGGTCCTCTACGTGGCCTGCGACCCCGCCACCTGGGCCCGGGACGTGGGGGCCTTGGCGAAAGGGGGCTACCGGCTCCGCTTCGCCCGGCCCTACGACTTCTTCCCCTTCACCCACCACGTGGAGGTCCTCTCCCTCCTAAGCCTTTAGGGCCAGGGGAGGGCCTGGAAGAACGGGGCGGGGTCTATGGGGACGCCCTGGAGGCGGGCCTCGAGGTGCAGGTGGGGCCCGGTGGAAAGCCCCGTGCTCCCGAGAAGCCCCAGGACCTGGCCGGCCCTCACCCGCTCCCCCACCCGCACCTTCCTTTCCGAAAGGTGCCAGTACCCCGTGCAAAGCCCCCCACCGTGGGCCAGGAGCACCGCCTCCCCCCGCACCCTAAGCCGCTCCGAAAGGACCACCACCCCCTCGGCCACCGCCCGCACAGGGGCGGAAAGGGGCGCGGCGAAGTCCAGCCCCTCGTGGTAGGAGGTGAAGAGGTCCCCGTACCGGCGGCGCACCCCGAAGGGGCTCGTCACCCTGGCCCCTTCCACCGGGGGGAGGAAGGGCCGTTCCAGGAGGAGAGGCCCCTCCTTGGGGCAGGCGGCCACCACCTTGGCCCGCTCCGCCTTCAGGGCGGGGTCCTGGAGGAGGGCCTTGAGGCTTGGGGAAAGGGCCAGGGTCTCCTTGGGGTAGGAAAGGGGCTGGACCCGGACCATCACCTCCACCACCTCCTCTTCCAGGTGGAGGCGCAAGGGGTGGACCCCGGGCTCCGCCAGGGCCCCCACGGCGAGCAGGCCCAAAAGCCTCTCCCCTAAGGGCCAAAGGGGGTAGCGCACCCCTTGGAAGTGGGCCTCCCCCCCGGCGTACCCCTCCACGGCCAGGGCCAAGGCCCTTCCCGGGAAGGCGGGCCCGAGGAAAAGCCGCCCCTTGAGCAAGGGGATCTCCTCAAAGGGGCGAACCCGGAGGACCTGCCCGGCCTGGATGCGGTTTGGGTCCTTGAGGCCATTGAGGCGCGCCAGCTCCTCCACGGTGGTCCCGTAGCGCCGGGCGATGGAGAAGAGGGTTTCCCCCGGGGCCACGGTGTGGAGCTGCGCCAGGGCGGGAAGGAGGAGCCAAAGGGCCAGGGTCCGCCATAATAGGACCATGGTCCTCATCCTAAACGGACCCAACCTGAACCTCCTGGGCAGGCGGGAGCCCGAGCTCTACGGAAGGACCACCCTGGAGGAGCTGGAAGCCCTCTGCGAGGCCTGGGGGGCGGAGCTGGGGCTTGGGGTGGTCTTCCGCCAGACCAACTACGAGGGCCAGCTCATCGAGTGGGTCCAGCAGGCCCACCAGGAGGGCTTTCTGGCCATCGTCCTGAACCCCGGGGCCCTCACCCACTACTCCTACGCCCTCCTGGACGCCCTCCGCGCCCAGCCCCTCCCCGTGGTGGAGGTGCACCTCACCAACCTCCACGCCCGGGAGGAGTTCCGCCGCCACTCCGTCACCGCCGCCGCCTGCCGGGGGATCATTTCGGGGTTCGGGGTCCTCTCCTACAAGCTCGCCCTCCACTACCTGGCGGAGAGCCTCGAGGTGGGCTAGGCCCCTACCACGAGGAGGGCCATCAAGGCCAAAAGGACGGCCACGGCGGTGAAGTGGCGCAGGGCCTTGTTGAGGGCGGCGCCCACCTCCGCCTGGACCTCCTGACGAGGTCCGTCCGCCCCTCCCGCTGGTACACCCTGCCCTTCCCCGGCGCGGGCCGTATAATGAAAGGTGGCGTCGCACACGCCCTAGGAGCGCTATGGCCCAGGTACTGCCTGTAGAAATCACCGAGGAACTCAAGCAA
>FWWM01002340.1_pt1 | contig 51788 bp, 48 predicted proteins | sample 2228351 | NCBI WGS metagenome assembly FWWM01 (sample SAMEA103939774, study PRJEB20133) | metagenome | reverse complement strand
TCTCTCCTTTCAACAGGGTTTGCAGCCCGATTCTAAACGAACCGGGCCTGAGAACCGCCGCTCAACCTCCAACGGAGTTCCGGACACTTTCCCCTGGACGGTCACGAACGCTAGAACAAAGAAGCAGCATTGCCCTTGCCGCCGGAGATGCTATCCATTGCGATGTCCTGTAAATCACGGTCGATTCGGTGAAGAGCGGCTGGGTCAAAACGGCCTAGTATCTTGGCGAGGTGATTAGGTTGGCGCAATGTGTAGAACGACTTGCGGGGAGCTATGTACACGACGACTGGCTTGCCCTGCCGAACGAGATGGACCACGCTTGTTAGCGTGCCGCGGCTTCGACCGTCCCAGAGCATCAGCCCGTAATCTGCTTCCTCTACCATCGCCCGATCTTTGGTGGAATAGTAGGCAAAGTTTCGCCGCTCAGGGTCGGTGGCTGTGATCGTGCGCGTCGGCCAGTCTCCAATGTTGTTTCGGCACCCCCCTTCCATGCAAAAGACCAGCACATTGTTGTAGTGCCTGCTGTAGAGATACTGCTGTATGGCCTTGTCGGCACCGTTTGCATCGCCGACGATCACCGTGAAGCCTTTGGCGACGATGTTGTCGATGCGGTGCTTAACGTCCTTACTCAGGCGTGAAAGACGTCGCGATCCAGCGATGAAAACTTTCGTCTTGCTCCTCATTGTCGTCATCTCGTGCGAGTCAAAACGAGCGCGTAGACAGCCCGAGCGCCATTCTCCCTCAACAGCACGTCAGCGGCACGCCGAAGCGTCGATCCAGATTCGATCAAATCGTCGAACAGCAGGACTGACTTGCCCTTGACATCGCCCTTCCCTCTCTGGATCGCTTCCTGGAGCACCCTTTGTCGCTCCGACCAGTCGTCAATGTTTTTCATCTGTAGAGTTGCCTTCACCTTGATGACTACATTTTCGCACACTGGCAGGCCGAGGCGCATTGCCAGTACCCGCGCGAGTTCAACTACGGGCTGCGTCGGTCGGGGGAGCGAAGGCGGTGCTGACACAACACAGTCGATCGGGGGCTTCCACTCTCTGACGAACTGCTCAACAGTATCGACGATGTCAGTGACGACGCCACTCCCTCCCGCGCGGTACTTCAATCGGTAGAGTAGTTCGCCGAGTTCCGTGCGCTTTGTATCGAAGCGGTAATAGGGGTCCCCAGTTGGTGTGCTGCTGATAGTGTGATAATCGAGGACATATCCTTCGACCCAGGGCGTTGCAGGTAGCTTCATCGGACTAATCTTGACGACGGCCATCCTTCACCACGCTTAAGATAGAGGCAGCGCCTTCGCCCTGCAAGGTGAAACCAGCCCAATAGTAAGGGACGGCCGTGGGTTTGTCGAAGTTCTTATCCCCGCCCACGGTGATGCGTTTGGCTCCGGTCTTGGTTTTGATCAGGCGCAGCGCCGCCTCGCGCTCGGCCGTTCCGGTGGCCACCGTAACCTCGGCCCCCACCACCAGACCGTGACGATTCTCCGTCAGCAGATGGCCCAGATAGCACAGCTTGGCTTCGCTGCCGGCGCTCTTCTTATACAGTCGCGCATCGGGATCGGTGGTGGATTGATGCGTTTGGTTCGTGCGTTTCTCGCCGTGAAAATCCACCGCGCGATTTCCTCCCTCGGGCGCGTCCCCGTTCTTCTTCGGGCGAAAGCTCTTGTGGCTGGCCCAGGCCTCGATCAGCGTGCCGTCCACGGTGAAGTGTTCGTCCGACAGATACGGCTGGGCCAGCCCCAGCACCCGCTGGAAAAACAGTTCGGCGCTCTCTTCGTTCAACAGCCGGTCGCGGTTCTGGCTGAACACCGAGTGGTCCCACACGCGCTCGTCCATCGCCAGCCCCACGAACCAGCGGAACAGCAGGTTGTAGTCCAACTGCTCCATCAGCAGCCGCTCGCTGCGCACCGAGTAGAAAATCTGCAACAGCAGCGCCCGCAGCAGCCGCTCCGGCGCAATCGACGGACGGCCCACGGCGGAATACAGCTTCGCCAAGCGCGGCGACATCTCCGCCAGCACCGTGTCCACCATGGCCCGAATGGGCCGCAGCGGGTGCTCGGCCGGCACCCGCTTCTCCGGCGAGATATAACTGAACATCGCTTCCTGCTGGCTGTCCTCTCCACGCATCGCTTCGCCTCCGGTTTCATTGCTAAGACGAAGGCGGCGCGAAAAAGTTGCAAGAAACCGAGTTTTTCAACAAGCTGCTAAGCCATCGGCCTACATCATTCAGTCCCAAGACCCGACTACTCGAACCGGGCATCCGGAATCCTGGATGCGCCAGCATGTCCCCAACACCTTCCGGTATTTCAAGCGGTTTGAACAGCAACTCCGCAAGCGGTCAGGCTACAGAAAATACTTTAACCCAAAGAAGGACGCATTCTATTCCATCTACAACGTCGGCCCCTACACCCTTTCTCCCTTCAAGGTCGTATGGCGGGAACAAGCGGCCAGCTTCACGGCGGCAATCGCCGGGAAAGCGTATGTTGCGGGGCAAGCGAAGCCGATTATTCCCGATCACAAGCTAATGCTGGTAGCTGTTGATGGCTCTGAGGAAGCGCACTATCTGTGCGCCGTGCTCAACTCCTCTGTCTGCCGCGTAGCAGTCAAAGGGTATGTAGTCGAAACACAAACCTCAGTTCACGTGTCGAACATCTTGCCGTCCCCAAGTTTGATCCCAAGAACACACTTCACAAGACACTGGCCGAGCTTTCACAACGCGCCCATGACCTGACCCTCAAGGCAGAAAAGCAAGTTCCCGGCGATGGTTTTGAGTTTGCCGAGGCCGGAGAAAAGCGAACTGTCAGTGATGCCGAAGCCGAAGAGTTGCTCAAGCAAACCGAAATAGACCGCGCCGCCGCCCAACTCTGGGGCCTGACCGATTCCGACCTCTCCGAAATCCGAACGGCGCTGGAGATTCTCGGCTAACTCTTGAGCCTTGCGAACGCTGACTGATTCGGAACCGAGCCGGGATTTTGCCCCAGGCTCAAGATTCGGATTGCTGCCAAGCCCAATTCTTGTCAGGACCCTGTACTTCCAACGCACAATTTGAAGCAACAGGTGCCCGGGCAAGGATTTGCCCGCGGGAAAGAGTTTTTGTCAGCTTAAATGACAGCCCCCGGCGGTTTGCAAAAACAAATGGTAGCAGCAGGAGAGGAAGTCCCGCGGGGTAGCATTTCCTACTCATCGTGCGGCGGTGGCGGCATGGGTGCGCCGCAACGATGACCGCGCTGGGTCGGCAGCGGCAGCAAAACGGTGTCGCTTGTTTTGATCCTGAGCGCAGCGGGGTGCGCTCCAGGCAGAATGCCGAAAGACGCTGGCCGTCGCCCGGGCGTGCTTTCTTTGCCGTGCAACGTGGCGTAGAATGCAGTTTCAGGCGGCTGCATGGCTTCGCAATTCCACATTCTGAATAACGCGCCTCCGGCGCCTCCGGGCGGCTGCGGAGCGGCGGACGCCGTGCCGCTCGATACCCCCGGCCGCAGGCTTGCGAAGCCGCCGTGGCTGAAGGTGCGCATCGGCTCCGGGCCGAACTATCACGAGCTGAAGCGCATCATCAGCAGCTTTGGGCTGCACACGGTGTGCGAATCGGCGCGCTGCCCGAATCAGGGCGAATGCTGGGAACATCGCACGGCCACGTTCATGATTCTGGGCAACGTGTGCACGCGGGCATGCGGGTTCTGTGCGGTGCCCTCGGGGCGCCCGCTGGGGCCGCCTGATCCCGATGAGCCGCGGCGCGTGGCGGAAGCTGCCGCGCGCATGGGGCTGCGCTACGTGGTGGTGACTTCGGTGAACCGCGACGATCAGCCCGACGGCGGCGCGGAAATATTTGCGCGCACGATCGCGGAGGTGCGCCGGCGCATCGCCGGCTGCAAGGTCGAGGTGCTGATTCCTGACTTTCGCGGCGTGTGGTCAGCGCTGGAGACGGTGGTGCGCGCGCGGCCCGATGTGCTGAACCACAACACGGAGACGGTGCCGCGGCTTTATCGCCGGGTGCGCAAAGGCGCGGCGTACGAGCGTTCGCTCGAGCTGCTGCGTCGCGCCAAGCAGACCGCACCCGCGATGCCGACCAAAACGGGACTGATGCTGGGGCTGGGCGAAACGCGCGATGAAGTCCTGTCCACAATGCGTGAGCTGGCCGCGCAGGGCGTGGACATCCTCACCCTCGGCCAGTACTTGCAGCCGACCCGCGAGCACCTGCCGGTGGCGCGATTTGTTCACCCGGAGGAGTTCGCCGAGTACAGGCGGCTCGGGCTGGAGATGGGATTCCGCCACGTGGAGTCCGGCCCGCTGGTCCGCTCGTCCTATCACGCCCACGAACAGGAAGCCTCCGCGCGCCACTGAGACGCCCCGCTGGTCGAGCTAGCCGCGTAACGCCCGCCGGAAGGCGCGCAGCGGTCCAAAACAGGAAAGTGGCAAAGTGACAGAGTGGCGCAGCGGCGCGGGGAGGGGTCGCAGGCTTTGGGCTTGCATTACGGGTTTGGGGCTTTGGACTGGCTCAGCAGGTTGACGAACAGGCGGTAGGCGCCGGGGACTCCTTCGGGCAACTGGCGAAAGAACGATAACCCGGTGTAGATGTAAACCCCCTGCCCATAGCGCGCTGTTACAAGGCTTCCGGTGGTCTCCGCCTCACCCGGGTCGCGCAGCGCCAGCGGCGCCTGATAGCGCGCGTCGAAACTGCCCCAGAAATAGAGGCCGCGCTCCTGCACCCAGCCTTCAAAGTCCGCGGCGGTAATCCGGTTCGGAAAATTGAGCACGGGATGAGCGGGCAGCACAAACCGCACGGGAGAATTTTCATCCGTCACGCGGCCGCGGACGTTGCCAGTGCTCGAACCGACATCGGCGGGATACGGCGCCGGATGAAGCTGCTGCCAGGTGGATTCGCGCTGGTACTGGACGACGAGCGTGCCGCCGGTGCGAACATAATCGAGCAGGCGAGAGTTGGCGCGGGCCAGGTCGTCGCGCAGTTCATAGGCGCGGATGCCGACGGTGATGGCATCAAATCGGTTCAGGTCGCCGAAGGCCAGCGCAATTTCGTCGAGCAGGGTGACTTCGATGCCGAGTTGTTGCAACGTCTCCGGCAGCGGGTCGTTCGCTGCGGCGATGTAACCGACGCGGAGGCCGACCGGCACCGCCACGTCGAACACGCGCACCTGGGTGCGGGCGTGCTCCGACCAGAGAAAGGTCGGCAGCGAAGGCAGCGGCTCGACCGAAGTGGTGAAGCGCTTGCCAGCGCGCTCGGCCCAGGCGTCGAGCTGATAGCTTCCGGCCGCAGGCTGCGCAGGTGGTTCGGCAGTGAAGCGCACGAGGTGGTCGCCCGGACCTTCAAAGTGAAGCGTCACCGGCGGGGAAACCTGCCAGCCTGCCGGGGCATCAAGGCCTGCGGTGACTTCGCCTGGAGCAGTGGCATGGTGCCGCACTCGCGCGAAAATCTCCAGCCGGACGGCAGTTTGTTTTTCGCGGACGACGAACTGCCGCGGCTCAACGGTCAGCGTCACCGTCGGCACCAGCCGCAGCGGCACCGCTTCAGCGCGCGTGGAAGTGGTCCGGTTGTGCTTCACCGGTGCTTCGGCGGCGAAGCGGTAGTCGCCCACCTCCATTTCCACGCGAGCTTTGACCAATGGCTCTGGCCAGGGATGCATCCACGCATCTGGCGCTTCGGGAACTTTCGCGTTTGCGGGAACAGCCACGGTGAACCGCCTGCCGTTTGCTTGTTTTTCTTCACTGGTGATGCGCCAGCCTTCCGGCAACCCAAGCGTGGCGGCCACCACCGTTCCAGGAATTTCGCGGTGTTGCCAGAGCAGGCTGACGGTGAAGGTTTCTCCGGCGACGAGTTCGCTGCGGTCGGCCGTCGCACTGAGGCGCAGCGCCGCCGCCCTTTGCAGGGCTTCGTGGAGCTTCGCTTTAATTCGTTGGAATTCGGCACCAAGGCGCGCTTCTGCTGAATCAGAATGCTCAGGCAGGCCTCCGGCAACCACCCGGAACAAATCGAGCGTCGCGTCTACCCCTCGCCCCGCGCGAGCGAGCGCTTGTACCGCCTTGACCCAGTTGGCTGCAAGCGCTTCTTGCCGGGCCTCTGCCAGCGCACGGTCAATTTCTGGCAGATACTCTTGGAACATGGGCTGCCCCAAAGCCATGTCTCGAATCTGCCGCACGAGCATGCCGGGGACGAACTCCTTGTGCTCGTTTTCTGCCGGCACCAGGGTGCGGGCACTGCGGAAAAACGGTGAGCCGCGAAATCCGGCAATCCCCTGCGTGCGGTGTTGGAAGAAACCTTCCAGACCAATTTCGTTATAGGATTTCCCGCGCAGGGGAGAGATGGTCTCCGAAGGAATCTGCACGCCCTCTCCGCCCCCGCGGAACACGTCAAGCAGAACAGCCTCTTTCCAGAAGGGTTCTCCATCGCGCCGCAACTCTTCGAGCACGCGCGGCACCAACAGCCCGGCGGCGACGTGATGCCCGTGGCCGCCGCGCACCCCGCCCCAGTTGTTGATAATGATGTGGGGGCGAAATGAGCGGAAGACGTGCTTCATGTCTTCGATCGCCTGCGTGCCCCAGACGCGCAGCGTTTCTTCCGCCGACTTGGAAAATCCAAAATCCGGCGCACGCGTGAAGAACAGCCGGGTACCGTAGAGTTTCGCTGCTGCTTCGAGCTCTGCCGTGCGCAGCGCCGCCAGTTTTGGGCCGTGCTCGGGGCCGATGGCGTTCTGCCCGCCTTCACCGCGGGTGATGGAAAGCAGCGCGACGTCGGCGCCCAAGTGCCGCGATAAATAGGCCAGCAGGCCCACCGAGCCGCCTTCATCGTCGGGATGCGCGATTACGTACAACACTCGCGCCGTGTTCCGCGTCCGCTGGATGGCTTCGACGGTGTCCGGCAGGCTGTAGCCGTTGTCAAAGGCCTTCGCGCTGCTCTGCCGTGCCACGAGAGAAAGCAGCCAGAGCGCGGCAAAGAGAGGCAGCAAGGCAACGAGAAATTTCAATGCGCGACGTTGACTTGCTGGCTCGGCTCCAGGATATTTGGCAACGGCAGTCGGAATTCGTTTCATCGTGCTGCTTGCCAATTGCTCCTAACCACTGGTCTTCACAAACGGCCATTCTCCTGCGGCCCGCGCGCGCAGCAGGAAGACAATCGTCCCCAGTACCATCATACCGATGCCCGCAAACGCCAGGTGGATTCGCGCGCCGAACATTTCTACGTAACCGGTGGAAACCAGAATCGCCAGCCAGGCGCCCACCACAATAATTATCGGCACCGGATAAAGCGGCATGCGGTAGGGGAACCGCTCCCTTGGCCAGCGCCGGCGCAGCACCGCCAGGCCGATGGCGCCGCCCACGAACTGCACCAGAATGCGCATGGCCAGGATGGCGCTGATCACTTCACTCAGGCGGAATAACAAGCTGAACACAAACCCCAGCGCGCCCAGCCACAGCAGGGAGATGTGGGGAAAATGTTTGATCGGGTGGAGGCGGGCAAAAACGGAAAAAAACTGCCCGTCCACCGCCGCGGCGTATGGAATGCGCGAGTAGCCCAGTGTGAGCGAAAATAGCGAGCCGAAAGCGATCCACAGAATCATGGCCGTGGCCACCTTCGCCGCCGTCGAACCGTAGATGCGTTCGACAAACAGGCTGACGATGAAATCCGACTGCATCCCTTCCTGCCACGGCACCACGCCGAGAATCGAAGTCTGCATGGCCAGATAAAGCACGGCGATGCCGATGATGGAGATCAGAATCGCGCGGGGGATGTTGCGCTCCGGCTGTCGGACCTCTGCGCCGAGGTGGCAGACGTTGTAGTAGCCCAGGTAGGTGTAAATCGTCTTCACGGTTGCGGCACCCAGCCCGGCCCAGAAGGCCCAGGTCAGGTTCCATGCGCCATCGGGGTAGCTGAAGGCCAGCGACGCGTCGAAGTGGGTTACGCCGCCGAAAATCAGCCAAAGGATGGTGGCCACCACGCCGATCCAGAGCAGCAGACTGATTTTGCCAATGGTGGTGATGCGCCGGTAGAGCAGGAAGATCAGAAAGATAATCAACCCGCCGGAGACTGCTTTTTTCTCGTAGGCCCCCAGCGGCACCAGGTAGGTCAGGTACTGCGCAAAGCCGATGGCCGCCGAGGCCATCACCAGCGGCGCCTGAATCAGCGTCTGCCAGGTGAACAGGAACGACATCAGCCGGCCCCACGTCGCCGGCCCGTAGGATTCCCGCAGGAAGACGTAGCTGCCACCAGCCTGCGGCATCGCCGCACCCAGCTCAGCCCAGATCAGGCCGTCCACCAGCGACAGCGCCGCGCCCGCCACCCATGCCACCAGCGACTGCGGCCCGCCCATATAACCGATTACCAGCGGAATGGTGATGAACGGTCCGATGCCGATCATGTCAATCATGTTGAGCGCGGTCGCCTCTTTCAAACCGAGTCCGCGTTCGAGTCGCTGGTTGTTGATTTCCGGATTCATGTCTGTGTTGCGTCGCGGCAGCCGGCCCCCGTGAAGCCGGCCAAGGCAACGCATTCTTTCGCGCCGAAAAGAAGCCAAAGGATAGCAAATTCCGCGGCGCATCCCCGTGAAAAATCCTGCTAACATCGGCTGCTATGGTGAAGCTGGGGGTCGCGATTACGGCTGCGACGGTGACGATTCTTGTGGCCGAGTTTCTTCGCCAGCGGCAACAGCGACTGCCCGGCTACGGCTGGCTGGGCTTGGCCGCTCTCGCGGGCGCAGAATTTCTGAAGTTCCGCGGGGTGGAGCCGGTGGCGACGTATTTCACTCCGCTGGCATGGTCCTGCTACATCCTTGCGGCAGATGCGGCGACGCTCGCGCTGCGCGGCCGCTCGTGGCTTACGAAACGCACCGGAGAATTCATTCGCGCCGCGGTGCTCTCGCTGCCGCTGTGGCTGATATTCGAAGCCTACAACCTGCGGCTCGAAAACTGGCGCTACGTCGGTTTGCCGGAAGGGCTCGCGGCGCGATGGGTCGGCTACGCGTGGTCGTTTGCCACGATCTTTCCGGCGATTTTTGTGACCGCGGAATTTATCCGCGCGCTCGGCTGGTTTGCCCGCCCGGCCAGGCCGATCCGGTTCTCGCTGGCTGCGCAGCGCGCGATGATTGCGGTTGGGTTTGCCTTGCTCATGGTGCCATTGATTGTGCCCAAGCAGCTCGGCGCATATCTGTTCGCGCCGGTGTGGATCGGATTTGTGCTGCTCCTTGACCCGATCAACTTTCAGCGGGGCTGGCCGTCTTTGCTCGGCGACCTGGCGGAAGGACGGCGCGACCGGCTCTACGCACTACTCACCGCCGGCTGGGTGTGCGGCTGGTTGTGGGAGTTCTGGAACTGGTGGGCGGGAGCGCGTTGGGAATATACGGTTCCCATGTTTCAGCAGTGGAAGATTTTCGCGATGCCTGCGCCCGGGTACTTGGGATTTCTGCCGTTCGCGCTGGAATGCTTCACGATGTACGTTTTCGTTGCCGGATTGCTCGGCTGGCAGCGCGCGAAACCAGCATGATTCGGAAACTTTTCATCTGCGCACTCGTCGCGCTTCCGATGATTCCGAGCGGGGTGCCGTCGGCGTCGCAGGAACTGCCCGCCGACGCCCTGACGGGCCTTGAGCAACTCTACAGCGGCAAGACCGACCGCGCCATCGCCTTTTTCCGCCGGTTGCAGATTCATGAGCCGGAGAATCCGCTCGGCTACCTGCTGGAAGTGAACGCGCTGTGGTGGAAAACGTTCTGCGAAACCTTAGAATTCAAGTGGGGCACGGTGGACGCTTGGCAGCGCGAGCCACAGCCGGAGGACAAGATTTATTTTGCGCTGGCCGAACGAGCGATTGAGCTTGCCGAAGCGAAGCTCCGCGAAAACGTCACGCCCGAAATGCACCTGTACGCCGGCATGGGCTGGGCGCTGCGCGCGCGCCTGTTGGGGTTGCACGGCGAAAGGCTGGCTACGGCCCGCGCCGGCGTCCGCGCTCGCGAACATTTTCTGCGGGCGCTCGCCCTCGACGCGCAGCTTGCGGACGCGCAGATGGGTCTGGGGCTGTACAACTATTTTGTGGACACGCTTTCGCCGGTTGTGAAGGTGCTTCGCATTCTTCTGGGCATTCCCGGCGGAGACAAGCAGAAAGGAATCCGGCAGCTTGAGGCGGCGATTACCGGCGGGAAACTGACGGGAGTGGAGGCGCGGTTTTATCTGGCAAAAAATCTGCGCAATTACGATCAGGAGTACACGCGCGCGATTGCGCTGATCGAACCTCTGATTGAAAAATATCCGCAGAACGCACTGTTCCGGCTGATGCTCGGTGACCTGTACGCCCACGCCGGCCGCGATGACGAAGCCCGTGATGAATTCCGCCGCGCGCAGCAACTTGCCACACACGGGAATGGTTCGCATCCCGCCTGCGCGCAGCGCATCGCTTCGCTCGCCGAATCTCTGCTCGCCAATTTGCCTGCAGTGTGATTTCTCCGCCCGGACGACCTCGGCTCCCCTAGCGGATGGCAATGGCATTCGCTTGGACATTCCGGCACGCGGGCGATTAGACTGTGAGACATGCCGGAGCTGCGCTACAACTTTGTGACCGGCGAATGGGTAATCATCGCCACCGAGCGTGCTAAGCGGCCCGAGGATTTCGCTCCCAGGGCCGCCAAGCGGCAGCCGGAAGCCTACGTGGCGAGCTGCCCGTTCTGCCCGGGAAATGAGATACAGACGCCGCCGGAAGTTTTTCGCATTCCGCGGCAGCAATCGGTGAGCGGCGATCCATCACCCGCCGCAAAGAACTCCACGCCGCGGGCGGACTGGCAGGTGCGTGTGGTACCGAACAAGTACGCGGCGCTCGATGCGGGGGCCGAGCTCTTCCGCAAGACGGAAGGGCTGAAGCGCTGCGTGAGCGGAACCGGCATCCACGAGGTCATTATCGAAACGCCGGAGCACCACCGCACGCTGGCGCTGCTCAGCGAGCGGGAAATCGAGTTGGTGGTCGAAGCCTACTTTGAGCGCTACGCAGCCATCACTGCCGACCCGCGGGTGGCGCACGCCACACTGTTCCGCAATCACGGCGAGCGCGCCGGCACTTCGCTCGAGCACCCTCACTCGCAGATTGTGGGCACTCCCATCATGCCGCCGCAGGTCCGCGGGCGGATGGAAAATGCGCTCCGGTTTTTCGACGAAACGGGGGAATGCATCTTCTGCAGCGTAATGGCGCAGGAACTGCTGGACCGGGAACGCATCGTGGCGCAATCGGAAAATTTCGTCGCGTTTGTGCCCTACGCAGCGCTTTCCCCGTTCCACATCTGGATATTTCCGCTGCGGCATACTCCGAGTTTCATCGAAGCCAAGCCGGAAGAACTGGCCGAGTTTGCGAGAATTCTCCGGCTGGTGCTGCGCAAGATTTACTTCGGACTGGGCGACCCGGACTACAACTTCACACTGCGAACGCCGCCACGAGAAGCGCGTGGGCTGAAATATTTCCACTGGTACGCCGGCATTATTCCCCGGGTGACGCGGGTGGCGGGATTCGAGCTCGGGTCGGGAATGTTCATCAACACCGCCTTGCCGGAACAATCGGCGGAGTTCCTTCGCCACACGCCCGCGAACCCGGCGCAGTAGGGATCCCGAGAGCGCAGGCCCCTGAAAGATTCGGAACAGGTTTTTCATGCGCCGGTGGACGCCCGCAGAGAAGGTGATATGCTCCGTGTGTCGCGCGAGGCGTGCGGAGGGAGGCATTATGAAACGACGCTGGATGGCAGCCGCAGGCGCCGCGCTGGTTCTGCTGGCGGCGACGGTAGTCGCAGCCCAGAAGCAAAAGAGGGACAAACAACCCGAACCGCTGCCGCTTCCGGTCGAGCAGCAGGTGGACCTGGCCATCAGCGAGATGCTGGCCGGGTGGCAGATCGGCGACTTGCAATTGCTGCGCAAACATTACGCGGACGACGTCATCGTGGTCAGTGGCGCCTACGAGCCGCCACTGGTCGGCTGGGAGAATTTCCGGAAAGCGTATCAGCTGCAGCGGCAGCGAATGGAAAGCGTCCGGCTCGACCGCTGGAATACCGTCCTGCGCGTGAAAGACAATCTGGCCTGGGCGGCGTATCAATGGGAATTTCACGCTATAGTGGATCAGCAGCCGGCCTTCTACCGTGGCCACACGACGCTGATTCTAGAAAAGCAGAAAGATGCCTGGCGGATCGTGCACAACCATACTTCGGTGGTGCCGAATCCGCCGGCGGAAGCGCAGCCAGAGCAGAAGCCCGGCGAGCGGAATTAGCCGGCCTGCGTCAGGCCTTCATAGACCCACAGACCAGCCATCGCCAGGAGCAGAACCCCGGAAAGAATCCCGAGGATCGCAATCGGGCGGCCGAGCTTTTCGATGCGCGCGATGATTTCGCGCTGCTCACGCGCAATGTGCTCCTCCGCACGATCCAGGAAGAGCTGGTCCTCCTCTTTGTTTTCCAGGATGCTTCGGTAGATCCACAGCACCACCAGCCCTATCGTGACGAGTCCCCAGGCGATGGCCAGAATGGTCAGCGGCGTCCATTCCAGATTCATGGTCCCCCCCTGTCGGGCGGCGTGGACTCGGTTCGGACAAAGGCCCCGTTCGAGTCTGCTTGTGGCGAATTATAGCACGAGAAAAAAGGCGCGGACTAAGCCCGGGTGCGTTCTCTGGTGGGGAACCGGATGCCCCAGAAATCTCCGCGCGGGGTCAGGATTTCGACGCCGACGTCGTAATGGCCGTCCTGCGCAGTGTCGCCAACCCAGGCCACGCGGAATTTTTCTACCTGGTCACTGAATCGGTTCTTGACCTCCACGATGGAGCCCAACTGGGGCGCCCGGGCAAACCGCAGCAGCGCGCCGTGCTCGCTGACCACGACCGTTTCGGTGTCTTCTATGGGAGTTGCGCCGGTGCCGTGGACGCGCACGGTGACCGGGATACGGATTAGGACGCGGTCGCCGCGTCGCCTTTCGTAAATCGGCGCCTGGGAGCCCATGCAGTGGTACCTCAGACCGAGAGAGAAGCCACTTTCCACTCTGGCCCCGGGCGGTGGGCAAGTCAATCGAACCTGACGGTGGATGTAGTGAATTTGTTATGATGTGCCGCCCGACGATGACCTGAGAGGGAGGTTTTCCATGCGTGTGACGGTCTGCTTGTTTGCAGCGCTGGTGTGCCTGTTGCCCGCCGCCCGGGCGCAGGATTCGCCGTTTGTGCCGCCCGAAGTCTTTGATCTGTGGAACGGCGAGCTTTCCGGCGACCGCAGCTTCGAGCACTTGCGCTACCTGACGCTCTATCACAGTCCGAATGGCGGCTCGCGCGGCTTTCAAGAAAAAATGCGCTGGATTCTGGCGAAAGCCCGCGAGGCGGGACTCGAAGACGTACGATTGATTGACACTTTGCCTTATCGCGGCACCGCCTGGACGGTGAAATCGGCTGAGCTGTGGATGCTCAGCCCGGAGCGGCGCCGGCTGACCAGCCACGCCGACGTGCCTGTCGCCATTGCCAACTACAGTCGAAGCGGCACCTGGGAAGGCGAACTGGTGGACGTGGGAGCAGGAGCGCGCGACGCCGACTACGAAGGCAAAGACGTGAAAGGCAAAATCGTGCTCGTCTCCGGTTCGGCGGCTGCGGCGATGCGCGAAGCGGTGTGGGAGCGCGGCGCGCTCGGCGTGGTCTATTACAACGCGCAGCGCGGCATGGATTATCCCGACCAGGTTGCTTATACCAGCATCAGCCCGAACCCGCCCGAGGGAAAGCAAAACACGTTTGCGTTCTCCATCAGCTACAGAATGGGGATGGAGCTGAAGCAGCGACTTGCGCAACGCACCGCACCAGCGGCGATTCCCGGGGCGGCAGGCGAGGGCACGGTGGAGGGCGAAAAAATCCTGCTGCGGGCTGAGGTGGAAGCAGAATTTCACGAGAATCCAAAGAACTGGATTGTCGAAGGCTGGATTCACGGCTCAAAATTTCGCGATCAGCAGGTTGTGCTCACGGCACACGCGCAGGAGGAAAAATACTCGGCCAACGACGACAACAGTGGCTGCGCCAACCTGCTGGAAATCGCCCGCGCGTGGAGCAAGCTTATCCGCGAAGGCCGCCTGCCGCGCCCGGTGCGCGACGTGCGCTTCTGGTGGGTGAACGAGTTCGCTTCGGAATACGCTTACTTCGCCACCTTCCCGGACGAGCGAAGCGCGCTGCTGCTGAACATCAACCAGGACATGGTGGGCGCAAAGCAGTCGGCCGGCTCGCGCATCCAGCACATCACGCGGCTGCCGCATTCGCGCGCCGGCTTTCTGGAAACGGTGGTAAACAGCGTGGCCACGCTGGTCATGCGCGGCAACACGGCTTATCTTTCCGCCGGTCAGGCCGGCACGCAGCAGCCCTTCAGTCGCGCGATTCTTGCTCTTAACGGGACCCGAGAACGCTACGGCGCAGAAATTGTGCCCTACTTTGACAACACGGACCACCACGCATTCAACGATGTGATTATCGGGGTGCCAGGCGTCACGCTCACGAACTGGCCTGACAATTTCATCCACTCGAACTATGACGACCTGTGGCAGATGGACGCTACTCAACTGGAACGCAACGCGTTTATCGTTGCCGCCAGCGCCAACTATCTGGCCACCCTCGACGCTGAAGGTGCGCCGCAACTGGCCGCACAGGTTCGTGCTGCGGCGCTGCAGATATTGGCGGAATCCTTTACCCGCGCGACGGAACTGCTGACCACCGCGCCAGCAGACGCGCGCCGCCAGGCCTACTTTGACGCTGCCAATCTGCTCGAGCAGGCCGGAAAGCGTGCGGCGCGGATGGTGGAGTCGGTGCGCGTGTTCGGCGGGTCAGAGCTTGGCGCCCGGCTCGCTGCCGACGCGCAAGACGTCGCCGGGGAAGCGGGTTATCTCCGCGACCTGCTCAGCACGCAGTATCTGCGGCTCACCGGCGAGCCGCAGCCGCCCGTCGCTACGCCGAGCGATGAAGAAAAGGCCATGGCCGCCAAAGTGCCGGAGATAGCCGGCACGCCGGCGGAGTTTCTCGACAAGCGCAACCAGGTCGGCAACAAAGGCCTGCACTCGTTGATGGCGTTCGAGGTGTGGTGCTTCGTGGATGGCAAGCGCAGCTATCTCGACATCTATCGTGCCGTGCGCGCCGAAGCGCAACTGGCCGGTGAATGGTACTACGGCAAAGTCACCGCAAAGCAGGTGGCGGAGCTGCTCGATGCCGGCGTTGGGTCGGGCCTGCTCAGACTCCGGAGATAGGGGGCTAGGAGCAGGGGTTGGCGGGAACCTGCAGGCGGGGCGCCCGGCCCTGTCCCTTCTTGTCCGAAGATTCCAACCTGCACTCTCCACCCCTTCCCCGGCGCGCGTTGACAACGTACACGCTGCCGGGCAGAATAATTTCGCAGTCACCGCACAGTGCCCAAGTGGCGGAACTGGCAGACGCGCTAGCTTCAGGAGCTAGTGCCCTTTGCGGGCGTGGAGGTTCGAATCCTCTCTTGGGCACCATGTCAATTTTTCCGCTTTTCTTCGGACAGACCAGGTGTCTGCACGACACCTCTGACGCTGTCTCTGCGGGTTGCTGATAAACAAAAAAGAGGCGGCCCAGGTCTAACCGCCTCTTTTTCGCGTCCCAGGAACCAGGACACTTCACCGGGCCTCGCGGCCCGGCTGATGCTTGGTGTGCCGTTCGATAAAACCCCGGACGGTTTGAAAAGTTGCGGTTTCTTGGAAGCCGGTCATCATCTTCAGGTGCCGGGAACAGGCGGGGAGCGAACACCGCCCTGCCGGGCTGAGGAGAGGCGGGTGATTGCGGCAATGCCCGCAGCAGGACCCAGCGCGAGCACGGGGAATGCCCACGGCCAGCCCACCGCGGCCACCAGCACGGGCACGAGTTGAATCGTCACCGTAGTCAACAGAAAGCCGAGTGAAGTCTGCAAGGTGAGCGCCGTGCCCACGGCATGGCGCGGTGCCACCTCTGTGACCAGCGCGCTGAACTGCGCCGAATCAGCCACCACGAAAAATCCCCACACCCAGGCGATGGCTCCCACCAGCCACGGATTCCATCCAAAGAACAGACCGATCCCGAGCGCGCATAGCGCGCTTGCAGCCATTGCTCGGTTGACGGTGCGCTCCCGACCGATGCGGTCCGCCACGACGCCGCCCCAGACGCAGCCCAGCCCTCCAACAGCAATGGCCCCAAAAGCGAGCCCGTCTGCCAGCGCGGGAAAGTTCGCTGCTGAGTCTGTACCTGTTGCGGCAGTGTGCGCGTGGACGCTTGCGCTCAGAAACACCGGCACCCAGGTCCACATGGCGTACAGCTCCCACATGTGGCCCAGGTAGCCGGCGGTGGCCAGCCGCGTTTCGCGGTGGCGGACCACCGCCCCGGCCAGCTTCCAGGAAAACGGCCGCCGCTCGAACGGGGATGGCCCTTCTTGATACTTCCAGGCCACCAGTGCCGCGCCCAGCACTGCGCAGCCCGATGCCGACAGCACTACGGCGCGAAAATCGGCGCGCTCGAACGCCCGGAAAAGATACGGCGCCGCTTTGCCCACCGTGAGCGCTCCGACGACGGTGCCAATCGCAAGCCCGCGCGCAGTGCGAAACCACGTGGCCACCATCTTCATTGCCGGTGGATAGACGCCGGCGAGGAACATTCCGGTCAAAAACCGCAGCACCAGCGCTGCGCGATAGCCGGGCGCGAAAACGAGCGCGGTGTTGGCCAGCGCACCCAGCAGCGCGCAAGCGGCAAAGTAGGCGCGCGCGGGCAGTAGGTCGGCCAAATTTAACACCGCAGCAAGCGCCGTCCCGACTACAAAACCAATCTGTACGGCGCTGGTCAGCAGACCGGCTCGAGAGGCGTCCAGGTTCCACAGGGACTGCAACTGCGGCGCCACCGCGGTCGCCGTAAACCAGAGCGACATGCCCAGCAACTCGGCGGTTGCGATGAGCGCCAGCATGAGCCAGCGGCGCGGGTCAGCATCGGAGATCATGCGCGCTTGGGAGCCGCCGCTGCGGCTCGATGGCCTAGGGATGGCATTTGGAATGGGAGAATTATAACCTTAGGTGGAAGAGGAAAGGCCAATGCGGCGAGCACAGAAACCCGGGGCCAGGAGAGAAAGCCTGAACGTGGCTGCCGAAGGAAACACGGGAAAGCCGAAGGCGGTGGTGCTGGCGAGCGGCGGGATGGACTCGTGCGTGACGGCCGCTCTTGCGCGTGCCACACACATTCTTGCCTTTCTTCACGTGAGTTATGGCCAACGCACCGAACGGCGCGAGCGGAGGGCATTCGAGGCCATCGCAGACTTCTACGGCGTGCGCGAACGACTGATTGTCCGGTTTGACCATCTGGCACAGATCGGCGGCTCCGCTCTGACAGATTCGAGGATTGCCGTGCCGGAGGACGGCGAGGCCGTACGCAATAAAACGGAAGGGCAAAGGGCAGATGGCGCCCGGCCCATTCCTGTGATTCCGGTGACCTACGTTCCATTCCGCAACGCGCACCTGCTGGCAGTAGCCGTGAGCTGGGCGGAAGTCATCGGCGCGAGGGCGGTGTTTATCGGCGCGGTGGCCGAAGACAGCTCCGGCTATCCCGACTGCCGGCCGGAGTTTTACCAGGCATTTCAGCAGGCCGTGAACCAAGGCACAAAACCGGAGACGCAAATCGAGATTGTGACGCCGGTGATTGCGCTGCGGAAAAGCGAAATCGTGCGGCGGGGCATCGAGCTGGGGGCGCCGCTGCATCTGACGTGGTCGTGCTATCAGTCCGAAGAAATAGCCTGCGGCACCTGTGACAGTTGCCGGCTGCGCCTGCGGGCCTTTGCCGAGGTCCGCGCGGCGGATCCGATTACCTATCAGGCTCAAGTTGCGCGATAATACTACTGTGCCCGGCGAATGAACGGCGGAGGATAACAGAATCATGAACCTGATGAGAACAATTCTGGGTGTGCTGGTGCTCCTGGTGCTGGCGGCGGCGAGCGCGTCAGCGCAAATGACCCTGCGCGGAACGGTTTACGACCTGGAAGGAAATCCCTTCGCCGGCGTAAAGGTCATTTTCCGGCATGACGACACCGGCGCAACGAATGAAACCACCACCAACGAGAAGGGCGAATATCTGCAGGCCGGGTTGCGCGGCGGGATGTACACCGTCATCTTCCGCGTCAACGAACAGGACGTGCTCACCCAGAAATTGCGTCTCCCAAGCTCCGGGGAGCAGACGTTTGACGTCAACTTCAAAGAACTGATGGCCGCGGACATTGAGGCGCAGAAGAAGCGCGAAGCCGAACAGAAGCGGTTTGAAGACATGAAGAGCGCCTTCGACGCCGGCATCGCCGCGCTCGACCAGGCTAAGCAGCTTCGCAATCAGATGCAGAACAGCCCGGCCGCGCAGCGTCCGGCCCTGCAGCCGCAACTCGACCAACTCCAGCAGACCGCCATCTCCAATTTCGAGCAGGCCCGGCAGGTGGCTGGTTCAGAAGATCCGAACCTGCACCTGATCCAGGCCAAGCTTGGCGAATCTTACGAAGTCGCCGGGCGCATCGAGGAAGCCATCGCTGCCTACCAGAAGGCGGTTGCATTGAAGCCTGACGAGCCCGCCTACTACAACAACCTGGGCAACACGCTGGCCAAGGCAGGGAAGATTGACGAAGCGCGCGCCGCGTATCAGAGGAGCGCGGAGCTGAATCCGGCCAACGCCGCCAACGCCTGGATGAACCTGGGCATCGTGCTCTGGCAGAACCACCGCTACGAAGAAGCACTCGACCCTTTGCGCAAGTCGCTGGAGATTAACTCGAAGAATGCGCAGGCCTGGTACGTGCTCGGCGCCTCGCTAGTGAGCCTGATGGACTTCAAGCAGGAAGGCGACAAAATGATTCCCGTGCTGCGGCCGGGCACGATCGAAGCTTATCAGAAGTGCATCGAGGTGGAACCCAATGGCCCATTTGCTTCACAGGCCAAGCAGGCGCTTGCCGAGCTGGAAGCCATCGGCGTGGGCATAGACACCAAGATCAGCGTCAAGAAGAAAAAGGGCTGACCTCGCCGGGCGGGTGCTTCCTTCTTCTGCCGCTGCGCGCGGCTACGGTTCCAGGTGCCGCCGCAGGAAAGCCAGAATTTTCTGCCACGAATCCTGCGCTTGCTTCGACTGGATGCGGTTGAATGCGTGGCCGCCCGGCGGTGCCTGGTAAATCTCATATTCGAACTGCTTGCCCGCCGCCTTCAGCGCGTCGATCAGCCGTCGTGTCTCGATGATGTTCACATCGTCGTCGTTGTCGGCGGCGTGAATCAGCAGCGGTGTGCGCAGCTTCGCGGCATGGTAATACGGCGAGCGGTCCAGGTAGACCTCAAGCTTTTCGTTGGCCGTGCCGCCGAAGCCGGGCTGGTCGGCGAACGTGCGCCGGTAGCTATCTGTCTTGTAGCCCATGCGCTGCACTAAGTCGGCCACGCCGACGATTTCCGCCGCGACGCGGAATTTTGCCGGCTGGCGGAAGATGGCGTGCAGCGTGATGAACCCGCCGTGGCTCCAGCCCAGAATGCCGATGCGCTGCGGGTCCACTTCGGGGACGAACTCGGCCAGGTAGTCGCGCCCGGCAATGCAGTCCTCCACTTCCTTTCCGCCGTAGTCAATGGCGTTGTAGTGGTCGCGGCCGTAGCCGGTTGAGCCGCGGTATTCCGGCGCGATGACGATGTAGCCTTCGGCAATCGCCGACTTCAGCAGCGGCACGTACTGCAAATCCAAGTCGCCGTGTACGCCGCCGTGGACCCAGACCAGCGCGGCGTGCCGCTTTGCTCCTTTGAGTTCCAGCGGCTTGAAAATGTAGGCTGGGATGATGCGGCCGTCGGGCGCCGTGTAGCGAATTTTTTCCATCTGCATCGCGCCTTCGGCCATTTGCCGGAACTGGATGTCTATCAGATGCTTGTTCAGCACCTGGAGAGTGAAGCGCTGTGATTCGACCATCTGTTCGAGCCGCCGCAGGCGCTCTTCGAGCGAAGGCTCGCGTTCCCGTTGCTGCGCCGTGGCCGGCGCGGCCAGCCACAGGGCACCGAGTACAAACAAGGTCGTGGTGATTCGCTTGGTCATGGTGCTTCTCCTCGGAACGTTTTGTGCGGATTCTTAGATCTACCCCGCGGGCGCGGGAGCCGTAGTGTTACATAATCTGCGAGCCAACCGCTAGCGGTTCGCCGTTTCGCAGGCAGGAGCCACGGCTGCCCGGGGTCTGCGCTCTGCTGCCGCCTAGCAAGCCGTTGACGCGGCGCGATGCCCGCAGTAGGCTGGCGCTCCGAAGCGGAAACCTTTTCAGCCATCATGGCGTATTCCACGGGCAAGGGAGGTGCGATGCGGAATCGTTTCAAACCTTGGTGTGTACTCGGAGTGTTGCTGGCATTCGCCGCGGGAATCGCTCCCGCGCAGCAACGGCTGACCGGGACGGAAACGAGCAGCCCGGTTGCAGTCGCCGAAACTGCACCGGCACCGCCGCAGGAGCTGTTTGCCGGGTTTGACGAATTTGTCGCCGCGACGATGAAAGAATGGAAAGTCCCCGGCCTGGCCATCGCCGTCATCAAAGACGGCAAGGTGGTTCTCTCGAAAGCCTACGGCACGCGCGACATTGAATCCGGCGCCCCGGTCACCCCCCAGACACTATTCGCCATCGGATCGATTTCCAAGTCGTTCACTGCCACGGCGCTGGGGATGCTGGTGGACGAAGGCAAGCTCGAATGGGACAAGCCGCTGCGCAACTACCTGCCCGACTTCATGCTCCACGACCCGGTCGCCACCGAGCGGTTCACGCCGCGCGACCTGGTGACGCACCGCTCCGGCCTGCCCCGGCACGACCTGGTCTGGTACGGCTCAGACTTGACCCGGGAGGAGATGTACCAGCGGCTGCGCTATCTCGAGCCGAGCCGCGACTTCCGCTCCGCCTACCAGTATCAGAACCTGATGTTCTTGACCGCAGGCATCCTGGTGGAGAGGCTTTCGGGGATGACCTGGGAAGAGTTTGTCCGCCGACGCATCTTCTCCCCGCTGCGCATGACGAATTCAAACTTTTCGGTCAACGATTCACAGCAGGTGCCGGATTTCTCCTACCCGCATGGCACGAAAAAGGAGGGCGAACAAGAAACCGTCATCCGCATTCCGTTCCGCAACATTGACGAAATCGGTCCGGCAGGCTCGATCAATTCCAGCGTGGATCAGATGATCCGCTACGTCGAGTTTCACATCAATCAGGGGAAAGCCGGGGAGCAGCAACTGCTGTCGGAGCCGAATGCGCAGCAGATGCAAACGCCGCAGATGGTCATGCCAGGTCCGATGCAGTACGACGAGGTCTTCCACACCAGCTACGGCCTGGCCCTGGCCATCACCGCTTACCGCGGGCACAAGCTGGTGCACCACGGCGGCGGGATTGACGGCTTCATCTCGCTGCTCAGCTTCCTGCCGCGCGACAAGATGGGCGCCATCGTGCTCACGAATCTTTCTGGCAACAATCCGGTGCCGCAGATTGTCACCTACAACGTGTACGACCGCCTGCTCGGACTCAAGCCAATCAATTGGACCGAGCGGTTCAAAGAGCAGCAGAAGAAACAGGAAGAAGCGCAGAAGAAAGCAAAGGCAGAAAAGGCCTCACAGCGGAAGCAGGGCACGCAACCTTCGCATCCGCTGGCCGAGTACGCCGGCGAATACGAACATCCGGGTTACGGCATTGTGAAAGTCGCGGAGAAGGCCGGTAAGCTGCAGCTCAGCTTCAATATGTTCACCACCACGCTCGATCATTATCACTACGATGTCTTCCAAGCGCCGGAGCTTGAACGCAATCCGCTTTCCGAGATGAAAATCACCTTTGCCAACAACATGCAGGGGGACGTGGAGACGGTGAGCGTGCCGCTGGAATCCAACATAGATCCGATTGTGTTCCGCCGACGCGCGGGGGAAGAGATGCGCCAGCGGGCGTTCCTTGAACCCTTCGCCGGTGAATACGAACTGGGCGCCGTGCTGGTGACGGTCGCACTGCGCGGCGAAAACACGCTCACACTGACCGTTCCCGGCCAGCCCACCTACGAGCTGGAGCCGGTGCGCGGCACCGCCTTTAACTTGAAAGGGCTGAAAGGCTTCAGCGTCGAGTTCAAAAAAGACGTGCAAGGAAAAGTGATCGAGGTCGTCTTCTATCAACCGCAGGGAACGGCCGTGGCGAAGAGGAAAAGTTAAGACACTGAGTTGTTGATGGGTCGAAGTGTTGCACTGCTTCCGAGGAATTGCGGGTACTGGTTTGCTGGCGATGCTGGGCTTGACCACCTTGCTTGTGGCGCAGGATCGGGAGCCCGGCAAGCCCTCCGGCGGGATGCAGGTCATTCTGCTGGGCACGGGCTATCCGCGGCCGGACCCGCAGCGCGCCGGGCCGGCAACGGGAATTCTTGTCCGCGACAAGCTGTTTGTTGTAGACGCAGGCCGCAGCGTGACGCAGCGCATCTGGGAAGCAGACATCCCGCTGCGTTCGATTCGCGCCGTGCTGCTGACCCATCTCCATTCCGACCACATCAGCGGCCTGCCTGACCTGTTCAACACGAGTTGGATTTTCGGCCGCTACGCCCCGCTCGAACTCTATGGCCCGGAAGGGACGCCGGCGATGGCCGAAGCTCTGGTGAAATTTTTTGCCGTGGACATCCCCATCCGCCGCGACTTGACGGAGCTGCATCCGGCAGCGGGCGCGACCGTCAACCCCCACGTGGTAACTGAAGGTGTCGTTTACGAGGATGCCTACCTCCGCATCACCGCGTTTCGCGTGAACCACGAGCCGGTCGAGCACGCCTTCGGCTACCGCTTCGAAGGCGGCGGCCGCAGCGTCGTCATCAGCGGCGATACCGCGCCCAGTGAAAATCTGATCCAGCATGCCCGCGGCGCAGACATCCTGATCCACGAAGTTTACCTCCCGGAGCATTTTGACCGTTCTGACACGCCGGAAGTGGCTGCGCGGCTGAAGGCGTATCACACCAGCGCAACCGAAGCCGGGCAGGTGGCCGCCCGCGCCGAAGTGAAGATGCTCGTGTTGACGCACGTGATCCCCGCCGACGGCGAAGTCGAGATCATCCGCCGCGCAAGCAAACACTACAAGGGGCCGATTGTCGTAGGCCGCGACCTGTTGCGCTTCTGATTTGTATTCAGGGACCCTGCCGAACAGGAGCTTGCCCCGGCGCGCCCAATCGAGCGCGTCCAGCCTCCACTCAGCGCGTTCCCGCCCGCGGAACTGTTCGGCGGTCAGCGGCCCATGCACCCCGCAGCGACAGTCGCAGGACTAGAGCAAGCGACCCGTCTGCTTCAAGACCCCGGCGGATGCATGTATTCCAGAAGGGTCAAAATGGCCGGGGCGGGTGGATGCGCCTGGCCTGAGCGAAGCTGAAGGGCTTGTCCCGGTCGGAGCCCAAAACGATCACCGACCTCAAGGTTCCGCTTGCCCTGAGCGGAACCGAAGGGAACCAGATCCCAAACGTTTTTGCAGATTGTTGTCGGGTGGTGTAGCGGAGTAGCTTGTGAGGTTTCGTTTGCCTGCTGCTTGCTGATTGCTGTTGTTGCTTGCTGTTGTCAGGCGGAATGACAGCTACAATCTTATCCAAAGGGAGCCGGGGTGGGCTCCTCCCCTGAGACCGTTTTGCTGACTACACTTGACGGTTCGAGTTTGGTCGAACCTTTCCCAGTTGAAATTAGATCCGGCTTGCCGCACAACACATTGCGACCAATCCCCAATTCCCTCCGCCCGCGCCGAGGCGCTATTGCAGTTCGGCATATGCTCCACGGCCGGCTGCCGGAACGCTTGCGGGTAATTATTCACTCGTCGCTATGCCACTTCACAGCTCCTTTGGCTGCGAAGTGTAGCAACTTCAAACTGTCTGGATCCGAAGATTCATGTAACCACGCGCTGCAGGCGGTTCAGCAAACCACCGGTCCTGCTGGGCGGCAGCTGAGTCACTCCACAGAAGGAGTTCTCGAAGGGAATTTGAATTGCCCGCTTGGTCGCCTGGGCATCAGGGGCGGAGGCCGGCGCGACGGAGCAGATCGGCATAGCGGGGGTGGGGGCGGAGGGGGTCGAAACGCGGGTCAGCCACCAGGATGGTCCAGCTGAAGAAATCGCGGGTGGCCAGATTGTTTTCGAGGATTTCGAGCGCGCGGTCTGTTTCTCCCAAGACCAGATGGACAGCCGCGCAATCCGCGTTTGCGTTGCATGCCTCAGGCCCCATCGCGAGGAGGGCCTGGCGAGCCTGCTCCGAGCGGCCGGCCACGGCGTAGGTGTGAGCCAGTCGTATCGCCGCCGCGGAACGCGGTTCTTGCGCGCCCGCGGCGAGGAAAGCGGCTTCCGCCTCCGCGTACATCCCCTTCTGGGTATAAGCCTGGGCGAGTCGCAAGGGTGCCCAGTAGAAGTCAGCATCCAGCTCGGTGGTGCGCTCCAGGACGCTGACGGCCTCTTCCTGCCGTCGTGCCAAGTAGAGCGCGGTACCCAGGGCCTGGTTGACCACCGGGGAGAGCGGGTCCAGCCGCAGCGCCAGCCGGCATTGTTCCACGGCCTCTTCGGTGCGGCCGAAAGCCTGCAACCAGACGGCATGCCAGACGCGGGCGTTGGCCGAGTTGGGGTCGAGCTCGAGGGCCCGCTCGAGGCTCTGTTGGGCCTCGGCCCATCGGAAGTCCTGCATCCAGAAGATGGCCTGCGAGACGTGGGCGTCGGCCAACTCCTCGTCTAACTTGAGAGCCCTGCGGAGGGAAGCCTCGGATTCCTTGGGGCGGTTTTGTGGCAAGGCCCCTGCATAGGTTTCTGCCAAGGCGGCATGGGCCGCAGCGTAATCTGGCTCCAGGTAGATAGCCTGGCGGAAGTATTCCCGGGCACGCTCAGTGTTTCCGCCTGAGCGCTTGCTCCAAAGATGGCGGCCGCGCAGGTAGCACTCATAGGCTTCGGGATCAATTCTGGGCGGTGGGGGGTGGGTGCGAGCGGCCAGTTGAACGCGCACCTCGTCGGCCACGGACTGGGCTAGCTCCCGCTGCAGCTTGAAAATGCTCTCCAGGCTGTACTCGTAAATCTGGCTCCACAAGTGGGCCTGGTGGCGGGCCTCGACGAGCTGCGCGGTGACGCGCACGCGCTGGCCTTCGCGGCGGACGCTGCCCTCGACCACGTAGTCCACCTCCAGCTCTTGCGCAATCTCGGCAACCGACTTGGAACTGTGGGCGTAATGCATCGCTGTCGTGCGCGCAATCACGCCCAGTTGTTTGGGATTCAGGCGGCTTAAGGTGGCGATGACTTCTTCCGTCAGGCCCTCGCTGAAGTACTCCTGTGGATTCCCGCTCAGGTTCTCAAAAGGCAGCACCAGTAGCATGACCTTGGCCTGGGCCGGGGAAGCTGGCGGCGTGCGCCAGTGCGTCCGCCAGAAGTAGCTCGCTGCAGCCGCTCCGGCCAGAAGCACGACAAGGACTAGCGGCCACGTCCGGCTACTGCGGTCCCGGGAGACAGGAATCGAAACCTGCTCCGCGGCGACCGCTGAGGGTAAGAATACCCGCACTGGGGCCGTGAAGCGGTAGCCGCGCTTGGGAACGGTTTCAATGTAGCTGTGCTGTCCGGATTCATTCAGTGCCCGGCGCAGGGTGAAGATGTTCTGCGCCAGAGTCGCTTCCTCGACGAAGGTGCCGGGCCAGACCCGGTGTAGCAGCTCTTCTTTGCTCAGGACATGGCCGTGGTTTTCTACCAGAGCAACCAGCGTGTCGAAGGCCTTGGGGGTGAGGGCGACCACCTGGCCGTCGCGCAGCAGCCGGCGCTCGCTTTCCTCCAGGCGATACGGACCAAACTCATATACGGGACTCTGAGACTGGGACATACCGTTCTTAACGGCTCTTTGAGCCAGATTTGAGAATCCTCTAAAGACTTCCCGGCTCGCGTCGCGATATACGGGCGACCAGCGCGATCAGGTAGAGGCCATGGCGCAATTTTACTCCCTCGGCGGGCGCAGCGGAAGGACCCGCGGGCGGCTGCGGCCTGGAAAGGACAGGTTCCAATGAACAAGCGGAGCATGAACGATTGGCGAAAGGCGAAGAGATTGTTCTTGGCGCTGCTGGGGACGCTGCTTATGGCGTCTCCGCTGCTGTCGCAGACGCCGCCGCGGAAGGCTCCCCGTCGCCCGGCACCGGCGCCCACGGCGGCGCCGGGGCCTTCTGTGGCTCAGCCCCAGATGAAGGGCATCTGGGAGCCGGTGAACTATAACGAGGACCTGCAGCTAACCGACGTGTTCTTCGTCACCCCGGAAATCGGCTGGGTGAGCGGGGCCGCGGGAACCATCCTGAAAACCACGGACGCCGGGGCCACCTGGGTCGCGCAGCTCGGCGGCGATCCACAGTCACAGGAGCGGGACATCACTGGGCTGCGCTTCGTCAGCGAGACCGCGGGCTGGGCCGTGCAACGCACCAGTACGCACACCAACCTGCTGCATACCGCCGACGGAGAAAGCTGGGAGCAGGTGGGCACCATCCCGGAGCACTTCACCGACTATCTGTTTACGACAGAAACCGAAGGCGTGATGGCTTACGGTGCAGTGATTTTTCGCACTGCCGACGGCGGCCGCAAATGGGAAGAAACCTATACCTGTCAGGTGCGGGCCGAGCTGCAGGGGTTGAGCCGCGAACTGCGATGCGAAATCCTCCGCATGCACTTCCCTACTCCGCAGGTGGGGTACGGGCTCGGGTACGTTAGCGGTGATGTCGTCCTGGTGATGAAAACCGAAGACGGCGGCACAAGCTGGCACCTGGCTGCGCTTCTGGAAAACGAAAACGCCCGCCGCAGCGGCATTTTCTTCACGGATGAAAACAACGGCGTGATCCGGCTCTACAGCGGCAAATCCTACTTGACGACCGATGGCGGCCAAACCTGGAAAGGGATGGTGGCCACCAATTTGGGGCGGGAGATCCGCTTCGCCGACCCCGAGGTGGGATGGTCGTTCGCCGACCTCTGCGTGGGCATGGGTTGTGAAAACGCCCGGCTCAGCTTCACCACCGACGGAGGTCGGCGCTGGACTTCGCGCTCATTCTCTTTCCCTGCGGGCGTGGCGGCGTTCAACCTGCCGCGGCGCGACCGGGCCTACGCGGTTGGCGCGCACGGCATGATCTACCGCTACAGCGTGGTTCCGGCCGATGCGCAGGTGGCCAAGGCCATCCCTGCGCCAGCCATGCCGGGTTTCGACATGGCCGTGCTCGAGCAAGCTGGCGAGTTGCAGCAGCAGATTGAAGCCCTGGAACAGCAGGTGACCTCGCTGGCGGAATCCGGCGGCGGGACGACGGACGTGGCCGCCATGATCGCAGGCGAACTCTCAGACGAGCTGAGCGCCATCGAGGAAAACGTCGGAGAGCTTTCCACCACCCTGCCGCAGGCTTCCAGCCGCTACCGGCCGCTGAACATGATTTTTGCCGGGCTGCAACTGGTGGGCCAGCTCTTCAGCCAGGCCCAGGGTATCAAGGACAGCTTCAGCCAGCTCCGTCAGTCGCGCGATCTGGGATCGTTTTCCAGCGCCTTGCAGCAGCTTTCCTCCAGCGTGGACGGCATGGTGCAGCAGACTCGGTCGGCGTTTGCCCCGCCGCAATAAAAGGAGATTCCTCGATGCGCCGCATACTGGCTGTATCCCTAATGGCACTCCTGGCCTTCGCCGTCGTCTCCGCGCAGCAGAAAAATAAGCTGACCAACGACGCGGTCATTTCCATGGTCAAAGGCGGGCTGCCGGACAGCATAGTAGTCGGCTCGATCCAGTCCAGCGAGCCGGACTTTGATCTTTCGCCCGCGGGCCTGGAGAAGCTGAAGCAGGCAGGCGTGAGCGCCAGGGTCATCGCCGCGATGCAGGCTGCGCAGCGGAAGATTGCCGCGCCGGCGGCCACCAGGCCGGGCGCTGCACCCGCGGCTGCGCGCGCCGACGCTCCAACCGCATTGCCGACAACTCCTCCATTTGCGCTGGTTGTCGAAGGCGATGTGCGGCGTGCCCTGACTGCGGAAACGGCCAAGGTGGTTTCCACAGATGCCAAGCAGCAAGCCCTCGACCGCATGGCCGCTGATGCTGCGCTCAACAACGCCTTGCAACAGATGGCAAGCGCTGCCGCCTACGAGGCAGCCGCCGAGTCCGGCTCCGCCGCCGCAGGCAGCTTCGCCAGCGCCGCTGCCGGCGCCCTGGGCGGGCTGATGCGCCGCAAGCCACAGGCGACCTTCGTGTGGGCCGTCCCGGGTGCGGCTTCGGGCCAGCCGGTGACGACACCCACTCCGAAATTTGAAGTCGCCTGGGACGTTCCCGGGCTGCCGGCCGCAGATTACGTCCCCGCTCTGATTCGTCTGGTGCCAGCGCAAAACCAGGTGCGCCTGGTGGGTGCCACCCGCGGCGATGCCGACGCGCTGGGGCAGTTTGGCGCCGAATGGGCGCTCTACGAAAAGTTCACCGAGATGAAGGTGCCGGCGACGGTCACGGCCACAGCGCCCGGCCGCGCCGAGATCGCCCCGGCGGCTGCGCTCGGCCCGGGGCAGTACGCCATCGTGCTGCGGCCGGTGGGCAGGAAGAAAAAGTTCAGCGGGGCGGAAGTGGCCGCCGCCAGCGGCGAAGCCCAGCTTTTCAACGCCGCGTGGACGTTCACCGTCGCGCTGCAGTAACCGTGAAGGAGAACATGTGTGTTGTAGTGGCCAAAAATCATTGTTTCAGGAGGGGGAAAATGAGAAGCAAAGTGAGTTGGGGTTGGAGTTCAAGCAACTTGCTGATGCTGGCGATGTTGGCGCTGGCCGCAGCGGACCTGTCAGCGCCCCCAGCGCGCGCAATAGAGCCTTGCTGCAGTATCACCGGCATTGACGCCAGGACCGGGGTGGTGACCGCGAAAGAGATCTCCACCGGGCGCAGCTTCGAGTTCAAGGTAACTGATGCGGCGCTGCTGAAAACTCTTAAGGTTGGACAGAAGATTACTGCCGACCTGAAGGCCATGACCGTCACGCTGCCGCCAGCCCGACCGGGCGTTAAGGCCGTCCAGTTGAAGATCATGAAGGCCGAGCCGGTGGGGGCGGCTTCTGCGATGTCCCGTCCGAGGGCCGCTGCCGGAGGCATCGGCAGGAGTAGTCCACCGGTGAAGGTCACCCCGGAAGACCTGCGCGGGGATGAGAGTCAAGCGAGCGCCTGCAAGGCGGCCGGGGGCGAGTGGCGCTGCACCGTGGTCTCCACCGGTTCTAGTCCCGGGCCGGAGGACGACACGGTCTCCTGTCACTGCATTCGGAACCAGTGAACCCTGGCCTTCGGGACGCTGAAGGGTTTCACAGAGAGGATTTGCGTGCAGGGTTACGCACGTTTGTGGCGCCGGAGAAAAAGAGGAAACACCATGAAGCAGTTCACGTTCGCAAGGAACCTGCTGGTTGTTTTTTGCCTGGGGGCGATTCTGGCGCCGGCGGTGACGGCCCAGGTCACTGTCCCTCGCCGAAAATCCAAATCTGGCAGCTCCACCGGGCCCGCAGCCTCCGGGGCCAGCGTGGCCATGGCTCCGATCCCGCTGGCCAGTCACCCGCAGGGTCAGCAGATGGTGGCTCAGGCGGCCGAAAAAGTGGCTCTGCTCGATATCAATTTTAAGTTCCTGAACAAGACCTACGAAAACGACCAGTACGTGCGCGAGCCCATTACGGGTAAGAAAGTCCGCACTGCGTGCATCCGCTTCAAATCCACCAGCGGCTTCCGATTCCGCATGGACACCCCCAAGTTTGTGCTCAACAACGAAGGTCTGACCGTCGAACAGAACTTTTCGCGGATTACCGCTGACGGCCTGACCGTGAAGATCCAGCTTGGGCCTTGCGCGGACGTGGCCGCCGGCATCGGCCTGCGGCTCTCCGATGTTAAGGTGACTTACAAGGCCCGGCCCATGTTGAGCTTCGAGAACAACTACTGCAAGCTGAACTGGAACCTAAGCACCGATGACATGAAAATTTCCATCGGAGACTTGAACATCACCGGAGTGCAGAACAACATTGACAAACTGGCTAAGGATGCCGTGCGCGAAGCGCTGAACGCCACGTTGAAAGGAGTCTTCGGCGGGATGATGCGCGGCGAGCTGGCCAAAATCACCGTCAACGTTTGCGGCAACAAAACCGACCGACGCTGAGAGCAAAGCGGTTCACCGAAGAATGGTCGGGGCGAGTGGATTTGAACCACCGACCTCCTGGTCCCGAACCAGGCGCTCTAGCCAGGCTGAGCCACGCCCCGACGGGGGCGCGCGACAGTCAAATGCTCGCGCGCAGCATAAGATTACCACAAGGCGCGGCAGGCGGCCAATCGGTGCAAGGGATGCGTTCGAGGCAGGAGGCAGAGGAAGTTGAAAGGGTGCTGAAGAGTGCCGAGCCTGGATGGCGCACAGGAGCAAGAAGCTGTTGTATTATTGCGGCCTTGCGGGAGGGGCGTTGCAGGCTGAAACCTGCAATGACAAAGTGAAGATGCTTGGCTTCTGTCGCAGCCCCTCGTCCCGCACGCGGGATTCGGGACAATTTCCGCCGCGACCGAAAGGACCGACTTGATTGCCGCGCAAACCGAGGAATCCCGTCCTGCCACCCGCTTTTCCAGCGGCCCGCAACCTGAACGGCGAAATCGTGGTCGCTGATCCTCGACGAGTGGCGGCGTAAGGCCGCCTTTACAGGAGTCGCAGAAACCGTCGGTCTGCATGCCGGGTAGCCGTCACGGCGACGGGCGAGGAGATCTTCCACGTCAGCTCGGGAATTCTTCGCCCGGGTAAGCCGCTTGCCGCACAAAATATTACGAAGCGGGAGATTCCACAGGAAGCTGTCCGAAATTCATTGACTCGGGTGGATTCGGGGCGTAGCATTTTTTTGGACATCTGATATGTAGTTCTTGCTGCTCCAAGTCGTTTGCCAGCGTTCACACCCCGTTCCCGGATGTCCCCCTGGGATGCGGCCATGGGTCAGCCCAACGCAGTCTTGATCGCCTGCTTCGACCCACAAAACCGTCAAACGCTGGTGCGGCTGCTCGGCGAGCATTCCTTGGAGCCCATTCCGTTTGCCACCATCGGTGAATTGCGCCGGCTGATGAAGCAGGCGCCGGTTGCGCTGGTGCTGTGCGAAGCGCAACTGGCCGACGGTGATTTCCGCGATGCCTTGGACGAGGTGGCGCGCAGCGGACGAAGAACCCCGGTGGTGGTGACTTCGTCGAAGAGTGAGACGCAAGAATATCTGGCGGCCATGCAGGCCGGAGCGTTTGACTACCTGCCGTATCCCATCCGCCCCCGTGACCTGGAATGGGTCCTCAACAACGCCCTGCAGCGTTCGATGGCTGCTGCAAGTTAACACGAGCCGCGCCAAAAAAGGGAAGTGGAATCGGCTTGCGCGATGGAAAATCGCAAGGTCCAAGTCTTATTGGCGGGTGAAAGCGTCGCTGACGCGCTCTCGGTGGCGGAATTTGTGCGCAACTGGGGCTGCGAAGCCCGCATTGCCACCTCGTTGGCGGAGGCGCAGGAAGCCATTGCCAAATACGAGTGCGATCTGGTGTTGAGTGGGGTCCGATTGCAAGACGGCAGCGCGTATCCTTTGATTACGCAGCTAGCTGGTACTCCGATCACGTTGTTTTTCTTCCAGCCCGTGCGGGAAGGCTGCTGGTGGCTGCCGGCATTGCGTCGCGGGCGCTACTGCTGGGGCACACCGGCGATGCGGCCCGGTGAGTTTGTCCGTGTCCTGAGCGAGGTCCTGCGCGAAATCGTTACGGACAAAACCGAACCACAACCGTTGCCGGCGCCGGGGATAGGCGTACCGGAATCGGTGGTCGTGCGGCCGCGCCCCGTCACCATGCCCGCGCAGAAGAGCGCGTCCCGCAAGGCTCAGCCAGCCGAACCGGCTGTGCGCGCCGTCAAGTCCGCCTGAGAGTCCGGGAGCGGCACGCATCGGCTGCGCTTTCAAGCGTGCTGGGTGTTGGCAGAAGCGGAAGGCTCCTCCGCCAGTCGCCCCGCCGCGATGCCATAGGGAACTATTCCCGCCCGGGACGTGCACATAGGTCGTCTCCGCCCGCCCTCTCTCTGCTCCAAGAAAACGCTCCTGCAAAACTTCTGGGACTGGCTGGGGTCCAGTTTCTGGTTCATGCCCGCCTCCTGGCGGTTGCCGCGGCGCGGCTGCTGCCGTGGCTGAAGGCCGGCAGCGTAGAGGCCGCTCGCACGCTGCTCTCGACACGTGGGTACGGCCATTCAGGCGGATAACGTAGTCGCGCGCGTCGGCACCGAACTCGGACACTTCATCTACCGTGTGTCTCCGAAGAAATCCGACCCGGAAGAGCCGGAACAGACCCGGTTGCGGGCTTGGGGCGCAGGGGGTGAAAACGTGGGAAGAGACGAAAGCTGCGTCGTAAGCTTGCACCGTCCCTGCGTGCCGGCCCCTGTTACTGGCCGGCCCACAGGCCGCGACGTGCGGCGCGAGCTTCGCGTTCGTATTCGCGGAACTCGTCCGCGTAGTGAAACGGGAAGCGCGTGTAGGCGTGCCCGAAGCCTTGCCGGATGATTTCGGCGTTCAGGAATGTTCCATCCTCCAGATAGACATAAGCCAGTGTGCGGCCGTAGCGGTCAGTAAGCTGCTGGTCGTAAGCCAGGCGGACGCGCTTGCCTTCGGCCATTCGGCGCGTAAAGGCAGCGGCTTGCTTGCCGAAAGCTTCTACCGGACGCCGCGGGTCCGCGCTTTCGGGTGCATTCACCCCGATGAGGCGGACCCGTTCGCTCCTATCGAGCAGGAGCGTGTCACCATCCACCACGCGGATGACCACGCGCCAGTCGCCCTCCGGCTGCGGGGCGGTGAATTCCCGCCAGCCTTCGCGGCCCAGCCACACGGCCAGTACCAGCAGAATGGCGATCAGCGTGGCGAGTTTACTGCGTGGTCTTCGCATCCGACTCCTGCCGGTCCCTGCTGCGAGCCTTCGTCGGCAAAGGCGTTTTCTGCAGTGCGCATTTTGGAAAACTCGGCATGCGCCCTCTATAATGGTAGACGAGGAAGCAAGCACCCGTGGCCATTGACCGCAACCAACTGCGGCAGCTTGACGCGTACCGCTGGCTGGTGCCGAAGGGCACCAAACCGGGCATGCAGACCGACGCGCTCATCTATGCCGATGAGCACCTGCTCGAGGCGATTCTGAAAGATCTGTCGGTCAACCAGGCCATGAACGTGGCGTTTCTGCCGGGTATCGTGGGGCGTTCGCTGGCCATGCCGGATATTCATCAGGGCTACGGCTTTCCTATTGGTGGCGTGGCGGCAACGGATTTCCACAAAGGCGTCGTCTCGCCAGGCGGCGTGGGGTTCGACATCAACTGCGGCGTGCGCCTGCTCGGCTGCCAGCTGCACAAGGACGATGTGACACCCCGTCTGCGCGAGTTGGTGAATCAACTGTTCCGCGACGTCCCCTCAGGCACCGGCTCCGAAGGCTTTGTCAAGTGCAGCATGAGAGAGCTGGACCGCGTGCTGACCGAAGGCGCCGGATGGGTTGTTGAGAGGGGTTTTGGCGAGGCAAGTGACATTGAATACTGCGAAGAGTCCGGCTGCATGGACGGCGCCGACCCGTCGAGAGTCAGCCAGCGCGCTAAGCAGCGCGGGCATACGCAGCTCGGCACGCTCGGAAGCGGCAACCATTTTCTCGAGGTGCAGTATGTCGAAAGAATTTTCGAGCCGGAAGTCGCCGGCCGCTTCAACCTCGAAGCAGGACAGGTGGTTGTTCTGATTCACTGTGGCTCGCGAGGGCTGGGCCACCAGGTATGCACTGATTATCTGAAGGTGATGAATGAAGCGATGCCGCGCTACGGAATCTCGCTGCCCGACCGCCAACTGGCCTGTGTGCCGATTCAGACGCCGGAGGGCCGCGACTACCTGGCGGCAATGGCCGCGTCAGCGAACTTTGCCTGGGCCAACCGGCAGGCGATTACGCACTTCACGCGGAAGTCGTTCGAGAAAATTTTCGGATCGGAGGCAAAGTTGCGCGTTGTGTACGACATCGCCCACAACATCGCTAAGCGCGAGCGACATCGCAGCAACGGCGAGGAAAAAGAAGTTCTCGTCCACCGCAAGGGCGCGACACGGTCGTTTCCCGCAGGCTCGCCCCACATCCCGTCCGGTTACCAGGACGTAGGGCAGCCGGTGTTGATTCCCGGCTCGATGGGCACGGCCAGTTTCGTGCTGGTGGGAACAGCAAGGGCAATGGAGGAAACCTTCGGCACCGTTTGCCACGGCGCCGGCCGGGCGATGTCGCGCACCGCGGCCAAGAAGGGCCGCGATGCCAGGACCGAAACAAAGAAGCTCGAAGAGATGGGCATCCTTCTGCGCGCCGAAACTCGTGACGGCATCCTCGAGGAGGTTCCCGAAGCCTACAAGGACATTGACGCGGTCGTGGACGTGGTCCACAACGCCGGCCTGGCGCGGAAGGTCGCCCGCCTGAAACCCATCGGCGTGATTAAGGGGTAGGGCTCCTGCCCGCTACCCTGCCAATGCAGCACAACGGGTGGGATGACTCAAAGTGGTTCGCTGCGCCCCGAAAATCCGGGGAGGCTGCCATGCAACTCAATCTGGACGAACCGGAAAGGCAGGCGCTGGTCGAAGTCCTCGAGGAGGTCCTGCCGGATTTGAGCGAAGAGATATACAAGACAGAGAATTTCGATTACCGCGAGCAGCTCAAGCGTCGCCAGGCGGCGGTGAAGTCGCTTCTCGGACGGCTGCGCACGCCAGTCAGCGCCTAGCGCGGAATCCCGCGCGACTCAGCCTTTTTCGGCGAAGGAGGCGAATTTCGGCTTGGCGAGTTTTTCAAAATCCTCGAAACGCATGCGGATGGCGTCGCGGTGGGTGCCCGCGTTGAAGACAATCTCTTCGTCTTCGGCGAGCACTTTATCGGCCACTACGGGCAAATCGTAGAGCACGCCGAAAGGCGGCATCGCCCCCAACTCGCAGTCGGGAAATAGGCTGGCGAACTCTTCCTCTGAGGCCAGCTTGACCGGCTTGCCCAGCACCTCGCCCAGTTTTTTCAGGTTCACATGATACGAGGCCGGTAGCACAGCGAGTGCCATTTCCTTGCCGGCCTTGACGACTACCGTCTTCGCCAGCTCCTTACCTGGGACGTGCAGGGTGGCCGCGGCGGCCTGCGCCGTGTAGGCTGGCGAATGCGTCATCGCCGTGTAGCGGACCTTGTTCTTGTCGAGCAACTCTTTCAGGCGCGCGGACATGGTCATGGCGAGCCTCCTTTAGCGGAGTCCGGGCGCGTTTTATCCATTATCCCGCGGCAGCAAACAAAAGTGAAGTGACACCAATTCTCATCGCGCGGACGGCTGTGAAACAGATGATGGGTGCTCAGCTCTTTAGAGTCTGCTACTCCGGCAGGCGGATCAGGCGCGCTTCGACGACGGCTTCAATGCCCCGGATGGGATCGAGGATGGCTTCGGGAACTTCCCCGTCGAGCCGCACGATGGCCAGCGCTTCAGCGCCGCGCACGGCTTCACGGCGTCCCAGGGCAAAGGTGGCGATGTTGATGCCGCAGCCCCCAAGTAGTGTGCCCATCTGCCCGATGACACCCGGAACATCCCGGTTGCGCGTAAACAGCAGCGTGCCCGCGAGCGGAGCTTCAAGTTCGATGCCGTCAATCGTCAGAACGCGCGGGGCCGTGCCGGCCACCACTGTGCCTTCGACTGAGAGCGGTCGGCCGTCGGCCGCTGTGGCTGGCTCAAGTGTAACTTCGAGCGTGTTCGGAAAACCGAGCTCGCGCCGGCGCACGCGCTCTTCTACCATCAGGCCGCGCGCAGCGGCCAGCCGTGCGGCATTTACCAGGTTGACGTGCTCTTCGAGCACCGAACCGAACACACCGCACAGCACCGCGTTGCGCAGCAGGTGCGTGCCCAGTTCGGCCGGCTCGCCCGCGCAGGTGATGCGCACGCGTGCCACTCTTCCCGTAAACGCCTGTGCGACGAAGCGTCCCAGCCGTTCGGCTAGGTCGAGATACGGTCGCAGCCGGCGGTACTGCTCGGCAGAGAGCGTGGGTAGGTTGACGGCGTTGCGAATCACGCCTTCCGCCAGGTAATCGCGCACCTGCTGCGCAATCAGAAAGCCGACTTCTTCCTGCGCTTCAGCGGTCGAGCCAGCCACGTGCGGCGTGACGATGACGTTCGGCAGCGCGAGCAGCGGGGAGTTGCGCGGTGGCTCCTCGGCAAATACGTCCAGCGCTGCGCCCGCCAGATGCCCCGAGCTGAGCGCTTCCGTCAGCGCCGGTTCATCCACCAGTTCGCCGCGGGCGGTGTTCACCAGATAGGCTCCGCGCTTCATCTGCGCCAGCGAGTCGCGGTTGATCATTTTTTCTGTGGCCGGCGAGAGCGAAGCGTGCAACGAAACGAAATCCGACTGCGCCAGCAGGCCTGCCAGCGGAACGAGTTCGACGCCGGCTTCGGCGGCCACCTCAGGGCTGATGTAGGGGTCAGAGACAACGAGGCGCATCTCCAGCGCCCGCACGCGGCGGGCGACCTCAGCGCCTACGCGCCCGAAGCCCACCAATCCGAGTGTCTTTCCTCGCAGCTCGATGCCCGCTGCGCCGGATTTTTCCCACCGGCCAGCGCGCAGCGCGGTGTGCAGTTGCGGGATGCGCCGCGCCAGCGCAAGCAACAACGCCAGGGTGTGTTCGGCCACGCTGACGGCGTTCGACCCGGGCGTATTCATTACCAGAACGCCGCGTTCGGTCGCGGCATCCACATCAATGTTGTCAATGCCCACGCCGGCGCGGCCTACCACACGAAGCTGCGGCGCTGCACTCAGCAGAGTGCCGGCGACGCGCGTGGCGCTGCGAACGATCAGGGCGTCGGCGTCACGCAGCTCGGCGGTGAGTTCTGCGGCCACGGGCGTGACGACGCGCCAGCCCGCCGCGCGAAGCAGATCCAGGCCGCGGTCGCTGATGCGGTCGGCGACAACGATTTTCAACGACGAAGCCATGCGCATGGTCCCGGAAAACCTTTCTCTTGTATCCGCGCGTGGCTTTGCTGTCAAACACAGGAAAATTCGTTGTGGAAACCAGCGCCCGCGTGTGGGTATATTCGGAGGCGGTTTCTCCTCAGATGAGCTTCACCGAGCGAATTCAAAAGGACCTTACCGAGGCGATGAAGGCGAAGGACGAACTGCGCCTGAGCGTCCTGCGGATGTTGAAAACCGCGCTGCATAACAAACAGGTGGAAATGATGCGTCCGCTCGACGACGCCCAGACCGCGCAGGTGCTGCAAACACTGGTAAAGCAGCGACGCGAATCCATCGAGCAGTTCACCAAGGGCGGCCGCACTGACCTGGCCGACAGAGAAGCTCGCGAACTGGCGATTCTGGAACGTTACCTGCCGGCTGCGCCTTCGGCACAGGAGCTGGACGCCGCGATTCAGGCGGCCATCGCCGAGACAGGCGCTGCTTCGCTGAAGCAGATGGGCGCAGTGGTGAAAGCCGCGAAAGATAAGCTGGCCGGGAAAACTGTGGACGGCAAAGCACTGGCCGACCGCGTGCGCGAATTTCTCTCCAGAGGCAGTTGAGGCGACCGTGTCCTGGAAACGAATCGGCGTGGTATTGCTGCGGGTGCTGACCGGTAGTTTCCTGCTGTTCGTGGGCGTGAGCAAGCTGCTCGACCCGGGATTTCTCTACGGCGGCCTGCTGCATCAGTTGCGCGCCATCGGTCAGCCATTCGATTTCTACCAGAACTACGTCCTGAGCCGGTACGTGGAGCTGCATCAGGAGCTGTTTGCTTACGCGGCCGCCATCGGAGAAGTCCTGGTCGGCGCGAGCCTGCTTGCGGGCGCGCTGGTCAGCCTGGGCGCACTGGGGGGCTGCTTCTTGATGCTGAACTTTGCTTTCGCCACGACTGCTGGCAGCCTGCCCGGTCTGCTACTGCACATTCTCTTCATGGGGGTGTTTGTTTTTCTGGCTGTCGCCGGCGCCGGCGTTCCCTGGGGAGTGGATGGCTGGCTTGTGCGATACATCAACGAAGCGGTTGTCCTGTTTCCCTTTCGTCGCACGTTGCCCCGCTACTGATTTCCGGTCGCAACTTCACCTCTTCAAATGACCCTTCCCAGTCGGTATGCTGTTGGCATGGCGCTGCCGGAGATGATTCCCGTCCGGTTTACCGAAGAAGAAGCCGAATTTGTGAGTGTGCGGCCGGTGCGCCGGCAGGTGTTTCGCATCGAGCAACTGGTAGACATGATTCTTTCGGTGACAGGAAAAGATCAGGCGCGCATTGAGCAGATTCTGCGCGCGGGCAGCGTGGTGTTTCACTTCTACCGCTACTGGTGGGAAGGCTTCGAAGCGGACTCCGAGGCACTGGGCCGCCTGCTCGCGCAGTTCCCGGGGGATGAGCCCCGCCGCGAATTTCGTGCCCGAGAGTGCAGCGCGGTCCTCATCGAAACGGGCGGTCATCCGGCGCGCAACACCGTCGAGCTGCCCCGCGCGCTGGCTGCACGACGAAAGCTTTTTCACCGGCGCAGCTTCTGGGACGCGCTGATGGAACTCGCGGAGCGGAAGCCGCCTGCCTACCAGAATTATTCCTATGCTCACCGGGCAGACCTGTTTGCCTTGCCAGTAAACGCGCCGGAAAAGGCGGCGTTGGTTGCCCAGGCGACGCGGCTGGCTCCGCGGGAGCTGCACGGGCAGGTGCGCGCGCTGGCGGCCTGCGAGCAAATTCTGCTGATCTGCCCCCGCAAAAAGACGGTGAGAAGTGAAAAAGGATGAGCGGCGAATGAAGCAGATTGTCAAAGGCTGCGCTTGAAAACGGCGCTGGAACGTTCGTCGGAAGCCACGCGGCGGTAGATTTTGCGCAGCTTTTCTTCTTCGGATTCGTTGGGGCTGACGATGGATTGCACCGCCTGGCGGATGCCTTTCCGATTGCCGATGAAGTTCTCGATAATATCCTACCGGGCCGCGCCCGTCTGTTTCCAGAATTCCGCCGGCTAAGGGAGCCCGTCGAGCCGCGAGTAAAAGAATTGGACAGGGCTTTTCACTGCGTTGTCTGGAGGCATGCAGCCTTCTTCTTCATAAGGAGGGATGTTTTCCACTTCCAGGTGCAGGGTGCTGCCTTTCTTGTCCAGCGCCTTGCCCTCGGCAGGGCCGTAAGCTTTTCAGTACAACGCAAACTCCCCATTGGGCCGGATGGTGAAGTGCGCGCGGCGGGTGAACCGGTCTTTTTCAATTTCCCAGTAGGCGCCGCGCAGTTCGCAGTAGTTCCAGCTTTTCTTCTATTGGTACTCGATGATGTGTATTTAGCTGAAGAGCGGCGAACACCGGTGGACTCCGGTGGCAGCCGATCTCCAGCTAAATGTAGCTCAAATCCAACCTCGCCTCGCGTAGAATGAAAAGCGGAGCGGCGCGTGGGTAGACTTCAATTTGAAATCGCATACCCGGGAGTTGCGTTTCGGCCGCGGACGCGCAACTGGTGGGCGCGGCTGACGCGCGTGCCGGCCGAATGCGTGCACCTGGAATTTGAAACTGACTGGATGGCGTCGCTGGTGCCCGACGTGGTCTATTTGCGCGGCAAGGGACGACGGCAGCGGGAGCTCCATCGGCCGGAAGTTTCGCTGTGCCGCGCCTGCTTCGTCGCGGTACTGCGGCCGGAGCTGGAAGGTTTCACCGGCCGCATGGTGGCGTTCGAGCCGGATGGTGAAACCTTCTCGCAATACTTTTTTCTTGCGCGGGAAGATTTCATCGCCGCGGGCCTGAAGGACGAAGTCAGCGGCGCTATCGAGCAGCGGCTCGCGGAAGCTGCCGGCGAATGCGAAACCTGCGCGCAGCCGGCGCGCTGGCTGTGGCTCTCGCGGAGCGAGGTGCCCAGCCTCGACGAAGCGTCGCTGATCGCCTCCGCGCCCGGATGCAAGCTCTGCCCCGCACACGGAGCGGCCGTGCTCTGCGAAGGTCTGGCGCGGCTTCCCGAAGCGAACCTATTGTACGTGAATGTTCCTTACGGCAATGCTGGCGCTTATGTTTGGATCTGAGAGGGTTTGGACTTGGCCGGCGCAGCATTGGAGGCGGTTTGCAGCTTCGTGAGGTGGTGAAACAATATCGCGAACTTGCCGGCGGCTACGGGGAGCCGGTGGCGCTCAGCCGCTTCGGTCTGAGCCGCGAAGAAACGGAGCGGCTGTTTTCCGTCTTCGACGAAGACTACCAGATCAGCCGGTTTCTCCACCTGAGCAATCAGGGCGGCGAAGCTTACCAGATCAACGGCTTCGCGCACACGCACGTCTCAATTGACGCGGAAATCGAAACCATCCTGTGAGCCGAGGTCGGTGCTCCCGAGCCGGATGAAGCGACGATTCCTCCATGAATATCTATCGCATCCTGGCATTGGCGGCGCTGCTGCTCCATTTGCTGTGGCTGCTGTGGCTGATTTTCGGCTGGCTGGTGACGCGCCGGCGGCCGCTGCTGCGCTGGCTGCACATCGCCTCGCTGGGGTACGCCATCTTCATCACCGTGGGCCCGTGGCCGTGTCCATTGACCATCGCCGAGCAGCGTTTCCAAGCGCGCTCCGGACTTGCCGCTTATCAAGAATCATTTCTTGAACACTATCTCGACATGATCGTGTATCCGAACCTACCGCTCACCTGGCTTACCTGGGGCGGAGTAATTGTGTGCAGCGGGATTCTCGCACTCTACGTGTGGCGGTATTTGCACAGAGATGCGCGGGGCTGGTAGAAAACAGTGACAAAAAGCTTTTGAAGGGACGCGGTCCCGCCGGAGGCAGGACGCCCATGCAAGGAAGACAACTTAAACTGTGTCATTTCTTGGCGGGGCTGGCCTGGCGGATGCGTTCGGCGAGCTTCTGATGTTCTTCCCATAGTTCCTGCGGCAGCCGCTTGCCAAATTTCTTGAAGAATGTTTCGATGTCCTCGAGCTCATCGGCCCAATCGGCCGGATGCACGCGTAACAGTTGCTCGAGCGTAGCGCGCGATATTTTCAGCCCATCGAGAGTGAGTGCATCGGGCGTGGGCACGCAGCCGATCGGCGTCTCTGCCGCCTGGCCGTTGTTTTGCACTCGCTCAATAATCCACTTCAGCACCCGCGCATTTTCACCAAAGCCGGGCCACAGGAATTTGCCGTCGGCGCCGCGACGAAACCAGTTCACGTGGAAAATTTTCGGCGGATGCGGAATGCGCTCGCCCATTGCCAGCCAGTGGGCGAAATAGTCGGCCATGTTGTAGCCGCAGAACGGCAGCATGGCCATGGGGTCGCGCCGCGTGACGCCCACGGCGCCGGTGGCCGCCGCGGTGGTCTCTGAAGCCATCGTTGCTCCGACGAATACACCGTGCCGCCAGTCGCGCGATTCATAGACCAGCGGGGCGAGCTTCGCGCGGCGCCCCCCGAAGATGAACGCGGAAATCGGCACGCCCTGCGGGTCCTGCCAGCGCGGCGAGATGCTTGGCGTCTGATGCGCGGGCACGGTATAGCGCGAATTCGGATGCGCCACCGTACCCTTGCTCTTCGTCCATTTCTCTCCTTTCCAGTTCAGCGTGCCCGGCGGCGGCTCGCTGTTGATGCCTTCCCACCACGGTTCGAGGTCGGGCGTCAGGCCCACGTTCGTGAACAGGGAATTCTTGCGCAGCGCTTCCATCACGTTGGGGTTGGTTTGCTGGCTGGTGCCGGGGGCGACGCCGAAAAAGCCGGCTTCGGGGTTGATAGCCCGCAGGTAGCCGTCGGGCCCGATTTGCATCCAGGCGATGTCGTCGCCGACGGTCCAGACGCGATAGCCCATCGGCTCGAGCGCTGATACCATCATGGCCAGATTCGTCTTCCCGCAGGCACTGGGGAATGACCCTCCGATATAGGTGACGTTGCCTGAGGGATCTTCCATGCCCAGGATGAGCATATGCTCGGCCATCCAGCCCTGCTGCCGCGCCATCCAGCTTGCAATGCGCAGCGAGAAACACTTTTTGCCCAGCAGCGCGTTGCCGCCGTAGCCTGAGCCGACGCTCCAGATGAGTTTTTCTTCCGGGAAATGCAAGATGTAGCGCCGGTCGGGACTCAGGTCGCCCATCGAGTGCAGCCCGGGAACAAATTCGTCGGAGCTGCCCAGCCGCTCGACGGCCCTTTTCCCCACCCGGGTCATAATCATCATGCTGATGACCACGTAGAGGCTGTCGGTCACCTCCACACCCACCTTGCTGATGGGCGAATCCACCGGTCCCATGATGTAAGGAATCACGTACATCGTGCGATTTTTCATGGCGCCTTCGAATAGCGGCCGGACTTTGGCCTTGGCCTCTTCGGGGGCCATCCAGTTGTTGGTCGGCCCGGCGTCGCTCTTCTCTCGCGTGCAGATAAAGGTGACCTGCTCGGTGCGCGCCACGTCGGTCGGATGGCTGCGGTGCAGGTAGCAGTTGGGATAGCTCTTCTGGTTGAGCCGGTAGAAGACCTTTTCTTCCAGCGCTTGCTGCATCAGCCGGTGATACTCTTCATCAGAGCCGTTGCACCAGACGACGTTTTTCGGCTTGGTCAGCGCGGCGGCTTCTTCAACCCATTGCTCCAGCGGTGTGGCCACGGGACCTCCAGAAAATTGCGGAACTGAATTTTTTCCGGTGCGGCGGACCGGAGGCACTGTTGCGGGCAGTCGGCAGCAGGACGCAACTCTTGAATCAAAAGTTTAGGCCACACGGCGCGTAAACGCAAGAAAAGGATGCAGAAGGAGTGCACGGCATGCTGCACGAAATGAAGGTTTGCGCTACCATCGCCACAGCATGTTTGCGCGAAAACTTTGCGTGGTGGTCGTTATCGGCGGCGACAGGCAGCCCTGCCCGCTGGACTGGCTGGACAGTTTCGCCATGCGCAACTTCACCGGAGCGGCTGAATTCGACGACACCCTTCCCACCGGCGCAGGGCGCCTGGAAGCCGGTTTGCGCGTGGACCCGCAACGGCTGGCTGCGGCGCTCGAGCAGTGGCTGAACCAGCGCGGCATGGGCAACGGCCAGCCGGTGAAAGTCGAAATCCGCGAGCTGCCGTCCAGTCAGAATCGCAGCACTAACCCCGCCGAGGGCACCCACTGAAAGATAGTTCCACCCCTGGAGGCGTTTGCGCTGCGCGGTGCTCCGCTAATGAAAGTTCGGTTTTCTACCCGGAAACTCCATCGCGGAGAAATCTCGATGTCGAGCCCTAGTCCGAGGTTTCCGGCAAACTTTTCCTCGGTCTCGATGCTCACGTCAAACAATGCTAGGCCCAATCCGGCTGTGGCAAAGGGCCGCCAGCGACCATCGGCAGCGAAGGTTCGAACGTAGTTGAACGAGACGTAATGCGCCCGCAAAGAAAGCGTGCTCCTCGAACTGGAACTCTCGAACGGTGGCCGAAACAGAGTGGTGCTGCGAACGCTGCCGGGATGATAGAAATATGACACTTCAACTTCGTCGTGATCAGTCAGACCCAGGCGTACTCCGATGAAGAGGCGCCCTGTTCGGGGAAACGAGACTTCTTCCTGGGCCGTCACGCTGGGTTGGGGTGGAGGGAGCATCTGCTGAAAGGTCCTCGAAACACCAGTGGACACCGATGCCCCGCCCTGCACAAATACCCGCCAGCGATACGTCTCCCGCTCGGCCTGTTGCGCAGCAACCCCCTCGGGACAGGAGGGCATCAGGGCCAGCAGAATCCCGGAGGCAAGGTACGTGGGAATCTCCCTGGGACAGTTCCGAGCATGCTGCACTGGATTCCTCCCTACCACGGCTTGGTAGACTTTTCGAAGAACTCGCTTGACTTAGCGAGACGTAGAGCCCCCTCTTTGAGGCCGTAAGCCCCCAGAAAAACTGCATGGTCGTTGATCTCCGTATCTGTGGCCACCCTTCGCATTTGGATTCCGAAGAAATAGCCGGCGGCCACCTGCCTGAATTCATACGACCACACGATGTCCCAGGCAAAGTCCTCGCGTGTAAGTTGATACCATTCCCAGTGGCCACAATTCGGATCCGATGAATCGGCGGGCATACATATGCCGTCTACTGTACACAGAGTTTGCTCGCATTCGTCTTCAACCCAGAGCCAGTAGCCATTTAGGTCATTCACCGCCGAATCGAGCTCCCAGCTCGTTGGCTGTCGGTCTAGGAGTCTTGCATAAGCGTTCTCGACAAAAATCTTGTTGTCGTTGTTACTCTGGCTGAAAAACTCGTTTCCTGCGACCAGATAAACGATTGGGGACTCGGTGGAATATCCTGATTCCAGTCGCGTGAGAACGCTGTTGTCCGGTGGGGCCGTGCCTAGCAGCCATCTATAGAGAATCTCTTGCTGACGAGCGTTTGTATCCGTCTCATTAAAGAAGCTGCGGGCGGCCGCCTCGCGGTTCGCTTCGTCGTTGGGACTCAACGAAGAAGCCTCCGCTTGCTGCAAAAGCTGGGGGTTGGCGTCCAGATGCAGTTTATCGAGCGAATCGTCGAAGCTCTCCCATCCAGGGCTTGATGGAACCGGCTTGGAGAATTCGCAGTCAATCGTCCGTTTAGAATCTCGCGGCGGAATCAGAACAGGATTTTCAATAAAGGGAATCCGTCCGCTGCCGCAAACAACCGCAAAACTGACAGGACAGGTATCCTCTGTGTCGCGGACCAAGACTCCTCGGCCGGTGGCGTCGATCGCAACAGAGAAATCGGAGCAGGTACCTGCAAATCGCGACCTCCCGCAGAAACACAATGTAACACTCGCGGTGGAGCTTGGTTTGTCGTTAACCAGCGTAATCTGGAAACCGTATTGGGCGGTCGCAGTCCACACGCAGTGAGGATCGCTAATCCGAGGACAGAGAACAGAAAACTGGCGAGAGTGCTTAGTTTGGGTTGCATGCCGCACCTCATTCTGCAAGAAGCAGCAGCCGATGAAGGATGGTGGGGTTCAGAAGACGATCGACCGGTCTTCTCGCGAGTGCGCCGCGCCTTCCGAAGGATTTTGTTGCAATTGGGTTGGAACGCTTCGGGGCACGCGAGAATCGAGCAAGGGCTGTGCCAACCCCGGGTCTTCAGAAACGGAGAGATACAGCACAAGAAAGGCCTCGACCGGATAAAGGTTCTTCTCGTCTATGCCGGTGTCGTTGACTTTAGCGATTCCGGGAGATGGGCCGTACAGCTTAAGAAAGAATGAACGAATCGCGTTGACCTTCGCTGGAGTGAGGACGTAATAGGGTGTCGCACCCGCGCTTGTTTTCGGGAGCTCGGCCCCTGGTCCTGCCAGCGCCTCAACAAGAAGTTTTGTGGCTTCGACGGTAAATCCTTCTATGCTTATCGTTCCCCTTTGGAACGACCGTGCGCGCCATTCCGCAATCGCTAGACCTTGTACAAAGGAGTTTGCAAGCCGGTGGCCAGTTCTCTCTGCCACAAAGGCTGCAAGATTTGAAGCTGCCCGCTCAGCATCGTTGAAAGACTCGACCGACATTCCGAGGACCGCCCCGATGCCATCGGCCAACTGAGGGTCAGGCTTTAAGGAAGAATTTGCTTGAGGTGTCTGGGCGCCGGGACTCGCGTATGCAAGGGATAGGAAAACAAGGAATCCAGATAAGGCGCCACGAGGCATATGCACACCCCCATTCGCTATCATCTAATACTAAAGATTATTAAATTGTTAACTATCATCGGAACGAAATAAACCTAACGGAAGGCGGGGGGCCGCCGCGCGGCGGGCAGGGGCACTGGCCCGGCTAGCAGGGCGCGGATTTTCGGCAGGGCGGCGCGGGCGGCCTGCTCGCCCACGGCGAGCAGTTCCGGGCTTTTCTTGAAATCGTCCCAGGCGTAGGGCGTCACGTCCGGCTCGATGACCACGTCGGCCTTGTGCCGCCAGCCCTGGTGGGCGTGCTGCTGCATGATGGAAAAGGACCGCCCGATGATGTCAGCCACGCTCCTGGGCTGGCCATTGGGCGCCGCCGAGGCCAGATAGACGGCGATGGTATGGTTCGCCCCCATCGCCTCGAGCGCATCCACCGGCACCGGAGCAGTCACGAACCCGTCCACCAGCAGCTTTCCCTCATGCTGTACCGGCAGGAATAATCCCGGATAAGCGCAGGAGGCACGCAGCGCCGGGCCCAGCTCACCCGAGGTGAAATAGACGGGCGTTCCATTCTGCAGGTCAGTGGCGGCAATTGCCAGGGGGACTCTCAGCTCTTCAAACTTGCTCACAGCGCAGAAGCGCGCTAGAAAGGTTTCGAGCCGGAAGTTGCTGGCCAGCCCGAGCCAGGAAAGCGTCCATTGGCCGAAGTCTTTGAAGCGGGTGGCACCGGCCAGGCGTTCGAGTTCGGCCAGCGGCGTGCCGCAGGCGTAGGCGGCGCCAATCAGCGCGCCAACGCTGGTGCCTGCAACGCAGTGCACCGGGATGCCTTCCTGCTCGAGGACCTTCAGCACGCCAATATGCGCGATACCACGCGCAAAGCCTCCGCCGAGCGCCACACCGATTTTCGCTTGCCACGGCTGTGCGCGGGCCGGCGACGGGTTATAGGCGAATTCCCGCACGCGCTCGACGGCGCTCGAAATCCACCTGCCTAACGAACCCATTTTTTAGCCTCCACCTGATAGAAGGCTGAGCTACTTAATTAGATGCAAATCCTTTGCCATTGACCGCACCGGCAGGCTTTTGTACCCTCAACTCCCCTTGTCGCTTGTACCAGCAAGGTTTAGCGTTAGTTTAACGGAAGCGGCCCCGGAGGTAAGGGAAAATCTTTCGCTCTTTTGGCTAGAGAAAGGCGACTTGTATGAATCGCAGGATTGAAAAAGTGACAGTCTTGGGAGCCGGCACCATGGGCGCTCGCATCGCCGCTCATCTGGCCAACGCCGGCCTGCCCTGCTACTTGCTGGACATCATTCCCCACGAGTTGACCGCTGAAGAAAAGGCCCGCGGGCTGAAGCTTGAACATCCCGCGGTTCGCAACCGCATCGTCAACGCCGGCCTTGAAGCGGCGAAGAAATCCCGGCCGGCAGCGTTCTTCACCCCTGAGCACGCGCGGCTGATCACCACTGGCAATTTTGAAGACCATCTCGGCTGGTGCGGCGAATCGGACTGGATTATTGAAGCCGTCGCCGAAGATCTCGAAATCAAGCGTACGCTGCTGGAACGCGTCGAGCAGCACCGCAGGCCCGGTACCCTGGTCACCACCAATACCTCCGGCCTGCCCATTCGCCAGATTGCCGAAGGTCGCTCCGATGATTTTCGGCGGCACTTCGCCGGCACGCATTTTTTCAATCCGCCGCGCTATCTCAAGCTGGTGGAACTCATTCCCGGACCGAACACCGACCCGGACGTCATCGCCGCGCTCAGCCGGTTCTGCGACCAGCGACTGGGCAAAGGCGTCGTCATTGCGAAAGACACGCCGAACTTCATTGCCAATCGCATCGGAACCTACTCGATGCTGAACGTGCTGCGGCTGATGCAGGAACTGGATATGACCGTCGAAGAAGTGGACGCCTGCACCGGTCCGGCCGTGGGCTGGCCCAAATCGGCGACCTTTCGCACCGCGGACATCGTCGGGCTCGACGTGCTGGTGCACGTGGTGCGCAATATCTATGAAAGCGTTCCTGACGATGAGTCCCGCGAAATCTACCGCGTGCCGCCGCTGGTGAAAGAAATGGTCAAGCGCGGCTGGCTGGGGGAGAAGACCGGCCGCGGCTTTTACCAGCGCGTCAAGAAAGATGGTGAGAGCGAAATTCTTTCACTGGACTGGAAGACGATGGACTATCGCCCGCGGCAGAAGGCCCGGCTCGGCTCGATCGAAGCCGGCAAGACGATTGACGACACCAGCGAACGGCTGCGCATGCTGCTCGCGGCAGGCGACAAGGCTTCGAAGTTTCTGTGGGGATCGGTGTCGCGCATGTGCCTTTACGCGGCGCGGCGCGTGCCTGAAATTGCAGACACCATCGTGGACGTGGACCGCGCTATGCGGTGGGGCTTCGCCTGGGAGCTCGGCCCCTTTGAGCTTTGGGACGCCGCTGGCGCTGAATCCATGGCCCGCCGGCTCGAGCAGGAAGGCGAATCGCTGCCGCCGCTGGTAACCAAGCTTCTCTCCTCAGGCAAAAAATCGTTCTACGAATCCCTGCAGGGTTTGACGAAATACTTCGACCTCGCTTCTGCCGATTTCAAGCCGGTGCCAGAGCCGGAAGGAGTTATCTTCCTGAAATCGCTGAAGGAGCGCTCGAAGGAGATCGAGCGCAACGCCGGCGCCAGCTTGATTGACCTCGGGGACGGCGTGCTCTGCTGTGAGTTCCACTCGAAGATGAACGCTATTGGCGCAGACACGGTGGCCATGCTGCACAAGGGCCTCGCGCGGCTGAGTTCCGATTTTGAAGCCATGGTCGTGGGCAATCAGGCGCAGCACTTCTGCGTGGGGGCCAACTTGATGCTGCTGCTGATGTCCGCACAGGAAGGCGAATGGGACGATATCCATTACGCCGTCCGCCAGTTTCAGAACGTCAACCTGGCCATGAAATATTCTTCGCGGCCAGTCGTGATTGCGCCGCAGGGCATGGCGCTCGGAGGCGGCTGCGAAATCACGCTGCACGGCGCGCGTGCGCACGCCGCTGCCGAAGCCTACATCGGGCTGGTCGAAACCGGCGTGGGACTGATTCCTGCCGGTGGCGGCACGAAAGAGATGGTTGTACGCGCGAATCAGAAGGTGCGGCGCGGCGACGCAGGCATCTCACTCAGCGGCCCGCCGGGGCCGCCGGAATCCGACCTCGACCTGTATCACGCGCTGAAGCCGGTGTTTGAAAATATTGCCATGGCCAAGGTTTCCACCAGCGCGGAGGAAGCGCGCACGCTGGGGTATCTGCGCGATTCGGATTTCATCTCCATGAACAGCGACCGGCTGATTGCAGACGCGAAACAAACCGCACTGGCGCTGCTGCGCACCGGTTACCGGCCTCCGGCTCCCGGACCGGCTGAGCCGACCGTGCGTGTGCTCGGCGAGCAGTTCGTGGCTGCGGCGAAGCTGGCCATTCATATGATGGTCCGCGGGGAGTACATCAGCGAATACGACGCGCACGTGGCCCGTAAGCTGGCCTATGTGCTGGCCGGCGGGGCACTGAGTGCACCGCAATATGTGAGCGAACAGTACATTCTGGATTTGGAGCGCGAAGCCTTCGTCTCGCTGTGCGGCGAACGCAAGACCCAGCAGCGCATCGCCCACACGCTGAAATCCGGCAAACCTCTTCGCAATTAACGGACCGTGTTCGCCAATCCGTTCCCCAGGGCATGTTCGAATGTTTATTCGGGCAGCCCTCCTTGCCCCTGGAGAACTGGCCCTCGACCTCGAAAGCTTTCCAGCTCAGCGATCCATTGTTGGATTCTTTGCTCCGGGTGCGGGCGTAATTTCCCATTTTCGTCCAGCAGATACCTCTGCAAGGCCACCGCCAGGCCCTTGCTGCCGGGTTCGTGTGCAATCTCCTGGTTGGCGATAAAGCTCTCTAAGCGTTCCGTTCCGAGTTTGTAGCAGGCTTCCAGGGCCATTCTTAAGGTCTCGACTTGTCGAGCCAGGCGCAGCCGGTAGGCCGATAGAACACTTTCGCCCTGGGATCCACAGATTCCGCCGTCGCCATAAACGACGCCTACTACCCTGACAGATACCGCTACGATCTGTTCGCCGGGCCGGGCGACGTTTTCAGGGAACAGGGAAACCGTTCTTTCATTTCCGGCTTGCAACCATGTCTCCGTCTGTCGGTCCATGCGGATAAAGTTCAGGTTTGCCGGGTTGGATATCGTCCTCCGACTGGAGGTCTCATAATCGATGCTTACTCGCAGGGAGGCGATGTCTTTGCGTCCCACGTTCTGCAGACGAATGTACCCCTCGCCCACGGTGGTCGCACCCAGTTGAACCATGCCGCTAACCTGGAGCCCACAGGCTGTTACCGGCGTGAGATAGTACGCGCTACGTGCTTCGTCGCGGGGCCCAGGAGGACCTGGAGAAGTCGTCTGGGCCGGCGACGACGGGCAAGCAAGAACGAAGAATGCCAAAGTGTTCGCTGCTAAGCGTCGGTTTTTGCTCATCGCAGCACCTCCTCGCTTCGCCTTGAGTATCTCACTGGAGAATCAGGCAGTCCCAAGTCGTGTATGGGCTCAAGGGAACCCATCCCTCGTGGACATTCCAAACGTAGCATCGCCAGCACTCGCAAATCGCGTTTGGGTATACAAACACTGACGTTGGACACGCTACTTGAGCCATCGCAGGGGGAGCCAAGACGAAGGCGCAGATTAACCATGCCGAGAGCACGACCGCCGCGATCAGTGTTCTCCTCTTCGGTTCCGCGAACAAATGTACACCTGTGCGCTCCGATTCCAGCAATACTCGCCTGAAGAGCCCTTCTGTTTGGAAACACTGGCTGGGCATGGTCCACTTTCCTGAAGTTCCTGATACCGATGAATACACTATGAGATTATTATTGTCACGTAATAATCTGCGGAGTGGTAGCTACTCCTATTGGCAGGCACGTGCTGTCGAAGAAAACCTACGCTGCCGATTGTGCCAGTGGGGTGACTTCTGGCTGGCCATAGAACCGAAATCGCGAAGTGATTGGAAAGGCAACTACAAGGGCGTGGGGCTGGTCATCTTGCCAAAATAAAATACGGGCAGGACCCGCTACCCAGTTCCTGCCCCACAGCTCATATTTTAGGGAGTTACCTGGGCCCTGTCAATAAGCGCCGTGCCCAAGCGGCTTGACGCTGTGGAAAGTTCCCGGTAAGGTCGCGCGTTTTCTTACGCTGGAAGCTGGGCGTTGTGGGTGCGTCTCATCCCGGAATCAGAAGAAAATCGGCAGCTTGTTGCCGCGAAATCTTGCCTGTAGAGGCGGGTTTATCCCGCCACAGAACACAAGCTGAGGTGAGGTAAAGTCGCCGCTACTCCTCTGCGAGCGACAAGCTTCGAAAAAGGAGCAGGAGATGCGAAGTTTTCGCCGAATCCTGTGTGTGGCGGCGCTGGGCGTGGCGCTGCTGGTGGCAACGACGGCGGAGCCGCAGAACCCGCCGCCGTCCTAGGCTATCATCGGCGCGCGGATTGTGCTGGTGGCAGGTCCGCCGATAGAAAACGGCACGGTCGTCGTGGCCAACGGCTTGATTGCCGCGGGCGGCGCTGCGCAGAATCCACAGAATGCCCTCCTGCACCTTGCGGTCGGCAGCGCGAGGTCTTCCCCCGCGAGGCGGCCGAGGCCGTTTGGGCAGCAGGGGCCGAATCGCTTCCCATGGCGCGTCGGTCAGCAGCCCACCGTATCGCGGCATCGGCCCTCCCCTCGGCGCTGCACCCCCTGTTTACTGCGCTTCGCAGAGGCCAACTATGGTAACAACAAGGCTTGGTACCCAGTTTTGTAACTGGTTCTATCACTTCACTTCGCGCAGGCGGCCGGTGCGCACGTCGTAGATGAGGCCGCGCGTTTCAATCTCGCGGGGCAGAAAAGGATTCTCGCGGATCCGCCGGAGCTGTCCGGCCACGTTTTCTTCCAGGTTGCGGAAGGTATGGAAGCGGAGCACACCGGTGTCCTGCCCGGTGGCCTTCCGGACGCGCTCGCGCAATTCACTTTCAGTGAAACTGAGCAGGCCGCAATCGGTATGCTCGATGACGACAATCGTGCGCGTACCCAACAGGTGGACGGATAGAATCAAGGAACGCAGCGCGTCGTCGGTGGCCAGCCCGCCGGCATTGCGGATGATGTGCGCGTCGCCAGCCTGCAAACCGAGGATAGCTTCTACGTTCAGCCGCGCATCCATGCAGGCCACTACCGCTAGTTTCTTCGCCGGAGCAATCGCGAGTTCTTTATGGCGAAATCTCTCGCAGTAGCGCTGGTTGTTCTCGAGCAGCTCCTCGAAAAGCCCCATCATGTCCCCTCATTTGCAATCGTCGCAGGATTTAACTTTTGACCTCGAAACG
>FWWM01002337.1_pt1 | contig 51794 bp, 54 predicted proteins | sample 2228351 | NCBI WGS metagenome assembly FWWM01 (sample SAMEA103939774, study PRJEB20133) | metagenome | reverse complement strand
TATCGTCTCCTAAATGGGCACTTCGCTCAATCACAAACACCGCATCGAACTGGCGCAGGTAGGCACGGGCGTCCGCAGAAGTGGGGTCTAATGCAGAGACAGGCGTTTCAAACGCACTGGTTCCTGTGCCGTTCAGCACCGCGAGCGTGGTCTGGATACCGAGATTCTGGAGAACTTGTGCTTCTCGTCCGACTTGCGAAAGATTGCGTCTTGAGCTAACAATCAGCACTTTCGCCATCAGCGCACCCCCACCACTTTGCTAAACAAGGACTGGCTCGTGCTGGAAGTCACCTGAATCCGATACTGGTCGCAGTGCTGGTTTGCGATCTCCACTCGGAACCAGCTGTTCGCAGAGCCTGTGATTGTGCCCGACGCAATCTGGAGCCAGCCATCGCCGAGCGGGTTGCCACTCGCATCGACCCAGCGCCCGAGAACGGTGTAGGCAATGTCGGCAGTGCCCGTTTTGCGCCCGCCCCAGACGAGCGTTCGGAACTCGCTCGCTCGGTCGAGAGAAGGCGCTTCGGCGTCGGTGCTACCGAGCAGGTCTCGTGCGGTCGCATCGGCGCCGATACCACTGACAAGGAGGGTTTCGACCATTTCTTGCGTGCGGACAGGGAGCGGGGTGACGGTGGTCACAGGGGTTTTCTCGTTCAGGTAGGGCGTGTTTCCGTATTCTACAATCATCGTGTCTCTCCCAATACGAGTTTACGATAGAGGCGGATACTCGTATGCAACGCCCTGAATCGTCTTGAGCTTCTCACGGTCTTGTGGGAGGAGCATCCCTCGTTTCACCACGAACAGCGCCTTCGGGTGGTCGTACCGCTCGATTACCCTAACAGCGGGATCGTCATCCCATTGGCAGATATTGAGATACGCCATAATGTCCACGAGATGAGGCAAGGCACGATGCTCGTGTTCGTGCGCTTTGAGCAGAGACACCAGACGCCACGGCTGCTTCCGCCACGCGGGATAGTCTGGGTTTCGCAAGAGCGTCCATTGCATCCGTGCGTAAGCGCTAGCGTCATACTCCACATCGGGCGATTCGGGCTGCTCTCTCGTTCTGGCACGCCACTCCTGAATCGTGCGATGCTTGACAAACGAGTGATAGCACTGAGCCACTTTCGCTTCCCAGTCAGGATCCATCAATCGCACGATGAACTGAACATACTTGTTGTCCGGGTCGTGCATCGTCATCACCGCTTTCTGCAGCGGACGCCTCAGTTGCAACGGCTCCCAATCGGCATAGAGCTCGATGTAAGCATAGTGGTCTGGAAGTCCCTTCATAAGAACGCCCTCCGAATCCCTTCCGCAAGATGACGCATCAGCGTGATACGAGTGTCGTTTTGCAAGAGGAGTCGTAAATCGACAGGGTTGGATATGAACCCGAGTTCGACGATGACGGACGGCTTCGGCGTCGAGAGCATCGCCAGCGATCGTGTGGAGAGTTTGACGCCCCTATCGGGAATGGGATGCTCCAGCGCGTGATACCCCGCTTGCAACCCGCGATGCACCGCGTGCGCAAACGAGGCATGCACTCGATAGAGCGTCTCGTAGCCGGTGGCAGAAGACTCCGTGTGCGCATTCAGATGGAGACTGACGCCCGCATCCGCGTTCCGTATCCACGAGACCCGCTCCGTGTAGGTTCGAATCGTGCCGTTCGTAACCCGCGTGAGCCGAACGGAATAGCCCGTTTGACGCAAGAAGAACGCAAGCGAGACCGCATACCGCAACGCCACTTGCGCCTCCTCATACCGGACCCCGCCCAGCACCCCGACCGCGCCCGGGTCATAATGCCCTTCACGACGATACCCGTGCCCCGCATCAATCACGATGGTCTTCATCCGCGTCCTCGCCCGATTCGAGCATCGTCACCACCTTGCGATCGATGGCTCGATAGAATCGCAGATGGAGCGCATAGTAGACCGCATCGACGACACGCTCCGAAACCCCGAACCGCTCCGCAATCTGCGTCCGTGTCGCTCGAGGCAAATGCAACGCGCGCTCCCATAACCAAGAACGAATCAACGGGTAAACCAGACGCAAAAGATTCCGCGCAATCCACCATCCGATTCGCTTTCGCATTGCGTCTCCTCAGCGAGATTATACGACGGCACGACGAATCCAGACCGATTCGATACGCAAACTCCTCGTGCTCGCCGCATTCACCCGCGTCGTGTAATCTCGCCGTTCATACCCGTAATCCAGGAGCGCATCGTAGAGCGGGTTCGGATAGCCCGATAAGACGACACTACCCCGCAACTCGACAAGGCAACGCACTAACCGCTCGTGGTCTTCGATCGACATCTCGTGACGGTAAGCATAACCCCACACCCGCGTCTCCTGCAAGTAAGGGGGATCGAGATAGAAGAGCGTCTCCGTCGAATCGTAGTCTCGCAAAACGCACTCGAAATCCCGATTCTCAACACGCACGCCACGCAACCGCTCGTGCGTCTTCTGCAACTTGAGAATCTGACGGTAATACGCCGCGGTCATCGCAGGCTGATGACACTGGGCCGTCTGCGCCTCCCGCGCAACACAGAACCGCCACGACGCAGAAGCAATCCCACTGAACGACATCGTCCGCCCCAAAAACTCCTGCAACACCGCATCAGGGAGCCGAACCGTCCAGTTGTAAAGACACCGTGCATAAGGCGCCATCCGCGCCTGCCTCGCAAAACGCGTCCAGCGCGAATCGTCCTGCACAATCCGAACCAGCGCACTCAAGAACACATCGATATCGTTGTAGACCTCGACGGGCACACGACGCTTGTTAAGCAAGACGGACGCACCACCCCCGAACGGCTCTACATAGCAAGTATGAGGAACCGATTCTAATAGCGGTAAGAGCCAGCTGAGATGGATGGATTTGCCACCATAATACGGGATGAGCGTCAAACGATTCGTGCGCATCACCAGAGTTTACGAATCGTATAGTCTTTCGATGAGTCCGCTTGCTCTGGTACGATACACGGACCGAATCGCTACTTGGTACGATGCGATTAAGAGAGGGTTCACTGGCACGCAATCATTGGCGGCCGAAGTGCTGACCACTCTGGTGGAAGACCCGGCGTTCAATGATCCCGCCCTTCTGGAAACGCTGATTCGCCCGACCCGTAAGTTCGCGGAGACGCATACCGCTCAGAACTATGCCAGCTCGATGCTGAGCGGGATGCTCTTGTCGCTCAATCGATATATCCGCTCAACGACGGGTAAACGGGACGTCGAAGAGTATGCACAGTGGGTGAATACGCAGACGACGCCTCCGTGGCGGGCACTCCTACACCCGCTGTTTGCGGAACTGTACACGCCGTTTCGCGGACGCCCGAACCCGCCCTCGCCCCTCATTTATACCATCGATGTAATAACACTGGGCGACAACGAGATCGGCGACTGGCAGGAAACAGGGACACTGGATGCCAGTGTCTATGCAGGCGGATACGGCTCTATCATCGCATTAAACGAGGCCGGCGCACGGACGATTGAGATGACCGCTCAATGGCGACGAGTGACGGGCGAAATCGTAAGTGCCAATCTCAATCTGGAGTTCGATTATGTGTCATCGGACCCTGACGACGGTCTGCGAATGGGACGCGATTGGCAACCTCCCTTCGCGGACGCCCTGCTTGTTCGGATCATCGCGCTCACATCAAACCAGCCCGTGCGCGTCAACCTGCTCGGACTGCCCGTCCGAGGCTAGCTCCTTGCCCAAATAGGGAACTGTCTCGATGAATCGAAACGCAAGATAACAAGTCTCCCGTTTCGATCCCGTATCGACCACACGCAAGACGAAGAAATCGTCTGCAATAGAGGCAATCCACGAGGCAATCTCGTCATCCGTCGATATCCAATCCCAACCCATAGACGGGGTTATACCTGAAACGAAACCCCTGCACTGCCTCGATGGCAGTGCAGGGGCAGAGAGTAGAGGGCGAACCCCTCAGCTTGCCAACTCGTCTATCACCTCCCTCTTCGATCGGCGTACCTCCTGCAGGAGGCGCTGGCACTCCTGCAGGAGATTGCTCGCCAGCGGGGCAATCTCGCCAAGCGGCCCATCGAGCAGCCGCTTGAGCGACCGCTCGACGGTCACAACCTCGGCAAGGGCACGCTCGCGGACGTTGTTTTTTCGAGCTTTCTTATAGACGACCTCCGCCTCATCCAGGAGAGTCGCCCAAGCCTGAATTACGAGGCGAAGCAGTGCATCCGCCTCGTCTCCCGGCTGGAGAGCGACGGAGTGGAACTCGACGCCCTCCATCTCGGGCAGCTGGGCACCGGGGGGCAGGTATACGGCTCCCCCGCGCTCTCGAATCCGCACACCGCCCAGCCAACGCAGGGCGGCGACGACCTGCCTCGACAACACGAGATTGTCTGCGGGGAGGTCGATACAAGGCTCCGAGAACGGCAGGTGCCACTCATGCCACTTGCACTCCGATAAACTGAAAATGGCCCAGCCGAGTGGCTGGTGGGAATCCCCATCGAATACGGACAGGTAGACCTGCCCGTTTCGATATCGAGTCGCCACCGCCCACTCGCAATCTTCAGCGAGCGACTCGATATGTCTGCGAATTGCCTTCTCCACAGTACGGGGATCCCCGTACCGATCCATCACTACCGATAATCTCCACGTAACCACAGTTCCTAACATTGCATCCTCCTATATCGTGGTCTCTAAGACCTCGTGGTAGGTCATGTGCGCCTCCTGCTGATTGCCTGCGCGAGGTCGATGATGCCCTCGCTCGTGAGGTCGACGACCATCTCGGCGTCGGGCATCTCGAAATCGGAGGCGCACCGTATCGCCCAGAGCCGTGCCTTCGATTGGCTCCGCCACTCGGCGAATCCCTCAGGTACGCCCTGATACCCGTCTGCATCGGTAATGATGCAGACATCGGGGCGCTTGAGCGCATTTGTCCGAGCTGCCTTCGCGGCACGCCTAAGGGCTCGATCGAAATCGGTACCCCCGCCTTTTTGCTGGGAGCACCACTGATTGAGCTCCTCCAAGTTGTTGATTGTCACCTCGTAAGCGTTATCCGCAAACGAGATGAGGCAGAATCGTCGATTCTGCCTTCGCTTCTGAACGCAGAGAACAAGCGCTGCTGCTTTTGCCCAGACGATGCGGGAGCTGTTCATGCTCCCGCTCTCGTCGACGAGGATGATGGCGTCGCCATCCTCCTCTTGAGGTCGACGCGGGCGAGCGATCTGCAGGAGCTTGCCCTCCGCATAGCGGTGTTCCAGACCCGGCAAGAGCAGCTCCGTCGGGTCAACCCGCTCGAGGTCTCGACCGAGTTCGTAGCCCGCATCGCCCGTCGAGACCTCGCCGCGACGAGTCATGCGCGACGCGGGATACAGTCGACCGAGCAACTGGGAGACGAGACGCAAGACCGACCGCGTTTCATAAGATAAGTTGACGGTCGGTATCACTGTGGGGTTCGCAGGGTCGTGGCTCCGCCCCGCAGGAATCGGAATTTCCAGCTGATGGAGCGCGTCGGCCTCCTCGACGGTTTTCTGCAGGGCGTCGAGCGCTTGCTCATACTCGCTTTTGGCGCCCTGCAACGCCGCATAAGCCAGCGCGCGCTCCTCAGGAGTCTGGGCGGACTCTTGCTGGCGACGCGCATCTTCACGGCGGAGCCACGCTTGCAAGAGATTCGCGGCTCGTAGCGAGGCATAGAACGATGCCTCCGCTCTGAGCGTCGTCTTCGAGCGAATCTCACGCCACTCGTCGGACTCCATCACCCACCGCTCCAGCTCGGGATGAGCCGGCGCGTGCGGAGCATGGTGATAGAGCGCCATAAATCCGTCGTATTGCGACCCCAGCCCTCGCGGGCGGGGCGCCTCGTTGGTGACCACATCCCACGCAAACTGCGTGGTGATGCGGTCGTCGAAGAGGTAAGAACGCTCTACCCCTTCGTGTACCTGTTCCGACAACTCATAGAATCGCATTAGACATCCCCTCCGAGCAGTGAGAGCACCTCCTCCCTCACCTGCCTCACATCATTCACGAGGGGTGAGGTGGAGTGCTGGTACTTGACGAGCGTCGAACGGCACGCAATCAGGACTTCCGAAAGACGATGCGGGTCATCGCCCGCCTGTTCTCGCATTTCTCGAATCTCGCGGAGTGCCACGCGCAACTCCGCCGTGTCGGGATCAATGAGCCGATCGACGAGTTCGTGATGCGCATTCTCCACCATGTAGTACAGGAGACGAAGGGGCGACGCCTTCCCGTTATGGAGCGCATCCCAAACCTGCGTCGCCCCCACAAGGAGCGACGCTCGATAGAGGCGACGATCGCTCCATCCCGCCACCGCCGCCAGCTCGCACAGAGACTCGGCGGTGCGAGCATCGAGCGTGGGAATCTCGTCGAGGGGAATCGGTTCTACAGGGTCTGGATATTCATCCGTCTCTCGGGCCAACATCCGCAGTCGCAAGTGCTGCGGAAGTGGCTGGTACGGTATCGTTAGAGAGAATCGGTCGAGAAAAGCACGGTCTTCTTCGTCGTCAGGCAGGAAGTTCGTCGTGCCGACAAACATCGTCGGCACGGGCGTGCCGTCCACAATACGCTCCTCCAGCGCTTGGAGGAGCATATCCCTGACGGCTCCGCTCGCCCTCGACACTTCGTCGAGGACGACCACGCCAATCGCAGGGTCGCCGATGCGCCCTTGCGAGACGCGCACCCATCGACCCTGCTGATATTGCGCAAGGTCGATGGCCCCGAACAAGTCTTCGGGTCTCGTATATGCAGACAAACTGAATCGCGCAAAACCTGTCCCACAGGCACGCGCGAATTCTCGCGCCAGCTGGGTTTTCCCCGTGCCAGGGTCACCCAGAGCGAGGACGTTTTGCCCGCATAATCGGGATATACACAATGCCTCCCATTCGAGCTGTCTACCTAGAATCGCACTGGTCATAGTGCCCTCCTATCGTGTGTTCTGCAGGGGGTATCCCACCCTGCATCGTCCCTTATAATACCCTATAGCATATCCCAAAGTCAAGTCCTTTCGGGGGAAATCCCCAGATTTTCCCCAGAATCGGGGGATTTTCGGGGGAGTATCGTATAATCTGGATGACGATGCCTGCAGGGAGAATCTCGCGGACGAAGAACTTTATACGGGAGCATAAGTCTGATTCGTCGGGCTGTCGGAACTTCCGCTCGAAGAAGACTCGTTCGGAACATGTCCTCTTATTCTGCGTGGATGGGCCGAAGACGAGGCTGGTGCATATCGATCATCCGAAGTCGGAGCGGAGTTCGTCGAATCCTGCTGTGCAGAGGGAACTGAATCGTGTTAAGGGTCAGAAGCGGTCGAGGCGTGCGCGGTCGGCGTCGAGGTCGAAATGAGAAGACGCCGAGTCTGTTCCTTACGTCCGAATCGCACTATACTCGTCAGATTGTGGAGTTAGCGACATTGCGGGGTTGGCGTGTGGTGCATTTCCTACCTGCTCGGTATGCTCAGTCTGATTCGTTTGCCACGCATTTTATCGGACACAAGGGGTTCCCCGATTTGATTATGGTGCGTCCGCCGCGGATCATCGTGGCGGAGCTCAAGATGCCGTCGGGGCGAATCCACGCAGAGCAGGAAGCGTGGCTGAAGGCGTTCGCCGGTTGCCCCTGCGTCGAAACCTATATCTGGATAGCAGGCGTCAACACGCTCGAGGAAATCGATGCGATTCTCTCTCAGACCGCGATGGAATCGTCAACGAGCTCGTAATCGAGTTCCAGCGGGTTGCGCTGGGGTTGGTGTCGCTGGAGCGAGAGCAGAAGATCGAGCACCGATTCCATTCGAGCCATCGATTCGTTCGCCTGCTCCTGCGTGATTCGTCCCGCCGAAACGAACTTCGGGTAGACTCGGCGTCGAATCGCCAGCTCCCGACGCACTTCCGCAATCATCTCCTCATAGGTATGCATTGCTCCACCTCGCATAGAGAATATACCCTGCATTGACGAACGCAAGAAGCCTCGACGAGACTTTTTTTTGAAACGGACGCATAAAATAACGATTCGATGCTCCCGCATCAATCCTCTATAGAGGTATGCTATAGAGTGAGGTGATACGATGCAAGGACGAGAACCGACGAGTTATGCGCCGGAGGGCGCGTATCTTCGGTATCACACGAAGATACCGCGCTGGCTGCGGGAGTTTCTGGTGAGTAAGCGTCCGATTTCCGTGCCGATACGAGGCTACTGGGATCGGTACTTGCGCTATCTGCTGGATCGACACGAGCGCAAACTTCTGACGCGCCCACTCCCTGATGTGCGTCATCTCTTGCATTACGAAGACGAGATGGCAGGGATGGGATTCTATGACGCGGAGAACAAGCGTCGGCTGTTGCGTTTGCGGGAGCGACTCCAGACGCACATCCGCGAAATCCTGATGGCGCTCCTCTACTATGAGTTCGAGGAGCTGAGGAGGGAAGGAGACGATGGAACGCAAGACTCTTAAGCGGCCGCAAAAGAGCGAGTCATCGAGCTGGAAGTATCATCCCGTCGCTTACTATACTGCGCGTTGCACTTGCCCAGTGCCCTACCCGTCGTCGGAGAGGGGGCAGTACCCTCCACGATGCGGAGAGTGTGGAGGGTACTACACACCGCGAGGAGGAACGAGCGATGGCGAGAAGTGATATTCGTTCGTCCATCGAAATTATACGACGGTATTCGGAGCGTCCGATTGCGTTCCTGCCGATTTACGCTCGTATCACGGGCAGTATCACCGCAGGGCTGATGCTGTCGCAGTGTAAGTACTGGGCGATGCGTGCAGGCGAGGACGGCTGGTGGTACAAGACGATGGACGAATGGCAAGCCGAGACGGCGATGAGCCGTGCCGAAATCGAATCGGCACGACGCCGACTCGTGCAACTCGGAATCCTCGAATACGAACGGCGCGGACTGCCCGCCAAGGGCTGGTATCGGCTCAACTGGGAGCGGCTGGCGACGATTCTGCTCGAAGCGGACGCGCTCGAACCCGACGAACTCGACGAACCCGAACCCTGCAATCAAGATCGAGAGTATCCCGCGAACTGGATGGCAAGCGAACCAGATGGCGAGTCTCCCGCGAACCAGATCGCTGAATTCCAGCGATCTGTGCCGCCAGATTCTGGCGATCTGTATCGCCGAAATCCAGCGGTCTATTTAAATAAGGAATCAGAGACTACCTCAGAGAGTACATCAGAGAAGATCGACTCTTGTCTCGCCGATGGCGAGACGAGTGGCGATGTCGGTCTCGATTCCGCATCTTCCGTATCTTCCGAATCGTGGGAGTCGGCGTGGGAGGAGTTTCGTTCCCTGTATCCGCGTCGTGGGACTCGTGCGATGGGCTGGTCTCGTGCGAAGCAGAAGTTTCTTTCGCTGGTGCGTCGTGAGCCGAAGGTGTTGCCCGCGTTGCTGGCAGGCGTGGCGGAGTACCGCAAGGAGATGGTTCGCACGGGCAAGATGGGCACAGAGTATGTGGCGATGCCCCTCACTTGGCTCAACCAGCGACGCTGGGAGGATTATCAAAACCTCGCCGATTTGCCCGCTCCTTTGCGCTCTGTGGGGCAGGTTCTGCAAGAGACGAGACTGGATGCCCCTCCGCCTCCAGAAGGTACACAGAGGGCAAACCAGACGGCAAATCCTGCCGATTCGAAAGCGATTGCCGACGCTTGGCGGCAGTTCATGGAACGGTATCCGCCGCGAGAGACCCGTGCGATGGGCTGGCGGAACGCCTACCACGCGTTCCTGCTCGCGCTGGAAGAGGGCGCCACGCTCGACCATCTGGTGCACTCGGCTGAGTCGTATGCCCGCGAGTGCCATCGGAGCGGAGCGACGGGCACGTCCCGTGTGCTGATGCCCGAACGGTTCCTGCGTGAAGGGCGATGGCGGGACTACGAGCCGTCCTCGCCCGTGAAGCCCATCGAGCCTGAATCGCCCGTCACAGACGAGTGGCGTATCGAGCCGTGCGAGGGCGGATACCGCATCCTCTACCACGGCGCGCCGCTGGAAGGCGTCTACGATACACGCACCGAAGCGTTGCGATCTCTCATCCGCTATCGGTCGGGACTCAACGCAAGCGCGGTATCGGACGGTTCGGCTGGCTAATCGGCACGCGCTGCCCCAGTTGGAGGTAGGGGAGCCCGATGTGCCACGCGATGGCGGTCGCCATCACGATATCGTCGTGCGTGCCCTCAGGCGCCCGCGCGGTCAGATTGCCCGTCGGCGTGCGCTCGTAGCCGAAACGGACGAACTCGTTCACTAAATGCGAGTCATTGAGCAACTTCAGCCCGTCATACTCGACCGCCATCGAGAGGCTCCCGATGAGCGCCATCTTCGTGTTGAGCGTGAACTTAATCGCCGTCACGGGAATCCCACGCGCGCGCACCACATCGCACATATGGTCGTTGCCCGTCGCATCGATGCCACACGCCACCACCTGATACCGACGGCACAACTCGATAATCCGCTCCGCCTGCAGATTCCAATCCATCTGGTTGAAACGCTCCATCCAGACCATCGAGCGTGTGGTGACATTGAGCACGACGAGAACGGTCCAGTCTTCGTATTTCGCCAAGTCGGCTCCCAGCACATACTGGTGTCCTGGCTCAGGGAGCGGTTGCGGGGTGGCGGTGAGCGCCTGCAGAAGATTGCGGAACACGACACCGCCTTCAGGCAAGAACTCCGCTTCCAGCTCCTGTCGAATCTCGTCTTCGGAGAGGTCGCGCCGAATCTCTTCCAGTTCGCCTGGTGGCAGGTACGGGTTCGCCGACGACGGATACTGGAACGAGCGAACCTCTCGATTCGATTCCCTGCCCTGCACGAACAGGTCCCAGAACCAGTTCATCGATTTCGGGGTCGAGATGAAGAGCGCGTGCCCTAATCGGTCGATCAGCATCGGACGCAGGTATTGCGTCCAGACTCGCCGTTCTCGAATCGACGCCGCTTCGTCGACGACGAGCAGATCCAGCGAGCGTCCCTGCAGGTTTCGCTCGTTCTCGGCGGTGCGCGCCTCAATCGCACCGCCCGACTTGAGCGTCACACAAAAATGCGGACTCTGCACTTGCCGTTCGATAGCGTTCTCGGCATCGAGCCGTCTGAGTATCGGGCGGAGACTGGTCAGGATGGGCACGGTCAGGTCATAGATGGGCGCGACAATCCAGACCTGCCCGCCCATCAGCGCGTAAGCGGCCGCTTCGTGCGCCGCGAGCATCGACTTGCCGAACCGACGCCCACACGCCACCACTCGGAACCGTGCAGGCGAATACGCAATCGTCTGCTGAGCGGGATGCAAGTGGAATCCCAGCCATCGATAAATCGGTTCCTTCCAGAGCTCAGGACGGAGCGCATTCCACGGCGTCAGCGGAATCGGGTTCGCATTCAGTCTCATCCGATCGAGGGGCGAGGCACGATTCGAGTTGGGCACGACGCCGAATCTCGTCGTAGACCGCTTCCAGCGACGACGCCGACGCATTCGATGCGGACGCGCTCGAACCCGAACTCGACGGCATATACAAACCCAGCATCGTCAAGATATCGACAGCACACTGACGCCGATCCCGCAACGGAGCCGAACTCTCCCGCATCCCTGCAATCAGCGTCGCTAACGCCACCGGCGCATTCGTCTGCAACGCCTCATAATAGAGCTTGAGCGATTCCTCCGCCCGGCGTCGAACCCATGCCTCACGCCGAATCGCCCAGCCATACTTCTCGGACCAACGCCGAATCTGACGCATCGAGACCCGCAACGCACGATGGTTCAGCTCCTCGCACACCTTCCGATACGATTGCGTCTCCCGATACCGCAGATACGCCAGATACGCCAACTCAGGCTCGCCCGGAACACGCTGTTCCCAATACTCGTATCCTTCCGCGTCTAACCGCTCGAAATCCACGCGGCACTCAACCGGACGCCTGCGACTGACGGTAGAAATCGACGAGGTATTCGACGACACGAGAATTCACCTCCTTCAGTCCGAGCGATTCGGCAATCTGCATCATCGTCTCATATCGCCCCACATCGATCTTGACGATGAAGACGCGCGTCTCAATCGCATTCGCCATCGGCACCGGCGCCGAACCCGACGATACCGCCGGTGCCGACGACGGAACCGAACTCGCAGAGACCACCGAACCCGCAGAGGGCGCCGAATCGACAGACGACACGCGGGGCGAAACCGTCTCTGCAGACGCCTTCTCCTCGTCGTCATCCCATTCGTTCGCGTCGTCTTCAAACGACTCTGCCGACTCCTCTTCCAGACTCGAACCCGACTCCGCCGACGCCCCACGCAACGATTCCAACACCGCATCGGTCGTATCGTGCAGCGGCGTCAACTCCAGCGAATCGGACGACTCCGACAGCAACGCTCGCAACGAAAGCTCAAACGCCTCGTCAACCCACGACTCCTGCAGAATCGAATGAATCGTCTCGTGCCCTAAGAGACGAAGCTGGTCGTAGTCCCACTCGCTCATCTCGCCGAGACGGTTGTCCGCGATATTGTACGCCATCGCTTTCGAGTCATCGTCGTCAACATAGTACACCCAGACGGTCTCCCAGCCCAACGCCTTCGCCGCCTCGTAAACGCCGTGACCCGCCAGAATCTCGTTCGTCGCACGACGCACCACCAGCGGACGACGCTGACCGAACGTCTGCAAACTGGACATCAGCGCACTAATCTGCTCCGGCGTATGACGACGAGTGTTGCGTCCAAACGGACGCAACGATTCGATCGAAACCCAAACCGCATCCGACGATGCAACAGGCGATTCGGCTGACACATCAACCTTCTTTGTCTTGCGTGTCATACTGGATTATACGATACACGCTCCCAACATCCTATCGTATTCTCTTCACGGAGGCAACACGATGAGACGAAAGCGCACTTTGCACCCGAAAGCGGCAACGCCCGCCCGAGCCCGTAAGGAGACAACGCAGAAGAAATACAATGTCGTCAAAGCCGACACGATGTGGGAGATGGCGAAACGCGGCGAACTCCGATACCGAACCGATACCGCCGCCGAATGGCTCGGACAACACCGACAACGACTCAAACGCGCCAATGTTCCGCTCGAAACGCGCGAGAAGGTCATTCTCGGAGAAATTTCTCCCGCAACGGCGATGCGACAACGGAAACGAGTCGCCACCGCCAAGTCGGGACTCGCGCCCGCACGACGAACCCGATCGACAGGGAGGTGAACTCGAATGGCAATCGGAACGACGAAACCCAACATCGCACGACGCTCGAAACCCGTCGCCCAGACCCTGCGACGCCATACACTCGGCATCACCTGCCACCACCGACTGCCAACCCTGCGGGAAATCCACGCGCACCCGCAACACAAACGAACTCCCCTCTTCCACCGACACGACGCCTTAAGACGCCGAAGCCGAGCCTGAACCTCCACCCTCCCACCCCACAAGCGGGAGACGAGACGGCTCCACTCGTCTCCCGCTCGCACCTCGCGTCCGATCGAAAATCGCGCCCCCGCCGAAGCACGCAATAGATACCCTATAGGGTATAGTAGAGCGCATGGAGGAACAAACGATGGAGACGACGGTATCGATGGATATTAGGGCGTTGATCCCGCTCGCACAAGAGGTGTCCGAGACGCTGAAGGCGTATGCCACGCGGGCGGGGCTGGTCGTGGATGTGCGCGGACAGAAGTATCTCCGTGCGGAGGGGTGGTACTTCGTCTGCATCTCGATGGGCATTCCGATTCCGAGAATCGTTGAGATTCGTCCTGCTGAACGCACGGGTGGGCATTACGCCTACATCGCTACGGCGGAAACCGAATGGATGGGGCACTTGTATCAGGCGACAGCGCTTTGTGCCTCTAACGAGAACGGCACTCGTGGCGAGTATGCCGTCTTGAGTAAGGCTCAGACGCGCGCCGTGGTGAAACTCATCCGACTTCTTGTCGGATGGGTGCCGCCGATGGCGGGCTATCAGGCGACGCCTTACGAAGAGGTTGAAGAACCGACTGTCGAGGTGCGCCCTGTCACGATTCCTGAGTTGCGGAATCGGGCACGCGCGCTCTTCGCGAATCAGCCCAACCGTTTCAGGGAGATACTCCGTGTCGTCTATGACACCGATTCCTTGAGTAAGCTCACAGCGCAACAGCGTCAGGAGCTGGCTCAACGATTCGAATCGATCGAGCGCGGGGAGGATTTTTACGAATCGTTTCCTGAAATGCTCCCATATGATGAGCGTGAGTGACCGGCGCCGATGCTCCGTCCCCGTCCCCGTTCCCCTGTGGGACGAGGACTTCCGCTGTCGACGTGGCGGACGGCGAGTCTCTCGCAAAAAATGGGGAGGCGGAGGATACGGCTAACTCAATCGCTCACGCTCGAATCGCTCGACCTCCTCCCGCGCGATGCGAAACGCCTTAGGCGAAACCCGCACCACACGAATCTCGCCTCGCCTTATCAAGTTGTATATCGTGTTTCGGTGAACGCCCCACCTCTGGGCAACCTCCCGAACACTCAAATACGGCTCCGTCCGATGAACCATAGTGCCTCTATTGTACCGTCTTGCACCATCCCCACCGAAATTCCTCGCTACCCCGCCCCTTGACTTTTCCTTGTGCAATATGGTATAATATGGGCATCATGGGAGACACGACCATTTTCTATAGGTTGCAGGACGAGCCGGAATTTCAGACATCCCCATCGTGGGATGCCCCTCGCAGTGGGCTTGAAGTAGAAAACCCTTGCGAGGAGTATCCTGGTTTTTACTGGGCGTATGACGAAGAGGCCCAGGAGTGGTTGCTCGTTCGGGAGGAGGATGCCGAACGAGCCGATGCTGGGGAGGAAGTGGACGCCTTCGTCCCAGGTCTATTCGGCGTCGATGACGCCGAAGGGATTATTGATTATTGGGACGACTATTGCGTCCGCTCTCCAGACCTGTGGGTCTGCATCTACGAGGGCAAACCCACTTCTCTGTCTCGAATAGACGGGGATGTCTTTGAGCCGATACGGCTCGTAGAGGCCGTCCCCGTGCTGGAGTTCATTGACAGAGAAGACATCGAATAATCTCTCTCGTCTCCATAGCTCCATTTCGACCCCGCGCTCGATCGATTCGAAAGCGAGTGCGGGAGTTGTCCGCCGTGTCGTGCTACCACTGTCGGGCTCACCCATAGGCTATCGATGCGGTGTTGCGGTTCCAGATGGGCGAACGGGCGCGTGTCACGCAACCATTGTTTCGTCTGGATAATGACATCGATTCGTGTCCAGCCCGCGCGTTCCAGCGGGGCATAGACAGGATGCGGGTTCCCCGATAGAATCGCCATTCCCTTCAGAGTCAGCAGACGCTCCGTCAACTCCCGATGCTCCTTCATCGTCATCTCGTGCCGATAGAGCCCTTTCGTGCAGGTCTCAGGCACATACGGCGGGTCCAAATAGAAGAGCGTCTCTTCCGTATCGTATCGTGCCAGAATCTCTCGAAAGTGTCGATTTTCGATACGGACGTTTCGTAGACGCTCACGGACACGAGGCAACTCCCGCAACTTGCGATACCAGTTGCGGTCACTGCGCGGATTCGAGTGCTTATCCGAGATACGGCTATAGCACCATGCGCGTCCGAACGCGCTCTGAAAACTCAGTCTCAACACGAAAAACCATGCGCGGGCGCGGTCTCGTCCATTTTCGAGTGTCTCCCACTCCTCACGATAACGACGATACAATCCGTGCGAGAACGGTGCCATATACAGTCGATGGTAGAACGCACAGAACAATTCGTCGGATTGAATCGTGCGAAAGAAATGCACGAGCCCCGCATCGATATCGTTGTAGACCTCGACGGGCGCAGGTGTCTTCAGGAACAAGACTTGCCCGCCACCGCCGAACACCTCGACATAAACCGAATGGGGTGGGAACAAAGGCAGGTTCTCGTTAATCGCCGCAAGATACTTCCCGCCTGTCCAGCTGACTGGGGAGACGAACCGTTTCGACATCGCCAGAATTTACGAATCGTCCGTATCGTTGCGTTTTCGGGCAGAGCCAGAGGCTTTCGTATCGATACTGCGCTTGCCCGCTCTGCTTCCGACGATGCCACGACTCGTTTCGCACGAACCAATCGAGGCGTTGCCAGCCTATCGATTCGAGACTCGTATAGAGCGGGGATGGCACGCCCGAAAGAATTGCCATCCCCTCCAGATTCAGAAGATGCGTCAGCAGCGATTCGTGGTCCGATTCCGACATCGCGCACCGATACGAGTTCTGCACGCCGAGATAGGGCGGGTCTAAGTAGAACAGTGTCGTCGGCGAGTCATACCGACCGAGAATCACACGGAAGTCCTCGTTTTCGATGCGGACGTTCCGTAGACGCTGGTGGGCGCGTGGGAGGTCTCGAACCGCTTTCGCCCACGAATCGGGCGGGCTCTTCCCCACACGACGGTAGCCTCAGCCCGACAGAATCCCGTTGTTGAACCCCATCCGTGCCCCGCCGTACCAGAGGGCGATTCGAACCAGACGGTTCTCCAACGACGCCAGCGTGCCCGTCTTGAACGCACGACGCACCCATAGCGAATACGGCACTCGCTGCACCGCACGATACCAGCGCGAGAACCCTTCGACCGACTTCAGCATCCGAAAGAACTCGACCAGCTCCGAATCGAGGTCGTTGTAGACCTCGATGGCGGACGGGGATTTCGCAAACAGCAACTGCGCGCCTCCGCCGAACGGCTCCACATAGCAAGTATGAGGCGGGAACCGTGCGACAATCCACGAGGCAAACGACGATTTCCCAGCGCACCAAGTGACGGGCGCACTTACTCGTCGGGTATCCATCGTGCTTGCACCTGTGTCTCTCCGAACCGTTCGCCCCAGAGCCGATGGGACACCTGCGTCACCAGATACCGCTTCCCGACGGTATCCAGACGCAGACATTCCAGCAGCAGAATCATACCCACTCGCAAACTCGGTGTGAAGAGCGTGGTGAACGAGACCGTCTCATAGGGATGACGCATCCGTGCGAACGCGGTCTCCGCCGCCGCGCGGGCGAACTCCAACCGCGCGAACTGGCTATCCGCCCACACGAACGGTTGCGGATACCCGATATAGTTCGGAGCGTTGAAGTTCGTGAGCGACTGCGAATCGACTCGGTGCGAGACCGTCGGAAGCCACATCGGGGCATAAGCGTCCAACCCCACCACCGTAATCTGGTTTCGTACCTGTGACAAGTCTCGATGATACTGAATCGTCTGAATCAACTCATCGGGATGATCCGTCACCTCGCGGTAGATTCGATCGAACCCTGCAGGCACACGGAACTTGTGGAACTGCAGGAACCCTTGATGATCGAAGTAGAGCACATACCCGATAGTGCTGGCGATGCGCGACATCGCATCCCAGAGGTTCACCCCAGAGAACCGTGTGAGGGGCGTGCCCGCTCCACCGACGGGCAGGAACCACGCGGGTTCTGAAGACGGCACTTCGTCGTAGGGGTTCTCAGGCACGAGCGATTGGAACCCCAACTGCTCACGCCGAATCCCGCCCAGCGCCGCCAGATACGCCATCGCATAGTAGACGTTCCATCCGTCCATCCACGCAATCCACCACCGCGGTTGCGCCAACTGGCAGGTGCGGTCTTCTGCCAGCAACTGCACCGTCTGCAGACCGGCGCTGTCCGACCCGACACTCATCTGTCGATTCAGATAGCCCGTGAAGAGGATGCTGTCGTCCGATGGGATTTCCGAGACGGTGCGATATCCTTCGATCTGGATCGCGTGATGTCCGCGTGCGCCCCAGTATCGTGCGACGGAGCCGTCCGGGTCTTGCAAGCGCAACTGCGCACGAGAGCGCACTTGCAGACGTCCGACATCGAACTGCGAACTCACCTGCACCTCGTTCGGATAGAGCATCAGCGGGAAATCGATCACCGACTCTTCCTGTTCCTCGTATTCCAGCTCCACCGCTTGCACGAGAGGCGTCTTCGAGCCGTACTGCGAACCGCTTGCGGGCGTCGAGGTCAGACGAAGCGTATAGCGCGCTTCTTCCCGCGCGTTCTCGTCAAACTCCACTTCCACATCGGTATCGGACGGCCGCGACCCACGCTCCCGCACTCGAACCGTCGGGTCCTCCGTCGGCACGAAACCCAGCACATGGTCACCATACTCCACTTCGCCCTCCGATTCAAAGAGCAGCGGGTAGACCTGACAACTGAACATCTCGTAGTTGCTCCATTCCACCCAGACCGCACGAATCGTATAGGATTTCAGTTCGTATCGTGGCGGTTCGGGGTCGCCATCACTGTCCTCGTCGGTATCGACGCTCGTTCGAACCTCCAGCGGGCAACGGAGCGGGTCGGTCCGACCCTCGCAGAACCAGAGCAGTTCGTCGCCTGCCACCCAGACCGTATAACTCTTCAGCGACGCCACCACCTGCGGTTCCTCTCGATACGGCATCCAGTTCTGTTCGGATTGCGAGTCTTCGGTCGCCATCGTTCGAATCGACTCCCAGAAGACCGTTCCGCCCGATTCGAGAGTCGCACGAGTGGTGCGCGCTTTGAGCATCGTCGGTTCGATCCCTGTCGAAATCACGAGGGCATACCAGTCCGTCTCCACCTCGTCGTTCCATTCATCGTCGTCCGACTCGTTCCAAACGCCGACCACCAGCTTAATCGTCGGTTTCGACGGAGCGGACAGCGAGGCGGGTTCCAGACGACATTCGAATCGCATCGCTTGGAACGAGCCGTCGGTACTCATCCAGCGTCGAGACTGGTCACTGGAAACGACTTGTGCGCGCTCACACAAGACCGATTCGACCTCCGTATTCGGGCACGGTTCGAACCAGAGCAGATAAGACTGACCGCCTGAACTGTACTCCCAGACATTGCCGACGCCCGTCCGCGTGCCCAGCGAGGTCGGCGTGACGGAATGACGCCAAGTGAGTTTCAGTCCTGACGCTACGAGATGAAACGCGCAATCGTGCGCGTGCGGTTCACAAACTTCCCGTAAACGAACGCAGTTGAGATGCGGGTCGACCACCAACCGCGCGCGATCCTCGCCTTCCATCGACCACGCACTCTGTCGACCGACCATATCGGTCAGCACCAGCGCCGGTTGCGTCACGCGTCCCCAGACCGCTTCAGGGTTCGCTACCACGCAGAGACACCACGACTGAATCCGCATCGCTTATCCTCCACGATTCTCAAACGCATCCAACTCGCGCAGGAACGATTCCAACTCCCGCGCCGAGTCGGGATGCGCCTGCTCAAACGCACGCTGCCATTTCGAATCAATCGCTCCTAACTGACGGTAATCACGCGCCAGACGAACGAGCAGCCCGTGCCCGAGCGGGCAAGAGACCGTCTTCCCTGATGACCACCGCTGGCACAACCGCAGATTCTCCAGGAACCGCTTCAACGACGGGAACTCCGAGAAGGGCAAGACCCGCTTGAAGTACTCGTAGAGCGCTTCTTTATTGTCTTCTCCCAGCGTGCTCAGAATACCCCTCCAGCCGACACCTGTCTGATACGAGATGATGGACAACAGTTCGAACAGCGCACGACCGTATTTCATCCCGTAGACCGAATCCAACCACACTGACATCGGAACATAAGGCGACATGAGAAGATGGGCGATGAAGTTGTGCGAGTAAGAATAGATATTGAGCCCGCCTCTCGTGGCGTCGTCTATCAGCGCATCCCGATCGCGTTCCCAAACCGCGCGGGCGACTCGTAGCATCTCCGATACAGGATTCACAGGACTCGAACGAATCGTCTCGATCACAAACTGTTTGACGGCGGCGTAGGTATCACGAAGGTCGTCCTCAGGAGCATACTGTTCTATCAGCGGATGGAGCGGTTTGTCCCATCGCATTGGAATATCCATCGAACTGTCGGACGGCAAGAAGAGCGAAAGCCCCTTCACCACCAGCTCCCGCATATACCGTAAATAGTCATACGGGATGAGGAAGGTGTCCAGTGCGTTGTCGACTTGGGTTCGCTCTTTGATGGCGAGAACGGCTCCGACCGTCGCCGCCGAGGCGCCCCACTTCGCCATACGAGTGACGATATCCACAAACTGTTCCATCCGTCGCACACGTTCCAACGACGAGAGGAGCGTTCGAGCGATTTGAGCGCCGACTCGATCGATCCCGTACTGCTCACCGTACCAGTGTGTCCAGGAAGACATCCGTCTCCACTGTTCCCATTCCGATTCGCTCCATTCAGCAGGCGCCGATTTGAGCCGCGATTCGTTCTCGGCGAACTCGATGACCATCTGGTTCAGCCCGTGCCAATCGACGGGCAGACGCTCGCTCGATGAGAACGGAGGGGAATCCATCATGCGTTTCCATCGGTGTGTCTGGTAGGGTTTCCCATCCCGTTGGGCGGTGACGAGAACTCGTCTCAAGTGCTCGCGGTTCTTCAACCATCGACGAGGACGGTTCATCGTCACCCTCCTGGAAGCGGTTTCTTGATGCGCGGTTTCGGCATCGGCGTCTTCTCCAGCAGTTCCCACGCTCGTGGTGCGTGCTGGCGCAACTGCGCACGCTGACGCGCCTTCAACGCCTGATACTCTTGCAGTTTCCCTGCGATGACCGCATCGAGGAACAGGCTCGGTTCCGACAGATGAGACTGGATTGCCATCAGCTTATCGAACCATTCCAGCGGGAGAGTGCGCTGGATATGCTTCGCAAACTCGATCATCTGGCTCCCGCCCACATCGAAATGCGAATGGAGATGCCACTCCACGACCGAATCGGACGTTTCAGAAAGATGCGCCAACGCTTCCACCATCTTCAGCGTCGTCTCGGGATCGAACCACGCACGATACGCCGCGCGAGACCCTTCCTGGCTCATATCGTGCAAGAGCGTCGAATAAAGGAGGCTCTGAACCAGCGCGGTGAACGCGTTGAGGTTCCCGTCTTTGTCGACTCGCTTCATCGCCTTCACTTCTGGGTTCCGTGCCAGAGTGAGCAGGTTCTCTGCCATTCGTCGAGCGGGGTTCACCGACACAACGGAGAGCCATTCCCGTTGGACATAGTCGGTATACCCCGCCTGCAAAACCGATTCGTCATTCGGGTCCCCACGACGCGCCAGATACTCCCGTACCAGCGGATGATTCAAGTCCGGTTGCGAAAGGAACTCGTCTCGGAACGGAACCATTGTGAGAACCATCAGTTGGGCGTCGCCTGAGAGACTCCAGCGGAGAGGATGCGTCTCGTCCAGCAACGAGGGAGTCTGCCCGATCGGAGTGGAGACCGCTTGGAGGGCGCCTTCGGCGACGAGGGGATGCCGAATATCGCGCGCGGCGTGCAAGAACAGAACTCGAAACACAGACGCATCGGGAACGTTTTGCGCACGACGCACGAAGGTGGAGACCATCGCACGGACGAGAGTCTCGTCGCTCGCCCACTGACGAAGCGTCTCGAAAAGACCGTGCGCACGAACCGCATTCGACTCCCTCGTCTCGTCCCATTGTCCCGCGGAGTAGACCAACAACGGTTCGAACGCCGAACGAACCGCGTTCTCGTAGGCGAAACGGTCGGGCGTAATGCTCAACGGAGGCGACGAGAGTGGCGAAACCCGCTTCCATCGGCGTGTTTGATAAATTCCTCCGTCCTGCTTCTTCGCGGTGACGCGCACGAGCGTGAGACCCGAACGCCCCTTCAATCGTCGTGACATACTGGAGTTTACGATTTCCGTGCCTGTTCCAAGAGCCAGTCCAGCAGAGCGTGATGCGCTGGCATCGTGTACTGCTGCTTCCACGCCTCCAACTGCAGAAGATGCTCCCGTGAAACCGTCTGCTGGAGATAGAGCGCGATATCGGGCAGTTTCGAATCGGCGAGAATGGGATGCAGAACATCGGAACTCTCAGTTCGAGATTGTATTTCGAGGAGCGTTTCGATGAGTGTCAGAAAGTGGCGTCGTCCGTACCAGCAATCGAGGAAGAAGGCGCTATGCGCACGCTCTTTCGGGCGATAGTATCGCATCGTGAGGTCGTCGACGAGAAGCGCCGCTTTGTGATCCCACAGTTGTGGCGTGGTCTTCAGAGTTGCCCGAATCGATTCGAACATGCGTTCGGGGATGGAGATGGGCAGTGGTTCCCAAGTCTGCTGGTAGTAGACGGGATAGGCTTTCTCGACCCACTGGATTCGCTCTTTGTCGGAGCGAATCTCGGATGGCGGGTCGGGCACATACTCACGATAGACATTCCGTTCAGGGGAATCATACTCATCCTTGAAAAGAATCAGCGTTTCTCCCATCAGGTGGGAGTAGAGGATTCGTCGCATCCACGGATCCGACGGGTCGTAAAGGCTCTGGGCGTTCGAGCGGATGCAAATCGGGATTCCGTCCGCGACAACGCCGCGTTCGATGGCATAGAGGCAAGCGAGATTCGTCACAGGATGCATGATATCGCAGAACGCGACACAGAGCGAATGGAGGTCGAGCGAAGGATCGTTTTGCAGAGCGTATTGCATTGCACGGTAGAAGACCTTCGCGCCCTGTTCGAGTGCGGTTGCGGTGTCGGAACCCCGCGTGAAGAATATCTCATCGATGCGGTCTTGGATCGCTCGCCGCATCGAATACGCTTCAGGATTGCTTCTATCTCGGCGGGGACCGTGGCTCTCCACCCAGTGCCAGATGGAATAGGCGAGCGAAGCATAGCCTTCCAGATCGACACGGACACGCTTTGGGAACGCGAGACTCGTCTCGGATTGGGCATGCTTCCACCGATGTGTTTGATAGGTTCCCCCGTCCTGCTTCTTAGCCGTGACGAGCACGCGCGTGAGGTCTGGACGCCCCTTCAACCGACGAGCCATACCAGAGTTTACGAATTGGGCGTGTCCGGTTGTGTCTCGTGCCAGAGTCGTCGGAGGAACGCGCGTTCCCGTTCCGACCCGTTTCGGAGGCTCCGAAGTCTGGTGGCGACTTGTGGGTTTCGTGTCTGTCGGTATCGTCGTGCGAGGTATCGCACGCTCACCCAGCGCACGAGCTGGTTCGGGTCCGATTCGAGGGGCGTCTGCATCAGCAGGTGCAGTGCGAGAAGCGCGTCAGGATAGAACTCGATGTTCCAGTTGAGTTCGAACGCGACGCGGAGCGCCAGCAGTGCCAGTCGTGGCTGGTTATAGCGCGCTTCGTTGAAACAGGTTCGGAGCCATTCGGCACGGTCTTGCAGATTGAGCCGTGTCAGCCATTCGGCGAGGTGGCGCGCGAACTGCTTCCGCTGGGCTTGCGTCATCGTCTGGAGTTGCGAGTCGCCCCATTCGTGGTGGTTGATGGCACGGAGCCACGATTCGAACCACGGCTCGAAGTGCCATCGTGTTGGAGCCGATTTCGGAACCCGATGTTGCTGGTGGTATTTCAGGAGGCAATCGAATGTCTCGACGGTATACGGCACGCCGTCGGGCAGATACGGCAAGAACCGCAGGAAACCGTAATCGTCCGATTCGTGGAACCAGTACCACGCCACCTGTTCGGGCGTACTCGTTCCGAATCGGGAGAGTCCGATCGTATCGTTCAGGCTCGGTTGCGTCGTCGCTCGTTTTCTCATCGTCGTCTCGCCTCGTCTCCACTTATACCCTATCGTGTATCACGGAGGAGAGACGGCGTTGCGAGCTTTTACGATGGGACGCTTCGTATACTCTTCTCGATGGTCTCGTTGCGTGTGGTGCCTCATCAGATGAGCGAATCGGTCTTGGAGCGCGTTCGGGATTGGCGTCCTGTGCTTTACGAGGTGGCGAACCTCTTGCGTGCGGAGTTCCGACATCAGTTTGCGGTGGGCGGTGACCCGCCGTGGCGCCCGTTAGCTCCGTCGACGGTGTCCGTGAAGCAGATGTTGGGATTGCCCAGCCAGTTGCGCACACGGAGCGGACGGATGCCCCAGCGTCTCTTCCAGCGTGGGCAACTCGCACCGACGAACATCTTGATTATGACAGGCGATTTACGGGATTCCGTCGTGCAGAAAGCGCATCCAGACCATATCGAGCGGGTCAGTAAGGAGCGGTTAGAAATCGGCACCAAGCATTGGCTCGCGCCGATACACCAGTATGGCACGCGCCCGTATCGAATCGTGCCGAAACAGAAGCGTGTGCTGGTCTTCTATACTTCGAGCGGGATTCGGTTCGCCCGTGCGGTCTACCATCCTGGCGTGCCAGCTCGCCCGTTCTTGCGGGTACGGGAATCGACGGCACAGACGATACGGCAGAAGCTCCAGCGCTATCTTGCGGGGGAGGAATGGGAAGAATGAAGCGTCCGACGCCGACGATGGAGACGGTCGACATCTGCCGATGTGACGAACAAGATCGTGTGACCTTCACCACGCCGACGGAGACGGGCGATGACGAACCCATCGAGCTCTGCCAGCGTTGTGGGCGGATTCATTCCGTTCCGAAGCGGATGCGGATGGAGACGAACGAATCGCCCAAGACGCTCCACGATTGGGTGCAAACCGCGCTCGTCGCCGAACAGCATAACTTAGACCGACTCCTCGATCTCTATCAAGAGCGGGTCGGGGAATGGGAAGAGGAGCTGGAGTCGGTGGATGAGCAGTTATCGGTCTATCGTCGTCGGTATCCGCAGACTCCGAACAAACCGAGCGCGCATCATTCCCAATCGATGCGAGACTACGAACGGCTCCTGCGACGGCGTGCCGAACTCGAATCGCTGATTCATACCGTGCGGGAGACGCTCGCTCTGCTCGAAGCGGAAGACGACCCGGACGAGGAGCAGTTCGAATCGGTTCGGAAGTTGGCAGGCTTGCCCGACCTGAATATCTGGTCATACTCGTCGTCGGAGAGCTCTGTCCAGAATCGAATCCAGAGCGAAGGGAGCGACGCGAACAGCGACACGACTCGTGCGGAGAATGCAAGCGGGGAGGAGCCGGACGACGAACCCGATGACGGATTGGATGAATCGGCGCGTCCGTCCGAAGACACGATCGAGCCTGACGAACCGCCATCCGAACCTCCGTCGCCCCGTAAGTCGGAATCGTGAGCGAGAATCGCATCGAACAGTTTGCGCGGGTATTTCACGCCCAACATCTTCAGATGTTGAAGTATCGAGAGAAGTTCAGACACGATGAAGAACCCGCAGACCAGCGAGAAGGTCGGAAGTTGAGACAGAGGCGAAACGCGCCCAAGTTCGTAGTGGATATACCCGACGACCAGTACGAGGATGAGCACCGAGATTTTACGCACCATCCCGATTCGGCTAATCCCGCTGTGCAGTTTCCGTTGTGCGTATGCACGCAGCAGTCCGAGCGCGACATCGGCGATCATCACGATCAGCAGTGCTTTCAACATCGAGAGCATTGGCGCATCCATCATTTCGCCTCCATATCGATTTCGACGGCGTTCCCTTGCGGGTTCTTATCGTGGTATTCCATGACCGCCGAACGTCCGCCATGCTTGGTGGTGACGACGCCCCACACTAAGGGCACGTTCATCTCCCGTGCGTGTTCATAGGCTTTCGTGATGTCGCTTTCGGTTAGGTGTCCGTCGGTCAGGACAATGATGCCTCCTACTCGCAATTGCGGGTTCTCGGATTTCTTCTTCTTGAAGTAGGCGACGCCTTTCGACATCTCCGTCCTGCCCCCGATTTTCCACTGTTCGAGCTGGCGTTTGATCTCCGCTTCGGTCGTCGTGGGAGCCAGCACCATCTCGCCCTTCACTTCGACATCGGTGGGCACGACCGTGACCGTGGCGCCGAGTTGCTGGGCGATGGATTTCGATTCCGTGATGAGTTGGGCGAGTTCTTCGACGGAGACCGAACCGGACACATCGACCACGACCCAGTAGTTCGGACGATGGGGAGAGGGCACGGCGCGCGGGAGTAGTATCCGACGCTTGCGGAGCGCCGCGTCCGCAGGATGCGAGGCGCCCGGACCGTAGCGCCACCAGTCATATCGTCGGGAGAGGCTCGAGAAAAGACTGCGTAGCTTCTCGCGCCAGTTCACTTTCGAGCGTCCAATCTGTTCCAGATACGCCTGCACGCCACCGGGGATATTGCCCGGTTGACGACCCCAAGCATCACGCAGATGCTGATCCCGCTTGCGGGATTCTTCCTTCTGCTCACGCAGCCAGTCGTCCAGCCCTTTGTCGTCGAGCCCCAGTTCCTGCTTCAGCTTCTCACGGAGTTCATCGTCTAAGGGGCGGACATCGTTGTTGCGGTCACCGTAGGGATCGATAAAATCCTCCTCATCGTCCACAGGATCGCCGAACACGCCGGGGGGCATCTTCTCTTGGGATGGGGCTCCGTCGCCACTGCCGTTCCCACCACTGCCGGGACTCGAACATTGCCCTTTCTTGCATCGTCCCTTCTTCTTGGGCGGACGAGGGAGAAACGATTTCACTTTGTCGATATTGTCGATCATTTTCGACATAATCGATTCGTAAATCATATCCTCGCCGACGAAGGACATCTTTTCTCGATGGACGCCTATCTCCCGATCGGGCGGGGAGCTGAACCACGAATCGAGTTCTTCGTTGATTTCCATGTCCTCTGCGAGATTGTGGAGCGTATGGAGGGCGCGTCGAATCACCGACGAGTTCGGGTGGAGCGTGACGCCGTAGGTCTTCTGGTAGAACGCTTGGAGTTTCTGGATGGCGTGTTCGCGCCATTTCGCATTCCAGAGCGTTTGTCGTTGCATATGGTAGTGGGCGATATGTTTGACTTCGTGGACGAGGAGCCATTTCGTCATCTCGATGGCTCGTCGTCGGAGTTCGTCGCGGGTGGGTTCTCGGTGTTCCTTCTCACGGATTTCGTAGAGGGCGCCGAGAATGTACCGCTCGAGATATTCGGGGTTGATCGCGAGGAACTTCCCGTCGACGACGGCGGCGGTGGGCACGGCGTCGGTATAGATTTTCGGGGTGGTGTCCAGCACATACGAGTAGACTCGGAAGTTCGGGTCGGCACGGATTTCTCGGATTGCGGAGGAGACGAGCGAGCGGGCGGGGATGGGGCCGCCAGGCACGGTTTCCTCGTTGAGCGGGTCGGTGAGCCATTTCGGGATTTCGGGCGATTGTTCCTTCGACGCCTGGAGCCCCGTTACGAGAGCGAGTTTTGCGGGCGCGGTGGTTTCGACCGTGACGGTGTTGCCCCTCGCGCGATGCGAGGCGGTAAACGATGCCAGACGGTTCGTATGCACCCAGTAGTGCTGGCGATGTCCGTCTTTCCGTGTGACCAGGACGCGGACGAGACCGCGCGTGCTCGGTGCGTTCATCATGCGTCGTGCGTGCTATAGACCATCCCTTTCAAGACGGCGTCCCAGTTGACGCCGCTTCCAGCGTGCAGGGCGAAGACGGGCTGGAGCGCGCGTCGAACGGACGCTTGTTCCGATTCGGGCAACGAGCCGATGGTATCCATCAGCGGTTTCGAGAAGATTCCGCCTCCGAACAGCATCTCGTGGATGGAGAGGTCGGATTTCGGGGGCGTCGCGTTCAGCGTGGATTGCAGTCCGAATCGGAGCGATTCGACGAAATGGTTCACCTTCTCTTGCGGGGCGTTCAGCATTCGAGCGAGCGTGGCGGTTCGAATGCCTGCGATCGAGTCTCGTGCGTACTCCAGAGGTGTCGGCGAGGTCTGGTTCGGAGGGTAGGTCGGGGTGAGCAGGGCGAGCGTGGTCAGCACGGTTCCGGCGTGGTAGATCGATTCGGCGGCGTCTTTCAGTTGTTCCAGCGAGACGGCACTCGGGTCGGACTCCCACTGGTGGATGACCTCGCGGGCTTTCACGACCTGTCCCATCAGGTTCCCACCGGATGAGACATCGGTCTGCCCCTGTGCGATATTGAGCAGGTTCTCGTCGAACAGGCGTCGCATCTCGTTCTGGGCGTGTTCGTATTTGTTGACCATCGAGGAGCGCGGCGAATTTTCGAGCGTGGTATCGAAGTGGTTCCAGAGTAGGGAGAGGAGGGTATCGGCGAGGGAGTTGGGCACGAGTGCGTGGGGTTCCTTCCCGTAGAGGGCGCGCCCGTCTTCGGAGATATGGAGTTCGGTTTGGAACCCGGCTTCGAGGGCGGTTTGCACCATCGGCACACCGTACTGGGCGACATAGGCATCGAGTTTCTCGTCGTCTTGGTAGATTTTGTTCCACTCCTTATCGGAGACGAACTGGTCGCGTGCGAACTGCACGAGCGGTCGATAGTAAGCGTCGAGCGCGGTCTTCAGCGGGAGCGAGTCGGTGATTTGGTTCCACGATTCGGCGTGGGATTGCGCGATTTCTCGTGCGACGGGTTCGGTCAGCGGGAGGATTCGTGTCTCGTCGCTGGCGCGTTCCATCGCTTCGAACCGTTCCGAGAGGTGTTGCAGGAGCGGGTAGGACGCATCGACGGCGGTGTCCGTGTCGACAAAGACGCTCCCGAGCGCTTGATGCACGATTTCGGTCAGGGCGGGATCGGAGGTATAGTCTCCGTCGTGCAACATCGGGTAGCCTGCGCTCAGATAGCGGGCGATGACGCCTGCGACGATGGCGAGTCGTCTCGGTGTCAGCAGTCGTCGTGGGTAGAGCGGATCGCCTGTTGAGGGGTCGACCACCGTATGGGCTTGCACTTGCAATCCTTCGGCATCTCGTGACGAGGCGAACGCCAACGCTTTCTGGGCGAGTTCCGAGGTATTCGCCCATTCGTTGATGGCGTTCATCACTCGCTCGTAGTTCGAGTTCTGGGCGAGCGCGAGTTCGGCGCGCATCCCGACATCGGGGTCGAACACTTCGTGTCGTTCGAACCATTCGGTCTCTTGTCGAGTGATGGGAATCGTGGCGCCGACGGGCACGGCGCCGGGCTGGTAGCCCACGACATTCGAGGCGACCGATTTGAGCGAGGAGACCTGTTTCACAGCGCCCGTCAGGCGTCGGATACGGTCTTGGAGCGATTCGCCTGTCGCGCCCAGCGCCGATTCGGTCTCCGATTCCGCTCGTTCGAGCAGGCTCGGATTCTTTCCGCCTAAGAACCCGCCCATCTCACCGTAGATGGAGAAGTCGGCGAATCGGTCTTCGATGGCGAGGGCGGCGCGCTCCGCGGCATACGAGTTCGGGTTCGCCAGAGCCACGAACTGGACGGGCACGCCTTCGAACGCGGGTTCCTCCGAACCGGGGTACATCAGGAGCGAGGCGAGCGCGTTACGGATATGCGGGCTCGCCATCTCGAACTCTTCCAAGACGACGAGCAGTCGTCGCCCGTTCTGTTTCGCACGCTGGATCGATTCGTGTATCGATTGGAGAATCGCCGTCTTCGTGGAGGCGATGACTTCAGGGTCGTTCGGGTCGCGCTTCTCTTCGACGATGGTCGGGATGCCAAGAATATCGTGGGGCGTGGTCGCTTTCGAGAGTCCGACGACGGCGACCTCGTAGGGCAGTTCGAGCGCGGCGACTCCGCGCCGAATCGCATCGATAATCGTGGATTTCCCGGCGCCCGGCGGAGAGAAGAGTCGGATGTTAAGTCCTGCGATGCCCGTCTCCGTCCACATCCCTTTCGCTTCCGCCGCGCCCAGAAGCATAAAGAAGTGTCGGAGCCAGTGGTTGCCAAACCGTTCTCCCAGCCAGTCTCGCACGGTCGAGTATCGGTATCGTGCGGGCGTCGATTCGAGACTCTGCGTGAACTGCTCATACTGCTCGATCGTCGGGAGGATTCGAGCTTCGTCGATGTCGCCTTGACGCACCGCCGATTGGAGCGATTCGAGCACTTCAGGTTTCACCCAATACCGCTGGTAGTGCCCGTCCTTACGACGGATGCGGACCAGCACGCAGTCTTTGCAGTGTTTCGGCGGGCTCGATTCGTTCGCGTACGGGTGCAAGAAACCGCCTCCGACCATTCGGCTGACCACATCCTGAGAGGCTCGAAGCGATTCCATCGAGTGTTGCCCTGTCGCCTGCTGGTACTGCTGATGCATCGTCTTTGCGGGGTCATCCGCTCGTTTCGTGATGCGTCGTGCGCGCTCGGCGAGTTCGAGGGATTGCACGGTTCGATTCGATGGCATTCGGTCAGCCCTCCAGTCCGTAGGCTCGAGCGCGTGCCGTCTTCACCGATTCGACGAAGTACGCTCGGTCTTCGTCATCGGGGACCTGCGCAAGGTACAACTCGCACGGGTAGACCAGCGTCTCCACGATGACGGGATCGTCGGTTTGTTGGGCTCGGGACAACATCGCATCGATGGCGCGTTTGAGTGTCGTCCGCGCGGGGATCGACAGCGTCTTCGCCACGCCCGCTCCACGACAGGCAGTGAAGTAGAAGGTCAGCCAGTCAGGGTCGCCCGGACCGAGCCCTTGCTCGAATCGTTCGATGAGTATCGTGAGCTTCTCCCGCAGTTCCGATTCCAATCGGAACGAATCGTCGTTCTTCGGTTTGCGTCGCACGGGTTGCGTCTTAGCCATTTACCATTCCTCCATCGTATACAGTGCGATTTCGACGACCGCCCAGAGATAGGACTCCTCGTCGTCGGTCTCGCTGGGTTCGTAGCCTGACGATTCGTACATCGATTCCAGCGAGCAGGTCCGCACCTGATGCGAACGGACACGACAGAAGTCGATGTACAGATTCCGAATCGCGCGTGTGAGATAGGAGCGGAACGTCTCGGCTCGCAGTCGTTCCTGCTGACGGAACAGCTTGATACAGAGCGATTGCGACAGATCTTCCGCGTCTTCTCGTCCCAGCTGGTACTGCACTTGATACCAGCGGGTGGCGAATCGACGAACGATGGTATAGAACAGGTCGTAGTCGCCCGTCTCTTGCGCTTTCATTAACACCGATTCGATGTATCCGAGCGTATCCATCACCCGCCTCCTGTAGAGCGATATTGTCGGACGGGTCGGTACAGGGCGGGCGCGGTGGGAGCTTGGAACAGGGGCAGTCGCCAGCGGGCATCGAGTCCTTGCACGACGAGTTCGCCGCGTTCGATGCGGGCGAGCAGGTCTTCCCCACGCTGACGCAGGGACTGGGCATAAGCGTTCGTCGACGCGTTCGTGTGAGTCAGCGAGAGGATGCGCTCTTGGAGCAACGCGGCGGTCAGATAGCGCACGACGGTCGCCAACGCGCTGGGCAACGGATCCGGCCACGGGAGCGGGTAGAGGTTCTGTAAGCGCGCTTGCACCTCGCCCAGCACCATATCCCGTGCCGATTCGATTTCGGTATCGGACAGCGGGGCGACGACCGGATCGACATTCCGAACCAGAGGGCGGATGGTCTCTATCGCTACCATCTCCGCCCTCCGTTACATCACGTTCGTCAGCAGGTAACCACAGACACGCGCGATGACCTTGATGCCGTAGATCCAGTCGACCTCAATCCAAGTGCCGTTGTCGCGTTCGGGATCGATATATCGTCGGACATTGCGCTGGCGTGGTACGAAGGTCGCCCCGTAGGCGAGCTTGCGCAGACCAGGCTTATCGACATAGCCGATCCAGACATTGTTGCCCCAGATTTCGGAGAGGTTCGGTACGGCGTTCGGGTTCGTCGGGTCGAGATTGATGACGCCCTGAGGCTGGTAGTCGGCGAATCCGACGGCGGCCGCTTCCAGCACTTCGAGTCCCCAGAGCGGGTTCGGCAGTCCCGACTGCGTCAGATCGTTGGTGTACTTGCGCTCCTCTTTGATTTCCTCGATGAGGAGCATTCGTCGCACAATCGTCGAGGGGATGACGATGGTGTTCGGGCGGAGTCCTGACGCACGGAAGATGGCGTTGCTCGCCTCCATAATCGCCTCTTTCGGCGAGGCGGTCAGGTAGTTCGACCACGCATTCGCTAGGTTCACGGCTGCGACATTGTTCGCCGGGTCTTGGATGGTGCGGGCGGCTTCGCGTTCGTGGTTGAGCATCATCACGCGGGTCAGGAACTCGGTGGTATCGACTTCTAAGTCGATGGGCGCATCGACGTTCTCGCGCTGACGAGGCGTGATGAGCATCCGTGTCGAGTGTTGCTCGGTCACATAGTACTCTAGTTTCCAGCCCCATCCGACCTGCTTGGCGGTGTCCCCGTCTTGTCGGGTATCGTCGACGACCAGGAACTGCCCCAAGTCGTAGACGGGCCACAAGTCCGATTCCTTGCGGACTGGCACGATGGGGAAGATGCGATCGGCAATCAGTCCCGGCGCTTGATACTTCACAGAAACGTTCGTCAGAATGGTATCGTAGTGCAGTTGATTGGCTCGTCCGACCATGATGGTTCCTCCTTATGCGAGTCGTGCAATCACGGGATGGAGCGAGAGTTGCACGGTGATAATCTGCGGGTTCGTGAGCGACGCCGTCAACGCGGGCTTCACCGCCACGCCCAGCGGGAAGAAGACACGGGTCGCCGCCGCTAACCCTGTCAAGTCGTCAGGCGCGATGCCGAACACGCCGTGTACTACGAAGCTGAATTCGCGTCCGAAGAGGGGATGAATCAGCGGGCGCAGTTCGGGCGTGCGCTGGAACAACGAGTTGCTCATCGGCAACGACAACACTCGATCCGCGGCGTTGTTGGTGACCGCACCGACGAACACGATATCGCCCACTTTCACGGGAGCCGTCGCAATCACGCGGGTCAGCCCAGCATACATCACCGCCACCTGCCGATTGTGCAAGCACCAGCCTTGCGTCACACCGACAAGCGGCTTATTCACCGTCCATAAGTTGCCCGAAGCGGAGAGGTTAGCGAAGTCGGCGCTGGGATCGAGCGGGCGCACGATGGACTCCCCGTTCGGGCCAAGCGTGCTCTCCAGCACGACAGGCGTGAACATCGCAATCGGGCGCTCAGGCGTCGAGGTATCCCGATATAAGTAGGTCTGAGTGAACTCCAGCTTCTGCGTCATTAGAGCACCTCCCTAACGACTCGCTTGATGGCATCGCCGTAGCTGATGCCGAGTTCTCGCGCGAGCTTGTTGGCACGGTCATCCACGAGTTGCGTCAGCGCGCGCGACCCGCCTTCGTTCCGAAGCGATAGGCTGACCGTCGGGTCTACATAGGTCGGGCGCTCCGTGCGTGGAACCGTCGGAATCTCGGACAGCAGGAGCTTGAGCACCTCCTGCATCGTTGCGGGTCGTGTCAACTCGGACTCGCTCAGTTCGAGACGGTAAACCGTCTGCGGGAACCGAGCCTGAATCTCGGAGAGCGCAATCCGTTCGCCGTTGGCAACACGGAACGCGTAAGTGAACAAGTCAATGAGCGCGGGCGTCAAGCGCACCGCGTGCTCACTCAACAGCATCTCATACTCCTTCTGCGAGACCTTCTCGGAGAGATGCGTCTGCTGCGTGCGCAAGCGTGCTAACTCCGATTCCAGCGCGTCGGCACGCTCCGCCTTCTCCACCAGCTTCTCCAGCGTCTCCTCATCGATGATGGGTTCGGTCATCTCAGCCTCCTTCTGACAGGGTCGACACTCTGCCATTCGTGTCGATTCCGAGAGCGTCACGAGGGGCTCCATCCGCTTGATATAAGGCTGATTGGTAAACGCCAGCCCACGCAGGACATCCACCGTCTGACGCTGTTCGGGATCGGTATAGTTGAGTTGCAACTCGGCACTGGCATAACGCATTTTGCCCTGCCGAATTTGCTCGTACGCCTGCGGGTCGACCATCTCCACAGTTGCATAGAGTGCCTCGTCGTCTAACTCGACATCGGTAATCCAACCGACGAGGTCACCCCCATGCTCCATCCGTACAGGCAACTCGTATCCGACAATGCCGTCACGGAAGTTGCGAGCCAGCGCGTGGAGACGGTCTCGATCAATCACCAACTCCCCGTTCGGCGCGTTCGGGTGAAGCCATCGCCCCGTGCGCAAGACCTGCGCTCGAACACGCCCCACCGCACTGCCGATTCTCGGCTCCGATAAGTAGCAAACCAGCATCGCCAATATCCCTAATCTCCGTCGTATAGCAAAACGCCCGCCGAAGACCACGCACAATGGGAATCTCCATCTGCGACGCGCGGTCTCCGACGGACGCCTAATTAACTATACGACAGACAAACTGCCCTGAACAGCGTCCGCAACGAAAATCCCCCGATTCTGGGGAAAATCTGGGGATTTCCCCCGAAAGGACTTGACTTTGGGATACGCTATAGGGCGTTATAAGGGACGATGCAGGGTGGGAATACCCCCCTGCAGAACACACGATAGATAGGAGGATGCCATGTTGAGACGTGAGCTATACGAGAAGGCGGAAGCGATCCGCCAGCAGACAGAGTGCGCGGTCTTCACCGCGCCTGAGATTCGGTTGTCAGTGGGCGTCCCTGCCCGAACCATCCGTATACGGAAGGGCGGAACGTATGTGGACGCGCTCATTCCAGTCGACACCGACTGGATCGAGCTCGGGACTGATAACCAGGATTATTACCTGGTCATCGGTCGAGAGCAAACGGTTCAGTTTGTGTCCGTCGACTGGTACTTCCCCGAGGCACATGTGCGCCTTGTCGAGGACAATGTCCCCGAGTGGTGCATCGAGAAGGCCGGGGAAATCCTCGAGGGGCTTGAGACGACCGTGTAGATTCTACATCTCTGCCTCCATACCCGCCTATCCCCAGTAAGGGGATAGGCGGTTCGATTCGTTTACAGGTCACAAACTTGATTGCGACTCGTCCGCTCGGATGGGCAGAAGTGTTGCAATCAAGTTTGTGACTTGTTGCGGCTGGCTGAGATCGATTTGTTGTCCGACGGGCAGGATGTCGGGTGTCGGGCGCCAGTCGATGAAGTGGGGTTCCCCGTCGCGGACGGTAATTTTCTGGATGAACCCGTTGCCTAGTCGTCGGATAATCAGCACGAGTGCGAGCTCGCGCGGGGTCAGCGCGAGCTCCGTCTTCCCATTCGACGAGTTCGTGGGGCTCCCCGTCGATGGCGGTTCCGAACGCTGAATGGCACGCTTCTTCAATCGCTATCTCCTCCATAAAGTGGCGGGCACTCGTCTGTGCGGTGGACACGCAGCGAGATGAGCCAGCCATCGACGGGTTGTTCCCCGATGAACGCTTGCGTCATCTCCACGACCGGTGCCCAGTTATCTTTTACATAGTACGGGATCGATTCCTGCATCAGCCAGTGAGGGAAGTGATGCAGGAGATGCAAGACTTGTTCCACCATTCGGAATCGGACGCGAGGCATTTCGTACGGGTCGGTGTGCGTCAGAAACCCTGCGATGCGGAGGTAGTAGGTGCGTTCGTGCAGGTCTGGGAACCCCAGCGGGGCGGTTTCGATACGCTCATCCTCGACAATGATGCACGGCATCCATTCCGCAGCCAGCTGGGGCGGGATCCCGTAGAGGAACTTCAGGGGCGTAACCCCGCTCTGTTCCAGCAAATGGCGGTACTGTTGCAGGTAGCTGAGAATCGCCTCGCTCGGGCTGGTGTTCATCGTGTCCTCCGATGCTGGTCGCGTTCCAGCTGCGAGACACGGCGATTCAAGTTGCGTAACAACCGCAAGATGAACCAGAGTATCGACACGGAACTCATCGATCGAATATACGATACGGTTCAGCGCGTCGTTCGCTTTGGGCTTCGGCGGAACGGACGCGGTTTGTAATGACGCTCCGAGATCTCCTCAATCCAGCATCGACAGTTATTCAAGCATCGGGTCTTGCCCTCGCCTGGCAGTCCCAGCTTCGTCAGCTCCTTCCAAGTGTAGGGCTGGACACGAGACCGTTGCGCGCGCTTCACGCAATCGACGCAGTGTTCGACAGGACGCCCGTTCACATCCGTCGTCAGATGCCAGACATATCGACGCCCGACGGTATAGGTCTGCCCGTGCCAGTAGCTGTGCATCATCAGTCCGTACAGGTCTTTCGCATAGAGGTCGAGCCGTCGTCGGTAGTCCATCCGTCCTCGCCCGTGTGCCACATCGGACAGGAACCGAGTCAGATAGCGCATCTGCACACTGTATTGCCCGTGCAGATAGCGACGGTCTTGCTCATCAAGCTGATAAGTCCAGTCGCCGCGGGCGCGCTGCCCGAGCATGTACACATACACTTGATAGTAGGGCAGGTTCTCCGCGAACCAGTCTCGGAACTGGTCGAGTGTCCACTCGCCCTGCTCGACCTTCGTCCAGTGCGCCTGGAGCGTCTCACGGAACACTTTCTCGATACGAAAGTATCGTTTCAGCTCCCCTTGCGGGTTCTTCGTCGGACGCAACAACGGGATCGACTCAACCGAACGAAGGTGTCGTGATGTCAGACTCAGCGCAATGCGCGCTTCGTCTTCCTCACGCAGAATCATCGAGACGGTTTCAACCGCTCTGTCGTAGTTCGGCACGAATACGAAGGAGCGCGCATGCGTAACCGTCGAGCCAGTTCGAGAGGTCGACCGACACATCGCCGTTCACCCAGAGGACGCACCATCGGACGAGGGGATGGTAGGTTCCGTCTCGCCCTTCGCGGACCTGCACCGCTTGGAAGCAGAGGTCAGCCAGCTCCAGTCCTTTGGGAGTTGCGATGCCTCCTCGACTCGTTGCCAGACCGCGCTGGCAATTCGGTAGGGGAGCGATGCCCAAAACTCCGATTGAATCTGCGTCGTCTGCTCCAGAAGGTAGAGTACCAGCGTGGCTTGATCGATGCGGACTTGCCCGTCGGTCAGCGTCGTCGCCAGCGTCTCCGCTTCCAACCGCTCACGAAAAGTATAGCCCCGTATCGGCACTTCGATAACCTGTGCCACCGCACGCACCGATTCCCGATGCGACTCAGGGATTTCGGACTCCAAATAGTAGTCTGGCGCGATACGAGCCTCGTCATCGCTATTAATCTGATAGATTCGAACCGTCTCAACGATCTTCGGTTTCATCATCGTCGTCCTCCTCCATCCTGCGGAACGGGTTCGGTCTCATCGGGGATGTTCCTGCTGAGAACGGGCTCCTCAGCTCGCCGAACTCACCTCTCGGTGACGGGTCTCCCAGCCCACCCATCAACTGAGCGGTGTCCGCGATTTGGAGCGGAACATTGAGCTCTTCTGCCAGTGCTTCCCAGTCGGGTACGAGCATCGAACCCGACGCCGTCTGCACCGGCTCGCCCATCGACAAGCGTGCCACAAACGCTTCCAGTATCCGCTCGAGGTAACCTTCGTCGACCATCAGCTTGACTCGTGCTTTCGGAGCCGTCCGCCCGAAGTTGTACTCCACAATCCGTGTGAGCAACTGATCGTTCAGAACCGACTCAATCTGCTCGATCCACGCCTGCTCGTTCTGCAGGAACAGATCGATTTGCGCTTGCCCAAGCGAGTAGGTCCCGCGAACGGGTTGCACCTGCGAGAGCGCAGGCACATTCATCGCGCTTCGTATCTGCTCGTCCAGATACTGGATATACGCCTCGATGTTCGTCGCAGGCGGAACCTGGAACGCCTCGACCTCCCAAAGCCGTTGCCCGTTCGAGTCGGTAATACTCGGCATCACGATACTGTAAGCGTTGCTCAAGTTATCTAACTGCTCTCGGAGATAAGTCAAGTTATCGATGGGCATTTCGACGCCCGTCTCCGGGTCGCGCACCATCGTCACGCCCGGCGGGGCGAACCCCTTCTTCGTCGGCACAGCATAGGTACTGTAGTACCGCGACAGATCTTCGAGCGCTCGCTGCTTCAGCTCAAAGAATGGAATCGCTGCCTTCGTCGCAGGATTGCCGTAAACCTCATTAAATTCGGCATCAACCGCCCAGTGCAGGAGTCGCCCTTCGGGGATGATGGTATCCCCGACGAGTTGATAGACACCTGCAAACTCGCCTGTCGGGTAGACCATCGGCCAGTTGAGACCTGGATCGAGATGCGAGAGCCGTTCAATCGTCCAGACATTCTCGAATCGATATCGTGTGGTGCTCGGTGCGCTCCCGCGAGTCGGTGTCACGATCAGCATCGGCTCCCGCTTCCAGATAGGCTCCACTATCGCAATCCCGAAATCGAACGCCGTGAGCAGGTAGTGGAGCAGGAGCCGAAGATGCGGTTCCAAGATCGTCTCGCAGAAGACGGCGATTTTCGGATCGTCGCAGAAGATGTGGAACCGAGACCGCAAAATCGGCAACTTCAGCATCCTGAGCGACGATTTCACCACCGGGTCTTGACGCACGCGGTCGAGGTCTTGAATCGTGACGGTATCCAGTCGATAAGCGAGCATCCGCCCTTCGGGACCGAACGAGGCAGTCGCCGGCCCGTAGCGGTTCTGACCCGTGATACTGACCTGCCCTTCTTTCGGCGGTTCCGACTTGCGGAACGAGCGCATCAGTCGTTCCTTCCAGCGGTTGAGGAACCCCTGCTGTTCGGGCGGGATACCTGAAGCCGTGTACTCCTTAGGTGGTCGCATTGCGCATCAGTGTCCCTGTTTCGTCGATATTGGGTGTGAGCCGTGCCATCAAGCGAGACTGCTGATCGAGTTTCCGCAGGTGTCGACGCACCTGCGGGAGATTCGGACGCAAATCGTAGATGTTCACATCCAGCGGTTGCCCCTTTCGATGGATACGAGCATCCCGCTGTTGCCGCTCGGAGGCGGTATAGGGCGGCTCGTGATGAATGATGTACCGCCCGCCACGCTGGAGGTTCAGCCCTGTACTGCCCGCCGCCGTAGCGACGATCAGCTTCAGCTCCGAACGCGGCTCGTGGCTCGAATCGACCGTGTGGCGTTGTCCGTCGTCGTCCTCGACGACATAGACCTCTTGCCCCTGCTTCGAACGCACCTCCACCACGACGCCCTCCTTGCGTGCGTCCGAACCGTCCGATTCGCGCCACGAGATTCGAATCCCTTCGATGATTTTGTCGTGGTTGAACGCGTCTCGTATCCGGGCCCGTTCTCGTTGCGACACCTCACCTGTGTAGAGCAAGACGCTCCCGCGTGGGAACGCATCTCGTATCGTCTCCGCGCCGGGCAGATAGTTCAGATGCACCAGCCCGCGATTGGGCAATCCGTGCGTCTCTCGTGCCGATTCCTGCTCGACGATTTCCCATATCTTCTGCACGAGCGCGTTCCCGCTCGGAGCACGGTTATAGACCGCACGGTACCGAGCGTATTCACGCACGTTAGCGTGTGGCTCCGATTCGGCTTCTTGATACCACTTCTGCTGCTGGTCGGACAGGTCGAGTTCGATGGGGATTTCGTGCCGTTTCGCCTCGACGGTATACCCGCGCGTGAGTACTATCGGGCTGACCGCGCGACGAAACGCCTTCTCGATGAGGTCGTCGTGCGCGTTCGCGCCGTAGCTGAGACCACCGTATTTCGCTTCGAAGATGCGGTCCGACGGCACGGCGTCGGGGTTCGCCCAGCGTGCGATTCGTGCGAGGTCGGTCGCCGAAGTCCGAATCGGTGTGCCCGTCATCGCTACCGTATAACTGTTCTGATTGCACGCCTTCCGTATCGCATACATCGCTTGCATCACCTGCGAGTTGCCCTCGCCAGGCGAGAAGGTCTTGTGCGCTTCGTCCGCCACAATCAGCACGCGCCCGCCCGCGTTCTGAATCGCCTCCGCAATCGCCTCGTGGTCGTTTCGGAGCGTCTCATGCCCAATGATGACAATTTTCGCATCGGCATCCCGTATCAGCGCATGCCGTTCCTTCTGTCCGACGGCGACACGCTTCACCTTCCCACGACGAGACGAGGCAACCTCGCCTGCCACACTGACATCCAAGCTCGTGCCGAAGAACTTCTCGACCTCGTCGACCATCGAATCCCGCAGGTTCGCGGGAACCAGCAGGAAGACGCGGTCGACCTTGCCGTCCTCCAGCAGTTTCGAGGCGAGCGAGAGCGAGGCGAGCGATTTGCCGATGCCCGCTTTCAAATCCCACACGACATTCTTCCGCGATTCGGCGAACGCAATCGCATCGCGTTGCGCTTGATCGAGACGGACTTCGGGGGTTATCATCCCCGGCGGTTGCCAGTCTTCAGGGAGTGGCGCTTCGATTTCGGTCTCGCTCGGCATCGGACGCACACGGAGCGTCTGCCGAATCTTCTCATAGCCCGATTCCTGAAGTCGAAACGAGAGCCGTCCGTCCTTATCCACCAGTTTGTAGTCGCTTTTTTCGAGCCCGAAATAGCGTGCCACTCGACGCAGCGTCTGGATATCGCCCGAACCCGTTAGCTGAATCGGCTGAGCATACGATTTGCGACGGAGATGGTCTATCAGAGCGGCGGAGAACGCCAGCGAACCCGCCGCTTGCCCTAAGACTCGTTGTCGGTAGAGCGTCTCCCTCGCTAGCTCGCGTCCTGCCATTTGAGCGGACAGCGTGCCGTTCGCGCGGAGCGATTCGATGAGTTCGGCGTTGCGCGCGCTATCTTGAAGCATCGCCTGCACCTGCTCAGGGAGCGTGGTGGCGGATTGAGCATGCTTCTCGGCATACGCCGTCATCAAATCGGTCGCACCCGATTCGCCCAGTTCCTCGACCAGCACGCGTGCGAAGAGTTGGGCACTGCCTTCCACACCCAGCAGATTCACAATCGCAGGGTTCACCTCGACATTCCCGATCGCATCGGACAGCATCGCTAAGGCGGTCTCCTGCGCCCCTTGCAGATAGCGTCGTGTGACGCCCGCACCCGCCGAATCGAACTGCTTCCAGAACTCGATGTTCTGCTTCGCATAGACTCGTTGCCGTGCGTCTTCGAGCGCACGCTCTTTCAGGACGTCCGCTTCGACCGCTTCGGCACCACGCAGGAGCGATTCGGAAACTTCGGGTTCCGCCGCGTCGCGGAGCCGACGCGTGTACCGACGCTTCGTCTTCTCGAACGCTATCATACTCAGCAGCAGCGCTTCGGCACGGTCGGCATCGAGGCTCCGTATCCGCTCGTGCAAATCGTCACGCACCTCCGGGTCTAACTCGATGACCATCCCGTCTAAGTACTCGTTCAGAATCTGTTTCGCCGCTTTATCCAGCGACGGTTGCCGTTCGGCACGGGCGAGCAGGGCTTCCGTCTTCTTCTTGACATCGTCTTGGAATGCAGGCTCCGTATCGGGCGGTTCCGCTCCGTCGGGCGATGGCTTGCCTGCATCCGCCACGTTCGTCTCCTGCGCACTCGGTCCGGCGCTCGAGGGCGCCGACGACGCATCCTCCGCAGGCGATGCCCCACTCGCAGAGGACGCACTCCTCGCAGACGACGCTTTGTCGGTACGGGGCGCCACTCGCTTCACGAACCCCAGCTTCCGCAGGAGTTCGTCCGCCAGTTCGGGCGTGAGTTCGTCGTCGGAATAGCCCAGCATCGAGCCGACGGTCTTGAGATGCGTGGCGACTGCCGATTGCCACTCCTCGTGCCAGCGCTGTCGCAGTTCCTCCCGCTTCTTCGGGTCGACCTCGCCCCGACGCTTGCCTGTACCGCCCTCAGGGTTCACCCGCAAGTGCATCAGCGAGGCATCGCCCGCCCACACCACACGGAACCCCGTCGAGGTCGGACGAATCAGAACGTGCCGATAATCGGGATGGTCAGGACCGTGAGGCTTGAGCGTAATCCAGCGACACTCAGGACACTGGGCCATAATCTCGTCCCACGGTCGCTCCGAGAGTCGGAGAAGCCAGCTCCAATCGTGCCTCATCGCCGTGTCGGGATTCGAGTCGGAATCTGGTTCGTATCGGTTAACCCCGACGCGAACGCGATATAGTGATGCGTGGTGCCCTCGACTTCAACCACTCGTTGCCGATACCCGACAGGCTGCAAGAGAGTGTTGAAGAGCTGGTTCACGGACGAAAACGAAACAATGGTGTGGTCGTACTGGAGATGGGCATAGGCATAGTTCGAGCTGAGACGGAGTCGCCAGATATTCTCGTTCGTGCCATAGAGCGATTGCATGATCTCGCGGAACTGCGTCCATCGTGCTTGTCGTCGCTTGCCAATCGGTACAAAGTTCCGTATCATCGTTGCCTCCTGATTGCCTTTCCCATCGTTTCCTATTCCGATGGGTCTCCTACTCCGAAAGTCGGGGAACCCGTGCCTCCCGTCGGTAGGAAATTCCCGTCCGACATCGTACTATCGTTCTTCTCTGACATCTTCCTCGATAGGAGTATACGATACTGAAAAGCCGCCGTCAGGCTACGAGGCAAGCGCCCGACGGAGGGAGGGTAAGAGGAGGTACCGAGAGAATATACGATGCCCGCAAAAAATGCCCATCAGCGAAAGGAGACAAACTCTGATGGGCAAGACGAGTGATAGACACCATCAGACTTTACGAAAAAGTGCCCTGCTCTGTCTAAGGAGGCAGACCAGAGCGAGGGCGATATGAGGGAACTCCTTGTACCGTCTCGATTCCATTGAACGCGGCGATTTCCTGCCGACACGATCGTCCGTTAATAAATACTTCGTCGTATCCCATCCCACTCAGATACAGTATGGCATATAATAGAGGGCGGAGGAAGACGATGATACGATACATCGGTCTAGGTGGCGTGCATCGTGTCCACTTCCCTGAACTGGGAGTCCGATTGGTATGGCTACCGGGGCGGGGCTGGCACGATGAGATGGACGATCCGAGACAATCGGATTGGGTGTTGACTCAGTTGGAGTGCGACGACTCGACCCTGTGGGCGATGCTCCTCGACTGGATTGCGCGTGCGACGGTCGAAGGGCAGGTTCCCTACGCCGATGCGGTTTCGATGGTGTCGACACGATTACGAACCGCATTGGAACGACGCGGCGAACATTACCGGCGGAATGCGTTCACGGTTCGGGAGTTGAAGCGTCTCCTGCGCGTGTGGTCTCAGGCGCTGCAGGGATCCTTGCAATCGGAATACCCCATCTGGATGCAAGCGCATTCCCGCGTGGCAGGATGTCTCACCTATCGTGGGACATTCGACGACTTCGCTCATACGGACGGGCACGGGTATCCGTGTTTCCATCCGAACGAGGCACTCTTCGTCGTCGATCGGCTCGAATGGACAGCGGACCCGTTCGACGACTGGGAGGTCTACATCCCTGACGAGGAAGCGTTTGCAACGGAAGAGGAGGCGGTCAATGTTTAGACACGAGATTATCGAAGTGGAGATGCCTCGCGATCCTGCCTTGCTCAATCGTCTGACCGAGGCGTTTATGTCGAGCGAGTTATCGTGCGAGGCGGTGCTGTCCGCTATCGCTTGGCTGACCGCTGATACAGAGCTGGGCAAAACCTGTCGCTATGGGGTTCGGCTGAGAGAATACCCGCTGGTGGCAGGCTGTCGGCTCGACATTCCGAAACGCATCGTGCCCGACGAAACGGCACGCGCGTTCGTCGAATCGGAACTGTTGAGCCGATTCGATGTCGACCGAACCCGTGAAATCCTGATTGGCGCGCTGATGCTCGTCTATGCTCCGATTTACCAGATCGGTCGACGAGAAATCGTCTCGCTGGATGTCCATGCCCCGTGGGGCGGTATCGTCTCGCTCTACGGACGATGCCGTTCCTCGCATGTGCCCACCTACCCGTCGGACTGGATGCGGGCGGGCTGGAACCTGCTACGGCAGAAATCGGTTCGAGCGATTCTGATCGCCGAAGTGGAGACGGGCATCAACGATCGGCAAGAGGTGATGGTCAGCACGTTCCAATCGAGCGAGCCGGTGGAGCCGACCAACGAGCCGATGGCTTCCGAAGCGGAACTGCAGGAAGCGGTCTCACAACTCAGCTACCTGCACCAGTCGCTCAACATCGTTTATCTCGACATCGACGCTCTCGTCACTCGACTCCATACCTATCGGTTCACTGGGACGCGCGACGATGTTCGTCGGCTCATCGCGTTCCTGCGGTTCTATATGGAGTTGCAGTCGAACGAGCGCGCGCTCGCCGTCGAGACCATCCTGTCGCTCGCCTCGCTGGAGAGCGGCGCGACGCCCGATTCGATGGTGACCATCCCGTCGAATCGGTATCGGTGGCGACTGCTGAAGACGCCGGACCGTGAAGTGCTGGAGTCGTTCGTGGAGGAGGTGCTGGGCTACCATCCCCAACAAGACTCGTGGGACGACTGCCAGCGGTTCGTGCAGAACTGCGCGCATATCGTCTGCGATATGGAAGCGATGGGACGATTCGAGAGCGAGCAAGTCGAATGCGTCTCCGACCAATACCCCGTCGACAACGATGAGTGACAACGATTAGTATTGACTCGGAGCGGGCGCTTTCACAGGGACTTCGAGGAAAGCGCCCGTCTGACTCCCCGCCTGCACCGAATGCACCGTCTCGTCGACTAACCGATTATGCGCGTCGTAGACCTGCACTTGTATCCGCATCTCGACGGGCACGGCTCCCATCGATTGCTGTGCCAATGAGAGCGCGCTCATCGCGGTCTCCATCATCCCCTCCTGCGTGCCAATACGTCCGACCATCGAGCGATACAGACTCGGAATCGTCTCACGCCAGTATTCCGCGCGTTCCCGTGTCCCGCCGAACGCTTGCGGGGCAATCCCATAGAACAGGCTCGCCTCACGCCGTGTGAACTCCGCGGCGACCGTATCGAAACTGGCGGGCGCGTTCCAGACCTGCGAGATGAGCCGATCGAGCCAGCGGTTCTCATACGCCATCTGGAGCCGTGCCAGCTCCTGAACCTCCGCCGTGACTTCCCGATAGTATTCGCGCATCATCGCGGAGTCGACGGGCATCCCCGCCCGACGCAACTGCTGGATGTGCGATTGCAGTTGCCCGATTCGTTCCCCGACAAGGCGCATCTGGTCTTCCAGCAGTCCACGAATATCGCCCCACTGCGCGAACGTCGTCGTAGCGAGCCCGTAGAGCGCGCGCGAGGTCATCCGCCGAATATCGAACTCGGCTGTGGTGGGTGGAACCGCCGATTCGACTTGCACCTGATACCGCTGCGATTCGAGTTGCGCAATCTGTTCATCGATGCGGTATCGTTCGAGTTCGCCGACCCGACTTCGGAGTTCACGGAGTTCGGCGATGCGTTCATCGATTTGGCGCATCCGCATCGTGCCGTAACCAATCACGGCACGACTGACCTCGCCTGCCGTGCCGCGGACCGATGTCTGAATCGCCAGTTGCCCGAACGCCTGTTGCATCGATTGCGCCGCTTCGAGGAAGGTGAGCCGTGTGCGATAGAACCCGACTTCGGTCTCCCGTATCTGGAGATTCAAGCGTTGGAGCGCGAGTTCGAGTTCACGGAATCGAGGCGTCAACATCAGTTCGGGCGCCATCTGCTCGACCATTCCAATCTGCGTCTGCACCGATTGCCGTTGCGCGTGGAGCCCGCTCAAGATGACCGAATAACTGCGGAGCGCTTCGTCCCGTGTGCCGAACCCCAGCCCCATCTGGAGCGCGAGTTGCCCCATCTGCTGCGTCTGACCGCCCAACTGCTGAATCGTGCGTAACCGATGCACCTCGAGCGCAATCTCCCGCATCGGACGCCCTTGATACTGCATATTCATCAGGGCATAGCTTTCGTACTGCCCGCTGAGCGCGAGCATCGAGACCGCCGTCTGCCACGCCATCGGCGATTCGAACCCGTAGAGGAAGGTCATCTCTGGCGAACGGACGACACTCGCCAGCTCCGCGACCGTCTGCCGATCGATCTGGTTAATCAAATCGATGGAACCCGCAGGCATCCGTCGCATCAGCGCTTGACGCAGCACCGCGGCGAGCTCGATGATGTTCGCAGGCACGAACCCGCTGGAATCGCCCGATACGGCGAACGAACCCGTCGTCCCGCGTCGCCCGCCGAGAAGCATCGATTCATACGCTCGTATCCGCTCCTCGATGGGCTGGAACATCGACATCAACGGTAACCCGCCCAGCGCGTTCTGGAGCACTTCGGCGAACCGTGACGCTAACCGTGTCGCCAGCGAATCCAGCCCGCGAAGCGAACCCGATTGCATTATCGAGGTGATTCGTGCATCGTCCGAAGAGGCAGAACGCTCTGCACTGACGGCAGGCGTCGTGCCACCGAACTCCTCGACGAACTGGAGCCGTTCCCGTATCGAGGGCAGGAACCGATACCCGTAGAGCATCAGTTCCGTCGCCGTCTGGAGCTGACGCTGCGTATAGAATCGAGCTTGCGGGATGAAGAACCGCAGCCCTGGAATCGCCATATCGAGCGGGGAGAATCGGTCGATATCGACGAGTGGAACCTGTCCCGTGAGCATTGCGGCGTAGCGTTGCTGTTGCGCCGCTTCGAGATAGGCGACGTTCACATCGAACATCGACGAAATCATCGGTCCGACGAACGGGATACGGCTCATAATCCAGTACTGCGGGCTGGAACGGACGAGTTCGGCTTGGAGCTGGATCGGCGAGAACTGCCCTTCGCCTGTAGCGAAGGCGCCGTAGGCTTGCCCGAGCCCGCGTCCGAGCGTGTTCATCATCGGGGTCAGCGCGGCGAGCACCGCGGCGACGATGCCTGCGATGGGGAGCGCGGAGACGAGCGTGGCGACCGTGCCTGCCGAGAGGAGTCCTGAACCGATGGCGTTGCCGACGAGTCCTGCCCCACCCGTCAGCACATTGCCCATCCGTCCGACCATCGTATTCAGCACAGGGGGCGCCAGTCCGAGTAACGAGAGCGAGTTCGTCCACTGGTTCATCTGTCGCCACATCCGTCGCATCTGGAGGTACTGCGCACGCAGGTTCGACGGGAGATGTTGCCATCCCGGTGGGAGCGGGTCGTCTTGTAGATCGTCGGGCGTTGGGACAGCGTTCGGGTCAGGGAGCGTGCTGGTCGAGAGTGGGGTGGCAGGCAACGCCATCGTCGGGACGGTACTGCCCGCAGGCACGGCTCCGCTCCCTGCGAGTCCGCCGGGGAACGAGACGGTCTGTGCGTGGATGACGACCGTCTGCGTCTGGAGCGTGACGGACATCGAACTCATCGTGGCGGTCGGTTGCACGCCGGGCATCGGGCGCCCGCTGGAAGCGGTCATCGGAACGACGGTGCCGGTGGCGACAGCGCCCCGCATCGTGGCTTCCATCGCCGTCTGCATACTGTCGCCGTGGGGCACACGCGGGAGCGCGGACGCGGTCGTCGGTTCGGAGACGGTCGGGGGCAGCCCCGTCGGCACAACTCGGCTCTGGAGCTGCTCAATCTGTCGTGTGAACTCTTCGACGCCCTCCAGCTTCAGCTGGAACGTCAGTTCTTGCTCACGCATCAGGTCACGGTAATCGGGAATTGCTCGGGACCGCCAGCGGTCGGATTGCCGAGTGCAATGAACCGCACGGTACGGAACATCGGTCCGAAGTTCGATTGCAGATCGAGCGGGTTCTCAGGGATGAGCCTGCGCATTCGGAACTTGCGATTCACCGTGCCTGTGCCTGCACTGATTTGGATGGAGAAGTCGAGTTCGGTGTTGGCTCCGAACAGAGTCGTGAAATCGCTGACTTTGAAGGTGGCGTAGGTGATCGATGCGGACGCTTGCATGAACCCTGCATCCCAGCGTGCGATGCCCGTCCCGTTGTTCGTCGTGCCTTCGGCAATCGGGGCGTTCATCTGGTGATTGTTCATCACGCTGAACTCGACGCCGTAGACGGGCGGGGTATACGCATCCGAATCGCCCGTGAGGAACTTCACATCCTGCCACGAAACGGGAACCAGCGTGGTGGGCAGTGCAGGGAAGTTCGATGCGGTGACCTCCGCGCCGATATTGGGCGCCAGACAGACGAGTTGCCACGAGATCGGCTGACCCTTCGCAATCGCCATCGAGGCGGACTGCACCTTGACATTGTCGAATCGGCGCGCGGTATGCCCGTCATAGACGATGAGATTGAGTCCGTAAGTATCGCCATCCGCCTTCCGCCCGAAAATCCAGGTAAGAATCCAGTCTTCGAACCCGTGTGTGGTGTTATTGTTGTTCGTGCCCTTGAAAATCGGGATCTGGAGCATGATTTGCGCGGTGCGCACGCCCTCCAAGTAAACCCACTGATAATCTCGTGAATAGACGGGCGGGACTTGGATATTGCGCGGGAGCGCGACCTGCACTCCGAGACAATAGACACGCTGATCCGGGTCGGCAGAACTGTCGAACGCATTGGCTCGGAGTACATACCCTCGACGACCGTGCGGAATCATCAACGCCATAGTACTGGATTATACGACGGGACTCGTGGCTCCTCATCCGAATCGAATCCCCCTGAATCCCTCTGAATCCCCCCCCTCCCCTCGAAGCGAGGCGTTCGTCGTATTCAATCTCCTCCGCTAAGGGCGTGCAAGGTTCCAGACGAGCCCGTCAGCGGAAACGAGAATCTGGATTTCGTCGTTGCGTCGAACGGCGAGATAGAAGGCGTGATGGCGCGCATCATAGCAGGCGTCGAACAGGTCTGCCACCAGCGGCGCGCTCTGGAACGTGCAGGTCTGCGGGTTCGACCACTGCCCTCCGAAATCGGCGGAGAACTGCACGACAATCGTATCGTTCGGGAGCTGACGGAACTCATAGAGACGCCCGTACTCGTTGACAATCACGAGTTGCGCCGTCTTACCAGGCATCGTATCCTCCTGAATCCAGGCTTCGTCTTCGATTCGTACCCACCGTCGGAGTTGAGGCGGGTCGGAATCGGGCACTTGCGTGATGAGACGCCAAGTCGGACGCGGCGTCCGATCGAATGCCGCCAGCGAAACGGGCGGTTCGTTCATCTTGTGGCGGAGTTCGTCGAGCAATGTCGGCGTCTCATACCGAAAACTGTCGAGCGTGGCAACGAGCATCAACCGTCGCTGTCGTTGCGAGCAGGCGAGCACCGCACCGACCTCGGGCGGTGGAGCGGGCGGTGCAGGCGCTGAGAGCGTCATCAAATAGGAATGCCCAAGCAAGCTCACACGAGCGAGGTCTCGCACTCGTTGCCCGTTCTCATCGAGTTCGACGAGATAATACTTCGGAGTACGGATGGGCTGGTCATCCCAGCCACGGACGACTTCCTCGTTGGTGAGCGCGCGTGTGTATTCTCGGACAAACCAGTTCGTTCTGGGAATGATACGAGAGGCGAGGGTATCGAGCCGTTGTCGGTCGATTTCGGTATCGTCGTCGGGCGTATCGCCCAGCTGGAAGTTGACACGGTAGAGCCCGACCTCTCGATTGGCACTGGCGATGTAGTATCGGTACGGGGCATAAAGAATCATGGGTTGCTTGGTGAGCGGTTGCGGGTTGCCGTTCTCATCCATCCGAACCTGCGGAAGCGTATCGATAGGCGGCCACTGTGCGAGACTGTTGCCATACCAGAACTCCCACTGGAGCGCTTGCGCCGTATAGGCGTCATAATCGTTGTTGGAGCGCAGAAGCGGGATCGCAAAAGTGAAGTACGCAAACGCTTTTGTGCTCTCCGAGCGGTCGATGATAATTCCTTCTTCCCCAAAAGGGTCGATATACCAGTTGTAGGGTTCGAGGTCGTGAAAGAGCGATTCGCACTCCTCTCGGATGGAGTCGTCGCTATAGCCCTCGCCTGTGAGGAGTTTGAGATAGCAGAGTAAGTCCACAATCGTCGTGCGATAATCGTCTTCTTTGAGAAGTGGCACTTGCCGTACTTGCGTGTCGTTGTGGGGCGGATTCGGGTCGAGGAAGCAGAGTCCGCCGAATCGGAGGAACTGGCGGGACCGGTACAGAACCCATCGGTTGCCCGTCTCGTGGATGCCATTCCAAGTCTCTGCGCCGTCGCACTGGAATCGGAGCGTTTCGAACTGGAAAGGCTGGATGGAACGGAGCTGGATACGGAACTCGATTTCGTAGGGTGCAGGGGCACAGAGCCACTGGAACGCAATCCCTCGTAGCGGGTCGGCAATGGTCGGGGCACTGCGTCCGTCGCTGTCGAGGTCGGTTCCCTCATCGAACTTCTCAGGGCGCCCCATCAGTTGGTGCGCGGTCTGCGAGACAAAGTCTCTGGCGTGCGAGCCGACATAGATGTCTGTTTCGTGTCCGAACTCGTAGCGCACCGTGCCTGAGAGTCCTGACGCCACTTCGACCTCGTTGCCCTCCGAATCTTTGAAGACGACCTGCACCGACTGCACCTCCGAGCCCGAGACGGCATAGAGGAACTGCGTGGCGATCAGGTCGTAAAGGTAGGGCGGTTGCGTCCAACTGCCGACCTGATACTTGATACGCACTTCGTTGCTGGTGGGCGTGACGGTCAGCGTGTTGCCTGCGAGCGTGGCGGTGGCATTCTCCAGTTGGTATCGCTCCAGTAGGTTCGCACGCTTCTCGTTGGGGATCGAGACGGTATACTTGCGCGGGTTTGCCAGACCGATATGGTCAGTCCAGACATGGTTGCCCGTTCCTGGATCACCGAACTCGTCGAGCGTATAGAGACACTCGGCGATTTGGGGGAAGGCGATGGCAACAGTTTGTCGGAGTTCGTTGAAGACGGCTCCTCGCACACTGGTCACATTCCCGCAATCGAGCAAGACGGCATCCAGCGGACGGCTGCGATACTTCGGGAACGACGGGTGCTGAGCATGGTGGAGATACTGCGTCCGCATCCGTTGCCAGTAGTTGCCTGCGGTATGGAGTTCGAGCGGAACGCCGACCGTCCAGTGGTCAGGGTCTAAGACGCTTGGATACCAAAGAAGCCAGTTATAATAGGATTCGGTATCGATGAGAGTCTTCGCGGACGAAGGATAGTGGTTGCCAGTTCCCGTCCCCGTGACGGATTCGTCTCCGCCCGTTCCCCCAAGAAAGATAGCGAACATGGGGTTCGTGGGGTCGAAAACCCTCCACAAGTCCGTGCGATGCCCTTCCAAATAGCAATTGTCAGAGTAGGAATAACTGGAGCCATATGGATCGAAATAGAAGTAATGAGTGAGATGGGAGTAAGGGCACGGGATGTCGCTTTGAAACACCTCCTGCTCAGCGGTATTCGGTTCGTTCGCAAGTATCAGGCGACGATGTCCTCGTTGGGGACGAATGGTTTCCTCGTATCGTCCTGTGAAGGTGTTGCTGGTGAATCGGGCTCGTGTGTGGGTGATTCTGGGGTGGGTTCCTCGTACTCCCAGTAAGCTCGTATCGCCTCGATACTGACGACGGAACTGTCGCTCGATTTTGGGACGCAGAACCAGTTCTGCACGCTGAGAATAACCTTCTTCCACGCCCGAACCTGAGTTGTACAGATAAGAGAAGACCTTGATTCGTGCGGAACCGGTATGCGTGCCCTCATAAATAGGCTGAGCCGGGGTTGTAATCTGATGCGGGCGTGTATCGATGTCGACGGGGAGCGTGTGCCACGCACCGTCGGGTTCGAACTGGTATCGATATCCAAACCGCAGTTCCGAACTGCCCGTGACCGCTCCGTCGGAATGAAGTTTCTGTAGCCACGACGCCACCACCTCGCCACGCAAAAAGATTCCTGCCAAAGGGAAGCTGGATGGCGAAATGAGCGGAACGGGTGAACCGCCAAGAAGATATGTGCCGATGTTCACGGGGTCTGCGATATCGAGCGTGAAGTTGAATTCCGAGTTTTCGGCTTCTAATTCCGCATAGAAACCGTCTCGACAAATGAGAATCCCCCGTCCACTTTGCAGATAGTACCATTCGGGACGACGGAGTCGGAGCGTCAGGTCATACCAACGCACGAACTTCGACGGATCTCGTGGATGGTGTCCCGATTCTAACGACTGTTCGATGGTATAGTATCCAAAGCGAAAGACGAGAACGCTCGTATAAGGCGGAGCCTGTGGCTCTGGGTCACAATGTCTCCCCTCGACAAAGAAGTAGAAGTCGTAGACGATGGGCGACTCGGAACTCCAAACCGGAACTCCTGAATAGGGATTGAGTTGCCCGCCTCCAACGACCGCTCGGTGCGAAGTTCCCAAATCCGCAGAAGACCCTCTATGGCATCCAGGCACGAAATCGATTCGAGCCTTGATTTCGATCGCGTGATACTTCGCTAAGAGACCTGCGTACATCTCAGAGTTCGAGCGTGCTGGGCGCGAGATAAGACCTCTGATTTGTCCAGTTCTTCTGCTCGGAGAAGAAGAGGTCTGGATGTTGTTCGACGATGGCTCGCATCTCGGTGAGGGCGAACTCCACTTCGGACGGAGGCAGATAAGGCACATTCAGCACGCCGCGTTTGCCTGCCTGAAGCGTTGCTTGAACTTGGCTCTGGATTCGATCACGCACGCTACCCGAAAGCCGTGC